>OCOJ01045966.1_pt1 | contig 34359 bp, 30 predicted proteins | sample 1539251 | NCBI WGS metagenome assembly OCOJ01 (sample SAMN01911457, study PRJEB22624) | soil metagenome | biome: Soil | place: Malaysia | collected 2012-04-30 | depth RA_metagenome m
GCGGGAGCTTTCGTCGGTGAGGGTAAAGGCCATGAGCAGCATCAGCCAGAAAAAGCCGGCCAGGACGATCACCTTGGTGAGCGCGCTGGCAGCCCGCAGGTGCATGAAGAACAGCACCACCAGCGTCATTTTGATCACGGCGATGGCCAGCGCTACCAGCGTGTTATACGGACCCAGATCCACAAACGCGGCGGCTACGGTGGTGGCGGTCAGGGCCATCAACGCCAGGAAAATTGCGATGTAGACCCACACGGGAACCACGTGGCCGGACATCAGTATCGCCCTCCAATCAGGTAGAGCAGCGGAAACAGGAAAATCCAGACAATGTCCACAAAGTGCCAGTACAGCCCGCTCACTTCGATGGGCGAAAAGTACCCGCCGTCAAACCTGCCGCGCGCGGCCTGCCAGATCAGCACCACCATGATGCCGATGCCGATCACCATGTGCAGCGCGTGCAGCCCGGTCATAAAAAAGTAGTAGCAAAAGAAAAGCTCGACGTGCGGCAGCGGGGCAGTGGCGGGGCGCAGATGGACCTCTTCGGTCGGTCCCCACTGGAATCCGGGAACCAGGCCGGTTTCCCACTTGTGGTGATACTCGACGGTCTTGACGCCCAGAAAGACGCCACCCAGGAGGATGGTGAGAACCAGGAACAGGATCAGCAGGTTGCGGCTGCTGGTTTGCGCCGCGCGCACGGCCAGGGCCATGGTCAGGCTGCTGCCGATGAGCACGGCGGTATTGAAGGCGCCCAGTTTGATATCCAGCAGGTGGCTGCCGGCCTCGAAAGAGGGAAGGTACATCAGCCGGTAGATCGCGTAAGTGGCGAAGAGGCCGCCGAAGAACATGATTTCCGTAATCAGGAACAGCCACATGCCCAGCGTTCCGGCCTCGAACTGCTGCTCGAGGTCGGAGAAATGATGCGCCAGGAAGCGCGGATGCTCCGCGGAGTGTTCCATCGCGGCTTCAGTCATGCGCGCCCTCCAATGCCGTTCCGGGCGGCCCATAGGCGTAAGCGGGCTCGGTGACGACCGGCGGAGTATCGAAATTCGCGGTAGGCGGCGGCGAGTCCGTCTGCCATTCCAGTCCCTTGGCGCGCCAGGGATTGGCGGAGGCCACGGGCCCATAGCGCATGGACCAGATCAGGTACACCAGGGGAATCAGGTAGCCGAGCCCGAGGATCGAGGCGCCCGCGGAAGACATCACGTTCAGCACCTGGAACTCCGCGGGATAGGTGGCATAGCGCCGCGGCATGCCCAGATATCCGAGCATGAACTGCGGGAAAAACGTGAGATTGAAACCGATAAAGACGATGGCCGCGGCCAGCCGCGCCCAGGTGTCCGGATACATCCGCCCGGTAATCTTCGGCCACCAGAAATGGATGCCGCCGAGGTAGCCCATCACCGCGCCTCCCACCATGATGTAGTGAAAGTGGGCGACGATGAAGTAGGTGCCGTTCAGGTGTACGTCCGTGGCCAGCGAAGCCAGGAACAGCCCGGTCAGCCCGCCCATGGTGAACAGGCCGATGAAGCCCAGCGCGTAGAGCATCGGCGCCTCATAGGAGATGGAGCCGCGGTGCAGCGTGGCGGTCCAGTTGAAGACTTTGATGGCCGAAGGGATGGCCACCAGGAAGCTGAGCACGGAGAAAATCAGCCCGGCGTAAATGGACTGGCCGGTGACGAACATGTGGTGGCCCCAGACGAGGAAGCTGATGACGGCAATGGCCATGCTCGAGAAGGCCACAAAGCTGTAGCCGAAGATCTTTTTGCGCGAGAAGCAGGTGATGATCTCGCTGATCACTCCCATGCTGGGCAGGATCATGATGTACACCGCGGGATGCGAGTAAAACCAGAAGAGGTGCTGGAAGAGCAGCGGGTCTCCGCCCACGGCAGGATCGAAAATCCCCACGTGGAAGATGCGCTCCAATCCCACCAGAAAAATGGTGATGGCCACCACCGGCGTGCCCAGCACCTGGATGATGCTGGTGGCGTAGATGGCCCACAGGAAGAGCGGCATGCGGAACCAGGTGAGCCCCGGGGCGCGCATTTTGTGAATGGTGACGATAAAATTCAGCCCGGTGAGAATCGAGGAGAATCCGGAGATGAACACGCCCAGCGCGGTCAGCATCACCTGCGAATTCGCGTAGGTGGTGCTGTACGGCGTATAGAAGGTCCAGCCGGTATCCACCCCGCCGGAGACCATGGCCGTGAGGGTGAGGATCGCGCCCACGATGTACACGTACCAGCTCAGCAGGTTAATGCGCGGAAAGGCCAGGTCTTTGGCCCCGATCATCATGGGCACCAGGAAATTGCCCAGGACGGCGGGGATGGAGGGGATCAGGAAGAAGAAAATCATGATCACGCCGTGCAGGCTGAACAGCTTGTTATAAGTGTCCGGGTGCACCAGGCCGCCGGCGGGATCAATCAGGTGCAAGCGCATGAGCACGGCCATGAATCCGCCGACGAAAAACATCAGGGTGATGGAAGCAAGATAGAGCAGGGCAATCCGTTTATGGTCCGTGGTCAGCAGCCACGAGCGGATGCCATATTCCGCGTTCAAATAATGCAGACGTTCAGCGGGAGGCGCTTCGGCAGCCGCGGCGCTCATGGGCCTTTCCCCTTTCTTTCTTCGCCCGCCAGCGACTTGACGTAGGCGATGAGCTGCAAAATCTGTTCCTCGTTCAACTGCCCCTGGAAGCTGGGCATTACCGGCGCGTAATTGGGCAGCGGCATCGAATTCGGCTGGGTGATGGCCCGGCGCAGGAAGGCTTCGTCCACCAGGAGCGTCTGGCCGTCCCGCAGTTTCTGGGGCTTGCCAAACTGCCCGGCCAGGGATGGGCCCCTGCCCGTGCCGTCGGGCACGTGGCAGGTGACGCACCCGTACTGATTGAACAGACGCTCCCCCGCCTGGGTCATGGTTTCACCGCGCGTGCCTCCGGAGAGCCAGGCGGCGTAATCATCCGGCGTCATCACGTGCACCCAGCCGATCATGGCCGCGTGGCCCTCGCCGCAATACTGCGCGCAGAAGAAATGGAAAGTCCCGGTCTTGGTGGCCTGAAACCACAGGGAGGAGTAGCGCCCCGGCAGCGCATCCTTTTTCACACGGAACGCGGGGATGTAAAAATCGTGGATCACATCCTGGGAGGTCATGGTCAGCTTTACGGGCACGCCCACCGGCACGTGCAGTTCGTTGATTTCGCGCACCCCCTCGGGGTGCTGCAGATGCCACATCCACTGCTTGCCGATGACGAAGATTTCCATGGAGGCGCGGGGCGGCCGCGCGTTGCGGAAGTACAGGCTGGAGCTCCATACGAAAACCACGGCGCAGAGAAGCGTGGGGATCACCGTCCAGGTGATCTCCAGGGGCATGTAGGTGACCGTGGCCGGCGGCTGCTCGTCTTCGGAGCGGCGGCGGTAGCGCACCATGAAGTAGAAAATGATGGCGAAGATAACGAAGGTGAAAAACAAGGTGACGATGGTCAGGAAGTAATGGAGCTGGTCCACACCCCCGGCCACGGTGGACGCCCGATCGGGAAAGATCGGAATCCCCGGACTGGTCTGCAACATCGCAGCCGCCGAACGGAAGCTCCCTTGTGGCATCGAACTCATGCGTCCCTTTTCCGCTCCCTCAGCCCTGGCGCTCGCGACCGCCGCCAGGCAACTGGTAATGCTCCCGCCTGCGCAGAACCAGCACCAGACCTCCGATGGCTACCACGGTGGCAATTCCCGCCACACGGATGACGCGGGAAATCACCAGGCCGTATTTTCCGGTCATGGGGTCGTAGTGGTAGCAGGCCAGCAAAATCTGGTCCACGGGCGTGCCGATTTTGCCGCCCGAGGCCTCCACCAGCGCAAACCGCAGGTCGCGCGGCGGGTAGGAGATCCCGTAGAAATAGCGCGAGACGCGGCCCTGCGGGGTGAGCACCATGATTCCGCTGGCATGGCCGTACTGCTGGGATCCCTGGTCGTAGATATAACGGAAACCCACGGAGGCAGCGAGCTGCCGGATGGCGCTCTCCTCTCCGGTAAGGAAATGCCAGCCGGCGGCCGCGCCGGGGCGACCGTAGAGTCCGGCGTACATGGTGTGCTTCGATTCGGCGAGCAGCGGCGTTTCCCGGGGATCGATGCTGACCGTCAGCACCTCGTACTCTTTGCCCATGTCGAAGGAAATGTCCTTGGTTCCGGTGAGCACGCCGTTGAGCACAAAGGTGCAGAGCATGGGGCACTGGTAGTAGACCAGAGTGAGAATGACGGGACGGACGCCGAAGAACTGCCGCAGCGTGACCGTGGCGCCACGTTCATCGCGGAACGGCAAATCCAGCGGCACCTGAGCGTCCAGCTTCTGGTCCAGCCCGATTTCCTTCATCGCGTCCGGGCGGCCGGTGGGATTTTGCATGACGGGGAGAGGATCGGCCTGGCCGCGCGCGGGCGCGGGCCGCAGGAGCACAGCGGCGAGCAGGCCGAGCACGGCCCAGGTACGAATAGCGCCTTGCATATGAGTCTTCCTTCCGGGCAAATCCTGGTAATGATCGCGCATCAGCAGCCTGCTCCGATCACTTCGATTCCCCACCGCTCGTGGCGCGGGCCGCGGCCGCCGGGTGCGGCTCCGCGGAAGTTGCCGTACCGCGATCCGGCGCGGCGGGCGCGTTTGGCCGGACCGGGAGCGCGCCCCGCTCCAGCAGCAGATCCATGGCCCGCGAGATGGGGAGGTGCACAATGCCGTTTCCGCGATCCACCCAGCCGTAGCCATCCAGCGCCGCGCTCTGCCGCGCGCGCACCAGCGCCAGGTCTTCGACCGGCTCCACTTGCAGGCGCGGCAGGGGCGGCAGCGGGCGCTCCTGTTCGTAGGGAGTCACCGCAGCGCCCAGATCCTTCTCCTGCACTTTCTTGAAAAACTCGAACACCCGGAACATTCCCCACCACACCACGACCAGCAGCAGGGCCAGTCCGACGGCAAAATGCACCAGGCTGGCGGGATTCGCGTCCGTCTTCTCGTATCCGCCCGGCGATGCGCCGGCCGGATGCTGTTCAGGCTCCGTGCTCAACGGCTGCCTCCATGCGCGGATCGCGCAGCGGCGCGAGCGGCCGCCCGCGCAGTTCTCTTGCAAATGCCCATAGCCATAGCCCGCCGATGCCGGCCGCCGCCAAAAGGTCGGTCAGGTGAACGGAAGGTCCCTCCGGGAAAAACGCCGGGACCACCAGCCAGAATACATCCACGAGGGAGATCAGAATCATGGCCGCGGCAATCGCGGCCAGGGGGCCTTTGCGCCGTTTGATCGGACGGTTCAGCAGGATGAAGAACGGCAGGGCAAAATGGAACACCAGCAGGAACACGGCAACCGCGCCCCAATTTCCCGTGCCGCGCTTGATATACCAGGGAATCTCGTTTTTCAGGTTTCCGGCCCAGATGATCAAGTACTGTGAAAACGCCAGGTAGGCCCAAAGCATGGTGAACGCAAACAACAGGGTTCCCAGGTCGTGGAAGCGGGAAGGCGAGGCGACCGCCGTGAGCGGCTCGTGATGGGAAAAGCTGCGCGCCATGAGCACCAGGAACGCCAGCGCGGTGAGCACCTGCACCACGAGGAAAATCAGGCCGTACATGGTGGAAGCCCACCGCGGCTCGAGCGACATCACCCAGTCCACCGAGGCAAATGTGGAGGTGAATCCGAACAGGATCAATCCCGGCGCGCTCAACGCCTCCATTTTCCTGTGCCACACCGGGTCCCCGGAGCCATCCTCTTCGATGGACCATTTGCTCAGCAGATAGCCGAGCAGGATCCACACGGCAAAATAAAACACCGCGCGGCCGCGGAACATTCCCGGCGTCAGATAAGCGGCCTTGAACTCAGAGTGCGCTTCCTCGGCCCAGCCGGGGTGTGTCCAGGCATACAGCCGGGAAATGCCGAAAAACAGCGGAAGGAAGAGCACGGCCATCAGCGCAAAGGTGCGCGCGCCGGCCTCGCACAGGCGCCGGATCACGAATCCCCAGCCGCCCCCGGTGAGGTGGTGCAGCATCAACAGCGCCAGCGAACCCAGCGGCACCCCCAGCCAGAAGACGTAGCCGAACAGGTAGCTGCGGAAAAACTGCGTGGTATCGCCCATCAGCCCGAACGCGGCCAGGCCCAGCGCTCCGGCCACACCCACGCCCAGCGCCGGCTTGGCCAGGCGCTCCAGTTCCTGTTCGAGTGTGGATGGCTCGCTCATTTCTTCTGCCCTTCCAGTTCGTAGCGCTGGGCCGCGGGAACGTCTGCGAGTGTGGCCGCCTGGCTCAGTTGCAGCGCGCGGATGTACGCGACGATGCGCCAGCGGTCTTCGGGCGTGACCCGCGCGGCATACCCATACATGTTTCCCAGCCCGTTGGTGATGACGTCAAAGAAATGCCCCACCGGGGCCTCGCGCAGGCGCTGGATGTGATAGGAGGGCGGCGGGGGGAAACCCCGCAGCACAATCATGCCGCGGCCGTGGCCGGTGGCGTCATGGCAGGGCGTGCAATAGATGTTGAAGCGCTCGCGCCCGCGTTCCAGGTCCGCGCGGGTGATGGCAAAGGGAAAGGTGGTCACCAGTTTCCCGTCCACTTTCCCGGTATAGAGCTGATCGTCCAGACGCAACTGCCCGCGCGCCACGGTGCCCTCCACTACGGGGCGCGCGGCCCGGCCGTCTCCGAAGAAATCGGTCTGCGCCAGCGGCTTGTATTTCGGCTGCACGTGCATGTCCAGGCGGCAGCCCGGAAGGCACAGGAGCAGCGCCAGGAGCGCCGCGCCCCGCGCTGCCGCTCTCCCCGCCGCGGAAATACACAGCTCAGGCCGCAATTTCGCTCACCTCGCTGGCGCCCAGGCTTTTCAGAAACTCCGCCGTCTTCCTGGGATCAAACTGCGCGTCGCGCGCTTTGACGCACAGGAAAAAGCGGTCGCGCGACGCCAGGGCGAAGCTGGGCACGTTGAACACCGGATGGTAGGGCGTGGGCAGCCCGTTCATGGCCAGCATGCCGAAGACGCAGGAAATGGCCGCAAACAGCACGGTCAACTCAAAGGTGATGGGGATGAACGCGGGCCAGCTATTCAGCGGCTTCCCGGCCACGTTCAGCGCATACCCGTATACACTGCCGTAGTACTGCAGGAAGAATCCGGTGAGCCCCCCAAGAATCCCGCCGCACAACACCACCAGCGGCAGGGCGGTGTGATGAAAACCTACGGCCTCCGCGAGTCCCTCGATGGGCATGGGTGAAAACGCGTCCATGCGCCGGTATCCGGCGGCGTGGGCCTTCTCCGCCGCATCGAGCAGCGCATCCGGGGATTCGAATTGGGCCATCAGGCCGTAGATTTTCGGCCGGCTCATCACGCGCCTCTCAGCCTTTCATCTCCGGATTGGGATTGCGGACGCGCGCCAGGTAGCTGGTGCGCGGCCGGGTGTTCAAATCTTCGAGCAGGCCGTAATTACGCTCCTGCGCCTTCAGGCGCGAGACGCGGCTGGCCGGGTCGTTGATGTTTCCGAAGACGATGGCTTCCGTGGGGCACACCTGCTGGCAGGCGGTCACAATCTCCCCGTCGCGAACTTTGCGGTCCTGCTTCTCCGCCTCGATCTTGGCGTTCTGGATGCGCTGCACGCAGTAGGTGCATTTCTCCATGACCCCGCGGCTGCGCACGGTGACGTTGGGATTGCGCACTCCGAACAGGCTGGGGGTGGTCCAATCCGAGAACAGCAGGAAATTGAACCGGCGCACTTTGTACGGGCAGTTGTTCGAGCAATAGCGCGTGCCCACGCAGCGGTTGTAAACCATTTCGTTCAACCCCTCGGGGCTGTGCACCGTGGCGCCCACCGGGCAGACACCCTCGCACGGGGCGTTCTCGCAGTGCATGCACATCACCGGCTGGTAATACGCCTCCGGGTTTTCCAGGTCGCCGCGGTAGTAGGTGTCCACGCGGATCCAATGCATCTCGCGCCCGGCCAGCACCTCGTGTTTGCCCACCACCGGGATGTTGTTCTCCGCCTGGCAGGCCAGCACACAGGCCCCGCAGCCCACACAACTTTGCATGTCCACCGCGAGGCCCCAGGAATATCCGTTGTAGGCAAATCCTGGATAGAGCGTGAGCCCCTTGGTCTTTTCTTCCTCCTCGTCTTTCGCAAATGCCGGGTTCTTCCGAAATTCCTCGAGCGTGGCGCTGCGGACGATCCCGCGTCCCGGATCATTCGCCGCAACGCTTTCTTCCTCTTCCCGTTGTCCGGCGCGGGAGACGATGTTGTGGTGCTGGGTAGCGGCCATGGGGAAGGTTTCGCCGGTCTGTTCCACCTTCAACCCGGGCACAGTGAACAAGCCGGCGGAATCGCGCAGCGCGTAAGCGTCAAACCCCTGGCCAGTACCGAGCCTGCCGGAACGCCGCCGCCCGTAGCCGAGGTGCAACGTCACCTGATCATCCGGCTGGCCGGGCAATACCCAGGCAGGGGCACTGGCCACGCGCCCGGCGAGCGTCAGCCGCAGCACGTCTCCGTTCGATATGCCCAGCCGTTCGGCCGTGGCCGGGCTGAACATCGCCGCGTTATCCCAGGTAAGCGTGGAAAAGGGTTTCGGCAACTCCTGGAGCCATCCGTTGTTGGCGTAGCGCCCGTCAAACACCGCCGGGTCCGGCCGGAAGGCCACTTCGAGCGCGCCGCCGCCTGAAGAGGTAGGAGAAATGGCGGGCAGCCGCGCGGCCAGATTGGCCACGATGGGAGCGGGCTTTGCCGTGAGCGCGGTCCCCGCGGCCACGCCGTCGTGCAGCGACGTTTCCCAATAGGCTCCGAAAGCTCTATCGTCCTTCGCGCCGTGCTGGGATTTCCAATAACTGCGCACCAGGTCGTGCGCGGACTGGCCCGCTTTGCCCTGCAAGGCCGCCAGCAACTCGAGCGGCGTTTTGCCTTCATAGATAGGAGCGATGAGCGGCTGGATGAAGGTCACCGTACCGTCATAGGCGCGCGCATCCCCCCAGGACTCGAGGTAGTGCGCTTCGGGGATGTGCCAGTTGCACTGCTCGGCGGTTTCATCGTGATACGGACCCATATGCACGCGCACGCGCACGTTCATCAGATGCTTCTTGAAATCAAAATCCGCGGGAGCGGAATACACCGGGTTGGAGCCGCTGATGATCAGAAAGTCCACTTTTCCCGCGCTCATTTCCGCCGCCAGCGCGCGCAGCGATTCCGCCTGATTTACCGGCTCGAGCTCCAGCGCGTCGGTGTATTCCACGGTATGACCGGCGTTCCCCAGCGCGGCATTGATGGCGTGGGCCAGCGCATGCACCGCCGCCGGCTGATATTCTCCAGCGACCACCAGGCTCGTGCCGCGGTGGCTCTGGAGTTCCTGGACGACAGCCTGCAGCCAGTTCAGCGGCACGGCCTTGGAGGGCGCGGCGGTGCCGGGCAGCACGCCCAGCGCGGCCGCCACCGCCCGCGCAAAGCCCTCTACTTCCGAAGCGCGCAGCGGCAGCCGGTGGTCCGCCATCGCCCCCGTGTTGGAGGGCGTGGACTCCACTACGTACAAGCGGTTCATCTTCGATTCCGCGCCGGCCAACTTCCGCCGCGAAATGAACTCGCGCGCGTAACGCACCGCGCCTGGCCCCTGACGCAGGAAATCCGCATCCAGCGACAGAACCAGATCCGCTCTATCCACGTGATAAACGGTGTTCACGTCCCGCCCAAACGCCAGTTGCGCGCCCTGCCGCGCCGCATCCCGCCCGGCCGGCTCCCACTGGTGCCACTTCGCCTCCGGGTACATGGCCAGCAGTTCGCGCATCTGCCCGCCCATCGCGGGCGAAACCACGGATTCGGTGAGCAAGCGCATACCAGCGCCGCGGATGCGCTTGCGCTCTTCCAGGATGGACCCAAGGAATTTCAGAAACGCGCTCCAATTGCTCACCCGGCCTTCGCGAATCACCACCGGCGAGCGGTCCGGATCGTAGAGTGACAGCACAGAAGCCTGGGTGATGGCGTCCGTACCGCCCAGGCTGCCAGGGTGCTGCGGATTCCCTTCAATCTTTGTGGGCCGCCCCATGTGGCTTTCCACCAACAACCCGATGGCGGCGCCGCCACCGTGGGGCTGGGGCATGGCCGTAGCGTAGAAGAGCGGCTTGCCGGGAATTACCTGCTCCGGCGGCATCACGTACGGGACGATTTTTTCTTCCGGAAGTTTGGTGCAGGCGCTGAGCCCGGCGAGCGCGGCGCCGGCGGCCATGTATTTAAGGACGTCGCGCCGCGGCACCCCGGCTTCTTTGGCCGGATCGCGCGGAAACTCGTGGTTCAGAAATTCTTGATATTCGGGAGTATCCGCCAGTTCTTCCAGACACTGCCAGTAGCCGCGGCCGCCGCGGGCGGCCAGGCGCGCGCGCAAGGCGGCCAAGTGGGGACCGCGCTTCCCGTTTCCGTTGTTGCCGTCCGCCGTCATTTCGTTTCCGCCGCTTCCCTCTCTACCCGGGCTGCTTTCGGATCGCTTCTTTCCCGCTCAACGATGGCAGGTACTGCAATTCGTCAGACTCTGAATCTGGTATTCCTTCACCAGCCGCCCGCCCAACGCCGCCTGGTCTGCCGGCGGCTGGTAGTTTGGATTGAACACCTGGCCGCGCGGACGCACGTAATTCTCCGGGGCGCGATGGCAGCCCAGGCACCAGCCCATTTGCAGCGTATTCGCCTTCCAGGTGAGTGGCATCTCGGCAATCGGCCCGTGGCAGGTGGTACAGCCAATCCCTTTGTGGAGGTGGATGCTGTGGTTGAAATACACAAAATCGGGCAGCGCGTTTACGCGGACCCAGGCGATGGACTTCCCCGTGCGGTAGCTGGCCCGGACAGGTTCCAGCATGTCGCTGTTGGTCCAGATCTGCGAATGGCAGGTCATGCACGTCTGCGTGGGCGGCAGGCCCGCGAACGACGATTCCTCGACGGAGGTGTGGCAGTAGCGGCAATCGATCCCCAACTCGCCGGCGTGGTGCCGGTGACTGAAGGGCACCGGCTGGTCCTTGGGCTGGTTCACGTCCGTGTAGTAAGGCGACGCGCTCAACCCGTAGAGCGCAAAACTGAGCGCGAGCAGCGCCACGAGCGAGCCATAGATGCTCACCCGGGCGACCATGTTCGTGCTGCGATGAAAAATCTGCGGCATGAATCGTCAGCCGGATGCCCGCGCCCCGCAGGCCTCCGCCTACTCCTTCTTCCCTCCCGCCCCAGCCGGCACCAGCCCGCGCATTTCCGCAATGGCAATCACCGGCAGGAAGCGCACGAACAGGAACATCAAAGTGAAAAACAGGCCGATGGTCCCCAGATAGGTAGCCCAGTCCCAGCGCGTCGGGTGATACATGCCCCACGACGAGGGCAGGAAGTCCCGATGCAGCGAGGTCACCACGATGACGAAGCGCTCGAGCCACATCCCGGTATTCACCACCAGGGACATCACAAAGAGCATGGGAACGCTGGAGCGCACCTTGCGCAGCCACAGCACCTGCGGCGCGATCACGTTGCAGAAGATCAGCGACCAGTAGAAATCCCGGTACGGCCCGGTCATGCGGTTCAGGATCATGAACTTTTCGTAGGTGTCGCCGGAGTAGAAGGCCATGAACGTTTCCATCATGTAGCCGTAGGCGACGATCAAACCGGTAGCCAGCATCACCTTGGCCATGTTGTCCAGGTGGCGCATGGTGATGAAATCCTCAAGCTGGTAAAGTTTGCGCAGCGGAATGGAGAGCGACATTACCATGGCGAAGCCGGAATAGATGGCCCCGGCCACGAAATACGGCGGGAATATGGTGGCGTGCCAGCCGGCTTCAATCCCGATGGCGAAGTCGAAGCTCACCACCGTGTGCACGGAGAGCACCAGCGGGGTGGCCAGGCCGGCCAGCAGCAGCGAAGCGGTCTCATAACGGTGCCAGTGGACGGCCGAACCGCGCCAGCCCATAGCCAGAAAACCGTAGAACACCTGCGCCAACCGGTTCTTGGCGCGGTCGCGCAGCGTGGCCAGGTCCGGCACCATGCCCACGAACCAGAACAGCAAGGAGACCGTGGCGTAAGTGGACACCGCGAAGACGTCCCACACCAGCGGGCTGCGGAACTGCGGCCAGGTGCCCATGGTGTTGGGATAGGGCGTAAGCCAGTAAAAGAGCCACGGCCGGCCCATGTGCAGCAGCGGGAACGTCCCCGCACAGGCCACCGCAAAGATGGTCATCGCTTCCGCGAAGCGGTTGATCGAGGTGCGCCACTTCTGCCGCAGCAGCAGCAGGATGGCGCTGATCAGCGTGCCGGCGTGGCCGATGCCGATCCACCACACAAAATTGATGATGGCGAAGCCCCAGCCCACCGGGACGTTGATTCCCCAGATGCCTACGCCCTTGGCCAGCAGCCAGGTGACCGCCAGGTTGAACACCATCAGGACGCAAATTGAAATCACCAGGCCAATCCACCACCAGCGCGGCGGCCGCCGGCCCAGAACAATGGAGCTGATTTTGTCGGAAACGCTGGCGAAGGTATGCCCGGGACCGATAATGGGCGGTGTGTGCGCGGCTGACATGAATCGCTAAGGCTCCAGATGGTTCCTTTGCGCCCGGTCAGTTGCTCGTCCGCCAGCTCCCCGGCCACCGTCCGGCCGAGACTCGCATGCGGCACGCAGCCGCTTCTTCCGGTGCAATCCCAGGTGCGAGATGAAGCTGTTTGTTCGGGAGAGATGAACGGCTACAGGCCACAGGCATGCGCCCGCCATCGCGAGCCTCCACGCCCGATGCGTTCCCCACGCCCGATGCGCTCCCCTCCCCGCGAGCGCACCGCCGAATCTGCCCACCCAACCGCCGCAGACCCGCGCCTGCGCGCAGGATAATAAGACCGGAGGCAGCCGGAAGCAAGGAGGATTCCGGGGGTTTTAAACAGCAGCCGGCGGCGGCAGAAATGGTTGGTGGAGCATTCAGCGGGGCGCGGGTGTGGCGGACGCCGGCCGGGCAATCTGATCGTCCGTTACCGGCACGTTGTGGCGCAGCACGGTGAAGCGGAAGCGGATGACGGGCCCCGGCCCTTCGATGCTTCCTTTGAAGGGAAACTTGATGCCGTCAATTTCGCGGTAGTCGTCGTAACGAAACACCGTGGTGGGAGAAGGCGAAAGCGCATTCTCATAAATCTCCGTGCGGAAGCGCAGGCCCGTGTCCACTTCGAAATACAACTTGCGCATGGTGCCCCCGGGGATGGAGCCCTCCACCACGTACGCTTGCCGGCCGTCCACGGTCTGCCGGCCCGCTGTCCTGGCGTGCGGAAAGAGTTTGCCCAGCTCGATTTCCGAGTAAAAATCCGCTTCCGCGCGATTGTCCGCGCCGCGCGCTCCGGTCACCTCGGTCACCTTGCCGCTGGGATCCTGTTCCCAGGAGGCTTGGCCATCGAAGCCGTCGCGCACCACGGCGCCGTTGGGCAGGGTCAGAACGGAAAGTTGCAGATTGGGCGCGCGCTCGTAGACCAGCATGGTTCCTGTTCCGTCCAGCCCCTCCACCTGAATGGTTCCGCGCGAGACCCGCGAAGTAATCTTTTCCCACGCCGCCCGGCCGCCAATCGCCTGCGCATAGCGCTCGAAGATTTCCTGGGCTGTGGGGAGTGGCCCCTCGGCCTGGGGAGTCTGGGGTACCCCCGCGGCCGGCAGCGCGGCCGATGCCAGCAGGACGGACCACCAGATCCAGGGCAGCTTGCGATGGGCTGTTCTCCCCAACATTCTTACTTCCCTTCCTGCCATCGCCCCTGACGAGCCTGCCAGCCCCTCATCCTGGTCAGCCATGCCGCGCAGTCCCGAAGCATCGGGATCAGCCTGTGGCCCGGCTGTTGCCACGCGATTTTCATCTTGACACATTGCGGCACTGCTCCCGATTCTACGCCGGAACAGGCACCGCCCCGGCCGGCCCCGGGCAGGAGTGTTCCATGAGGATTATTCCCCTGCATCCGTTAACTACCAACCGCCGCGATTTTCTGGTTCTGCTGCTCGCCTGGGCCGCCGGAAGCGTGGACGCCATCGGCTACTTCGGCCTGGACCACGTGTTCACGGCGAACATGACGGGCAACATGGTGCTGCTGGGGCTCGCGCTGGGGCAGGGACACGTGCTGGAAGCGCTGCGCAACCTGGTGGCGCTCGTGGGATTTGTGCTCGGCGTGGGCATTGGCGCACTGGTGGGCGAGCGGGGCGGAAAGACGGGTGAATGGGACAGCCCGGTCACCTGGATTATGTGGATCGAAGCCGGGATTCTGGCGGCGTTCACCCTGGCCTGGCATCTCTTTTCCCTGCCCCACGGGCCGCGCACGGTCGACCTGCTGATCCTGCTCTCCGCCGCGGCCATGGGCCTGCAAAGCGCCGGCGTGCGCCGGCTGAATCTGCCCGGTGTGGCCACCACCTACGTCACCGGCACAATCAACTTCCTTGTTACCGGCATCACCACGCGCTTCCATGGCACGCTGCGCAGCGCATCCCTGCCCGCGGCCATCCGCGAATCTCTGCGCTGGACCCATCAGACGCGCATGCAAGCCAACGTCCTGCTGCTCTACGGATTCTCGGCGGTGATGAGCGGGCTCTTCCAGATGCGCCTGCCGGCGCTGGTAGCGGTCACGCCATTCCTGGCATTGCTCGCCGTGCTGATCGTGGTGATGTTCAGCAAAGGTGTGGCGCCGGCAAGCGACAGCACCAGGCCGTAAAGCCGCTATTCGGCGCGCAGAGCTTCGACCGGAGAGACGCCGGCGGCCCGGTTGGCGGGGATGATAGCCGCGAAGAACGCGCAGATCGCCAGTGAACCCGCCGCCACCAGCAGCGCCACAGGATCCCAGAAGCTCACTCCATAGAGCTTGGAGGAAATCAGCCGCCCCGCGCCCACGGCCAGCGGTAATCCCAGCGCCAGGCCGATCAGCACGCGCTGGAAGGCGGTGCGCAGCACCATTTGCATCACGCGCCCGCGGTCCGCGCCCAGCGCCATGCGCACGCCGATTTCGTTGGTGCGCTGCGCCACGGAGTATGCGGTGACGCCGTAAAGGCCAATCGCCGCCAGCACCAGCGCCACCAGCCCGAATAGTCCGGCCAGGCTGGCCACCGCCCGCTCCTCGTCGAAGCTCAGCTCCACCTGCTGCTGCATGCTGCGGATATCCGTGATGGTCAGGTTCGGATCCACGTCCGCAAGCGTCCGGCGCACTACGGGTTCCAGCGCGCCGGGTGGCGTGTCGGTGACCAGCGTGATCCCTCCGATAAAGTGCGATTGCAGCTCGACCCGTCTCATCATCTCCTGTGGATACTCTACGTTCTGGGCCAGCGGAACATAAAACATGGGCAAAGGAGGCCGCCGGAAGCCCCAGCTCGCGAAGTGCGCGTCGTGCACGATGCCGACGATGCGGAAGTTGCCGGAATTCTCCGGCATGTCCAGGCCAAAATGCTGATTGAGCGGGTCTTCGCCCTTCTTGAAAAAGCGTTTCACGAACGCTTCATTCACGATGGCCACCAGCTCGGAATTTTCGTTGTCGCCTTCGTTGAAATTGCGGCCGCGCAGAACGCTCATGCCCAGATTCTGAAGATAGTTGGCACTCACGCGGTCCCAGGACGCGTCCGATTCTTCGTCCATCTTCGGCGCCGGATGCCCGGAGACCATCACCATTTCGCCCCAGTTGTCGGTCATCGGATTGTAGAGTGCCAGCCCCGCGCCGCGGACTCCGGGCAAAGCGCTCAATCGTTCTTCGAGCCGGCGATAAAGGGCCTCGAGCTGCGGCAACGTATACGTGGCCGGAGCCCGATGCAGCTCGACCAGCACGCGCCCGGGCACCTGAAAACCGAAATCCTGATTCTCGAGTTTATTCAGGCTGCGGGCCAGCATGGTGGCACCGGCCACCAGGACCACGGACAACGCGGCCTGAACGATGAGCAGCACTTTGCGGGCGGTTGTGGCGTGTTCGCGCGTGGCGCGGCCGGCCCCGCGCAGCGCTTCGGCCGGATCCGTTCGCGTGGCGAACCAGGCGGGCGCAGCGCCGAAGATCATGCCGGTGAGCAGCGCCAGGCCGAACGCAAATCCCAGCACCAGCAGAGACGGCGCCGTGTCTATGGGCAGAAAGCTGACTTCGCTGAACGCGAGACGCAGCAGCAACCGTGAAGCGCCAACGGCCACCGCCAGCCCCGCGATGCCCCCGCCGATGGCCAGCAGGACGCTCTCCGTAAGCGCCTGCGCAATGGTTTCCCGGCGTGTGGCGCCGAGCGCCAGACGTATCGCGGTCTGCGCGCGCCGGCCGGCGGCTCGCGCCAGCAGCAGGTTGGCCACGTTGGCGCAGGCAATCAGCAGCACCAGCCCGCAAACCCCAAGCAGGATTTGCAGGCTCCGCCCGTATTCCTCCTTCATTACGCCCACACCCGCTCCTGCCGGAATCACGTTGAGCACTTGTTTGGGCAGCGTGCGGATCACATCCGGCATCCAGTTTGCCGGGTAGCCGGAATCGTATTGCAGCCAGTGCCGCAACAAGGTCGTGACCCGCGGGGACATGCCCTCGGCCGTCGCGCCGGGCTTCAGGCGGCCCATCATGCGCAGCCAAGCGGATGCGGTCGAGTGGAGCAGTTCACCCGCGCCACTGATGAGCGGCTCCTGCTGCAAGGGGATCCAAATGTCCGGCGGGTCGCCGCGCAAGGTTTCGCCGAAGAACCCTGGAGGCGCAACGCCGATAATGGTGAACGGATGCCCTTCAACCACAAACGAGGAGCCGACCACAGACGTGTCGCTCCCGTATGTGGTCTGCCAGGCGCGATGGCTGAGCACCGCCACGGGCGGTGCGCTGGGCTGGTCGTCCGCAGGAGTAAACACGCGGCCGCCGAACGCTCCCACTCCCAGCATGGAAAAATAGCTGCCGGAAACATATTCCGACCGCAGCGGCCGCGCCGCCGGCTCGCCCGCGCGCCGCACGCTCAGCCGCCCGCGCCCGGCCTGGAACGCGGCCACTTCCTCGAATTCCGGCGTCGCCTGCTTCAGCCGCTGGTACAAGTCATAGGAAAAAAACCCCCAGCGGTCCTGCGGGCCGCTTTCCACGCAGCACTCGTCGCCCTCGCCCACCCGGTACAATCGCCCGGGATCGGCCACCGGGAGCGAGCGCAGCATCACCGCATGAATCAGGGAAAAGATGGCGGTGGTCCCGCCAATCCCCAGCGCCAGCGTCAGCATCGCCGCCACCGTGAATACCGGAGATTGCCGGAACTGCCGCAACGCGTAGCGAATGTACCCGGCTAGATTTTGCATCGCGCCCCTCGCCGTTGATTACGGGCCCAGCCAGCTCATTGTTCCCCGCCTTCCGCTAGTATTTCCGGCCACGCAGTTGCTAACTCGCAAGCTGCGGACACACAAGACCACTCTTGTTAGACGAAGATTTTCAGATTTGGTCTTTCGGCTGTTTCGTAAACGGGCGAGGGAAAAAACTCTGCTCGGGAAATTGGATCTCAGCCGCCGGCGCTGTGGCGCTCCGCTCTGGTCCTTCTAACCTCTAACCTCTGCCTTCCAACCTCCAGAAGTGCCCGGGGTGGGGGTCNGTGGGGGTCGAACCCACACGTCCCTTTCGGGACACAGGATTTTAAGTCCCGTGCGTCTGCCTGTTCCGCCACCCGGGCCTAGAGCAGAAAGCAATTATAGCGAAGCAGAGCCGCAGGAAGCCTCAATTCCGGCTGCCGGCGTTGAGACCGGCAAGCACGTCAACTGAAACTCGGACGGCCACCCTGCCGTCCCATCACACGGCTGCGGCGCAGCGGCCGGCAATGAGCGCATATCGCGCCGCTTTCCCGGAGACCTGCCATGCACGATCCTGGAGCGCTGAAGAAAGGGCTGGCGCCTTACGCGGCTCGTGGCGCGGTGGTGCGGGCCATTGCCATCGTGTTCTTTCTGCTCCTGTGCGGGCGGAGCGCCGCCGACGCCGGGCCGGCAGGAGAATACGGCAAGGTCTCTAGCGCCAAGGTGGCGGACGGAATCTACCTGTTCACTACTTCGCCATATGGAGATGTGGGATTCGCCGGCAACTCCGTGGCGATTCTGACCGACGAAGGCGTGGTGCTCTACGACACCAGCGGAACGCCGGCGAGCGCGGAAACGATTCTGGCGGAAATCCGCAAGCTGACGGCGCAGCCGGTCCGCTGGGTGATCAATTCGCACTGGCACTGGGACCACTGGGGTGGCAACCAGGCAATCAAGNGGTGGCGGACGGAATCTACCTGTTCACTACTTCGCCATATGGAGATGTGGGATTCGGCGGAAACGCTGTGGCCATTCTAACGGACGAGGGCGTGGTCCTGTTTGACACGAGCGGCACTCCCGCATGCGGAGAGACCGTCCTGGGCGAGCTGCGCAAGCTCACCGACAAACCCGTGCGCTGGGTGATCAATTCGCACTGGCACTGGGACCACTGGGGTGGCAACCAGGCAATCAAGAAAGCNGTTCCCCGGAGTGCAGTTCCTGTCGCACGAGAAAAACCGCGACCTGATGATGCAGGTGGCGGTGCCGTGGAACGCGCCGGGATTGGAGCGGGACTTGCCCGGATACATCGAATCCATGAAGCAAGCGATCGCCGCTGCCGAGGCCAAAGGGGCCTCCGCGGCCGATCTCGCGAACCGAAAAGAGCTGCTCGCCGCGGACGAAGACTTCCTGCAGCAGAAGCGCTCCGTGACCTATACCTTCCCGGAGGTTACCTTCAGCGAGTCGGCCACTCTCCATCTGGGCGGCAGAGAAATTCAAGTGCTGCATGCCCGCGCCATCACCCCGGGGGATACCTACGTTTACCTCCCGAAGGAGCGCATCCTGCTCACCGGGGATATCGTGGTGCACCCGGTGCCGTTCGCGGTGGGTGGAAGCTACCCCCAGGATTGGATCGCCACCCTTGAAAATTTCATCGCCCTGCCGGCGGACATCGTCATTCCCGGCCACGGCGAGGCCCAGCGGGACAAAACGTACCTCAAACAAAACCTCAGGCTTTTCCAGCACACCCTGGCGGACGTGAGGAAAGCGAAAGCGCAAGGCATGACCTTGGAGCAAACCAGGAAAGCCATGGTCCGGAACGCGACCACCTACGCGGCGGACCTGGGATTGGCGGACCGCATGCTGGCTGCCTTCAAGAATTACTTCCTGGATGTGTTCATCAATCGCGCGTACCACGAACTGGAGCAACCTCTGGGCGACAATCCCGCTGCGTGACTCCACAGCCTTCTGTGAACACCTCCGCGCCCAGAGGTCCCCAGGGTGACAGCGGTCACTGCGGCAGGTGACGCTGGTCATTGCATCCGGGCCCGCGCAGCGCTATGCGAAAATCAGGAGTGGACGGCGATGATCAATCCGGCCGCACGCAAGAGATTGAATCCGTGCAGGAACATCGGAAGCCGGCTCAGGATGCGGCGGAAGCGCACTGCAAAGGGGGATCCCCATGAGAGCCAGGAAACCCAAGGTGCTCAAGAAGACAAGCAAGCACGCAAAGGTCGCGCCCAAGAAAAGAATCATCGATGTTGACTTTTAGCGACGGAAATCGGCCGCGGCTGGAGTTGCAGGCCGCGGAGATTCTGGCGGCGGTACAGGATGTTGTGAACCCGCACCGCCGAGGAGGGTGAGATGAGAGCCAAGAAACCCAAGGTGCTCAAGAAGGCACACAAGCAAGCGAAGGCGAAGCCTAAGCTGCACAAGCGTTGGTGACGGGGCGCACTGCGGGAAGGCGCAGTCTGCAATTCCCGCGAAAGCGCCCAATCGTCTCCAGCAACCGGGGCTGCCATCCTCGATCGGCAGCCCCGCTTCATTCTCCAGCCCTGCGCAGAGTTGCAACTTTCCCGCCCGGAAGCTTGGAAGACTGATGGCAATTGAGGGCGAGCATTATTCAACTCACCTTCCGCCGGACCCCGGCAACTTGTAATCCCGCCGTAACACTGGCAGAGTACGTTGCGCGGTCCATGAAGAAATCCTCACCGATCACCGCTCACGGCGACCCACGCCTGTTCATCAACCGGCATCTTGCCTGGCTGGATTTCAACAAGCGCGTGCTCGAGGAAGCGTTTGATGGCTCGAACCCCCTGCTCGAGCGCGTGAAGTTCCTGGCGATTACGGCGAGCAACCTGGACGAGTTCGTCGAGGTGCGCATCGCGGGCCTGCTCCAGCAGGTGGAGCAAGGCCACCAGCAGGGCGGGCCTGATGGCCTTTCGCCCGAAAACGCCCTGGTGCTGCTGTTCGCAAACCTGCACCGCTTTGTGGGGGAACAGTACCTCTGCTGGCAGAAGCAACTGCTCCCGGCGCTGGCCAAACAGGACATCCGCGTCCTGGGAATAAAGGACCTGAACGCGCAGGCACTCGAAGCCGTGGAACAGTTTTACACGCGCGATGTCGAGCCGCTGCTCACCCCCGTTACCATAGACCCGGCGCACCCCTTTCCGCACGTGCTGAACAAAGCGCTGTGCGTGGCCTTTCTGCTGCGGCGGCAGCGCAAGAATGCCCCCGAACTGCTCGGCGTGGTCACCGTGCCTCGCGCCCTGCCGCGGCTGGTGCGCCTCCCGGCGCCTCCCGGCGAGAACGATTTCGTCTTTCTCCATGAAATCATCCACGCCCGCGCCGAGAAGCTGTACCGTGGCTACGAGATCCTCTCCGCGGGCGCGTTCCGCGTGACACGCAATTCCAACCTGTATCTCCAGGAAGAGGAATCCCGAAGCATTCTCGAGTCCGTGGACACCCAGCTTCACAATCGCCGGAAAGGCGCGGCCGTGCGCCTGGAAATCGAAGCCGGGGCCAATCCGGAAATCACGGAGCGCCTGCGCGGCAAGTTTGAGCTCGATTCTTCGCAGGTCTTTTCCGTGAACGGTCCCGTCAACCTCTCGCGGCTGTTTTCGCTGGCCGAGCAGGTGCAGCGGCCGGACCTGAAGTACCACCCGTTCACGCCGCGCGAGTTGCACATCAAGCCCGGCTCGTCCGCGCTGTTCGATACTCTGCGCAAGCGCGACATCCTGCTGCACCACCCCTTCGACTCCTACTCCGCGGTGGTGCATTTCATCGAGACCGCGGCGCATGACCCGAATGTGCTCTCCATCAAGCAGACGCTGTACCGCACCAGCGAAGATTCCCCGATCGTTCATGCCCTGCTGGAAGCCGCGGACAAGAAGGAAGTAACCGTGGTGGTGGAGCTGAAAGCCAGCTTCGACGAAGCCTCCAACATCCGCTGGGCGCGCAGCCTGGAAGAAGCCGGCGTGCAGGTTTATTACGGGCTGGTGGGGCTGAAGACGCACTGCAAGCTGGCGCTGGTGGCGCGGCGCGACGCGCACGGGCGCATCCGCCGCTTTGCCCACCTGGGCACCGGCAACTACAACCCCTCGACCGCGCGCTTCTATACCGACCTGAGCCTGCTCACCGGCGACGAGCAGATCACCGGCGCCGTGAGCGCCGTCTTTAACTTCCTGACTGCCTATTGCGACCATACGCCGCAGAAATCGCTGTTCCTGGCTCCCGTGAACCTGGGCAAGAACTGCGTGAGCCTGATCGAGCGCGAAGCCGCACACGCCCGCGCCGGACGCCCAGCGCGCATCGTGGCCAAGCTGAACTCCCTGGTGGACCCCACGATCATCCGCGCGCTCTACGCGGCATCGCAGGCCGGCGTGCAGATTGACCTGATTGTCCGCGGCGGCTGCGCGCTGCGGGCGGGAGTCCGCGGGCTGAGCAGCCGCATCCGCGTGCGCAGCGTGGTGGGCCGCTTCCTGGAGCACAGCCGCATGTTCGTCTTTCAGAACGGAGGAAAACCGGAGGTCTATCTCGGCAGCGCGGACTGGATGCCGCGGAATCTCTACGAGCGCGTCGAAGTGATGTTTCGCCTGAAAGATCCCGCGCTGGCAAGCCAGGTCTGCCGGGAAATTCTCGGCCCATATCTCGCGGACACCCGCAAGGCGCGCCTGATGCAGCCGGATGGCTCCTACACGCGCGCCATGCTGGAAGCCTCCGCGCGCCGCTCTCGCAACGGCCGCCGGCGCATGGCCCAGCCGTTCGATGCGCAGGACTATCTGGTTTCCGTGGCGGAAGGCACCGCGGACCCTGCGGCGCTTCCGCCGTTCCCCATCAGAATCTAGCCGCTCATTTCCGCCTGGCACTGACTCGCCTCTAGGGGCACATCGTGGCCGTCTGCGCAGCCTACACGTACAGGTAGACGTACACTGCAAAGCCCACTGCCGCCAAACCGGCGGCAGCGGCCAGGGACCACAGCAGATTGCGTTTCTGGGCGGCGATGGCAAACGTGGAGATAATTACGGCTGCCTGCGCCGCCAGCATCCCGAAGAAGAAACGCTGGCTGCGCCGCTCGTGGCGTTCGGCGGTGAGATTGCTTTTGCGCACTTGCAGCTCATAGAGGTTCGCGATGGCCTGGTTGAGCCGGGCTTCCGTGTCGTAGCGCTGCGCGGTGTAGCGCAATCGCGCCGCCACCACGTCCCGGTGATTCGGCCGCCCCGCGGATTCTCCCTCCAGTTGCGCCACCGTCTTGCTCGCCGGCCCTGTGGCGGCATCATAGGCATCCGCGCGCGCCTGGGCGGACGCGACCGCCTCTTCCAGCACGTGGTCATCCAGCCTGGCCACCTGTGCGATCACCTGTGGGTCCGGCCGGTGGGCTTCCATCGCGTCCAGGGCGGCTTGCACGCCGGCATCCACCGCCTGCTTGCCGGGCGCGGGCGGCGCCGTGAAAGAGGCGGCCATCGCGGCATCCAGGGGGTGCAGCTCCATCGAGGTCTGCAAGACATCGAGCGTGCTGAGCTGCAGCGCGCTGCGCAGCCGCTTGGCCTGGAAAAAGGCCCACTGGTCTCCGGTCTTTGACTGCTGCTGCGCGGCCGTGGAGCGGCTGTACTGCGCGCGGGTCATCTCACTGGAGGCCAGACCGGCCAGCATAGTGGCCACCACGGCCATCACCACCGGGGTGGCGCTCAGAATCTTTCCCCACATCGTCAGCGGCACAGTGGCTTTCAGCTCTTCCGGTATCTTGATCTCAGCCATCGCGGCGTCTCCAGGCTCCCGGGCGCAGCCGGGCTGCGCTCGCTTTCAGGGCGGTCCTGCGTAATCTACCCCATCCTGAAAGCCTGGAAAACAGCGCCGTTGCGCGCTTCGGCGGCTGATGTCCCGCCGCTCGCTGCCGCCGCCTGCGGTACNACTCTCCCCTCATGCTCCGGCCCCCTGCCTACGCCTACCGCCGCAAGTCCGGCGCTGCCTTGCGTGCTGCGGAACTCCACTGCGAAGAGATTCCCCTGGCCGCGCTTGCCCGGAAATTTGGCACGCCGCTCTACGTGTACTCCGCTACGGCGATTCAGGCGCGGCTGCGCGCCTTTGACGCGGCCTTCCGCGCCGTTCCCCACACGCTGTGCTACTCGGTGAAAGCCAATCCATCGCTCGCTGTGCTGCGCCTGGTGGCCCGCGCGGGTCACGGCTTTGACGTGGTTTCAGGCGGCGAGCTGGAGCGCGTGCTGCGGGTGGCGCCGCATGCGGCGGGAAAAGTTGTCTTTTCCGGCGTAGGCAAGACGTCGGAGGAAATGGCCCTGGCCCTGCGCTCCGGCATCCGGCTGTTCAACGTGGAAAGCGCCAGCGAGCTGCGAGCGCTGGCGGAAACCGCCGCCAGATTAGGCCGCGTGGCGCCCGTGGCCTTGCGCGTGAATCCGGACCTGCCGGCGAAAACACATCCCTACATTTCCACCGGATTGCACCACCATAAATTCGGCGTGCCCATTCCGGAGGCCGAACGGCTTTACGCCGCAGCGGCCCGGCAAGCACACCTGCGCGTGGCGGGAGTGAGCGTGCACATCGGCTCGCAAATCGCAGAGGTGGGCTCGTTTCGCGCCGCGCTGGCACGCGTTGCCGATCTGGTGGACCGTCTGCGTGCCGCGGGCCACGCCATCGGCTATGTGGACGCAGGAGGCGGCCTGGCCACTCCCTTTGCCGGTTCCGGCCACGATTTTCAGGCGCAGTTCGCCGCTTACGCCCGCGCGGTCACGCGGCCCCTGCGCAATCTGGGCGTGCATCTGCTGCTCGAGCCGGGCCGGGCCATCGTCGGGCCCGCGGGAGTGCTCCTGACGCATATCCTCTATCGCAAGACCAACGACGGCAAACGCTTCCTGATCGTGGACGCGGCCATGAATGACCTGATCCGCCCCGCGCTCTACGGCGCCCTGCATGAAATCGTGCCCGTTTCGCTTGCGNCCCGCGCGCAGCGGCCGGGAGCGGACCGACGTGGTCGGCCCGGTCTGCGAGACCGGCGACTTCTTTGCGCGCGGCATCCAGTTGCCCGCGCTCCCCGAGGGCGCCCTGCTGGCCATCCTCGATTGCGGCGCCTACGCCGCGAGCCTGGGCTCCAATTACAATTCCCGCGGCAAGCCGCCGGAGATCCTGGTGCACGGAAAAAAAGCGCGCCAGGTGCGCCGCCGGCAGGACGCGGCGGAACAGATGCGGCTGGAGCGCGGTTAACGGGCGGTCCCAGTCCGCCTGGACCTGCACACACTGCACAGTGGTTCTTGACTGCGGGCGCGCGCGGGTTGATGCTGGTGTGCGGAAACGGAGGGTTGCCGCCCCGCTCCGTCCGGCGTGCACGGATCGCGCTCCTTTGGCCAACCCGAGGAGCGAGCGCGAGGCAGCGGGGCACCGCCTCGAATGAAAACCCGGCTGGCGGCGGTACTCCGGGCGCCTGCACGGTCCGCGGCAGTGGTGGCAGCCGCGGGAGGCTTTGTGTCCCTGGTGGGCTGGGCGCTGGGCATGGGCTGGCTGCAGGCCGTCCTTCCCGGCACCACGCCGCTCAATCCAGGTTCCGCTCTGTGTTTCCTCCTTCTCGGTCTTGCTCAATGGTGGGTGCGCCCGGAGGAGAACGCCGCCTGGCAGCGCATCGCGGGGATGGCCCGCGTGATCCCCGCACTGGCTGCGGCGCTCCTGGCCGCGCTGCGGCTTCTCCAATCCTTCGGAAATCAAACGGTGGTCTCCGGCGCAGCGACCGCGCTCAGCCCGGCGCGCGAGTTCTTTACGGGGATCGCTCCCAATACCGCCCTCTGCTTCCTTCTGCTTGGCGCGGCCCTGGTGGTGTTTGACGTGCGCACCGCACGCCGGCTGGAATACTGCCAATTGCTCTACTTGGCGGAGGGCCTGCTGGCGCTGGCGGCGCTGCTGGCGCGCAGCTACGAATTGACCTCGATGGTCCGGCCCGGCGCGTATCTCTCCATGTCCTTCAATAGCTCGCTGGGATTGCTGATGCTGACCGCGGGCTTTCTCACCGAGCGGTTCGAGGGCGGGCTGCTGCAGGTGGCCCATGCGGAAAGCGCCGGGGGAGTGCTGGCGCGCCGCTTCTTGCCCGCGGCGATCATTGTCCCGCCGCTCCTGGGCTACCTGTGCTGGCGGGGCCAGATGGCGGGGTTTTATAGCGACGACGGGCGGCGCCTGCTGTTCATCATGTCCAACGTAGTGGTGTTCGGCGTGCTCATCCTGCGGACGGCGCATTCCCTGCACGTGGCGGACCGCGAGCGGCAGCACGCGCAGACCGCGCTGAAGCAAACCAACGAGATGCTCACCGACTGGGTGCGCGAGCTCGAAGCCCGGAACAAGGAGACGCTGCTGCTCAACGAGATGGGCGACCGGCTGCAGACCTGCCTCACCACGGAAGAAGCCTGCGGCGTGATTACCAAGTCCGCGCTTTCGCTCTTTCCGAACGATTCCGGAGGACTCTTCGTCACGAATCCCTCGAAAAACCTGGTGGAAGTGATGGCCGTGTGGGGCGGGTACGCTCCCGGCGAGCCGGTGTTCTCGCCCGAGGATTGCTGGGCGCTGCGCAGTGGCCGGCTCTATCGCGTGGAGGATCCCACCAAGACTCCCGTCTGCGCGCACGTGCGCTCCAAGGCGGAGAACGGCTACCTGTGCGTGCCCATGGTGGCGCAGGGCGAAGCCGTGGGCATCCTGCACCTGGAAATGGGCCCGGCCGCGCCCGGCGGGCGCCCGCCTTTGACCGAGGCCAAGAACCGCCTGGCGATTTCCGTGGCCGATCACCTGGCGCTGGCGCTTTCCAGCCTGCGGCTGCGCGAGACGCTGCATATTCAGTCCATCCGCGATCCACTGACCGGGCTCTTCAACCGGCGCTACATGGAGGAATCGCTGGAGCGCGAGATCCGCCGCGCGGACCGCAAACAGCGTCCGCTGGCCGCGCTGATGCTGGACCTGGACCACTTCAAGCGTTACAACGACACGCTGGGCCACGCCGCGGGCGACGCCATGCTGCGCGCCATCGGCAGCTTTCTTCAGTCGCGCATGCGCAAGGACGACATTGTGTGCCGCTACGGCGGCGAAGAGTTCACCATCATCATGCCGGAATCGTCTCTGGCCATCGCCAAGCAGCGCGCCGAACGCCTGCGCATGCAGGGCAAAGAGCTGGAGATTGCGCTGAACGGGCAGTACCTGGGCAGCGTGACGTTTTCCGTGGGCATCGCCTGCTTCCCCGACCACGGCACCACCGCGGAGCAGCTATTGCGCGCGGCCGATGTGGCGCTCTACCGCGCCAAAGCCGCGGGGCGCGATTGCGTGATGGCTGCGGACATTCCGACCGAATCCACTGCGCACTGAAGCGACGCTCGAAATTCGAATCCCAAAGCTTCGGGACGAAATTCGGCCCAGGCGGGCAGGCCGGGACGGGCAGGCAGCCATCTTGATGGCTCTGCCACCCAGGGGGATTCAGGGGCAAATGGCCCGCGCAATCTCTGCGCCAACTGCTGTCTACTGCGAAATCATGCCGAGCGTGGCGAGCCATGTCTCGACTAGCTCGGGCCATGCGGTTACCGGAAGCTTGGTGCGTCGCAGCCCAAATGCATGCCCACCTTGGGCATACAGATGCATTTCCGCGGGGACGCCAGCGTTCTTCAGCGCAATGTAGTAGGCCAGCGAGTCGTTTACATTGTCCACGTGGTCGTCCTCGGCCTGCAGCAAAAAGGTGGGAGGCGTCTCGTGGGTGACCGGGATATCGGGATTCAGTCCCAGCTTTTTATCTGCCGTCGCCGGAACATGAAGCACAAACTTTCTGGCGCCTTGCTTCGCATCCGACTCTGCCGCGGAAATCGACAGATGCCCCGGATAAATAGCCACCGCAAAATCCGGACGGCAGCTCTCTTTGTCGGCGGCGTCCACGGCAGGATACAAACGCTTCGCAAAGTGCGTGCTGATCGCGGCCGACAGATGGCCGCCGGACGAAAACCCGAGCACGCCAATCTTGTGAGCGTCGATCCGCCACTCCGCGGCGTGAAGTCGTACCAGCCCCATGGTCCTCTGGGCATCTTCCAATGCCATCGGTGATTCCGGATAAGGCCCTGATTTTGGATAGGGCGCGGGCTTGGGATATCCCGGCCCACGGGGCACGCGATACTTCAGCAACACGCACGTAATCCCCTTGGAAGTCAGCCAGTCGCAGACCTCGGTGCCTTCCAGATCGATCGCCAGGTCCAGGTAGCCCCCGCCCGGAAATACGACGACGGCAGCGCCCGTATTCTTCCCGTTTGGCGAATAGACCGTCAGAGCCGGCCGCGACACGTTACTCACGCCCACTACCGGCTTGCCGGCAACCAGAAACTCCCTTCCAGTCATCTTGGCGATCTCCGTCCCCGTGGCCGGCTGCGCATCGGGCGCGACCCCGGGCCATATCGGCAACTGCGTATGCCCGGGCGATGGCTGCCAGCCGGGCCCCTGCGCGCCAGGACCGCTCAGCGCAAACAAAATCACAACGCAGACAGCAAAGAGCAAAAGCCGGATCGAAATCCAAGCATCTCGTTCTGAACGCCTTTTCATGAAGGACATCATCCAGGAGAATAACCAGTTCCGAACTTAAGTTCGCGCGAGTGCTGTTCAGGCGATTGTTTCCGGGTGCTCAGTTTCCGCGGGCGTCGCGGCTTCGGGGGAATCGGGGGCTTCAACGGAAGTCGTTGAGGCAGCCGACTGGGCTCCGGACGCCGCCGAGTCAGACGAAGCAGAGCCATCTGCAGGAGCACTGGCAGCGCCCGGTGCAGCTCCCGCAGAGGCTGCCGTCGCAGCGGCGCGCTCGGCGGGCTTTTCGGCCGCTTCCGGCGCGGATGGCTTCTCCTCCGCGTTGGCAGGCGGCTGGGTTAGGGCGAGCAGGCGGCCGGCGAGCGCTTCCGCGAAGAGTTCCACCAGGAAGCGCGCCGCGGAGCCATCCGCATCCCGCTCCGGAAAATACTCGCACAATTCGATCGCCAGCAGTTGCGGCGCGGCCACTACTGCGGCCAGCGCCTCACGGATGTGCGCGGCGTGGAGCGCTCCTTCCGCCGGAAAACCGCAGGCAGTGAAATCCGGGCTGGAAACCACGTCCACGTCATAGTGCAGCACAAACGGGGTTGCGCCCGTATGGATGCGGTCCAGGGCCTGGCGCGCGGCAGCCGCCGGTCCGCGGCGCAGAATGTCCGCGGCGTGATAGGCGCGGATGGTGGAAGCGGCCAGCGTCTGCTCCTCCGGCGGGTCCATGCGCTCCAGGCCAAAGAGCGCCACGTTGGGATCGCGCACCATGGGCATCTCCGCCGCGAAGCGCACGATCTCCGCCGCGCCGCGCCCGGTGAGATGCGCCACGGTCATTCCGTGCACGCAGCCGGAGGGCGTGGTCTGCGGAGTGTTCAAATCCGCGTCGCGATCCATCCAGAAGACGCCAACGTCGCGGTAATAGCGGCGGATAGCGGTGATCGTTCCCGGAGTGATGGCGCAGTCGCCGCCCAGAATCAAGAGCAGCGCCCCGGATTTCACCGCGACCTCCGCCTTCAGACGGAGAGCGGACATGGCTTCCACCACCGCAGCGGTGTTGCGCGCGCGGGGATGCTCCTCATCCGGCTGGTAAAGGAAGGTGGGGGTATCGCCGTGGTCGGTGACTTCAAAGCCCAGGGCTTCCAGGCGCGCCACCAGACCGGCGGCGCGCAGTGCCGCGGGAGCGCGCTCAGCGCCCGGGCCGTGCGAGCCGGCGCTCGTCGGGACGCCGATCAGCGCGATCTTTTTGGGATCGCGATGGATTTTTACCGCCAAACCTCTCCCCCCAGTTGCGCCAATCCCGTTGCAAGACTTCCAAGCCCCGGAGCCATCCCAAATACGGGCGCACTCCCCTGGCGATCAATCAGCCGGAGCTGCGGGAGCCTCCGCAGCGGCGGCAGCCGGCGCAATAGAAACCAACTCCGGAGGAAGCGTGAAGCGCACGTCCTCGCGGATAAAGTCCAGATCGCTCTGGTCGGCAAATCCCAGGCTGGCCAGGCGTTCGCTCACTTGCTGCACCAGAATTTCAGGGGCCGAAGCGCCGGCCGTCAGGCCCACGCTGGTCACGCCGTCCAGCCAGGCCGGGTCGATGTCCGCGGCATCTTCAATCAAGCGCGCCTGCGTCCCGCCGCGCTGGGAAACTTCCACCAGGCGGTTGGAATTCGAGCTGTTCGCGGAGCCCACCACCAGGATGAGGTCCACTTCTTTGCCGATCTGCTCGACCGCTTCCTGGCGGTTCTGCGTGGCGTAGCAGATATCGTCGGACGCGGGACCGGAAATCTTCGGGAAGCGCTCGCGCAGCCGGGCCACGATTTCCTGCGTGTCGTAGAGGCTGAGCGTGGTTTGGGTGAGGAAGGCCAGGCGGTCTGGATCCTCCACCTGAAGCTGGTCCACTTCCTCCACGCTGCCCACCACGATGGTGCGGTCCGGGGCCTCTCCGGAAGTGCCGATGATTTCCTGGTGGTCGCGGTGGCCGATCAGGATGATGGTGCGGCCCTCGCGCGCAAAGCGCAGCGCTTCCATGTGCACCTTGGTGACCAGCGGGCAGGTGGCGTCAATCACCCTTAGTTTGCGCAGGTGCGCCTGCTCGCGCACCGTGGGCGGCACGCCATGCGCGCTGAAGATCAACACCGCGCCCACCGGAGTCTCTTCCACCGACTCGACAAAGATGGCCCCGCGCAGGCGAAGCTGGTCCACCACGTAGCGGTTGTGGACAATCTCATGATGCACGTATACGGGCGGGCGGAAGGCATCCAGCGCGCGCTCGACAATCTCGACGGCGCGCACCACTCCGGCGCAGAAGCCGCGGGGTGAGACACGCACCAGCCGCTTCTGCCCTCGCGCCACCGGCGCCTGGGCCGTACCAATGCTCGAAGGATGGCTCATAAACTCCCCATGATACACGAGTTGCGGGGCAAGCCGAAAGCGGGCCGGCTGCGAAAAGGACTTGGTTGAGCAAATGGATACCGCGGAGAGGCGGAAACCACAGAGGTGCATTGAGATGCCGGAGGGCCTAAGCGGAATCTGGGCCGACCCTCCAATAGACGGCGTAACGCTCCCCGAAGATGCGATACAACGGCACAACCTGGGTCACGGACGGTTGGCCGGTGGTAACGAAAGAGAGCGGCTGGCCTTTGACGGGGACCAGCCAGTCAGGAGCTTCCTCCCGGGCCAGGCCGGCTGGGCTCGCTCCTTGCGAGGATTTCTTCAAGACCACTGCCGCGGTGCCCGCTGGCTTTCCCTGGGTCGCTAGCTTGGTTGGGCCGCTGGCCGCATCATATTGCATTTCTTCGGTCAGGCCGTCGGAACCCAGCCGCGCGGCCAGCACGATGGGGCCACACAGAACAGCCTGCCGGGTGGGATCGCCGGGAAGCGGCTCGGCGCGCAGGCGCATGGGCAGCCGGACTTCAACGCGGTCGCCATCGCGCCATTCGCGCCGGATTTTCAGATAGCTCGAAGGACTGGAGAATGCGGAGTGCGTCTGGCCGTTCAGCACTACGGAGCCGCCCTCCGCGACCCAGCCTGGGATGCGAATATTCAAGCCTGCTTCCACCGGCCGTGGGACAGAGATCGTTAGCCGGGTGACCTCCTCTTCCGGAAATCGTGTCTCCTGGCGCAGCGTAAGACCCGTTTCCGGCCAGCGCACTTCCGAGGCGATGAACAGGTTTACGAAAATCTCGCGATCATTATGGAAGCAGATGGAATCCGCAAACTTTGAAAACTCCTCGGCACCGGTGCCGGTGCAGCACCAGAAAGAATTAGAAGGCGAGTTGAAATATTTCCAATAGCCCGTTTCGAGCGGGACGTAATACATCTTCAGGCCGTTCGCCGGGTGCTGCGTGCCCAGGCGGGAATTGAACAGCGTCCGCTCGTAGTAATCCATGTAACGGGGATCGGCGCTCCACTGAAAGAGATGCCGCGAAAGCTTGAGCATGTTATAGGCGCAGCAGCACTCCGCGGACCAGACGCTCAGCGCGCCGCCCAGTTTGCCGGGATCCGTGTCCCAGACCTCGTCGTTGCTGGTGCCTCCCGTGGCATACGTGCGCTCCTGGGTGACTTCCTCCCAGAAATAACGGGCAGCATCCCGGTAATAGGGATCGCCGGTAAGCTCATAGCGCCGGGCGGCGGCAATCACCTTGGGGATGTGCGTGTTGGTGTGCAGTTCTTTGAGCTCATCGCGATGGCCGGAGAGGGGATCGAGAAAGCGCGGCTGCTCGAAGCGCGCGGCGGTGCGGAAGTATTCGCGATTGCCACTGAGGGCCGAGAGGTTGTAAAGCGACCCCGCGATGCCGCCATATTCCGTGCCGAGAATGCGCTGCAGGTGCGCATCGCTCAGTCCGTCCGCCCAGCGGCCTATCCATTGCGCCAGTCCCTCGACCGCCGCCAAGGCCGGGACGCTCGCGCAATGCGTGTGCATATCCAGACATCCGGCCATGATCTTGTGCAGGGTGTAAAACGGCGCCCAGACTTTCTTGCCGTCGCGCAGGCGGTCAAAAAACTCTTCCGGAAATGCGCTGAGATAGCCGTTGCCGGCCTTCTGCTGGCATGCGGCAAGCTCTGCGACCGCGGCCTCGCCCCTGGCCTTCAGCACTTCGTCGCCGAAACTGGCGTAGTTCAACGCACAGGCCGAAAGAAAATGGCCGGTAAAGTGCCCGCGCAGCTCGCAGTCCGGAGCCTCCCAACCCCCGAACGGCTGAGCTGCGCTGGGCAATCCGGCATTGACTCGAAAATTGTGGACCAGGCGCTCCACCGGCAGGGTATGCAAATACGCTTGATTGGCCTTCGCCGCTTCCAGAAATGGGCCGTCGAGCAGGCGAACCTGGCCGAGAGCGAACGGCCGGGCCTGGGGCTCGACCCTGTCAGGAGTGGGACGGCGGCGATCCTGGCGAAATGCGGCGCGACCAGCCCAGAGCGCCGAGGGAGCGAGCCCGGCGAAAGCCGCGGAGGACATCAAATTCGCCACAAACCTGCGGCGTGAGATCTTGCCAGGCAGCTTCATCGCACCCCTTCGCCTCCAGACGCCCCGCGGTTCTCAGACAGCTCCCGCCTTCCCGCAGTGGGACCCACGAGTGTACGTCCACCGGGCGTATTCGCAACGTCCAGGGACGAGTTCTTCGATCAAGAGCCCCGACGGCTTCATGGGCCGCGCGGTGGTATGCTTTTGCGTTTCGGTCCCGGCAGCAGAACGAAATGACGAGGGTAGCGATGTTACTCGAGGGTCAGAGGGCGATCATCACAGGTGGGGGGCGCGGCATTGGCCGGGCGATTGCCCGGAGGTTTGCGAAGGAAGGCGCGCAGGTGCTGGTGGCTGCGCGGACGGCTGCGGAAGTGAACGCCGTGGCGGAGGAAATCCGCGCGGCGGGCGGGCGCGCGGTCCGCGTGGCCGCGGACGTCTCCCGCCAGGACGGGTGCGAGCGCGTTTACCGCGCGGCGGCCGAAGAGTTCGGCGGCGTGGACGTGCTGGTGAACAACGCCGGAGTGCTCGGTCCGGTGCGCGCGGTGCATGAAATCACCGCGGAGGAGTGGGATGCCGTCCTGGCCGCGAATCTGCGCAGCGCGTTCCTGCTTTCGCGGCTGGTGCTGCCCGGAATGCTCGAGCGGAAACACGGAGTAATCCTGAACATCTCCAGCGTGGCCGCGCTCGGAGCCTTTGGCTTCAACGGGCCGTACGCGGCCTCGAAGGCGGCGATGCTCGCTCTGACGCGCACCCTCGCGGCAGAAACGGGACGGAAGGGCGTGCGCGTGAACGCCATCTGTCCCGGGCCGGTGCCGGAAACGCGCATGTCCCAGGAACTGGGCGCGGGACTGGCCGAGCGATTTGGAAAGAAACCGGAAGAGGTGCTGGAAGGCGCAGTGCGGGGGATCTTGCAGGGCAGGCCGCAAACGACAGGAGAGATTGCCGCGGCCGCGGTGTTCCTGTGTTCCGCGCAGGCGTCCGCCATCACGGGGCAGACGCTGAATGTGGATGGGGGAATGGTCTTCGGATGAAAAAGGCAGTGGCGAGCGGCGCAAAAGGCGCAGTAAGGACTTGCCAGAGGCCCGACGCGGTTACACGCGTAGCGCGGGACGATTCAGGAACAAAGGCGAGACGCTGCCAGCCGGTCAGGGCTTGGCGGTGGTGGCGTTGGGTGCAACAGCCGCGGCCGCTTCCGTGGCCGCAGGAGCTGGCGGCGCGCCGGACTTCTGGTCAGGCTTCGCGCTGGCCGGAGCCTGGCCCGGCTGCGTGCCCTTGGCCGGCGGCAGCTCCATCCTGATGGTTGAGTGCGTCACCAGCCAGTGCAGCTCATAGCGCTGCTGTTCGATCACCTTGTCTTGGAAGAGGTTGAGAGCCGTCAGTCCCACGACCACGGCCAGGAGAAAGGCGATCAGCAGTGCGCTGGATTTTTTTGTTGATTCCATGGGCTTGAGAATACGGGCAATCTCCCGGCAACACAACCACCCGAAAGTACTACGGTTCCTGAGTGCTACCCGCTCGGCCAGCCGAGTCTCCCCCTGTCCTTTATGACAGGTGCGCCTGCGCCGCCGCGCCGTCAGCGGTATTCGAACGGATAGTGGTCACCGGAAAGCACCGCGGCCCCAACCTCGCGCCGCAGGGCAATGGGATTCGCGGGCTCGCGCTTGGAGAAGCGCTTGAGCGCCAGGAGCTGCGTGCGCAGCATGTCGCCCTCGGCCACCGCACCGAGCACGGTGCGAGCCTCCAGCTCCACGCGGTCTGAGGCGCCGGCCAGGAATGCGCGCATGGCGGCGAGCATCGCGTTTGCGCCGCCGGCGCGCCCGGCTGCGGATTTCTGCGCGCGCAGCAAAGATGACTCCATGCCGTAAACGTCCATGGCGATATTGGCGAGCGCGGCCACGATTTCCTGATTGTCGGGATCGGCCAGCTTGTCGCGCAGCTTCTGCACCGCACTGCCCGCGGCCAGCAGGAAGGTTTTCTTCGCGTTGGCCACGATGCGCTGCTCTTCGGCAAACGCCTCCGTGGACGCCTCCTCAAAGGCCGGCCCGGCCAGAATTTCCTCCATCAGCTTCATGGCCTTGGGAATCAGCGGCAGCGTGCCGCCCATGGCGCGCTTCATCAGCATCTGGATGATGAGCATGCGGTTGATTTCGTTGGTGCCCTCGAAGATGCGGTTGATGCGGCTATCGCG
>OCOJ01032010.1_pt1 | contig 34282 bp, 35 predicted proteins | sample 1539251 | NCBI WGS metagenome assembly OCOJ01 (sample SAMN01911457, study PRJEB22624) | soil metagenome | biome: Soil | place: Malaysia | collected 2012-04-30 | depth RA_metagenome m
TCGATTTCTACTCCCTGCGCTTTCGCGTCACCAATTACTTCCGATGGCGTCAGTCGGGTTACGTAGAGGCAGTATTCGTCTGACCCCGCTCCAGCGCGCACAAACTCGTAGCCAATCGATTCTTTCTCGTTACCAGAAGAGCCTTCGACCAGTATCGCTGACTTTTCGGGATAGCCGCCGGAAAGGAGTTTATCGATGGCGGGAACCCCGCTGGAAACCAAATGCGCTCCTGATCTACCCCATGGGGTTTTTTAACCAAAACGAGTAGCATTGTGCGAGGCCCAAAATACTTCGAATCAGCCCCCTTTTGTCGAACGGAACCTATCCTGAGCTAATTCAACGGGCCCGGTGGGATTCGAACCCACGGTCTCTGAGCTTTCGCGCTTCAGCTTCGGAGGCTGACGCCCTGATCCGTGCTGGGCTACGGGCCCGAGCATCCCCCCTGACGGGTGAATAAGAATGGTTGGCTGATGAGAGCTTTTATCGTATCTCGTGGAGGAATGGCTGCGGTTGAAGTTCAGGGAGTTCGAAGAAGAGGTTGAGGAGGTCATGGCTCAGGCTTGCAGGGACGCAGGGTACAGAGACGTCCAGATAGAGGTCGCACAACCTCCGAACCCAGCCTACGGCGACCTTGCTAGCGCAGTGCCGATTCGAATCGCCAAGGAGACAGGCGGGAAGCCCGGCGACATCGCTGTCGCCATCGCTTCGAAGGCGATGGATCACGCCAAGAAGTCGAAGTACGTTGGCGGGGTAAGCCCTCACCTCGGGGGATACGTGAACTTCTCACTGAACCGAGCCCGCTTCATTTCAGACAGCATATCGGACATTCTGCACGGTGACCTGGGAGAGGAGCATGAGCCAGGCGAGAGGATAGCCATCGAACACACCAATGTTAACCCGAACAAAGCCCTCCACATAGGGCACGCACGGAATCTGGTGCTTGGGGACTCGCTGGTCCGCGTGATGCGATACCTTGGCCACAAAGTTCAGGCGCTGAACTACGTGGACGACTCCGGCGCCCAGGTGGCGGACATCATAGTGGGGTTCAAGTTTCTTGGCATGCCAGACGAGGCCCCGCCAGGTGTCAAGTACGACGTCTACTGCGGAGATAGCGTGTACACGAAGGTCAACCAGGAGTACGCAAAGAACCCCCAGCTGAAGGAGAAACAGTCTCTCGTGTTGAAAGAGATAGAGGGGGGAACCGGTGACGTCGCCGAGTACACCAGGACGATAGTAAGACGGATCCTCAGGGCGCAGCTTTTGACCTGTTGGAGGATGGGGGCTTCCTACGACCTGCTCAACTGGGAGTCCCAGCTCGTCCATTCGAAGATGTGGGACAGGATTTTTGAGACGCTCAAGAAGGCGGGGTACGTTAAGCTCCAGGATCAGGGCGAGAACAAGGGGTGCTGGGTCATCCCTGACCCCGAGACCGGGGAAGAGAAGGTGGTTGTCAGGTCCGACGGTACGGTGGTCTACGTCGCAAAGGACATCCCATACGCGGCTTGGAAGATCGGCCTGGTTGGTGACCCCTTCGGCTACGAGGTCTTCGCTGCAGACCAGCCAGGGGGCGTCCTCTACTCGACCACGCTTTCAGGAAACAGGTCCAACACGCACTTTGGGGGAGCCCATCTGGCAATCTCATTCATAGACACGCGCCAGAGTTACTTGCAGAGGATAGTCGCGAAGGTCCTTGACCAGCTGCATGAAGGATCTTCGAGAAGGTATCTTCACAGGAGCTACGAGGTGGTGTCGCTGTCCAAGGAAACCGCCGCGGCCATCGGGTTCGAGATAGAGGGAGAGTTCGCCCACATGTCTGGGCGCAAAGGGCTTTACGTGAACGTCGACGTCATGCTGGAGAAGCTGAAGGAGAAAGCGAAGGCTGAGACAAGGAAGAGGAACCTGTCCGAGCCTGAACAGTGGGTGGAGGAGGTGGCCGAAAGCATAGCAGTCGCCGCCCTCAGGTATGAGCTCCTGAAGCAGGACCCGGATAAGATGATAGTGTTTGACATGGAGGACGCGCTTCAGTTTCAGGGGGACACCGGCCCCTATCTCCTCTACACCTACGCCAGGGCAAGGCGCATTCTGGACAAGACGGAGGGAAAACCCACAATCAGCCAGTCGGCTGCGGCAAAGCTGGACAAGCGCCAGGAGGTGCAGCTCGCCAAGAAGATGTCGATGCTCGACGCGAGCGCAGCAGACGCCGAAGAGTACCTCTCCCCGAAGGAGATAGCACTCTATTCCCACGAACTCGCCGTCCTCTTCAACGACTTCTACGAAAGCATCCCCGTGAACAAGGAGCCTGACGCCGAGCTGAGGGACGCAAGGCTCGCCCTGGTCGACGCCGCGAGCCGGGTCCTTGCGGAGTCCATGAGGCTGATGGGGATCCCTGTCAGAGATCGCATATGAGATCCGAAGTCAGGCTGGCCGCATTCGACCTTGACGGCACCGTGCTGGAGCACAACAGCAGTTGGGTCGCGATACACAGGCACTTCGGGACCGAGCACATGGGAGCAGCGTCTCTTCGGCTCTACACGGAGGGCAAGATTGACTACCGCGAGTTCATGCGGAGGGACATATCGTCCTGGCCGAGGGGAGTCGGCAGGGACGAAATCACGGAAGTCCTGTCGGACTACAGGTTGCGCAGGGAGGCTCCGGCCGTGTTCGACGAGCTGCGTTCGCGCGGGATACGTACTGCCCTCGTCACATCAGGCATTGACATCCTGGCGCAGAGAGTGGCAAAGGACCTCCAGATTGACTACTGGCTGGCCAACGGCCTGAGATTCGACAGGAAGGGGAAGCTCATGTCGAGAGGTATTGGGAGGGTAGATCCTACTAGGAAGGACATCGCATACCTTAGGCTCCTGCGAAGGGTGGGAATCCCCCGCGAGAAGACTATCGCCGTGGGCGACACCATCTATGACCTTGCCTTCCTGAAGTCGGCGCATCTTGGCTTCATGCTGGCGCACTCGACCAGAGTTCCCGACCCGGAGATAATCCACATCGAGAAACTTACGGAGATATTCGACTACTTTTAGGAGCGAAGTTTTTATTCGCTCCGGGTTAGGACTGCCCAGGTGCCCTGGATGGAGGACAAGCTTCTACTGATTCCGGGACCGACGAACCTCTCGCCTCGCGTCAGAGAAGCGATGGCAGGTCCGCAGCTCCCGCACGTCGGTTCCCAGTTCTACTCAGTGTTCAGGGAGACGGTAGCACTCGCTCGATACGTCTTCAGGAACGAGAAGGGTGTCCAGTTCGTCTTCACCGGCTCTGGCACCATCGGAATGGAGTCATCGGTGATTAGCCTTGTCTCGCACGGAGACAGGACTCTTACGCTGATGAACGGTTACTTCGGCCACAGGATGCTCATGCTAAATCAGGTCCATGGGGCAAAGGCGGACAGCATCGACTACCCCAACGGGAAGGCGGCTGATCCAGACTCCCTTCGGAGCCAGCTCCAGAAGAACAAGTACACCGTAGTCTTCATTACCCATGTGGACACTTCGAGCTCCGTCATCAACCCCGTCAGGGAGCTCGTCGAGGAATGCCAGAAGGCGGGTGTGCTTTCGGTAGTGGATTCTGTCTGCGCCATAGGCGGGGTTCCGCTCGAATTCGACGGGCTAGGGGCGGATATCGTGTTCACCGCTTCCCAGAAGGCCCTCGCCAGCCCGCCTGGCGCTGTCCTAATGGCTGCGTCGCAAAGGGCTATCGAGTACATGGAGAAGCGCAAGGAGCCGATCGAGTCATACTACATGAACCTCCTGAGGTGGAAGCCCATCATGGACGACCCTCGGATGTACCTCGCCACCCCCGCGACGCAGATAATCATGGCGCTGAGGGAGGCGATGATCGAGATAAAGGAGGAGGGCATTGAGAACAGGTGGACACGCCACCACAAGCTGGGCGAGATGACCAGGAGCAGGGTGGAAGGGTGGGGACAGAGGTTCGTAGCAGAAGAAGGGCACAGGGCAGACACGGTCACGTCTTTCTGGGTCCAGAAGGAGAACGCTGGCGAGGTGCAGGGTACCCTCGAGAAGGAGCACGGCATCATGATTGCCAGGGGACTCTACGATGACAGGGACAAGATGCTCAGGATCGGTCACTTCGGGACGCTGGCCACGGAGACTCTCAGAGGGGCTCTCGATAATCTGGAGCTCGTGATGAAGGAGTTGGGAGCCGTCGCAGGTAGCGTCAAAGCCACCTCATCCGACAAGAAACAGTAGAACCCTTTTATCGCGTCCGAGTTGGGTCGGTAAGTTCGTAGCCCGGTCGTCTAGTGGTCAAGGATGGGGGCCTCTGGAGCCTTCGACCTAGGTTCGNAATCCTAGCCGGGCTAGAAAAATAACCTCAGAATGAACTCCGTTTGGTTAGCAAAGCTTGTTTCTGGTTATCCCGTGCCTGTTCACAAGAGGGCGGACCTAGCTTCGATATTCGTCGTCGGTGTGAACTTGATCTTGGGCGGGCAAGCGCAGGGCAGAACTCTCGATTGCGTCCGCCATAACGCAATTAAGAAGCTTCAGACTGACCCTGGTCCAAAGCTGGTGTTAAAGCTGAAGTGTGGAAGTCCACAATCGCACTAATTATCAGCGTGGCTGTGCTGTTCATAGGGCTTGCGCTCGCCGTAGCCGCTTGCCCCAACGGAGCACCCTGCCCAAGTACCCCGGCAAACGTTAGTGCAGGGTTCATTATTATCGCCGGCCTCATCCTCGTTCCCTTGAGCGTCTTGGTCTGGGCGCGCCAGAGGCGGGCGGTTTCACATCAGAGAAAAGTGGCACAAGAGGCGTATGCGCAAGCCCTCGCTCAGCGGCGTGAAGCACTTAGCAAGATGAGGATTGTCACGAGGAACTGTCCAAAGTGTGGAGCTTCACTTGACCTTTCGTCGGCTACTGATAGCGACAGAGTTCGCTGTGGATATTGCGGGAATCTCATCATATACAGACAGTAATTATGTTACCCGGTTCAAGATGCTCAATGCGCAATCCTGAAGGCCGAGTTCGAACTGGCGGAGGTGCAGCACCCTAGCCCGCAGGCCTCGGAACCAAATTGCTCGCCCTACAATAGGGGCATCTCACCGTCATTACCCCTACTCCGGCCTCATTCGGAGCTCCGCAATTCGGGCAATCAAAGGATACTGGTGGGAGCAGTAGCTCCGTGCCCCGAGGTATGGCCCTCAAACGTTTTGGCCATGTCACTGCATACCCAATGCCCGAACCGACTGCGACAATGAGGAACGACCAAAACAAAGCCGACGACACTTCGTATGATGCCGTGTACACGCAGGATGGCGATTGGCTCGGGCAGATGGTTACCAAGGTTGCATAGTCCGCGACGGCTAACGCCGACGAGAGCGCGAGGATTTTACCCAGCAAGCCCACACGTGGGGGCTCACTTCCGTTAAAAAACGAAGCCCAACACCCTAGAGTGGCCAAGGCGGAGTTCCCCAATGCCGTGGACGCCGTGCGATGCGCCTACGACATCCAGAGGGGTGTCAGGGATGTGGGTTCGCGACAAATTCGCATAAACCTGCTGAATCTTAGCCGGGCTATCTCTAGAGACGTTCGTAACCCAATTCATGTCAAGGCAGACCCGCTGACCCTTCAGAATTACATCAGGCGGAGCTGTGAGAAATACAAGCACTCTCTAAGCATGGGGTCGAGCCGGTGAAGCATCGACTCCAGCGCGACAAGCAACGGTACAAAGCCGGCGGGGTGAAAGCGCAGGACCTGTTCTCCAACCACAGACCTGTCAGGATCGTGTCGGTTTTCTTTTCTCGAACTCGGCTGTTGCGACTTCGAACCATTTCGCCGTCGCTTCGTGCATCATCGGAGTGTAAGTCTTATCGCCCGAATGACACAATCGGTGTCTTCTGCCTTCTTGGCATCGAATCTGAGGTTGAACTGCCCTCTCTCGATTTCTCCCTTGAACTCCACATCAGCCCCACACTCCTGACGGATTCTTGCTTCTATCATATTCGTCCATCGCAGGAGTGCATTTGGTGTTATGGCTTCGCTTAACTCGTCTAACACCCTCCTGACCTCTGAGAAATCCGAGTCTGTTTCGAAGCCCATATCCCACATCCGAGTATGGCTCCCCAAAATGCCTGCAAAGGGAGGTGAACCTTGGAAACACTAGCCCACAGGCGATGGTGTGTTGATTACGCCTATTCTCGAGGACTGCGCAGACGATGTAAGCGATTGTATCAGAACCGTTAAACGCTCTCCCATGCTTCGTGCCTCACAATGTAATGAATGGGCTGGCTCTGACATCCGTCTCGAAATCCTATGATCTAGATGTGGTCCTGAAGGATGTCTCGCTCACACTGAAACCTGGAGACTTCACAGCGCTGGTGGGACCGTCGGGGTCGGGAAAGACAACCCTTCTGGGGATCATGGGGGGACTCGAGAGACCGAGCTCGGGTCACGTGGAGTTTGACGGCGAAGACCTGACGACATTTGACGACCGGAAGCTGTCCGAATACCGGAACAAGAGAGTTGGGTTCGTCCATCAGATGTTCAATCTCGTACCGTATCTGACCGCGACCGAAAATGTAATGGTCCCGATGGTGATAGGCGGAAAGCCCACCCGCCTCGTTTCCACGAGAGCGATGGGGCTTCTGGATTTTGTGGGAATGAAAAGCAAGGCAGATATGCTGCCACGACAGCTGAGCGGCGGAGAGCAACAACGGGTCGCGGTTGCCAGGGCCCTGTGCAACGAGCCCGACATCATCCTCGCCGACGAGCCGACAGCCAACCTCGATGATAAGAATGAATCGGTCATCGTCGAGTACCTGCAAACGCTGGTGAAGTCGGGAAAGGCCGTTGTTCTCGCGACCCACGACGGTGCACTTGCTCAGCGTGCTTCCAAGATGTACGCCATAGAGGAAGGGGCTCTTAACGAGATTTGAGGGCTGGTACCTGAGGCAGCACTTCCGGAAGCGTAGGCTGATCACCCTTGGCCTCTTTGTGGTCGTGATGCTGGTTGTGATGACCGCGGCGGCGCCTTTCGTCTACTACTTCCACATCAGGGACCGCGAATCAAACACCCTCCAGATCGAAAGTGCGATGGTCAGAGTGGGCGCCTACCCGCTCAACCAGACCGGAGTGACCGAACTCAAGGGGCTCGGAGGCGTGCGGGAGGTTGTCCCGGGTGTGTGGGCCTACACCAAACTTACTGTCGGCAGCAGGACAGTAGACGAATCTGTCCTATACGTCGCTTCGGCCGACATGCCTAGACTGACCTCGCTTCTGGGTTTGAATCGTTTCAACGCCCCCACCACCGGCAACTGGTACTACTTCGGCTACCTCGCGGCCCAGGACGACGGGATACCGATAGGGGAATCAACGAGCATTTCGGCAGCGGGCATCGGGAACGCGACTGCGACAGCCTCCGGCTTCAGCTACTCCGACTCGGACTTCTTTGTCTTCGGAGACTTACAGGCATACTGGGCTTCCCCAGACCATTCTGCCAGCAGCGGCGTCTATAGCTATGCGTTCATCGAGACTGACAACTCGAGCGAGGCAAATGCAGTTGGGACGGCGATAGGGAACGCGCATCCCAGTTGGTCTGTCGCATCTCCTAGCGTGATGACTAGTCTTATGGCGCCGGGAATTACGGCGCAATTGCAGTTTGCGGTTCTTCTGGGGGTGATGTCGTGGGGGTTTGGAATCGTCGTGTTTGGGACCTACATCGCACGCGAAGTTTCCATGCGCAGCAAGGAGCTGGTGACGCTCGCCGCGCTGGGTGCGTCCAAGCGACAGCTAACCCTGGGACTGTCTTCCTATCTATTGATTATCTCAATCATTGGTGCTGTCGTGGGCCTCGTCCTCGATTTCCTCATTGCTTTGCCAGAATATGAGGTCTTGGCTTTCGCGTACTACCAGCCCAAGTCCTTTTCGACAATCGCATACGCGTCAGCGCTGGTCATCGGCCCTGTCCTGATTCTCGACGTGGGCATGGTCCTTCTTCTTCAGCGGAGACTGGGCCGGCTGGACATGATGAGCTTTCTGCGGGCGGAAGTGTGACCCCAACGACGCCGTCTCTAAAGAAGATGTGGGCAGTCACAAGGTACGAGGTGACATGGGACCTGAGAAAAAAGCGCACCTACATCATAGTTGGACTATTCCTGTTTGCGTCGTTTGTTTATGCGTATCTTCTCCCCACCGTCGCCGGGAAGTCTTACATTGCTGGATACAACCCATTTGGAGTCAACCTCGGCAGCGACTTGTGGTGGGTTAACGTCCACAGCCTTGTGAACTTCATCGAAGTCTCCGGCGTTTTCCCTCTCTTAATCGGAGGATTCATCGCGGCGGATTCGCTGGCCTCCGAATTTGACCACGGCACGGTAGTTCCGCTTCTCTCCCAGCCCGTAGGGCGCGTGGAGATTTATGCCGGCAAGCTTCTCGGGAAGGTTCTGCTTTTGCTTGTCGTATCAGCTCTCTTCACCTTACTGGTAATCGTAGGCTCTACGATTTCTGTCGGAGCCCAGTCGCATTTGGACATGATTCCCCTGCTGGTGTTCGCAGAGTTCGGGGCGTTCCTGGAGTACACCGCTCTTGCCTTCCTTATTGGTTCCCTTGTCAGGTCTGGCGAGATGGTTCTTGGTGTGCTTATCGCGGCGTTCTTCGTGATTCTGGTGACAGTCCTGGTTCTTGCCGCCCATTTCGGCGAACAGGAATCTATGTTCTTCATACCGATGGTCAACGCGGACTTCCTGCTCAAAGTCATACCTTACTACGTCATTCAGCCATGGGGNGGTCATGGTACTGCAGGGTTACTCAATCATTGCGGGACCCACCTTGCCTGTCACCGTCGCAGTCACCTCGGCAGTGGAGTACGTCGTTGCTGGGCTCCTGACAAATCTTGCCATTGCATTCGTCGCCGGATACCATTTCTTCAGTGGCAGGGAGGCCAAGGAATGATACTGGTGGGGCTGAACTACCTGTGAGCAGAGTGTCTCGGACGTGGGCCATCGCAAGATACGAGCTGACGTGGGACCTCAGGAAGAAGCGCACCTACGTCGTCGTCGGTCTCTTCCTCTTTGCAGCCTTTGTACTTGGCTACCTTTGGCCCGTTATCTGGGGCAAATCAGTCACAACAGCACAGCTCCAACTCGGGATTAGCTTCGGCAGCGGACTCTGGTGGGCGGCCGCCGTCTTCCTGGCGTTCACCATTTTCGTATCCGGGCTGTTCCCCCTTCTCATCGGCGGATTCATATCGGCTGACTCGCTAGCCTCAGAGTTCGACAGCGGCACCATAGTACCTCTATTCTCGCAGCCGGTCCGGCGGGTCGAGGTGTACCTCGGAAAGTTCCTTGCGAAGGTCCTCCTCCTGTTGGCGGTCTCGATGCTCTTCACGCTCCTTGTGCTCGCCCTATCCGAAGCTTCGGTCGGCGCTCAGACAGATTTGGGCATGCTCCCGCTTGTGGTCCTTGCTGAGTTCGGGGCCTTCTTGGAGTTCGCAGCGCTCACCTTCTTCATCGGCTCCTTCTCCCGATCAGGGGCCATGGTCCTAGGAGTCATGCTTGCTCTCTTCATCGTCCTCCCAGCACCGCTATTGCTTGAATTCAAGTTCGGCACACAGGAATGGATGTTCCTGCTGCCTGTAGCGAACGCGGATTTCCTGCTAGGGCATGTCATACCCTGGTACATCGTCCAACCTGGGGGGGTCATGGTGCTACAGGGGGGCTACGCCCTCGGGCTCGGTTACGCTCCGCCGGTTGCAGTGACGGTAGTCTCTGCTCTGCAGTACGCCCTGGCTGGTCTCGCGGCGAACGTTGTCGTTCCGCTTGTTGCCGGATACTACCTCTTCAGGAGGGCTGAGGTCAAAGGATGAAGGATACGATGGGGCGGGTCCCTCTGAGCATCTCGACAACCAGGTCTTCAGGACTAGCTTTAGAAGTGAAGAACCTCGTGAAGTCTTACGGTCCCTTTCCCGGCATCTGGGACGTGAACCTGGCTGTGAAACAGGGGACTCTTCACGGCTTCCTCGGTCCCAACGGATCCGGCAAGACAACCACTTTGAAGTGCATCATGGGTCTGCTTCACAAGACATCAGGAGAGATCAGAGTCTTCGACGAGGAGCCCCAGGGCGATGCGGTAGAGATGAAGCGGAGGGTCGGTTACCTCCCAGAGCTTCCGAGCTATCCGACCTACCTCAGGGGGAGGGAGGTGCTGCTCACCTATGGAAGGATTAGAGGAGTCGTGGGCGATAGCCTCATTGAAGAGTCGAAGGTATTGCTCAAGCAGGTCGGCTTGGCTGATTCCGCTGAGAAACCTGTCGGGAAGTACAGCAAGGGGATGCAGACGAGGCTGGGCCTCGCGGTGGCCATGTTGGGGGAGCCTGATTTGCTCATTCTGGACGAGCCCACGGAGGGGCTTGACCCTGTCGGGGTCATCGACGTACGAGAACTCCTCAAGAAGCTGGTGTCTGAAGGCCGTACTGTTCTCCTCTCGTCCCATCAGTTGCCGGAGGTCCAGCAGGTGTGTAGCATGGTCACGGTTCTGAAGGAGGGCAGGACTGTCACGGAGGGTTCCGTGGAAGAGTTGGCAAAGCGCATGCGTGGCGGGGTAATCTACCGGGCGGAATTTGATTCGCTTGGCCCCGACCTGATGAACGAGTTGAAAAAAGTCGATGGCGTTTCCGAAGTCACAGCCGTGGAGGAAGATGTGGTCGCAATTTTGCTATCGAAAGATTACGACGTGAGACCATCGTTCGCTAGGCTGGCGGTTCAACACGGTTCATTGCTACTAACATGCGAGAGGGAAGAGGCATCGCTGGAGGAACTCTTCCTATCGCTGGTCAGAGAAAGCAACTAATCCAGCGAAGGGTGCGCGTGGTTTGACAACATATGCATAGTGGGTATTACACCCTCGAAGCTGAGTAATGTGGATCAAACAAGAAATGTTCGAAGTGACTGCGGACAACTCTGGGCCGTTGAAGAGGGAACTGGTTCGTCGATTGCATGCCACCACCGTTTCACGTCCGAGGCGCAGCCAGGAGCGAAGACGTGTATTCGTCGTACTTCTTATGCTTCCAGATTGCGTAGGCAACGGCCCACGTGGCAACGAACACGCCCACAATCACAAATCCAGTGGTCTCGAAGTCGAGGTCGTTGAACCAGCTCCATAAGGGTCCGGTCACCTTGAATTCGATCGAGAGCACTTGAATTAGCTCGACGCCCCCTACTACAAAGGCCACAAGCACCGACATCACCGTGACTGTCAGATTGTAGTAGACTTTCTTCAGCGGAGTCAGAAACGCCCAGCCGTATGCGTACCTCATCGTCACACCATCTGTGGTGTCGGTCAGGACCATGCCGCATGTGAAAAGCAACGGAAGTACCAGGATCTGCCAGAACGGAATTGCCGAAGAGGCCCCCACTCCCACGCTGATGGCTATGAGGGCGACCTCGGTCGCGGTATCGAATCCAAGGCCGAACAGAACACCAATTGGGTAAATCTGCCATGCGTCGCTCACAACCTTGAACAGGGGCCGAAACAGCCGGTTCAGGAGCCCCCGGTTCTGCATGTATTCCTCGAGTTCTTCTTCCTTCATGCCGCCAGCTCTCGCTTGCTTGAATAGGCGATACACTCCGAAGACGACGAGCAAATTGACCAGGCCTATTACGAGGAGAAAAGTTCCAGAAACAAGGGTGCCGACAACGCTCCCCCAGTTCTGGATGGCAGGAATCTGCGCCATGACCGTCCTGGTCACGAGTACCATTGCTGCAATGAGCCCAACGACTACCGTCGAGTGGCCGAGAGAGAACCATGTTCCTACGGTGAATCGGGGCTTGCCTTGCTGCAGCAGCTTCCTCGTTGTATTGTCAATGGCCGCTATGTGGTCGGCATCAACGCCATGCCGCAGCCCGAGAACATAGACGACAATCCCCAGTCCGTTGATGACTGGCGAGATTCGGCCAAGGATGGCCGACGCGATCATCGCCAAGGCGGTGACTGCACCGATGATGGCGTAAAGAAGTCCTATCTTCGTCTTCTCGCCCATAGACAGCGCAGACGCGGCCTCGTCCCGCTTTTTCAGGGCAGCCGTCATGTCGCCACGCCGCCTGTTTCATCTATATAATCCGACGATGCGATTCCCGGCATAGGAACCCGCTGCCTCGGAAGCAGAGCATCATGGCTCGTGGACCTCGGGGAGTCCCTATCCAGATGAGGATTAGAGCGCCGTCACGCGGCAGCGACGGTCGCCTAGGATACACAGTCAGGCAGGGCAGCTGGCGCGCACCGGAGCGGGAGCTGCGCCCGCCGCCTAGTGACGAAACACAGACCTGTCACCGCAAAGGACGACGGTCGTAGACCCGAGGCCAGCAGCGCAGCCGGAACCTAGATTCGTGTGAGTTGCCTCCAGTTGCGGCTCAAGCGGAGCCACGACAGGAGTCCCACGGAACCCGGCGCCCGTTGATCCAGCGATCCTCGCCGCGCCTGGTCGGGCGAAAGATTCAAATAGTATCGCTATCGGTAACCCGATATCGGTTTAGTGAAATGGCGTTCAACTTCGACTGGGCCAAACGCAGCCACAAGGGCCTCAGGCGCTGGATCCTCTACATCGTCAAGGATAGCCCGAAATCCGGTGCCGAGATAATGGACATCATGGAGGCGAACCTTCAGGGATGGTGGAGGCCCTCCCCTGGTTCAATCTACCCGCTGCTGAAACACATGACCGCCGAAGGAGTGATCGCGAGGTCAGACGACGACAGGTACTCCCTGACTGCCGCAGGCCACGATGAAGTTGACCACCCCTGGCCCTGGTTGGAGGGGCGGGGTCCCGCCCCCAGGTCAGTCGAAGGAGCGATCGAAATCTTGTCGAGTTACACATCCTACCTCGAGGACCTCGCTCGAGCGAAGGACAAAGATTTGGCTGCAAACGCTGGTAATATTAGGGAGCTTGGAGAGAGGCTAACCAAACTGGGAGCTTATTCTTGAGTCAGCAGGCCATTGTCAGAGTGGAGGGACTAACCAAGGTCTTCGGACCCTTGAAGGCCGTTGACGGGGTGTCCTTTGAGGTACAGGAGGGGGAGATCTTCGGCTTCCTGGGACCAAATGGCGCCGGGAAGACAACCACCATCAACATGCTCACCACCCTGCTTAGAGCCACAGGTGGGACCGCCATTGTCGACGGCCTGGACATCCACAAACACCCGAACGAAGTCCGGAGGGTCGTCGGGGTCGTTCCACAGGAATACACCGCCGACGAAGACCTGACTGGCCTCCAAAACATACTGCTCTGCGCCGACCTGTACGGCATACCGAGGAGCAACTCCAAGCCCCACGCGCTTGAGCTGCTCAGGCTCGTCGAGCTCGAAGAGGCGGCCGACCGGAAGGTGAGCACCTACTCGGGCGGCATGAGGAGGAGGCTCGAGCTGGCGTGCGGACTGATCAACTACCCGAAGCTGCTCTTCCTAGATGAGCCGACGCTCGGGCTTGACGTGCAGACCCGGACTGCGGTGTGGAAGTACATCAAGATGCTCAAAGAGGAGTACAGGATGACTCTCTTCCTGACCACCCACTACCTGGAGGAGGCGGACCTGCTCTGCGACAGGATCGCCATCATAGACCACGGACACATCGTGAGGATCGGTTCTCCCACCGAGCTGAAGGCGAGCATAGGTGGCGACATCATAGTAGTCGGCGTCGCGGAAGCGGAGCCGGACATCTCAGCCGAAATCCAGCAGATACCTCTAGTGAAGGAAGTGAAGAAGAACGACCACGAGTACAGGATAAAGACAGAGGTGGGAGAGGAGACCTCGATTCAGGTCATCGACCTAGTCAGGTCCAGGGGGCTCCACGTCACCAAGATCTCGCTTTCGAAGCCAACGCTGGACGAGGCTTACCTGGAGTTCACGGGGAGCAGCATAAGGGAGGAAGAGGCCAACAAGATGGACGCGTTCAAGCAGAGAGTGACAATGATGAGGGCACGCAGGTGAAGGTGAAGGGATGACACAAGAGCTGCCGGCGAGGTCTACGATCACCACTCAGGAGCAGGTCATAGAAGAGAGGGAGCGGGAGAGGACGTTCAGAGCCGCTCCCAAGCTCGACAAGAGTCCCTTACACGGACTGTGGGCACTCACCAACAGGGACCTTCTCAAGTGGTACAAGAACCCAATACAGCTGTTTATCTCCCTGATTCAACCTGTCGTCTGGCTTGGACTCTTTGGCAAGGCCCTGAACTTCGGGTCATTCATCTCGAGCCAGCCAGGGATCACCCCGGCTGAAATCAACGCCCTCACTCTGAAGACGTTCGGGACCACAAGCTACTTCTCCTTCCTCGCGGGCGGCATGCTGGCGTTCATCATACTCTTCACCGCGGCCTTCGCGGGGATGTCCGTGGTGTGGGACAGGAGGTTCGGTTTCATGAACAAGGCCCTCAGCACGCCTGTCGGAAGGGGTGCCATTGTCACAGCCAAGGTCCTTCAAAGCGTGATTCGATCTTTGATTCAGGCCGCCATAGTCTTGGGAATCGCAGTGATCTTCGGCATGGACACCACCTACTTCACTCCCGCATCCATAGCGGGGTCCTTCGTGATACTGTTCCTCATGGCCTTCGGTCTCTCCTCGCTCTTCGTCATGCTCGCCCTGAGGTCGGCCGACTGGCAGACCCAGATGGCCGTCATCAATCTGCTCAACCTCCCTCTCCTCTTCGCCAGCAACGCGATGCTCCCGGTAAGCATAATGCCAGGCTGGCTGCAGAGCGTCGTGAAGTTCAACCCGGTCAGCTACGCCAACGACGGGGTAAGGCAGATGCTGCTGGGTTCGACCACCACCCTGGCGCCCCTCTGGGCCGACTTCGGAGTCCTGGCCCTCTTCGCAGGGTTGCTGTCTGTCCTCGGGATAGTACTGTCCTGGAGATTCCTGTCGAAGTAAATACGAAGCAGTTAACCGAAGATTACATTCCTCAGCTTGTCTGCCATTGCCAGGGGGTCGCTGTTCTGCCAGACGTTCCTCCCGACCGCCAGGCCTGTCGCCCCGGCATCCATGACTCCCTTCACCTGGCGCAGGAAGTCTTCGTCCGTAGGCGCCTTCGGTCCTCCGCTCATGAACACCTTCACTCCGGCCGCGGCCTTGACCGCCCAGGAGAATGTCACCGGATCGCCTGTGTACTTGATCTTCACCGCATCAGCGCCAAGTTCGAGCCCCGAACGCGCGGCGTAGGCCACAATCTCCCTTGAAGTATCATTCTGGACAGACGCTCCTCGCGGATAGATCCACGCGATAGCCGGCAACCCTCTCTCATGGGCCTGCTCCTGGATCCTCCCGAACTCGGAGAGCATCTTGCTCTCGAACTCGCTCCCTAGGTAGATTGTGTACCCGACTCCCTTGGCCCCCAGAGAGACCGCCTGCTCCACGCTGCACACCTGCCTCGAGATTGGTTCCCCCTTCGGGAGGCTCGTCTTGCCGTTCAGTTTCAGAATCAACGGTACGCCGCCGTCATAGAACCGCTCGGCTACGCCCTTCTGAAATACGACGCCGTTGAACTTCCCCTTGGCAGCCCATTCCATTATCATCGCTGGGTCCACGTTTCTTTCGTTGAAGTCCGCAGAAGGGCCGTGCTCCAGCCCCTGGTCGTAGGCCAACAGCATGCTCTTCTCCCCTTTCAGGAAGGCCGCCATCCGGTCCTGTTTCATACCCCTAACCCGCTCTCATGGTATTTAACAGGTTTGCGCGGGCGTCGTGTCTCATGGAACGGCTCCTGCATACGTCTAAAACGGGGGAACGGGGGGCGCGGTTCCGTTGAAGCTGGACGAATTCCTCAGGCTGAATGCGCCGGAGGAGCTTGCCGCCCTCACGCTTGCCATCGCGAAGTCAAGCGTAACAATCTGGGACAACATACCCTTCAAGTCCGGCCTTCTTGCCGATGTCAACCCTTCTGGGGAGACCCAGAAGGCCATAGACGTCTTCTCCAACGACGTCTTCGTAGAGGCTCTCACTTCCACAGGATGCGCGGGGGAGGTCGCGTCCGAGGAGATGGCCGAGCCCGCCGAAGCGAAGGGCGGGGTGAGCGTTGCCATGGACCCTCTCGACGGCAGCTCCAACGTGGAAACGAACAATCCCCTCGGGAGCATATTCGGGTTCTACTCCAAGAAGCTCCCCACGTCGGGGAGGAACCTCATCGGTTCGTTGTACGTGACCTACGGCAGCATGGTGACCCTCACCCTCTCATTCGGGAAGGGTGTCCACAGGTTCGTCGCGGTGAGAGAGGGGGCAGACATGAACTTTGAGCTGCTCGGGGTGAACTTGAAGCTCCCCCAGAAACCCGAGGTCTACGGCATCGGGGGCTCTGCCAAGGACTGGATCCCCCCCGTTGGCAGGTTCGTCGACTCCCTGGAGGAGCGCGGGCTGAGGGTTCGCTACTGCGGCACCTTCGTCGGTGACTACAACCAGGTGCTCTCTCGAGGAGGGATTTTCGCATACCCCCAGCTTGTGAACAAGCCGAGGGGGAAGCTAAGGGTCCTCTACGAGACGGCGCCGATATCTTTTCTCAACGAGCAGGCGGGGGGTTACGGAAGCGACGGCAGGCAGAACATACTCGACCTTGCCCCATCGGAGCTATCCGAGACATCTCCTGCTTACATCGGGAGCGCCCCGCTGGTTCGCGAGCTCGAGAAGGCAGTCTTGGCGGGCTGATCTTGGCACTCTCAGCGGCGTTGCTCTTCGTTTTCAAAAACAGTAGGAGGAGCGCTCCCGGTTAGCTCCGGGGGCGCCCGTTTCGTACCTTGTATTGTGCCTATGGGAATGTCCCGAGCGTCTTGACCGCGTCAGCGACCCTGGCGACTGCGACTATCATGGCCGCCGTTCTCATGTCCACGCTGTGTTTCTGGCTGGCAGCATGCACGTCGTAGAAGGCTCCCGTGATCTTCTTCTCCAGCATGCCGTTGACCTCGGTCTCGGTCCACATGATCCTCTCCAGGTTCTGGACCCACTCCAGGTAGCTGACGATGACGCCGCCCGAGTTGGCCNAGGATGTCGGGGATCACGAAGACGTTGTTCTTGTGGAGTATCTTGTCTGCCTCCGGGGTCGTGGGCCCGTTGGCGCACTCCGCGATGATCTTCGCCTTTATTCCCCTTGCAATGTCCGGAAGGATGGTGTTCTCGAGTGCTGATGGGCTGAGTATGTCGACATCCATCTGGAGGAGTTCCTTGTCTGAGATGGGCTGACTACCCGGGTAGCCCACCACTGAGCCTGTCTTCTCCTTGTAGGCGATGAGCTTGTCTGCGTCTATGGGCGTCTTGCTCGTGATTGCGCCCTTCGAGTCGCTGGCACCCATCATCTTGGCGCCGTAGGTCTGGAGGATCTGGGCGTAGAAGGAGCCCGCGTTGCCGTACCCTTCTACTGCGAACGAGGCCTTCTTCAGGTCGATCTTGTTCACCTTGGCCGCTTCGACCGTGCAGTACACCGCACCTCTCCCGGTTGCCTTGTCTCTTCCGAGACTGCCTCCGAGGGAAATCGGCTTGCCAGTGATTACGCCGGGCGTCATTACGCCTTCGAGCGTGCTGTAGGTGTCGAGAATCCAGGCCATGGTCTGAGAGTTGGTGTAGACGTCTGGAGCAGGGATGTCCTTGTAGGGCCCAATTATGGGGGCGATCGCCGTCGCGTACCGGCGCGTGAGCCTCTCATTCTCCCCCAGGGACATGTGCTTCGGGTCGCAGATGATGCCTCCCTTGGCACCCCCGTAGGGGATGTTGGCGACGCTTGTCTTCCAGGTCATCCAGGCTGAGAGCGCCTTCACTTCATCCAGCGTGACGCCCGGGTGGTACCTGATGCCGCCTTTGAATGGCCCCCTTGCGTCGTTGTATTGTACCCTGTAGCCGGTGTAGACTCTGGTCTTCCCGTTGTCCATCCTCACTGGGAGAGAGACCGTCAGCTCTCTCTTAGGGTGTGCAAGAATCTGATGCAGTCCTTCGTCGAGCTTCAAGTACTCGGCAGCAATCNCGCAGCTGCTCAAGCGCGTTCTCGAATGGGTTAGGTTTCTGTTGGTCCATCTTCTGAGCCATGAGTGGCGCCCTTAAAATATTGTATTTAACGGAAGACGTTGTTTCTCAAGATAGAGAACGAGCGAGCTCCCCGACCTTCGATTCCCAGTCTGGCGCCTTCACGACGCTGCTCGCCACGAGAACTCCATCAACGCCGAGGTCCAGCGCCTTCGTCACGTCCTCGCCGCTGACTATGCCAGCCCCGCACAGTATCTTCCCCTCATAGCCTACGCGCCGAACTCCCGCGACGGTCCTCTGGATCAGTTCCGGACGCGCCTTCGACACCGCAATCCCCGATCCGATTAGCTCGGGGGGCTCTATGGCCAAGTACTTCGGCCCCAGCGCTGCTAGTCTTGCCGCCTCCTCCGCCGTTTGGCAGCAGAGGCACACCCCCATCCCCATGCTCGCGAGCCGAGGCACAAGTGCCCGGAGCTCAGGGAGCGGCCGTCTCGACTCGCTGTGATTGAGGATCGTTCCGCTTGCCCCGGCGGCCTTCACTGCCTCTGGGAGTATCTCCCCGGTGGTCTTATCACCGCTCTTCGAGCCCACGCTCTGACTGTACACCCGGACCCCTGTCTTCGAAGCCACAAGTGCAAGCATGGGGGTCGGCGGTGCCACTATTGCTTCGATGGAGACGGATTGGGAGACCCGCTTGACGGCCATCGCGAGCCTGACGGAGCCTTCCCCTAAAATCTCCGGATAGTTCTTGAAATTGACTACGAGGGTTCTCAACGGGGATTCCGACGGTGCGGTCGGACCTCTTAAAGTGTGACGTAGGCGAAGCCGTGTCTCGTCCGGAGGGCCGGTTCTCTAGAACCCGTCCTCGTCCGAGTCCTCTTCCCAGCCGTCTTCGTCTAGGTCGTCATCGAAGTCCTCGTCGAGTTCTTGGTCCTCTTCAGACATGACGGGCCGTCGCGCTTTCGATTGCACTATTAAATCTCGCGGTTTCGGGTTCTGTTAACTCTGCTGGACATTTGGTATTTTCTCCCTTCTGTTAGCTCGCTGGACATGGTGGAGGATTTTTCCGGAAAAGAGAGCCGGAATCTGAATGTGTAATCTGGCTCCACATCGTTTATTATCATGATACAACCGATGTGATGTTTCGAAATAGTGGCCTGGGTCGTCCAGCGGAAAGATACCCGCGTAGCATGCGGGGGACAGGAGTTCGAGCCTCCTCCCAGGCCTCAGTCCTATCGTTCCGTGCGACCCTAGGGTCGGGGTTCGATATTTAGGTTTTGCCGAGTCCAGTATCATTTTCTTACCGCCCTCTCATGGGATGCGTTCTGGATTAGCATGAGCCATTTCTTGTCCCCCTAGACCTTGATTCCCACCCGGTCGGCTGGGGTGTCCTTGACTCGATGCGCTTGACTCGATACCCGAGACGCTACGATACAGACTGAGCGAGTATCTCGCATGGTCGTAGGCATCAAGGCGGTCTTCTCTGTATCTGTATCTCCGTGCGGAGAGCGAGACCAATCTCCACGATGAGTGTTATTCCGACAAAGAAAGCCACCCCAAGATACTCACCGAGACTCAGGTGGCCGATTCCTTCGGCATACAGAACGGTTGTTCCAACCAATGCGGCTATGGAAAGGAGAATAGCGTAGATGTAGTAATGCGGAATGGGGCGTAATGCCCGACGGGTGAATGCAATTTTGGTCTCCGTCGGCCGTCTCGCTAGGACATATGCTGCGACTGAAATAGGGTCATCAGTCGGAGCCTCCTTGAAGGTTGTCTTAGGGTCTTGGTCTTCCAATTTCTGTCGGATGTCTCTGAGTATGGAGTCTCGTCGCCACTTTGCTTCGGGAGAGACATACATTTCGTAGAAGGAATGGTCTGAAGCGACAACGGAGAGGACAGTCCCATCGCCGGTAGGGTTCTGGCCGTAGCCGAGGACTATCGTCTCACCCGTCGCGTACTTTGTTCTGAGAATCTTGATTCCCGTTTCACCCTTTACTTCATCGAACCCGCGTGCGTATCGAATCTCCTTGTCAATCGCCTTCTCGAAGGCATCAACATTCCAATTGACAAGAAAGGTGGTTCTCTCAGCGTCCACGAAGTTCAGCCCCACAATCCATCTTACTGCAACGGTCTGAGCGATTCCAAGAACCCCAAGCAAGAAGAATATGACGACTGCTTCCAAGACGAAGTATTCCGCGAATGTCGGGTCTGTGATGAGAGTTGGTTGTCCCGCGAGGACCCTCCCTATGAAGGCGAAAGTCAGGGTCATCGTTCCCGCAAGAACCGTGATGAGTTGGATGTTTAGGGGCGACACGAGTCGTTTTGGTTTTGTCGCCAAGGACAGGATCGTGCAGTAGAACAGGGGCATGAGCAAGAATCCTGCGTAGACGTAAGGACTGTAATTGAACGAGTAGAACCCGCCATTGAAGTTGAACTCTACTGATGTGTTCGCTAAAGGCTGGATTGTGAATGCAAGATTGAGCCCGACCCCAGCCAGGGTCAGCGCCCACATCAGGAGAGTTGAAGCACGCCTGTCCGATTCTGAACCGTTCTTCATCTCCCTGCTGTTTGAGGGTTTGGCTATTTGAGGTATATCAGTTAACCACACTGGAGCAGTAGTGATTCGACCAAATTGAGTTAACAGAACCTTGTGATCCGCCAATGTCCAGCCAGTTAACAGGGAGGAGAAATCGCCGGATGGCCAGTAGAGTTAACTGACCCCAGTTTCGGATGGTGCGAGGCCCTAGGGTTGAGGCTTCGCCCCGAAAGCGGCCATGATTTCCTTGTGGGCCTCTGATTTCTCGAGGTTCGCGTCGAACACGACTCCGCAATTCGGGCAGATGCGGAAGTCAGGCTGGTGTTTCACATCTTCGCTGGGCGGAGGGATGGACACCCTCAGGAACAGGCGCGTGTTCGGGTGCTCAAAATCACAGGACGTGCATCTCATGGCAGGCGGGTGCCTCTGGCGTTAGATAAAGAGGCTCGCGCCCCGGTTCTCTGCGCCCCCTCGACTCATCGTCGGCGCCTAACAACTTAACAGAGCCCAGCCCGAGTGGGTCGCTCCGATGAGGGCACGCCTGCTGGCCATGAGCAGCGATTCCATCAGCCTGGCCGCCAAGGCTGTGAGGCATGGGCTCCTAGTCATTTATCCGACAGACACAGTCTACGGACTCGGCTGCGACCCACTCAACCATGCAGCGGTGAGGCGCCTGTTCGAGGCGAAGGGGAGGGAATCAAAGCCAGTTCCGGTCCTGTGCGCGACCCCCGAGAAGGCGGAGGAGCTCGTCAAACTCAGCGGCCGCGCCTCCCAGCTCTGCAGGGAATACTGGCCCGGGGCCCTCACTATCGTGGCTCCGCTGCGAAGGCCGGTGGCTCCCCAACTTGTTCAGGGCGGGGAGTTCCTGGGCGTGAGGGTCCCTGCCCACGCCGGGTGCCTTGAACTGATAGCGGCTTTTGGNAACTGATAGCGGCTTGCGGAGGCTGGCTGACGGGGACGAGCGCGAACCGCTCGGGAGAGCCGTCGGCGAGGAGTGCGGGCGAGGCAATTGATCAGCTTGGCGAATCTGTGGACATCGTGCTCGACGGGGGGAGGCTCGACGGGAAGGAGTCCACCGTAGTGAAGGTGGTTGGGGACGAGGTCGCAATCTTAAGAACCGGTCCCATCGAGGTCGGGAACGAGAGGGAGGGCAGACGAACCTCATAGTCACGTCGACGAAGGNGCCTCGAGGCTCGGGCATCGGCCGAGTTCAAGGAGATCGCCCTGCTTTCCGGCATCAGGAAGCTCACCATCGACAGGTCTGCCTACGACGGCGTCATCGAGGTGGACGTCGAAAACCCGAAGGCCCTTATGTCGTTCATCACCGAGTTCGTCCGCTCCGAGCCGTTCAAGGTCAGGTACATCATGCGGGTCATCCCCGTGGACAGGGTGGTGGACACGAAGCTCGAGGGCATAGTCAAGGTCGTCAAGGAGCTGGCGCCGGCCATAGGCCCGGGCGAGACCTTCAGGATCACCGTCGAGGCGAGGGACTCCCCGTACAAGGAGAAGGAGTTGATAGATGCCATCGCCGACGCCGTCGACCGGAAGGTCAACCTCGAATCCCCTGACAAGGTGGTGCTGCTGCAGATCTTCGGCGAGTACGCCGGTGTCTCGGTCATCTCGCCCCACGAGATTATCAGCATTCAGAAGCTGAAGCGGGCCGCCTAGGCCCTTTGCGCATTCAGAAGAGCGGCCCTCTCGACCTTCCTTCGCTCTGAATCAGTGAGCTCTCGCCGCTGCAGCTCAGTCCCGCAGAGTTGCGAGGGCAGGCAGATCTCTCTCCTCCCGGCCACGACCAGGATGTAACCCTCTCCAGGCTTCGCGCCCGCCTGCTTTATGGCCCTGGAGATCTGGGTCGTTCCAGCGAGCCTGAGGAGAAAATCTATCTCCGGTTTTTTGGCCAGGAGCCCTCCCGACGATTCCGCCTGGAGGGTCTGCGCGGAAAGGAGTTCCACGAAGAGCTCGTTGCCGGCCGAAGTCCTCCTCACGGCCTGCACCAGTGACCGGGGATTGAGGTCCGCAAACCGGCGCTTCGTCTCTTCGATGGGGGCTTCACTCGGGCAGAGGAAGGCCCTCGCGAAGATCCTCAGGTGCTCATCCCCCATGTGAGAAGGGGATAAGTGCGACCCTGTCACCGTCCTTCACGGTCCTGCGCGCGCCCGCCGGGACGAACGCCTCCCCCTCTTCGACCATGACGAGTGTATTGTACCGAGTGAACCCGGGGTCCGGCCCTGCCGCCATCTCTCTCACCCTTTCCACGAGCTCCGCCGAGTCGAGTTCCGAGCACTCCAGGACAACCTCGGTCGAGCCGACGCTGGTGCCTATGTGGCCGTAGCACTTCACGCGGATCAACTCTGGTTCAAGACGAGCAGCCTTTCCTTATACCTTCTCCCCTCGTAGAATGAACCGGGCGGGAGGAGCTGCTCATGGCCTCCTTCCAGTCGCCTCCTGAGCAACGCCGATGTTGCACCGTCGAGCTCCGCCATAGGGAAGTTGACTGCGACTGGCCTCGGATCGATGACGTGCATTGACGTCTTGCACGGGAAGAGACTTCCCGACTTCGCAGAGTTCACAACATCGTCCTTCCTTAGCTTCCTTACAAGAACGACGATGCTCCCTTCAGACTGAAGGGGCACGTCCACATCGTCCTCTGGTACGAACTCCCTCTTCCAGCCGCCTGCCTGAGCCATCCTGTCGAATTCCAGCATGATCTCCATGGCTCGTCCGAGCTCGAGATTCCCAGTAGGAAGGTAGGCCGTGTCAGGCGTCAGCAGAGCCAGTCCAGTGTCTCTTCCTTCGAGTGCGTCGAACGCCTGAGCCAAACTCGATCGTCGGGTGAGCCCTGTTCGCCCTAGAGCCTCCCGCAGCGCGTACCCCTTCGGGAGAGTATACACCCTCGCCCATCTGTAGAGCTTTATCGCAGACGAAGCGTAGTCCACTGAACAGCACACCGCGTTCTCAACCCCGAGCAAGTTGAACGCGGCGAGGCGGTGCATGCCGTCCAGGACGGTGAGGCTCTCCCCGTCGATGATTATCGGGTCTCTCTGGACGCCGTCCTTCTTCATTTCGGAGGCGATCCCTTGCACGTGCGAGGGGATTGTTTCTTCATGGGGTCTCAGGGCACTGACCGGCTTGACCCCCAGGGTGAACCCCACCTTCGCCAGGGCCATGGGCCTACCCCTTCGTCTCTTCGCCGGCCGCGGGTTGCTCTTCCTCCTCCTCTGACTGCTCGGCTTTTGCTATGTACCCCGCTATCCTGTTCCTCAGCTGCTTCGACGGGATGATGGCGAGCTCTTCCAGAGCTTTCTTGTTCACTTCGAAATCTGTGCCGAAGGCTTCTGGGTGCCGCTGTAGAAGTTCTTCCGAGAGCCTTCGGGTCCTGTCCAACTTCTTTCAAGCCCGATTGGAAGACATGATTAACCTTTCTCGGGTAGCCCCAGAAACCTCGTCGCGTTCTCCGCGAGCGTCGCGCGGGTCTCTTCGAATCCCTCCCCCCAGAGCTCCGAGAGCCTGAAGACGACCGAAGGCACGAGAGAAGGGCCGCTGCACCCGCCGAGGGGGCCAAAGGGAACGGGGAAATCTGTCTCAGTGAGCACCTGACCATGGGGGCAACGCAGTGCCATTCTCTGGAGCTTCTTCGAGTACAAGATGGAGGGTCCGAACGATAAGAAGTAACCTCTGTCAACAACCTCTCCGACCAGCTCCTCGCCCTGGAACCAATGCATTAGAACCCGGGCCAGGGTGAAACCCCCCAGCGCGTCGAGGCATACCCTCTCAGCGTCTCTTGAATGAACCTGAACCGGCTTCCTAGCAGCCTGGGACATCTGCAGCTGGGCAAGGAACGCCCTCATCTGGGCGCTTCCTGACCCCGTCTCTGAATACTTCGGGTCGAGGCCAATCTCGCCGACCCCCGAGGCTTGCGTGAGAGCCTGCTCCTCCCATGCCAGGTCCGTTCCCTCCTGCACCTCGGAAGGGTGTACGCCGATGAAGGCCTTCACTGCGTTTGGGAGCTTCTCCGAATGCTTCAGGGCGGCGAATGACGTCTCAAGATCTACTCCACAGGCGACGAGGAGGGTGTCCGTGGCCCTGGCAAGGGACAGCAGGCTCTCTACTCCCGGCCCCTCCAGGTGAAGGTGTGAATCGGCGAAACGCACGCTCGACCATGGTCAGAGTGGTATTTCAGGGCACTCTATCGCCTACTGACGCAAAGCTGGACGCAAGAACGTCGGTGCGCGGTTTTCCCCCTTATTTTCCGAATAGGAGAGGACTTGGGCTCTTTAGGGCCGAAAAAGGTCAGGAGAACGGGCCAAAAGGCCTAAAGGTTTTTAAATACACCCCATATATCCGAAAGGCGAATGTCTAGTTCCGAGTTCGGCCTTGCGGCTGTCTACAGGGTGATAAAGAAGGCCGGCGCTGAAAGAGTGGGAGATGACGCCGCCATCGAGCTGAGATCAGAACTCGAGGCTGTGGGGATGCAGATCTCCAAAGCGGCGGTGGAGCTCGCCGCCCACGCCGGGAGGAAGACCGTCAAGCCTTCGGACATCAAACTGGCCGCAAAGTCTGTCCTCAAGCAGAACCAGTAGAGTCCTGCCCGAACCCTCTCCGAGGTCCGAGACACGTTTTCTGGGCGTTTTCATGCAGTAATCACTATATCCACACCGTTTGGAGGTAGGACGAGCCCCGGTGGTGTAGCCCGGTCAAGCATGTTAGCCTCTCGAGCGCGACGCGGAGCCAGCTAGCGACGCGAGTTCAAATCTCGCCCGGGGCAGAGTTCTAGCGCAGAATCGCCACGTGGAACTCTTCTGCAGTTCTGAGTGGATGAAGACGACGTAGTGCCCAGTTGGGGCTCAAGTCGCGGTCGAGGCGGAGTCGCCTCCGTTTGGGTGCTCCGGCTCATGCTCAAGTGATAACCCTATTATCACGGCAAGGCCGATCAGAACCACCTTGGATCTAGCAACTCGAGAGCTCAGTCAGAAGACTTATCCTGACTTCGAAAGGTTGGCAACAAAGCAGGGAAGCTGCTGGTGCACCTACTACCAGAGACCACGGCCAAAGGGGAGTGGACGTACATTGGCAGAGGTGAAGAGGATGAACAGGTTATACAAGAAGGCCCTGCTTAGACGAGGGCGCTCCCACGCGATCCTAGTCTACCACGGTGATAGGCCGGTGGGATGGTGCCAGTACGGTGTCGCGGACGAGCTTCCGAGGATTGATGCCGGGAGAGGCTACAAGAAGGTCGGAAGGCCAAAGGGAAGGGTCAAGCTATGGAGGATCACTTGTTTCTTCGTAGACAGGGAATACAGGAGCAAGGGAGTCGCGAAACTAGCTCTTCACTCGGCCCTCGAGTCAATCAAGAGCCAAGGGGGCGGGGTAATAGAAGCATACCCTGTGGTGTCAAAGAAGATGGCAAGCGTGCCCGAGTGGCGGTGGTTCGGCACCCCTTCCATGTTTCTTCGAGAACACTTCACGGAGGTCGCACCCCTGGGAACTAGCTGGGTCTTGATGCGGACGACCATCTTAAATGCGAAGGTCCCGGTCTGAGCGACACCAGCCGGTAAGCTGGAGCAATGAACCCGCCGGTCCATTTCCCGCCCGGGGCAGATTCTTCTCCATGAGACGAGTCGATCTCCAACATGTTCTGGAGGGATTCGTCAGGGCCTTCCTACTCCACGTATTCGACGCCATCAAGGCCTCGAAATGCCTTGTCCCCAGTAAGGAACTTGATTCCCATCTTCCCGGAGAGGAAGAACCCAAGAGCATCAGCGTAGGAAATGTCCCGACCCTCTCGTTTGAGCTTCACTCTCAACTTCATGGCATCCGAAATGTCGCCCAACCCGAAGTCGATAAGGTACTTTGAGAACGTCTCCAAGATATCCGAGGCTGCCTTGGAACCATGTTCCTCCAGTGACCTGTAGCATATCTCGAGCAGGTTGAGTTTGGTGAGGACTCCATCATGTTCCTCGAAATATCTCTTGTATGTCGGGTGGCCACTGGTGAAGGCGAGGACCGCGTAGCTGTCAAAGAAGAAGCGGGCTGGCAGCCTAATCCCAGCCCTTTCTCATCGTTTCCTTCTGGGCTTGCAGGTCCCCAAAGGGATATTTCCCGAACAGTCGCCGTATGTCTGCGGCCTTCCTTACAGAGATCTCCACTACCTCGCCCTCCTTCAGACCCTCCCTTTCGACGATTTCCTTTGGGACGACGACGCCGTATGAATTCCCCCAGCGCTTCAGCTTGGACCTGGTCTGCATAGTTATACACGTATAACTTCAGGTAGAAAAGCGTTTCGGAAAAGGAAGAGCGAAGCGCGACGGACGCCCAGGTGAAACTGATTGCAGTCGCCGGAATTTCCACTCGCTTTCCGCTTCCATATGCTCTCCTTGGCATAGATGCAAAGATGTCGGTTCAGGTGGGGCATTTGACTCGCAGGTCCATTTCCCGCCCGGGGCAAGTTGCACACAAAACCAGGAACAGGAGCGTTTCCATACATCCCCTTTTTTTGCACGAAGAACCTTGGTATTGGCCTCCCATCTCACAATCGTCGTTGCTTGCAACCGGCTTCTTTCGAAGTCTGCAAACCCATTGCCTTCGGCCCTCCCTGCAGGCTGTCCAGCCTATCGCGGTCCGTCTTCCCGTTGTCGTTGGATGGGTCATGCGTCCCAACGCGGGGCGAGCATCGCTATGTATTGGAACTCCATAATGGATTAGGTTGAGCGGGCTAGAATTGGGATCGTGTCGGCGCTTCAACCGGTCGCAAACGGCGCCAGACGGATCCTCCGCCTAGGCTCGCGCTCAGGGAAGTCCTGACCTTGGCCACCTGTCCCAACTGCGGAAAGGAGGTTGGGGAGGACTTCGGCTACTGCCCCTTCTGCGCGACGCCGCTGAAGTCTTTCTGCCCATCGTGCAAGCGAGAGCTGATGCCTGGCTACGTGGCGTGCCCCTACTGTGGTTTCAGGCTGGAAGTGGGAACGCCAGCGAAGCAGCTCTATCGCAAGGGAGGCAGATCCATGTTCCTCAGAGTCCTCATCGTCCTCTCATTTCTGGGTGGGATCATTGACGTGATTCAGGGCGCGAGTGAGGGCACCTTTCAGTTTGCGAACTACACGTATCAGGGCCCGATTCCCGAAGCGGCGCGCTATCTAGCCTTGGTGCAGGTCCCCATCGGCATACTGGTAGTCATCGTCGGTATCGTGCAGTTCCTGATCGTCTACGGCCTGGTATACGGCAGGGCGTTCTCAAGAAGGTACCTTCTCAAGTTCATCGGCCTGACCTTTCTCCTGTCCGTTGTGATGCTCTCCATCGATGCAGCGATATCGACCATGTACGCACTGCCTTCGACCATTTTCTCGTTCGACATCTTCTTCGTCGTGTGGTCCTTCTCCTTGCTTGCGATCACGTACCGGTACGCGAGCCAGCAGGAGGTCAGGGAGATCCTTCGCGCCACTGCGGCCCCTGACCAAGAGCCTGTGTAACGTAACAATCGGGTCCAGATCGCTGTTTCCTTGTGTGTCTGAAGCGGCTCCTCGTCGACTATATCTCTAACGATATAGTTAGGGACACGGCTTTTATGCGAGTTTTCCAAGTCGCTAGCCGTGCAGTCTACGCGGAAGTCCTCGCTGCGAGAGCCGAGCGCCACGTCGGATGAAGAGCACACTCCTCAGTATCACGTCGCGCCCAGGGGCCTGCTGCGGTTCTACGCGCTCCTGAGCATTGGGAGGAAGCCAATGAGCGGCTATGACCTCATGAGGGAGATCGAGGAAAAGACAGAGCGGGCCTGGCGGCCGGGTCCCGGATCGGTCTATCCGGTGCTCCAGAAACTTGCCAAGCAGGGTTACATCGCCGCTCGAAAGGCGTCCAGTCACGGCCCCACCGAGGTGATGTACGACGTGACGCCCGCCGGGCTCCGGAGCATAGCCAAGGTGAAGAGAGCCATGGGGTTGTCCGGCAACCGCCTGCGCATGGTGAGCTCGCTCTTCGTAGACCTGATGGAGCCTGACGATCTTGTGAGATTCGCTTCGACTTCATTCGAGATCCAGACGGACCTCATGAGGAAGATGGGGTCAGACCGAAGCGGGCTGAGTGAGGGAGACAAGTTGTTTGTCTTGCGGCAGTATCGGCTCAACCTCGAAAGGGAGTTGGCGCATGTGTCGGAGTCGATTGAACGCATCGAGGGGAAAAGAGCCCCGGGGGAAGCGCGACCGAGTCGCGGTAGGAGGACGAAATCATGAGCAGGACAACACTCCTCACGGAGCAACGGGTTGTTGGAGGCGAGCCAATGATAGCAGTCAAGGACCTGAAAAAGAAGTTCGGTGATTTCTACGCCATCGACGGGATCACATTCGACGTCAAGAAGGCAGAGATCTTCGGGCTTCTCGGACCGAACGGGGCGGGAAAGAGCACTACGCTCAGGATTCTCTCGACCCTGGCGAGGCCGACCGATGGGACCGCCACAATAGGGGGCTACGACATAGTGAGAGAGGACACCGAAGTCAGGAAGCTCATCGGCATGGTTTCAGAGAAGATGATCATGTACGACAGGCTCACCGCTCGGGAGAACCTGAGATTCTTCGGGGACCTGTTCGACATTCCGAAGGACCTGTTGAACCGGAGGATCGACGAGTTGCTCGAACTGGTGCAGCTCACCAAATTCGCGGACGCACAGGTGGGGACGTTTTCGACGGGGATGAGGCAGAGGATGAATGTGATACGCGCCCTATTGAATATGCCCCAGGTACTCTATTTGGACGAGCCGACCCTGGGCTTGGACCCCCAGTCGTCCGTCGAGATCAGAGAGTTCATCAGGAAACTGAACAGAGAGAACGGGACCACCATAATCGTGACAACTCACACCATGGTGGATGCGGACATGCTCTGCGACAGGATTGGAATCATAGACCACGGGAGGGTGGTTGCCCTCGACACATCGGCCAACCTCAAGAGGCTTGTCTCCGGAGACAACGGCACCATACTGAAGCTGGAGATACCGAACCTGTCGCTCGAGCTCCTCGAGTCGCTAAGGAAGCTGGACGCGGTCATGACAGTCTCCCAGGAAGACTCCACCCACGTGAGGCTAGTCGCCACTGGAGACGACGCTTTCGACAACGTTATCGACGCCGTAAGGAAGTATGGAGGCAGGATCGCTTCGATAGAGAGCCTTCAGCCGACCCTCGAAGACGTATTCCTGCATCTCACGGGGCACGAGGTCAGGGACTCAGCGGATCAGAAGATCCCCCTCGAGAGGCACAGGCGGTTCATGGGCGGGCGTCGGAGGATAAGGTGAGAACCCTTGGGGCTCAGAGATACGTTTTCGCACAGTCTTAGAATAGCTTGGAAGGACATGGTCGAGCTCTACAGGAACAAGTTCGGGCTGGTCCTCCTGATAGTCATGCCCCTCTTCATGATGGGAATGATTGGATTCATTTATCCCACCAGCGGGAGCACCAACGCCAATCTACCGGTCGCCGTGGTCAACACGGACGCCGGGTACAACAACTCGACCATAGCGAGTCAGACGTTCACAAGTGTGCTGGAACAAATCAATCAGAGGACGAGCATGCTTCAGCTGACCACCTCGCCGAGCGTCGCCGATCTCAAGGATTCAATTCAGAAGGGTGATTTGGAAGGGGGGATAATCATTCCATCCAACTTCACGTCCAGCCTCCTCACGGGCAAGCAGGGGACTGTCGTGATCATGACTGACACGTCGAACCCCCAGGTCTCAGCGACCATGCAGACGCTCCTCACCAACGTATTCGAAAGCATGGGGACCGCCCTGGCGGAGCAGAACGTGATGAAGCTCAGCCCCGCGGTGACCCCGGGGACCGCCGTCGCCATCGTCCAGCCCTACAGGGTCGCTACCGAGGGCATAGTCCCCGGGTCAACCAACTACTTCGAGTTCGTAGCTCCCGGCATAATGGCGATGACGGTCATGATGAGCGTCATGACAGGCCTCCCAGGGGCGATTTCTCAGGAGAAGGAGGTCGGCACCATGGACGGGATGATGGTTGCCCCAATCAGCAGGCTCTCCATAATCTTGGGCAAGGCGCTTGCCCAGACCGCGAGGGGGTTGCTGCAGGGAGTGGTGATTATGGTCCTGGCGGTGCTGCTGTTCGGCGTGACTATACAGGGGAACATGCTGCTTGTCTTTGGGCTGCTGCTGCTCGGCGTCTTCAGCTTCGTGGGCCTTGGGATAGTGCTCACGTCTTTCACCAGCGACCAGCAGACCGCGACGATGCTGATGACGACGCTGATGTTTCCCATGATGTTCCTAAGCGGTGTGTTCTTCCCCGTCCAGCAGATGCCCTGGTACATGCAGGACATATCGAAGGTAATGCCCCTAACCTATGCGACGCAAGCGCTTCGGAAAGTGATGGTCCTGGGGGCAGGGGTCCTGGACATAACCCCGGAGCTTACCATACTGATAACGTTCGGCATCGTAATGACGGCGATTGCCGTCCCTGTCTTCCGAAGGGCTATGACAAGATAGAGGCTACCACTTCCATTCTGGTCGTCTACTGGCGCGCGGGAAGACTGGCCGGAGGCTCAGGGGTCCCTCCACCTGGCTTTCTTGACCGCTATGACGAACAGGAATAGGCTCACTGCGATGAGGACCGCCCACGCCGAGAAGACATCGGCGACCGAAAGCTGAATCAGGCCGGTCGCACTCTGGGCTATCTCCGCCGCGTATGTCGTTGGAGAAAGGTATGCCGCATACCTGTAGGGCAGGGGGATGTAGGTGATCGGATAGTAGACAGGGGGGAGCGTGGCGAAGACGGTCGAAATGAGCCTGGAGAACGCGAAGCTCTGCACTATGTCACTGGAGAATGTGGAGAGGGTGAACCCCATGGCGACGGACCCGAGGAACATGAGCAGGAACACTCCTAGGAGTTCCAGCGCCTGCAGCGCACCCGGGTGCAGGTAGATCGCAGCAAGTATGGTCAGCACAGCGAGCGCGGGTACGGAGTAGATTATTTCTCCGAGGGCCATGCCGGTCACGTAGGCGCCTGGCGTTGTCGGTGAGCTGACCACCATGTCCTGCAGTTTGAAATCGTTCTTCAGGTGAGAGAGGTCTCCCTGCAGGGACATTCCGCTCTGGAACATGCTCATGATGAATCCGCCCTCGATGGCTTCCCCGATTAGCTGCCCTTTGCTGACGAAGGTGATCACGATGAGAAACGACAGCGGCGCCAGCACCGTGTTCAGCAGGACGACTGGATAGTTCTTCATCTCGTATATCGAGTTCACCAGGACGGATGCCAGCACCTCCCTCCCCCAGGCTCTCATTCGGAATCCTCCCTGGAAGACGTGTGGACCAGGTGGAAGAAAATGTCCTCCAGAGACACTCTGCTCATCGAGAATTTTGCCCCCCTCTCCAGCAGCAGCCGTGAGATCTCGCGCGCATCTGACTCATCCGTGAGAATCTGGGTCTGGCCTGTCCGCGACCGCGTGACCGTGCCCTCCCTGACGGCGGGAAGTTCCGTGTCGGACGTGACCATCAGACTGTACTGATACTTGAGGGTCTGTCTGAGCTGATCGAGCGTCCCGATGCCGACCAGCCTCCCGAAGTGGAGGATTCCGATGACGTCCGCCAACCTCTCTGCCTCCTCTAGGTAATGCGTGGTGAGTATGAGGAAGCGGTGCTCGGCCAGCCCTGACAGGGACGTCCAAAGCTCCTGCCTCGAGATGGGGTCGAGCCCCGTGGTCGGCTCATCCAAGAATATGATGTCGGCGTCCGACGAGAGCACCGTCGCCACCAGCACCTTCCTCTTCGTCCCCCCAGAAAGGTGCCTGTTGAGGAGGTTCTCCTGCTTCTCGAGCCCCACCTTGGCGAGCGCCTCGGACGCCTCCCTGCCAGCCTCGCCGTAGCCCACCCCTCTCCAGAGGAGGTACGAAAGCACGGTCTGCTTGGGGGTCATCCAGGGTATTGTCCTCGCCTCCTGGGGGATGCACGCGACCCGCTCCCTGATCTTCCGCGCGTCGGCCATGACGTCGAGCCCGTCGATGGTAGCCCTGCCAGCGGTGGGCGCCAGCTGTGTCGCAAGGATCCTCACGAGGGTGGTCTTCCCCGCCCCGTTCATGCCTATGAGGGAGAATATGCCGTGAGACGGGATGTCGAGGCTGACCGAGTCAAGCGCCTTATTTCCTTTGGAGTCGCCGTAGACCTTCGTAAGCGCGTCGCAAAGCAGGGCTCCTTTCGACATACTATCGCCGGCCCGCCCACGGGCGTGTCCGCGTATAAAGAACGGGCGGTGCAGGAAACCTGTCTGTCTCAGGCGGAAGAGTCAGCGAATGGGAATGTTGAGATTGAGCGCCCAGGCCGGGATCAGGACGCACAGGCTGATGATGGGGATGCTGATGTTGTCGTCCATTCCTTCAACTCTCTCCACCGCCGTAGACAACGCACCCGCCACCACTCCGGCCACCCCCATAAGCGTCCCCACAGGGATGCAGACCAGCAGCATGGCGAGGGATCCTTCCCAGGCTTTCGTTCGTTTCTTGTACATCAGGTTCCTGACTACGCCTGTCACCCCGTCCCCCCAGGCCATGAACAGCGTCGGGACCACAGCGAGCAGGAAGGTCCTGTCGAAGAACCACGTCAAAAGAACGGCCCCACCCCAGGTCAGGGCGAAGTACGTCTCCGAATAGTTCGCCGGGTCCTGGAACCAGTACATGATTCTGCCTGTTCTGTGCAGGGTGAAGGTCACGATCGCCAGGAGCATGGCGAAAGCGAAGGGAATGTAAGGCTCATGGAACTCGAACGGCAGTGAGACAGCGACGATGCCGGCCCCGAATATGTGGACGAACTTCCTCCCCAGGTAGGTCCCCCTCCTGGGGTCCCACCCCCTCTTTATGACGAAGTTATACAGCCACTTTGAGGCAACCAGCAACACAAACCCCATCCAGGCGAGGAGGACCAGGGTGACGGGAACGTCCGCTATCAGTGGGTCCGCTGCCAACCGAAGGGCCAGCGTCGGCGCATCTTCTTCAAGCGAGAATAAGTCTATCGGGCGAGCGTCGGGGCGCCTCGAAAGGGCAGAGTCCGTGAAGCATAAGTATCATCGCCGGCCACCCGCGCAGCAAGTCATCCATTGGTCTTCGATTACTCTGCCCTTCCCCGCGAATCCAGGCGTCACTTTCTCCCGCTGGATATGAGGTTCGAATGGGATGACCTGAACCGATCCTTCAATGAGCTTGGAGGCCGCCCCGTTGGGTCGGCGGCGGAACTGGAGCGCTTGCTCCTGGACGAGGCCGAGCTCGACTCCTACGTGTACGAGCAGAGGGCCGTGAGGTACTTCAACAGCACGAGACAGACAGACAATCCCGAATACAAGAAGGCCTACGAGGAATACACAAACGTCCTGGAGCCGAAGTTCAAGCTCGCTAGCTTCGGGCTCCTGAAGAAGTACACGGCGTCGCCCTTTCGAACTCAGCTTCCAGCACAGACCTACGGACTCGAGGACAGGAGGCGACAGAACGCACTCTCGATATTCAGGGAGGCGAACGTGGACCTCGAAAAGGACGACTCGGCCCTTTCACAGGAGTACTTCCGAACGACGGGCGCCATGACCGTCACCTACCGCGGCCAGGAGAGGACCCTGCAGCAGATGTCCAAGTTCTTCGAGGAGCCCGACAGGACCGTGAGGGAAGAGGCCTGGCGGCTCTCCTACCAGAGGGCGCTGGCGGACAGAGAGACCCTCGACTCGATATACACCCAGATGATCTCTCTCAGGGACAGGATAGCGCACAACGCCGGATTCAACAACTACAGGGACTACATCTTCGTCAAGAAAGACAGGTTTGACTA
>OCOJ01776491.1_pt1 | contig 34211 bp, 37 predicted proteins | sample 1539251 | NCBI WGS metagenome assembly OCOJ01 (sample SAMN01911457, study PRJEB22624) | soil metagenome | biome: Soil | place: Malaysia | collected 2012-04-30 | depth RA_metagenome m
GCGGCAGGTCTCGACGATGTAGTCGATCTGCGCCCGCAACGCTGGCCAGTCGATCGCGCCGGTGCTGGTGAACGGCGTTAGCGGTGCCACCACAAGTTCGGTCTGCATGGTTTTTCTCTCTAGTGTCGATAAAGTTTTCTTGCGTCCCCTCTGTTCGACGACCATTGCCTTCAGGACTTCATGGCGCTCAGCAGCGAGACAGGTCAGGGTTGTAGCAACTCGCAATTCAGCGCGACGCGACTCCATCCCTTGTGCATGCGGCTGTCCAAACGCGCCGCCGTCGGAATGACCTGAGGAAACATAGGGAATGGAAACACTTACCGAGTACTGCCGATTGTGCCTGCTTGCACGCGATTCATTGGGTGATCCAGCCAAATGCCCACATTGAGACACTGGAAGCCCAGCTTAAGGCACACCCACACTCCAGGATACGCAAGCGCAAGATGAGAATCCTCGAGGGTGGGCCGAGTCATTCGTAATCTTTTCGTCTAACACGCCAGCTGACGTTCTCGCTGCTGGACAGAGCGAGGCCATCCAGCGGATTGGTGACGGCCTGCAAATGCCGTTGCGACAAGTGCAAGTACTGAGCAGTGGTCTCCAGATCTACCTAACGCCCGCCGTGATTTATTTCAGCAGCGTGCTGCTGATGAGCGCGCTTCTGACTGTTCCCAACCAAACGCGGCTGCCGGCTTTAATTTGCTTTTGCCTCGAAGGCGCCGCCAGCCTAGGTTACTCTGGGTCACTGGCAATCGGGCGAGAAGCTGGTATGTCCTCTTTCCGTTCGGTGCATACGCCCTCATGGTTGGTGGTGGCCTGGTATTGCTGCGAAGGGCCCAAATCGGCCTTGACCTGGTAGCGGCTGGGATGCTCGTGTTGCTCGGCGTCGCGATCCGAAACTCGTGGTCGATAGCAGTTACAATCGTATCGCCAGATGACTGAGATTGCTTTCGGCGGATGACGGGCAAGCCGGATTGCGACCTGAAAGCTGTTGGAATGATTGTCTGACAAGGAGGAAATCGATCAGACCGTGCGTCCCATTGCACGTAGCCTACGAGGTTGGAGCGGCGAGGCAACAGACCGTTCGAAGCCCTCGGACAATGGACCCACATTCGCAAGAGTGGCACCGAAGCCGCGAGGCCATGGTGTATCTGCCAGCATAGGGTGGAGAGGGGCTAGGCTTGGTAGCAGGGTCAGAATACACAAATGTTCGTAAGCGTCGTTAGCCCGAGAGAGCCTAACATGCTGCGCGGCTCTTTTTGCAGTGAGCACTGAGGCTTCCGGGTCCTCTTGCATGGGTAAACAACACTGCCGGCGTATAGAACAGACCTAAACTATCGCGTCATTCCAACGGAACAGGGTAAATCCACATCGCTCCCCGCAAGGGGAAAGTACATCGCAAGATGGACCGATGGCGGTGCGGATAACAGATGAGGGAGAAAGCGAAGGCCACTCTGTAATGGAGTGGATATCGGTTGCGTCGGCTGCATCGACAACATCACCGGACGCGAAAGCGGGCTGACCTCCCTTCTTGGTGCTTCACACGAGAGAACTTGACTAATCGGCTCATGAGGCAAAGCAGATGACGACAGCGCAAGCTGTTGGTGCGGTCTCAAACGAAGCGGTGGAATGGTATGCCATTGACTGGCAGGCCATCAACCGCAACGTTCGCCGACTCCAAGTGCGTATCGTGCAGGCAACGAAGGCAAGCAAATGGGGCAGGGTGCGAGCCCTGCAACGTTTGCTGACCCACTCCTACAGCGGCAAAGTTCTCGCCGTTCGACGAGTGACGGAAAACAATGGCAAGAAAACCCCAGGTGTGGACCAAGAAATTTGGGACACGCCAGAGAAGAAAACACAGGCAGTACATGCACTGAAGCGCAGGGGTTATCAGTCTCAGCCCCTGCGACGTGTTTACATCCCAAAGTCGGACGGCAAAACGATGCGTCCACTCGGAATTCCCACAATGAAGGATCGAGCGCAGCAAGCGCTGTATCTGCTTGCTCTCGCCCCAGTTGTTGAAACCACTGCTGATAAAAACTCCTATGGGTTTCGTCAGCAGCGGTCCTGCGTCGATGCGATGGAACAGTGCTTTCGTGCACTGAGAAGCGCAAACACGCAGTGGATTCTTGAGGGCGACATCAAGTCCTGTTTCGACAAAATTTCACACGATTGGCTTTTGGCCCACGTCCCGATGGACCGAGTCATTCTCCAAAAGTGGCTGAAATCTGGGTACATGGATAAACACGTCCTTCACGAATCGATGGACGGGACTCCACAGGGCGGAATTATCTCTCCCGCGCTCGCTAACTGTGCGCTGGACGGACTTGAACGGCTCTTGCAGGAAAATTATCCAGCAGGAAAGCGTCTCAAGTCTCTTGGAGGTGAGAAACCCTGTGTCAATCTCGTCCGCTATGCGGATGACTTCGTCATCACCAGTAAATCGAAAGAATTGCTGGAAGGAGAAATCAAGCCCCTGATCGAGCTATTCCTGCAAGAACGAGGTCTTGAACTCTCTCCGACGAAGACAGTCATTACGAACGTGGAGCACGGCTTTGATTTCCTCGGGCAAAACGTGCGCAGATATCCCAACGGGAAACTGCTCATCAAGCCTTCCAAGAAGAACGTTGGAACCTTCCTGGAGGGCATCCGACGAACTATCAAAGCTGCGCATGGCGTGTCTGCCGCCGATTTGATCGATCAACTCAACCCAAAGATTCGTGGTTGGGCGAACTATCATCGGCACGTGGTGAGCAAACGCACATTCGGATGCGTTGATCTCATGATCTTCTCTAGTCTGTGGCGATGGGCACGACGAAGGCACCCGAACAAAACCCCACGCTGGATCAAACCGAAATACTTTGACCGGCGCGGGAATCGGGACTGGTCCTTCTTCGGCGAAACCTGCGATGACGAAGGACGGCCAAGCAAAGTCTGGCTGTACCACGCCAAGAGCACTCCCATCAAACGACACGTCAAGGTAAAAGGCGAAGCTAACCCGTTCGATCCAACGTACGAAACCTACTTCGAAGAACGCGAAGGGGCTCATATGCTGGAAACGTTTCGGGGTACCCGCACGCTTTGCTATCTCTGGTATGAACAACGCGGACTTTGCACGCAGTGCAATACCAAAATCACCCGCATCACGGGCTGGCGCTTGCATTATTGCGTTCCCCGTGTGATGGGCGGTTCCACTGGTGCCACGAACTGCGTTTTATTTCATCCCGAGTGCCATGACCGGGTTCATCGTCAGCGTCTTCCCGTTTCGAAACCGCGTCTCCTCGAAAGAGGCGTTCGAAGGGCTTGAGCTGGGTGAAGGGAAACCTTCACGCCCAGTTCTGAGAGGGCCGGGCGGCCGCAAGGCCGCCTGGCTACTCGGTAGTTGAGAACAGCATGGCCCTTCGGAGATACAATGAACCTGCCGGGTGAAACGGAGGCGGGCTCTGCAGGGATGCAACCATGCCGAGGGATAATCTGGCGGGCTCATCGCGCCGATGTCTAGCAGCGCGGGAGGCTCTTCTCTCGCGCTGTACACTGGAAGGGAGTCATCGGACGATAGACCCCCATGCCTTGAAAATCCCCGCCCCGCAGGGGCGGAATCTACACTAACGGAGAACGTCGCTTCTCCATTTCACGCTGAGCCAACACAGGATGGCGCCGTAGGTCCTTCACTGAATAGGCGCTGCTTCAAATACTGCCAGCTTTTAAATCCGTATTTTCGCGCAATGATGTACTGAGCATCGGCTAGTCTTGCCCGTGAACTATTGCTTTCGCAGTCCAGCAGATAGAACGCTCTGACCGCTACTGGGTCACCGAGACGCAAGTCATGTAGCAAGGCACGCGCTTCTCCTTGCATGTGTTCGAGGATTCTGTCGGGAGGGAATGTACGTGACATTGGCAGACACCGTCGCGGACGGTGAATTGTACGGCTGAGCGATCAAATCACGCTGTGACTCTGATCACTCCTTAATGGCTAGTACGAGTTCGTCCTAGTACATTCGCGAATAGGTTTGAGCCGCGCTGCGTCTCCTAGAAATTCAACGCCAGCGTGTATTCGTCCTCGCCATTCGTCGCACTTTTTAGCGAACCCCTTACCTGCCATTCCCCTCCCCTCTCTGCAGGCATCTGCGGGCTGCGGTCTCGTCTGCCTGCGGAGGGTCAGCAGTGCCGAAACCGCAACGCTTGCAAGGCCAGTGCGAAGGAAGGAAGGGCTGCGATTTGATGAAGGCTAACCACTTGCGGTTTTTGGGGTTTTGGTTGCTATCGTGCACCCGGTTCCCACGGGGTGACCTGTGAGACTCGCAACAACGACTGGAGCATGGGCGCGAAGGTTGGGCCATTCCCTCTTGACGAAGAGAACGGCCAAGATCGGCTTTGTCGTTGTGGCGGCGATTCTTCTGCAGTTTTACTGGGTCCGCGAACTGGTGTTCGCGGAAGCAGCGTTCGCGCTCGTGTTTGTGGTGGTAGGGCTCATCGCGGTGGTATACGCGGCTAGCTGGGTCGCGGTTTTGAAGTTGTGGAAGCTGGGGGTGGGCGCGCTGGTGAGCGTAAGCGTGAGGCAGCGGCAGCCCTTTGCAAAAGTAACGATCACGGGTCTCTCTGAAGCCAAAGAGGAGGTTTCCTAACATGCAAGGACAACCCAGCAATATTCAAGAAAGAGCTGCCGAGCGTTTATTCGTGGCGGTGGTGAACCAGGCGATTCTGGACGTGTTGGAGGACGCGGAAGAAGCGAAAGATGCCGAGCGTTGGCTCCGGAGCAAAGATTTTGACGCCTTGCAAAGCTTGTTTCATTGAGTGGTGCGCACTGAGGACAGTTTTACTCGCCCAGTGGAGCCAGTCCCATCCCGTTTCTGCAACCATTACAAAGTTACACTTTGCCATTTCGACGGCATATGAGTGTTGGATTGTCGGTCGCATGTTCCGCACCTGGCCACGTCACGATCCAATTCGCACATACGGGTCCCTAGGGTTTATTCCTCCGCGCGTGGGCTGCGAGCATGGCAACTGCGCAACTAGCAATCCGCGACCGGACGCTGTCCGCACGGCTCGTAAGAATGATCGGTATTCTTGCTCCGAGCACCAGGCCGGCGCTGTCCGCCTGAGCGAGAAAAGTTAGCTGTTTTGCAAGCATGTTTCCTGCTTCAAGATCGGGAGCTAACAGGATGTCCGGATCGCCTGCCACCTCCGAATTGATGCCTTTCGTTTTTGCCGCGTCTTTACTGATCGCGTTATCAAAGGCCAAAGGTCCATCAAGAATGGCACCTTCAATCTGGCCGCGCTCCGCCATTTTGCAGAGTGCAGCGGCGTGTAAAGTGGCTGGCATTTTGGAGTTAACCGTCTCGACTGCGGCTAAGATTGCGACCTTTGGCCTATAAAGGCCGAGCGAGGTCACCAGATCGATGGCATTCTGGCAGATGTCCACCTTGTCCTCGAGGGTGGGTGCGATGTTGATCGCGCCGTCAGTTATAATCAACACTTTGTGATAAGTCGGGACATCCATGACGAATACATGACTAATGCGGCGCCCGGTACGCAGGCCACTCTCGTGCGAAACCACAGCTCCCATCAGTTCGTCGGTGTGCAGGCTGCCTTTCATCAGTAGTTCGGCTTTCCCCTCACGCACCAGTTCCACGGCTCTGGCCGCAGAGGCAGTGCTGTGGGGAGCATCGATGACGCTTATATCTTTCAACTCGACATTTGCCGATTTGGCCGCCGCTTCGATTTTGGAGCGAGGACCGACGAGGATTGGGAGGATCAGACGTTCGTTCGCGGCTTGAAAGGCCCCGGACAATGACGGCACATCACAGGGGTGCACGACAACAGTGGGGATCGGGTCCAAATTTCTGCATCTTGACAGCAAATCCTCGTATTTGCCGGTTCCCGTTTGCCAAATCGAAGTATCAGTAACCATAATTAGAATCCTCCACTCGGAGTGGTGCGAATCGGAGAAGCTCGTCGCTTTGACTTCCTATTGACGGCCAAGTAGTGAATCGCCAGCAGATTGCCGCCGAAGAAGCAGCCTTCCCAGTTCACCGTGCGATCGAGAAACGAGTCATCGGAATCGGCCTACTTCTGATCCTGTGCTGCATGCATGCGGCGATCCGTTGCCTTTTGCCGCGTCCCCGCGGGCAAAGCGATCTCGAAGGTTTCAATTGCAAAGTAAACCTCTCGAAGAAAAAGGGTCAGACTTACGATCGACGCCAGCATCGCGGCAATAAAGAGTCCACTGACAACCAGGCGGGTTGAATAGCGCAACATGGAGCTCGCGAACAGCGCCATGATGACGAAACACACCAGCAGGGCCGAGGTGGTGCTGAGCTTGATGGCGTGGTAGATCAGCCTTCCACGTTTCTCCAGGACGCGCAACTCGTTCACGATTGTGGCTGTGTGAGGCGGGTCCGGGGTGTCCAATTGTTGCTCCAGCACGCGGGCTCGATCAATGATGCGAGCAAGGCGCCCGCTCAGCACGTTCAGCAGAGTGCCGATGCCGGTTAGAAGAAATACGGGAGCGATCGAGAGCTGAATGAGGTGCGCGATCTCATCAATCTGATTCATGATCACGTCTGTGCTGGTTGGCTGGCGGACGTTTATACAAGCAGTTCCGCAAATGTTTCTAGTCGCGTACTGACCTGTTCGAATGACGTCGATTCGAGGTCTACCTCTATCGCGACGTTCCGAATGCCGGCATGCTGCAGCTGTGGGAAGTAGATGGGATAATCGAATTCCTCGGGATCGCAGAACTTCATCATGCAGACCACTACACCGTCTGCTTTCTGCTCGTTAGCGAGATCGATGAGCATTTGGCCACGAGGCTTGTTCGGGTCGGTAGCCAGGGAACAACCATCCAAGTCCTGCCACCATTTCGCCAGACGATACAGCGGTGACCTTCCACTCGGCACATCGTGGCGAAACTGCCGTGATTCCTGCGCCAGGTCGTCGCCAACGATAGCGAATCCGTTTTTCTTGAATTCTTCGAGCAAACCGTCTGGTTCGGCCATGATGCCGGTCAGCACGATTCGCTTGCCCTTCCAGGGCTTGACTGGCTGCTTCCGGAGTTCGGCTATGAGTTCCTTCACCAAAGCGGTGTGCTTTGCTTTCTCCATGAAGAAGCGCGACTTGATTACCGCATGGCGCTTTACGGGATCGATGAGATCTGGGTAGTTGGACGCGACCTCGCAGAAGTCGCGCATAGTGCGCCGGTTCTCGTTATAAACCTCGATGCTTTTCTCGATGGCTTCATCGCTGATTTTGGTATTCAGTATTTTCTCCAGTTTGGTCCTGACAAGGTCATATTCCGCGGCGAGAAAATCGTTGGCTGCGGCGATCCTCCTGTTTTGCGGATGCGTAAAGGTGATGGACGGTGCCTTTCCCTTCCAAATCTGGCTAACGCATCTCAGTGTGTCGCAAGGCACGCAGAACAGAACGGCGTCAAGGCTGTCGTATGCCCCATTGCATTCCAGCTCCATCACAGACTGCATGAGGGAACAGGCATAAGAGGGCAGATAAGTGCGCGCCTTCGAAATCGGCACGTGTGCACCCCATAGCCCGACTGGAAGGTAGCCGGCCGCATGAATAATCTCCTCGGGACCGTAGACGTAGATGATGCCGACGGCGCCTTTTCCGGTCTCCTTTTTGTATTGTTCGATGGCTTCTTTCGGATGGGATGCGACGTACTGCAGTTGCCCTGTAATTTCGTCGATGCGGCTCATGATCTCCTCCTTACTTCTTGTTACTCATCATTTCGCACAGCGCTTCTACTCTTGTATCGAACTGAGCGGGCGCGAAATTTCCCGGATCCGTGGTGTCGCCATCAAACGCGACGTAAGGAATTCCAAGCTTTTTTTGCACTGCTTCCGCAGTCGCGTAGTTGAGGAATGTCATGTTCTTGCAGGTTCTGTTCATGTGCAACAGAATCCCATCGCACTTGCCGTTCTCAGCCACCGAGGCCAGCAGGGCAGCGCGATTTTCGAGGCAGGTATTGATGTAAATCCGGGTGTATGCCTCGGCCATCGACATCAGATCGCCCGGGGTATATTCCAAGTTCCACATGCCGGGATAAGCTGAGCCGGTCATGAGGCTTCCGGCGCTTTTCAACGTCTTGAAGGTTTGGCTAAGATAAGGCCATACGGCGATGCCCTCCCAGGTAACGCGGCTCTTTTCGTTTGGGCCGAATGCGTAGACGCCGCTCTTCTCCTTCTGTTCCAACTCGTCGGCGAATCTGCGGAAGGTGATTTCCGCATAGTCCCGGCTTCTGGCGCAGACGATCAACGCCATGTAATTGAAGAAATCAAATCCATTCAGCGGAGAGGGCTGGTATTTCAGGAACGATGCGATGCGTTTCCACTGCGCGACAGAACGCTGCGTCTGCTTCTGGACCTCGAGAAACTTGTCGTAATCGAATTTCTTCCCTGTGATCCCCTCCAGCTGGGCAATGGCATGCTCGAACTGCTTGACGATATACCGCTTCGCATAGTCGGGGATGGGCATGTCGTGATTGAACGGCACGTCGATGATGATGCAGGGGATCTTCAGCTCGGCGGCAATGTTTTCGTACCACTTTAGGAGGGTGTTGCAGATGTTGTTGCACGTGATCACCAGATCGGGAAGCGGTACGTCTGCAGCCGGAGACTTGGCCAGCTTTTCCGGCTTGACGCCGGTTCTGGCATATTCCTTCAAAAGTTCCAGGTAACCCAAGTTTACGCGAGCGTAAGAACAGTTATCGATCGAATATCCCTTTTGGGCAGCGACATCGAGCAGGTCGGGTGACCCTTTCCTCGCCGCAATTCCAGCGGCGTGGGTTTCGGGATAGACCATGGCGATGTCCATGGTGACGCACATTTCCGGCGGAGCCACGGACGCAGACCAACAGACAAGCTGACCATTCTTCTTGTGCCCACGGGCCTCTTCATCGAGTTTTTGCTGGAAATGTACGAGAAGTTCTTTTGCAGCTGCTTGCTCTATATTTATTTCACTCATTTCGTCACCTCTTTCCTTCTTGCATGTAGATAAGCTAGCACCGCGGCTCCCAGCGCCCCGGTCAATTGTGGATTGGGTGCGACGGAAACCTTTCGACCCAAATTTTTGCTGATGGCGTCAACAACGCCAGCATCCCGCGCGACGCCGCCGCACATCACGATGTCATCAACGAGACCAACATGTCTGGCAAGGGCGCAAGCGCGGATGGCTATCGATTGATGGACGCCAGCGACAACATCGTCCAGAGGAATTCCGTCGGACAAGAGCGAGATGACTTCAGACTCGGCGAAAACCGCGCAAGTTGAACTCACGTGGGCGGGATGAGACGAGCGAAAATAAGGTTCCGCCATCTTGTCGATACCAATATCCAATGCCCTCGAAATGTTCTCCAGAAAACGACCAGTTCCCGCTGCGCATTTGTCGTTCATTACAAAGTTCCGGATCTCGCCGCTGTCGTTGAGCAGCGAGATCGCTTTGACGTCCTGGCCGCCGATGTCGATGACGGTCCTAGCGGTTGGGCACAGAAAGGCTACGCCTTTGGCATGGCATGTGATTTCACTGATTTGTTCATTCGCTTCGTGGATGGACGATCTGCCGTAGCCTGTGGCCACCGTGAAGGCGACATCGGACCATTTGACACCAGCCTTATCGAAGACTTCGGCAAGCACGCGTTCCTTGCCCGAGGTGCCTGTGCCACAAGACACGGCTGACTCCGCCCGAATCGTTTTCCCGTCGCCAAGTAGTACGGACTTGCTTGAAGCGGACCCGATATCAATACCAAGCGAGAGCATGTTTAACGGCGCTCCATCACGCGTTCCGGTTTATCGGCGCGACCGTCTGCACGAATTCGAACAGGATGTGTTCGGAATATCCTGGCCGCAGGAAATTGATGATGAGATCGTCAGTACCTTTAACGGCGTTTTGCTCTAACATGTGTAGCCCCTTGGCCTCGAATTCGCGACGGACCTCCTCGACATCGTCGACTTCGAAGGCGATATGAGCGATGCCGCCTTTGCCGTCATTGAATTTCTTCAAAACGCTGCCTTCGTGCGGAACGATGAACTCAATGGGCGACTCGTGGTCTCCGTACTTCGTAAAGATCAGATCGGCTTGGTAACCTTCAACGAAGCCCTGATAGTCCTTTTCGAGACCGAACATCGTCATGACGTGGTTGACTGCGTCCAAAGTAGGAAGAACCACGCCGACATGATGGATGCGTTTCCGCTTCATGGCCTCACCAACCTTCAGTTGGGTACTCGCGAGATTCACTCGCATGCCAACTGCGTGCAATTCATCAGCCAACATCTCGGCAAGACTACCCGTGCACTACTTTGCTGCAACCTTAAGCTGTACGCGCATGAACCAAGCCAGAGCTTGGCACACGAAAGAGGTGGCTGCCGGGATTGGGGCACTTACTGACAGGATGGGGGCACGTCCTGTTAGGTCCCGGAGGCAAATCGGGCACCGGATTCCTCGGCAGCATCTTTCGAACGGTTTCACCCGACCGCTAGGTCCCTCCAGGAGCCAGTGTGACCCAAAGACCCTCATAAAAAGCGCCTAATGGCCTAAGTCCCATCATTCGCTGCACGAAGGTCAGGATGGCACGGGGAATGCACAATCCTAGTTGGTTGAGTAATCGAACCGATCCGCACCTCAAGGAGAGAGTACCCGTGTCGAAAGTGATCAACGCAGAACAGGCTGCCTCGCTTATTAAGGATGGCGCGACGTTGGGTTACAGCGCTCTACTGATGGCCGGCTGGCCGGAAGAACTCGGAATCGCAATTGAGAAGAGGTTTCTCAAATCCGGCCACCCTGCCGGTCTTACAGTGATTGGTGGCTCCGGCGCTGGCGATTGGAAGAACGGTGGATTGCAACACTTCGCCCACCCCGGACTCGTCAAGCGGTGGATCGGCGGCTTCATCGCAGTTGCGCCTGCGATGGGCCAGATGATCCTGGAGGGCGGGTGCGAAGCCTACAACTTCCCGCAGGGAGTCGTTTGCCAGTTGTGGCGCGAAACTGCCGGTCATCGCCCCGGCGTGATCACCAAGACCGGCCTGGGGACCTTCGTCGACCCGCGCCTCGAAGGTGGCAAGATGAACAAAAAGACGACACAGGATCTCGTCAAAGTGATCGAATTGGAAGGCGAGGAATGGCTGTATTATCCCACCTTCAAGGTCGATGTCGCCATCATCCGCGGTACGGTGGCCGATGAGAACGGGAATCTCACAGAAGACTTTGAAGGCGGTTTACTGGAGTGCCAGCCGCTGGCGCAGGCTGCGAAAAACTCTGGCGGTATCGTCATCGCTGAGGTGGAATATCTGGCCCAAAGCGGCTCGCTTCATCCCAAGCGCGTCCGGGTCCCGGGCGTTCTCATAGATTACGTAGTTATCGGCTCCGAGGAGCATCATTGGCAGGCAGGGGGCACGCGTTTCAATCCCGCGTTTTCGGGAGACGTCCGCGTGCCAATCAATGCGATTCCGCCAATGCCCCTGGATGAGCGGCTAATCATCGGGCGCCGCGCGGCGATGGAATTGTCGCCCGGCGCGGTCGTCAATCTCGGTATCGGCATGCCCGAGAGCGTCGCGGCCGTTGCCGGAATGGAAAGCGCCTCGGATCTGATGACTCTAACGACCGAGCTTGGCACCATCGGCGGCGTTCCTGCAGGCGGCGTAGATTTCGGTATGTCCTATAACGCCCAAGCTTTCGTCGAGCAGCAGGCCCAATTCGATTGGTACGATGGTGGGGGCCTGGACCAGGCCTTCCTGGGGGCTGCCGAAGTCGATGCCAACGGGAACGTGAATGTCAGCAAATTCAAGGGGCGTTGCGCCGGGTGCGGAGGCTTCATCAACATCACTCAAAATGCTAAGAAGGTCGTCTATTGCAGCACCTTTACTGCCGGCGGCCTGAAGGTCGCCGTCGAATCGGGAAAGCTAGTTATCAAGCAGGAGGGGAAGGGCAAAAAGTACGTAAAGAAGGTCGAACAAGTCACCTTCAGTGGCGCCTACGCCACCGCCACCAAACAGCCGGTCTTATACATTACCGAACGAGCTGTGTTTGAGCTTCAGGATGGCCAGGTCACTCTGATTGAAATCGCTCCGGGTATCGATCTCCAACACGACATTCTGGCCCAAATGGAGTTCACTCCGCGCATCTCCCCTAATCTGAAGCCAATGCCCTCTGGCATCTTTCGGCAACCGTGGGGAGAACTTCGCCGAATCATCGACACCAAAGGACAAAAAGCCTCGGCCGCTTGAACGCTGTCGGAGACGCCCGAGGTTCTCGAGCACCAATGAAAAACAAGTTACAGCCAGACAACGCAGCCATCCGCCACGTGGCAACCGTGGACTTTCCCACTCGATGGGGACAATTTCGGCTACTTGCGTTTGAGCGGAATTTCGAGCAAGACGGCACACTCGGCCAGCAGACGGCTCTGGCATTGGTCCTCGGCGAAATCGGGAGTTCGCCTACCTTAGTCCGCATCCATTCCCAATGCCTTACCGGCGAAGCTTTGGGATCCCTACGGTGCGACTGCGCGCCGCAGCTTCACATGGCGCTGTCTTTGATTTCGCGGAAGGGGTCCGGTGTCCTCGTGTACGAACAGCAGGAAGGGCGTGGGATCGGACTCATGGCCAAGCTGCGCGCCTATGAACTCCAAGACCAGGGGCTGGACACAATCCAGGCCAATGAACAGCTGGGCTTCAAGTCCGACTACCGCGACTACCGGCTGCCCGCTGAAATTCTTAAGTACCTGGGCATCCAGCAAATTCGGTTGATTTCCAATAATCCAGACAAGCTCGCCGCGATGGAGCGGGCCGGGATCCAGGTGGTGGAGCGAATCCCTAGCGAGGTCGCCAACAGAAAGTCCGCTCAGAGATATCTGCACACCAAGAAGCTGAAGTGCCGCCATCTGCTTCAAACGCGAGTGGCTGCGGGTCCTGGTCTGTGGTTGTGCAACCTCCGCCGGAACAGCTAGCGACGAACGAGGCTGCTTGAGAGATTGCGCATGCAACGATTTCCGCGATTTACGGATGTGCGAACGGCCCTTGCCGAAATGCGCGCGGGTCGGCCGCTGGTCCTAGTGGACGACGAAGACCGCGAAAACGAAGGGGATCTGACTCTTGCGGCGGAGAAAGTCACCGCGGAAGGCATCAATTTCATGGCGACTCACGGCAGAGGATTGATCTGCCTGGCGCTACCAGGGGAGCGAACCGAGTCCCTTCGACTAGGGCCGATGACGGCCCGGAATACGTCGCAGTTTGGCACGGCATTCACCGAGTCTATTGACGCCATTGGTCGAGGGGTGACGACCGGCGTCTCGGCGTTCGACCGCGCTCAGACCATACTCGCCGCAATCGATCCGGCAACACGCCCAGAAGATCTTGCACGACCCGGCCACGTTTTCCCGCTGCGAGCCCGCGAAGGCGGCGTGCTCGTGCGCGCCGGCCAAACGGAAGCGTCCGTGGACCTAGCGCGGCTCGCAGGCCTCCTACCGGCAGCAGTGATCTGCGAGATTATGAATGAAGATGGCACCATGGCGCGCGTGGCCGACCTTACCCGATTTTGCCAGAAACACCGCTTGAAAATGCTCAGTGTGGCCGAGCTGATTCGTTATCGCATGGCACATGAGCGTTGCATCGAGCGCATTGGAGAGGCGCTGGTTCCGACGGATCACGGTGCATTCCGCGCGATTGCTTATCGCTCCGAAATCGACGGCGAATGCCATCTCGCAATGCTGCTCGGCCAGATTGAGGATGCTGACCAACCTGCACTTGTGCGCATGCACGCGCGCTGTATCGCCGGCGATGTTTTCGGCGCCAATAACTGTGAGTGCTCCGCGAATCTCCGAGGTTCGCTGGACCGAATTGCAGCGGAGGGCGTCGGCGCCGTCATCTACCTTCACCTGAATGCACCCGGAGACCTGGCAGGAGGATCCGCCGTTGGGCGGTCGCCCCTATTGCATCCGCTTTCGAAAGAACTCTCGGAACTGAACCGCGACCGCCAAGTCCAGCGTGATGTTGGAGTCGGTGCACAGATCCTGCGTGATTTGAATTTGCGGCGCATTCGGTTGCTCACGAACCATCCGCGACGCGTGGCAGCCCTCGAGGGGTATGGCATTGAAATCGCGGAACATGTTCCCATTAGCGAAGAGCAATTCCCGATCGGAGATACATGGCCGCACGCGAGCTTGACACATGAGACAAGCTGCGAATAGGCGTTTTACATTCGAACAGCAGAAGTTCAAGAGAAATGGGGTACTAGCATAATGAACGCTACAAGCAAAAAAGTTCGCGTGCCCGACCTCGTCCGAATGAAAAACGATGGCGAGCGCATGGTTATGCTGACTGCCTACGACGCCACTATGGCCAGGCTCTTCGATCAGGCTGGCGTGGACATTCTGCTGGTGGGTGACTCTCTGGGAAACGTGATCCTCGGTTTGGATACGACCATCGAGGTCACACTCGAGGCGGTCATTCACCATACGCGAGCGGTCGTCCGAGGAGCGACTCGCGCATTGGTGGTGGCCGACTTGCCTTTCCTCACATATCAGGTGAGTACCGAGGAGGCCATGCGGAACGCGGGACGGCTTATTCAACGAGGCGGGGCCGCCGCTGTCAAGTTGGAAGGCGGCCGCGAAGTGGCGGATATCGTGCGGAAACTCACCGGAGCGGGGCTCCCCGTCATGGGCCATCTTGGGCTAACGCCCCAGCATGTGCACCGCCTGGGAGGCATGCGGCGTCAGGCAACCAGCGAAAGTGCAGCGGAGAATTTAGTCCGCGATGCGCTAGAACTTGAAGCTGCAGGTGCATTCGCTGTTGTACTTGAGGCCATCCCCGACAGCGTCGCGCAGATTGTAACTTCCGAATTGCGCATACCGACAATCGGCATCGGCGCGGGGCCGCACTGCGACGGCCAGGTACTGGTCAGCTACGACATGCTGGGACTGTATGACGGTCTTGTGCCGCCATTTGTCAAGCGGTACGCAAGGCTCAGCAGCGAGATTGTCCAAGCGGCGAAAACGTACGCCGAGGAAGTGCGAATGGGAGTGTACCCACAGCCCGCGGACGGGCACAGCCAAGCTCCGCGGCCAACGGTCGTGGCTCCGCTTAACTGAGTGTGCTCAGCCCCATTTCCGGGTCACTCGGCGTGAAGAGGCAATGGCTTTATGACCATCCATTCGAGGAGCGAGCATGGCTGAAAAAGTTGTGCCCGAATCAGCGCCACGCGCCGAAGGTATCTTGCGTCGCCGCGTCCTCGGCATCGTACTCGCCGGCGGCAAGGGAACGCGGCTCTATCCCCTGACTCGGGAACGCGCCAAGCCTGCCGTGCCGTTCGGGGGCAAATACCGGATCATCGATTTCGTTCTCAGCAACTTTGTCAATTCTGGCATCCACTCGATCTATGTCCTCACACAATTCTGTAGCCAGTCGTTACTGCAGCATCTAAGCGAAGGATGGCAGTTCAGCGGGATGCTCAAGGACTATTTCATCATCAGCGTGCCTGCACAAATGCGTTCGGAAAGAGAATCCTGGTATCTCGGAACTGCCGATGCCATCTTCCAAAACATAGCCCTGATCCAGCAGTGGGCACCGCACTTGGTAGCGATTTTCGGTGGCGACCACATTTACCGCATGAACGTCGCCAGCATGATCGACTTCCACTTAGAGAAGCAGGCGGAACTGACCGTTGCGGCAATTCCCGTTCCTTCGGAGCAAGCGCGAGAATTTGGTGTCATCGAGGCCAATGAAGACGGACGAATCATGGCGTTTCACGAAAAGAACCCAAACGCCCCTACCATGCCCGGGGATTCGAACCGGGTCTACGCCTCCATGGGTAACTATATCTTCTCTGCCCGCTCTCTTTTGGAATTGCTTAAGTCCGACGCCAGTGATGCGGCCAGTCAGCACGACTTCGGCAGGAACATTCTGCCGCGGCTGGCGGGTAACGCGCCGATCTATGCTTACAATTTCGAGACCAATCGCATTCCCGGCGAGGCTGAAGATGCTGTGCCCTACTGGCGCGATGTCGGCACGATCGAGGCCTTCTACGAAGCCAACATGGATTTGAACCACGTTAAGCCCGAACTCAATCTGTACAACCGCCAATGGCCGGTGCGCAGCACAAGCTATCCGGACCCGCCTGCGAAGTTCGTGTTCGATGAAGATAACCGGCGCGGACTGGCAATCGACAGTATTGTATCCGGCGGATGCATTGTTTCTGGAGGTATAGTGCGTAAATCTGTTCTCGGACGGGGAGTCCACGTGCACACCGGCGCTCTCGTCGAAGAGTGTGTCATCATGGACAATTGCGACGTCGGGTGCCGTGCCAAGCTACGCCGAGCCATTTTGGATAAGAACGTGCGCATCCCAGAGGACTCCACTGTTGGTTACGATCTCGCAGCGGACCGGGCGCGCGGATGGCACGTAACAGATTCGGGAATAGTTGTCATTGGACGAGAACACATTTCAATCGGCGCAGCGTAGATGTTCGCGTGAGTACCTGCGACCTTATTGGCACAACCAGTGGTGATTGCCTTCCTGATCGGCGGGCGAACAGCTACGGACTTGTCTTTCACTTCTCGTACTTGAAAGACAGCTGCACGCGCGTCCGAAAGGCCTGCACCTTGCCGTCTTTGACCAATACGTCCGTCTTCACCACCTCGGCAATGCGCAGATCCCGGAGCTGACCTCCGGCGGTCTCGATCGCATTCTTTGCCGCGTCCTCCCAAGACTCGGTGCTTGTTCCGATGAGTTCCACCACTTTGTAGATTGAGTCCGCACTTCCGCTTTGCTTCGGCATAAATCTTTCCTCCTTTTTGCTTTGGGACAACTAATGCCAGTCAATTCCGATCGCGCGCCTCGACGCCAGGTCTATTCGACTTCCGTTTCGGCTGGCGCTCCGCCTAACTGGTGCGGTATGTCACTCCAAAAGTGGCACGCGGATAATTCCAACTTGTCACACCACCCTCCTTGCACATCACGCGGCAGGTTCCGCATTCGAGACAACCGGCGAATTCAAAACTCACCTGCCCATCCTTGAGCCGGTAAAGACGTGCCGGGCAGACCACCAAGCATGCGCGATCCGTACAATGTGCACAGATCGCTTTGTCAACAACTATATGGGGATGGCCTTCATCCACCGCGAATTTATCCAGGGCGAGCGATTCCTCGGGAGTGAGGCGCTTGATGCTCATACGCTTCGATACACTTTCCAGCCATCGGCCAGCATTTGGCCGAAGCTCATATTACGGTGCACGACATCCATCAAGCCATGCACCATGGGCGTGGGAATCTTGCCATTCACAGTGAACAGGAACTGCATGGCTTCATTGGCCAGCTTGGGAACTTCGCGGAAGACGCGTGGAATTTCGAATATTCTGTGGAAGTTCTGGTACGCGCGTTCCTCGCCCAGAAGAAGCAGTTCTTCCAGTTTCTTCACATAAGCAGGTCCCACTTGACCGGTGGCTTCCGCGTGCAGGATCGCCTGGGCGGCCGCAAGTCCACTGACCATGGCGAGGTCCATACCGCGGATAATCAAGCCGGTGTTGATACCAAACCGCGCGGCATCGCCGATGACGACGATTCCTTCCCGATAGAGTTTCTCGGGAATGCCGCGATAACCAATTTCGGGGACGAGGTGCGCTCCATACTCGACGGTTGTGCCTCCTTCGATGAGCGCGAGGATGGCAGGATGCATCTTGAAATCCTGCAGAATCTCCTGGATGTGCCGCCCTTGCTTGGCCGCCTGGGCTGGGTTGAAAACGATCCCGAGGGAGATGCTGCCTTTATTGGTGTAAAGGAAAGCTCCGCCCGAGATGCCGTCGGTGCAGCCAATGGCGACGCGCGCCGCGCCTTCGTCGTCCTTGACGGCGAAGCGGGCACTGATTTCTGAGTCCGGCAACTCGATTGTTTCTTTGATGCCTACGCCTACCGCGTGCCCTTCGACATCAGCGAAGAGACCTGCCTTCTGTGCAATTTGTGAGTTGATACCGTCAGCGGCGACGACGATGTCGCACCGCATTTCCTCTTCGCCCGCGCGGATGCCGACGACCTTGCCGCCTTCCTCAATCACGCCGTCAACCTTCACGCCAGCAGCGAGAGTTGCTCCTTTGGCTTCCGCCTCACTGGCGAACCATTCGTCCAGCTTAGCGCGCACAACCGAATAGGACTGTGGCACTTTTTCCGCGAATGCCGGATCGAAGTAGTCGATCGTAGTTGCGGTCCGTTCGCCAAGCAGCATGATCTGCTCGCGGACAATCTTCCGCTGGAGGGGAGCCCGCTGGTACATGCCGGGCTCGATCATTTCCAAAGCATAAGTGTAGAGGCGGCCGCCAGACACATTCTTCGCACCTGCGGTGTCGCCACGCTCGACGAGTAGTACGTTCTTGCCTTCCCGGGCCAGCACGTAGGCGCAGGCGGAACCCGCCGGTCCCGCTCCTACTACAATAGCGTCGAACTTATCGTCCGCCATCTTTCCTCACAGCAGCCGTCAGCAGCGGCAGCACTTCATAAAGATCCCCGACAATGCCGTAGTCGGCGCTTTCGAAGATGGGCGCATGCTCGTCGTTATTCACTGCCACGATCACTTTGGATTCCCGCGCACCGACCATGTGCTGCACCTGTCCCGAAATGCCCACGGCCAAATAGAGGTCCGGCTTCACGGTGTGCCCGCTGATGCCCACGTAGCGGGCGATCGGCAGCCAATGTTCTTCCTCGGCAACCGGGCGGGAACAGGAGACCTCGCCTTTGAGCGCCTTGGCCAGATCTTCGGCGAGCTTGAGGTCCTCCTTTTTGCGGAAGCCGCGCCCCACTGAGACCAGTTTCGTAGCCGCGGAAATATCGACTTCCGAGCCGCCGGCCTGAGCCAAGTCGGAAATCGCCACGCGCTTGTCGGCGTCCACCTTTGCCGTTTCCACCGTGCCGGGCTTTGCCCCGGCGGTTGGAGGAAGAAACGTCCGCGGCGGTATGGTGACCACGGCAGGTAAAGAGAGTTCTTCGTCGCACAGAGCCAGACCAGCGTAAAGAAGGCGGGTAGCAGACAACTTGCCATCTTCGATTTTCACCGACTTCGCATCCGTACTCATGCCGGCGTTGAGCTTGGCAGCCACATACGCAGCAATATGCTTGCCGCGCAGTGTGCCGCCAACAAGGAAAACACTGGCTGCAGCGGTGCTGAGCAAAGAGAAAATGGCCTCGCTCAGCGCTTCCGGCCACGCGGCATTCGACTGCAGCGCAATTGCCTTATCCGCCCCCAGTGCGATGAGGTCGTTGGCATCTGCGTCATTTAGCGACAACGCCGTGACCGGCTGCGACAACCACTGCTTCAATTCGAATGCAGGCGTCAACAACTGCTTGGCCAGCGCGACGTCTTCAGAAAAGACAAAAATCCCTGGCATGATTGTCATTCCTCCTACTGCAGCCCTTCGGATGTTAGGCTGGCTACCAACTTGGCTACGTTTGCGGCCGCGTTGGCCTCTTTGAAAGTGATGTGCTTGCGCTTGGTGGCGAAACCTCTCACAAGTTTATGCACAGCCTTCGGCTGGAGCTGGTCCGGAGCCAATGCAAGGTCAGCGACTTTGATTTCCTGATTGGGCTTCTTGGAGGCACCGAGCACCTGCTTGAGACTCGGTATGCGCGGGTGGTTAATCTGACTTAGCACGCTGAGGACTGCTGGACCCTTTACCGTAGCGACTTCGGTGCAGTCGCCCAGTCCCCGCGTAGCTTTCATCGTACCGCCTTCCACCGAAAGCCTCAGGACAAAGCTCACGCACGGCAAGGCAAGGAGCGCAGCCAAACGCATCGCGGTTTGCTGATTGAAGGAATCCGAGCTCCCTTCGCCGCAGAGAATCAGGTCGTAAGACCCCAGCTTCTTGATAGCCGCGGCCAGGACATTGGCCGTCACGTATGCGTCGGCCTTTTCGGCGGAGTTATCGGCAATCCAATAGGCCCGCTGGGGACCGCGCGAAAGCACATCCTTCAAAGACTGCTTCACCGCGGAAGTCCCATAGGTTAAGGCATGCACCTCGCCGCCCTGTTCTTCCACAATCTGGGTAGCCGCTTCGATGGCATTGCGATCGAAGTCACTGATCTTGCCTTTTGCGCGAGTCACATCGAGGCTTAAGTCTTCGGGTCTGATCTTGATGTCCTTTTCGTCGAGCGTCCATTTGTAGCAAACTAAGCATTTGGGCATTTTGGATCTCCTGTGGTTAGCCGATGCTCGCGGCAATCACTTCTTCTGGGAAGTCCGCCGGAGCGTCCAACAATGTGGTTCCCGCTATATCGCGGAACATGCGAGGCAAGGGCATGGCTTCGCTGTAGCCCATGCCGCCTTCCACCTGACACGCATCGATCAGCATCTTCGATCCGAACCGCACCAGGAACGACTTGAGCATGGCGGCTTCGGCTTCGAACGGCTGACCGTCTTCGATCAACTGGGCCGTGGAGTGCAGCCCCAGACGCGCAAAGTGACAATCCGTCGCCACCTCGGCCAGGAGCTCCTGCACGGCCTGAAACGTTGAGACAGGCTTGCCGAACTGCACGCGCTGCTTCGCGTATGCCGCAGCATGTTCGACAGCTGCTTGGCCAATGCCGACGGTCTGAGCGGCTTCCGCGACTGAGAACAAAGCCAGCGTTTGCGTGACAATCTCCCTGCCGCCTTTTACCGCTCCAAGAACGGCTGTGTCGCCGACAGCCACATTGTCAAAGAGCACATCCGCTACCGGACATCCACGCAGGCCCATAGTCGTGTAAGGCTCGCCGACCTTGAGGCCCTTCACATCCGCGTCCACAAGGAACGCCGTAGGTCCCTTCGGATCTTGGGCATCGGTGACCGCAACCACCAGGTAGACGCCCGCTATGCCGGCATTTCGCACGTACGCCTTCGTGCCGTTCAGTACGTACCCGGCGTCTTTCTTGGTAGCCACCAAAGCGCCGGAACCGATACCTGGTGTCGCACCGTGTTCATAGATTCCCAGTGCTCCAACCAGCGCTCCCTTGATGAGTGCCGGGAGGTATCGATTGATTTGGGTCTGATTGCCCCAGCGGTGGATGGCGTAGCTCACCATCGCCTGATTATTGATGATTGAACCAACTGCGGCGCAGGATCGGGACAAGCTCTCAATGACGGCGACGTAGCTTACCCAACCGGCACCTGCTCCGCCAACATCGGTCGGAAGGTGCAGTCCTAGAAAATCGTGGCTGGCAAGTTCCCTGACCACGTCTTTCGGGAACTCTCCCGTTTGGTCCAGTTGGCCTGCTATTGGATTGAGGTATTCCGTGGCAAAATCGCTCGCGCTCTGTCGAATCAGTTGCTGTTCTTCAGTGAGTTGGAAGTTCATGATTTACGCTGCTTTCTGCCCCGCTGCCGGAGTGGGCGCCGGGCTCAATACGTCCCTCGAGATCACCAGTCGCTGAATCTGGTTCGTACCTTCATAAATCTGCATAATCTTTGCGTCGCGCATTAACTTTGAGAGTACTGAGGTATAGCCGTACGAACCCATCAAGCTGACGGCTTGAGCGGCTACCGCCATGGCCACGTCCGCGCAGAACGTCTTAGTGATACACGAATCCTCCGAGAACGGCAGGCGGGCATCGAGGAGGTCCATCGTGTAATGCAGACTTTCGCGGGCGGCTTCCACCTGAAGTTGCATGTCCGCCAGGGGGAACTGGAGGCTCTGGCCGGGTTGGACTCTTTTGTCCGGAAACCGCTTGTGGACATGGTGGACGCATTCATCGAGCGCCCGTTGTGCAATACCGACGGCCACGGCCGCGACCCCCGGGCGGGACATCTCCAGCGTCTTCATCGCTATCTTCATGCCGTCGCCTTCCTTGCCCAAGAGATTGGCCGCCGGCACGTGAACGTTTTTCAAGAGCAGTTCAACGGTGTTTGAACTGCGAATCCCCAGCTTGTGGTCTGCGGCTCCGATGCTGAAGCCAGGCCTTTCCCTCTCAACGATAAAAGCGCTCATGCCCTTCGCGCCCATGCTTGGATCCGTTTTCGCGTAGATTACATAAATGCTGGCATGACCGCCGTTGGTGATAAAGCACTTGGTGCCGTTTAGGATGTATTCGTCGCCCGATCTGACGGCCGTGGTCCTCCCTGCCGACACATCCGAGCCGGCTCCCGGCTCTGTCAACGCAAAAGAGGAGAGTCCGCCATTCACTATGCGCTCGAAGTAGCGCTTTTGCTGCTCCTCGTTCCCGGCGATGAGTACGGAATACTGCCCCATAGGGCTTACTGCGAGCGTGGTGCCCATGGCGGCGCACCCGTAACCCCACTCCTCCAGGACCACCGCTTGCGTCAAGGCGTTGTATCCGAGGCCGCCATATTTCTTCGGCACGACCATCGTAAAGATTTTGCTTTCCTTTGCCGCGTCGATTACATACGTGTGAAACTCGCCAGTTCTGTCGTATTCGGCGGCGTGCGGGATGACGTACTTGGCCACGAACTCTTTCGTCGCCTTTTTGATTTCCTGCTGCTCTGCGGTCAATATGCTCATAAAATCCTTTCACCCTTGCCAATGGTGTGGGCGCGAGTCCGAGTTTCGCACTGAGCGTGGCGCTGCCCGGATCGCATTCTCATGCCTGCTGACAAAGAGAGCACTCTTAGGGCCAGGCAAGAAATCTCGGGAGGACGCAAGAACGTGATGCCAGTGCGCCCGCAGGACTGAACCCACTAGATCCCTCAAGTTGTTGAGAACGTTGGACGGGACAAGGTGTCCAGCAACTCGCGGCTGCAGTGCTGCACACATTCATGCGCTCTGAAAGCTGCCGGAATTCCGGCAGCTGGTTGACCTATAGCCGTCACGATAGTAATGGGCGACATGCCGGCTGTTGCGAGGTGTTACGTTAACCAGGATTGCGGGCTAATGACCACGTGGGGTGAGATATTCTTCAAATTTTGAAGGGGAAGTCCCGCGAACCGCGCTTACTTATCAATCGATTTAAGCATATGCAGGTTGGCAACCGACTTGCCGCGAATACACTTGGGAGAGCTCTGGATTAGCATTTATCGGCAGCTCCGAAGGACGTAGAACGTGACGTCGCCAGCAGTTCGATCCCAGCCTGCGAGAACATTGGACCCGCACCGCCTTTGTCCCGGATCATCCCGTTTCGAGGATGCTCTGCGACAAAGAATCATCGGGCAAGACGAGGCTGTGCAGGCGCTTGTGCGCCTTTACCAGGTATTCCGCGCGGGACTCAATGCACCGGGTCGTCCAATAGGAAACCTCTTGTTTTTGGGACCGACAGGTGTGGGTAAGACGCGCGTCGTGGAGGCTGCAGCTGAAATCTTGTTCGGAAGCGAGCGGGACATAATCAAAGTCAATTGCGCGGAATTTCAGCACTCCCATGAAATTGCCAAACTCATCGGTTCGCCTCCCGGCTACGTTGGCCACGGTTGTTTGTCTTCTACGTGGGATGATGAAACACCCCCTCTGATCACGCAGGTGGCGCTTGCCAATCATCTAGGTGAGCGGAACCTTAGCTTCTTACTGTTTGACGAAATCGAAAAGGCCAGTGAGGCGTTATGGCAACTTCTGCTCGGGATGCTCGACAAAGCCACACTCACTCTAGGGGACAACCGCCGCGTCGACTTATCACAAACCATCATCTTCATGACCTCGAACCTCGGTGCCGTCCAGATCACGGAGTTAATGACCGGAGGCATGGGCTTCGCTCGTCCGTCCGAGACGAGCACAAACCACCTCGATAAGAAACTGGAACAGGCAGCAATCGAAGCGGCTCGACGTAACTTTTCGCCGGAGTTCATCAACCGAGTGGACCATCTGGTCGTGTTCCACCCCTTGAGGCGCGAACAGCTCGAACAAGTGCTGCAGATTCAGCTTCGTAAGGTGCAGTCCCGAGTTAGCTTTGCCACAAAGAGCCCCTTTTTGTTTCGAATCAGCGAAGAGGCTCGGCAATTTCTATTGGACGAAGGTACGGATCAGCGTTACGGAGCGAGACATCTAAACCGCGCCGTTGAAGGCTTCCTCATCCATCCCCTGGCCACTTTGTTGTCCACCGGTCAACTCCGCGCCGGCGACCGGCTATTCATCGATCGGAATCCAGCACAAAACGGTTTAGCGTTCTTCAAAGACATGGACCACCAGGTCCCCTATGCGGACGTTACGTTTGCACGCGTTATCTCCTCGGATCCCATTCCAGCAGCCTGCTGAGAAAGGGCGTGCCAACGGGCTGGGTTCGCTGAAATCTTCTCTCCGTGTGCAGCCTTCGGGTCATGCCGTGACCTACAAGGCGTTCTTCCCCACGGCCAAAGGGACAAAGCCCCATAGCTTCCCGCCACCGTTGTTCTTGATCCATACGCAACCTGACCAGGTTGGCGCATTCAGCTCAGATTCGTTTGAATTGCCGGAAAATGGGCGGAGGTGCCGGGCTACCGGCACCAGAACCATAGCCCTGGCCAGGACCACCTCTCTCCCGAACTGTATCTCTCCGTTAATCAAGCACGTAAAGCTTACCGGTCGGAACGCCAAGTATGGCCCGTCCATTGCTTTTTTTGCCCACACTTCGGGCGGAGGCGCGTCATGTTTGGCATCCTCAGCAACTCGGCCAAGAGCTTGGAAAGCATTGACGACCGCCTCATGCAATGTGGGGTTAGCCGCCGATCGTTTCTCCAATTTTGTTCATCGCTGATGGTTGCTGCGCCATTTGGGCTTTCCATCACGGACAAGAAGACGCCGGAAGAGGTTGCCGCCGGAATCGGCAGGGTCATCCGGCCACCGGTGGTCTGGCTTCATTTCCAGGATTGTACCGGATGCACGGAAACACTCTTGCGCCCTTCGCATCCAGATCTTGGTGATTTAATCCTCAACGTCATTTCGCTCGAATATCACGAAACGCTGATGGCAGGCTCCGGCAAACAGGCCGAGCAAACTCTTACGGATGCGGTAACGAAGTACCCCGGGAAGTACGTCTGCGTCGTCGAGGGATCAATCCCGACACGCGACAACGGTGTTTACATGAAGCTCGCGGGGCGTCCCGCGATGCAGGTCTTGCAGGACGTCGGCGGAAACGCCGCGGCAATCATCGCCATCGGATCCTGCGCGTCGTGGGGAGGGATTCCCTCGGCCGATCCGGCTCCAACTGGCGCGGTCGGCGTAGCGGATCTGCTCCCAAGTAAGGCCATCATCAATTTGCCTGGATGTCCTCCGAACCCGTACACATTGCTCGGCGTGGTTCTGCAGTTCGCCGCGGACGGCACTCTGCCCGAACTCGACCAGGACCGCCGGCCAAAATTCGCATACGACCGTGACATTCACGAACATTGCCCGCGCAGAGCACACTTTGACGCCGGGCGATTCGTCAAGCAGTTTGGCGACGAGGGACACCGGGAAGGCTGGTGCCTGTACGAAATGGGCTGCAAAGGGCCGGACACCCACGCGGGGTGTTCGACGCGGCACTTCAACGAGATGCCCGATGTGTGGCCCATCGGCATCGGCGCGCCGTGTATCGGCTGCACCGAGAAAAGCATTGCGTTCCGCATGCCCATGTTCCAGGTTGTACAGATTCACACCAGAGCAACGCCTCCGGATGCCTACGCGCCCATCGTCGCTCCACAAGGCAAAACCAGCCTGATAGCCGCCGGTCTCGCAGGCGTTGGAGCGGGAGCGCTCATCGGAGCGGGGTGGGTGGCCTCGCGCAAGTTCTCGAACAAAGCTGACGACGACCGCGTACCCGGAACTGAAGAGGACAAACCAGAACAGGATGCAAGCAAGCCGGAGAACAGCCAATGAGACTTGCAGTCAGTCGCCGGCAACTCTTCAAAGGAATTCTCGGTGCTGGAGGAGCAGTCGCCGGAGGGCTCGCGACTTCGGTGGCGGCGGAGGAGCATCCCGCGCATCCAGTGGCTTCGCCCGATGCCGTCGGAATGCTTTATGACAATACAAAATGCACCGGGTGCCGGGCATGCATGACGGCTTGCAGTGAGACCAACGGCCTGCCTGCCGAGACTCTGTGTCCGATTGATCCGGCAATCTCGACCGGACTGTGGGATGTTCCCGCCGATTTGGATTCCAAGACGAAGAACATTATCAAGCTGTATCGCGAAACGGACGGAGGCAACTTCGCTTTTGTGAAACGCCAGTGCATGCACTGCCTCGATCCCGCGTGCGTTACCGGCTGTCCCTTCGGTGCTTTGAAGAAGGACACATGGGGTGCCGTCACGTGGAACAGCTCGCTTTGCATTGGCTGCCGCTATTGTGAGGTCGGGTGCCCGTTCGACGTCCCCAAGTTCCAATGGGACAAATGGAATCCGAAGATCGTTAAATGTGAACTCTGCTTCGACCAGCGATTGAAGAAAAATCAAGAGCCGGCCTGTACTGCGGTATGTCCGACGCACGCAGTCATATTTGGCAAGCGTAACAACCTGCTCGCGGAAGCCAAGCAACGCATCGCCGACGCCCCCGGAAAGTACTTCGAAAGCCGCGTTTATGGAGAACACGACGCCGGCGGCACCCAGGTTCTTTATCTGTCCGGTGTGGCTTTCGACAAGATCGGGCTGCCAAAGCTCGGCAACACTTCACTCGGCCACTATGCCACCAAGGTGAGCTCGGTCATTTACAAATGGCTCTCGGGACCGATCGTGATCACCGGCATTTTGGGCTCGATTATCAAACGCAATTGGAAGCGGCACGAGGCAGAAGCACTGGAAGCGGAAAAAGAAACCGGTCTGCCGGAGCAATTATGACCATGAATGACACCGCCGGTTCTACCCTGGTCAACCATTGGCAGCGTGGTGTGCCGGTGTATCGCGAAGCTGTCGTCGAAACGCCATTTCTGTTCTTTTCCGCTTGGGCTGCGTTAGGTTTGGCCCTTGCGCTCGCGCGGATGCTCTCTCCGCTTGGCCCCTTCTCCGGCATGAACGATGCCTATGCGTGGGGGATATGGAAAACATTCAACGTGATGACGCTCACGGCTTTGGGTTCCGGCCCGCTCGCCATCGGCATGGCCGCGTGGGTGTTCAATTGCCGGAAGCTTCATGTCGTGATGCGCACTGCACTGGTCTCCGGCTTTTTGTTTTATGCAGCGGGCCTGTTCGCGCTTGGTGGCGATGTAGGACGGCCCTGGAATTTCTGGCATGTCATCCTTCCCTGGAACTGGAACGCTCACTCGGCGATGCTCGAAGTGGCGGTGTGCATGCCGCTGTACTGCGCGATCTTCCTCGGTTTCGAGAACTTGCCAATGCTGCTAGAAAGGATTTATTACACGGGCAACGATCGCGTGAAGACGACCCTGCGGCGTTGGCGGCCGACACTCAAACGTATCTATCCGTACATGATCACCGGTGCCTACGTCCTGCCGCTCATGCACCAGTCCTCCCTCGGCGCACTTCTGTTATTAGCCGGTAACAAGATCGATCCGTTGTGGCAGAGCCCAGCTCTTCCGCTGCTCTATTTACTGGCGGCCTTTGTGTGTGGCAGCGGCTTCGTGACCTTTGTACTGCTCATAGCCTGTATGCGTTACTCGCGGCCGTTGGACGTCGGTGTGTTGAGCGAGCTCGGGAACGTAATCTCGGTGAGCTGCTTTGTCTTCCTTGCTGCGCGCTTCGCCGACCTGATCGTGCGCCGACAACTGGGGCGAGCTTTTGCACTCGATAATATGAGCCTTTTGCTCCTGCTGGAGACCGCGCTTGTTCTCATTCCGGCGATTGCGCTTCGCAAGCGCAAGACGCGCGAGACCCCACGACACCTGCTGTTGCTGGCAATCAGCGCCTGCCTCGGGGGTATGGTCTTCCGCTACGTCCCGACTACTGTCGCGTTTTCTCCCGCCAACCGGGCAATGTACTTTCCAAGCACGCCGGAGTTGCTCATAAGCATCGGATATATCTCGCTGGTGCTTGCGGTCTTCGGAATTGCCGTCAAGTATTTCGCGGTCTTGCCGGGAGAGCTCCGCGAATGGAACCAGATGTCCCAGGTCTTCTCTGAACGCTATCGGAAGCTTAGGACAAACAAGGATACGTCATGGCTCGAATCACTATTGACCCGATAACTCGCATTGAAGGTCATTTGCGCATCGATGTCGAAGTCGACGGTGGCAGCGTGCAAAAAGCCTGGGCCTGCTGCACCATGTGGCGCGGCATCGAGAACATCTTGAAGGGCCGCGATGTCCGCGAAGGCTGGGTCTTCGCTCAGCGGTTTTGCGGCGTTTGTACCACGGTTCACGCGATGGCGTCGGTGCGTGCGGTCGAAGACGCGCTTCAACTGGAAATTCCGCCAAACGCGCAGTACATCCGAAACCTCATCCTGATCGCGCACGCGCTGCACGACCACATCGTCCATTTCTATCACCTCTCCGCGTTGGATTGGGTGGACATCACCACGATTCCGAAAGCGCACCCGGCACGGGCAGCCGCCCTGGCTGACGGCCTGAGTAGCTGGACAGGCAATTCCCACCGCGAACTCGAGGCCGTTCAGGGCAAAGTGAACGGGTTGATCGGCAGCGGCCAGCTTGGGATTTTCGCTCGCGGCTACTGGGGTCATCCGGCCATGCATCTGGATCCGGAGATGAACCTGATTCTGTTCGCTCACTACCTCCAGGCGCTCGAATTTCAACGCAAAGCGTGCCAGGTCGTCGGCATTCTCGGCGGTAAGACTCCACATATTCAGAATCTGGCCGTTGGCGGTGTGATGAATGCGATCAACCTGAACAGCCTGGCCACGATGAACGTCGACCGCCTGGGCATGTTGCAGTCGCTCCTGCAGGATCTAATTCCATTCGTGCAGCAGGCCTATTTCGTGGATGCGTGTCTGCTCGCGGCGTCGTACCCGGACTGGTTCCGCTACGGACGAGGCGTCGCAAATTACCTCGCGGTTCCCGATCTTCCGGTTGATGGCAAGGCCACGCAATTCGATCTGCCCGGCGGCGTGATCACCGGCGGGAACCTCAACGCAGTGCGGCCCATCCGTAATTGGAAAGACGAAACCATCCGCGGCGCCGTTGCCGAAGACGTCACCCATGCCTGGTATGAAGGTGCGGGAGCACAGAAGCCCTGGAAGGGTAAGACCGATCCCAATTACACCGATTTCCACGAAGACGGAAAATACAGCTGGGTAAAGGCGCCACGTTACGACGGCATGCCGATGCAAGTCGGCCCGCTCTCGAACATACTTGTGGGTTACGCATCGGGCCATCCACTGACGCGCAAGTGGGCCGACGCAGCTTTTCATCACATCTCCTCCGTCCACGGCAACAAAGTCGAGATCGGCGACTTGCAATCCACCATGGGGCGCTATGTCGCTCGTGCAATTCGTTCCGCGATGCTTTCGGATATCGCCTTGCGCCATTGGGCATTCCTGAGCGAAAACATCCTGAAAGGCGACGACACAACCTACAACCCACCGCAATTCCCGGAACACGAAGTTGTCGGACTGGGGTTGCATGAAGCGCCGCGAGGGACGCTTTCGCACTGGGTGGTCATTGACAAGGGAACCTTCTCCAATTACCAGGCCGTTGTTCCCACTACGTGGAATGCCAGCCCGCGTGATGAGAAGGGCGTTCCCGGACCTTATGAGAACTCGCTGTTGGGGAATCCGGTTGCCGATCCGGAGCAACCGCTGGAAGTGCTGCGCACGGTGCACTCGTTTGACCCGTGCATGGCGTGTGCGTGCCATACGCTTGACGCAAGTGGCCGGGAAATTGCGCAGGTAAAAGTTCTATGAGCGCGGAAATCACCACCGAGCCGCGAGTTTCGGTTATCGGCCTCGGAAATATCCTCCTGGGTGATGACGGATTTGGTCCCTGCGCGGTGGAATTATTTCGCAGCAAGTACGAATGCGGTCCCGATGCCGAGATTCTTGACTTAGGTACGCCCGGAGTAGATTTAGCTCCGTATCTCTATGGCCGTGAGCTGGTCGTACTGGTTGATGCTCTCGACCTCGACCATCCCGCGGGAACCTTATGCATGTGTCGATGGGACGCGATTGCTCCGAGTCAAGTGAATCTGCGCCTCACAGGGCACGACCCGGGACTTTCAGAAGCGCTCACCCAACTTCAGATGCTCAATCGGGCCCCGCGCGAATTGTTCGTGATTGGTGCTGTTCCCAAGTCGTGCGAATTCAATCAGAGGATATCTTCGGAAATTTTCAGAATGGCAGGTACAGCGACCGATCATATTGCTGGTTTGCTGCTGGATTATGGTGTGTGTTGCGTGCGGCGGCCGTCGTCACTCCGCCCAAATCTTTGGTGGCTCGATCATTCTGCGAAGAGTCCTTGTTGCACTGACCTGGTTGCAGCGGTGGACACTGTCACAGGAAGAACGATGCGGAGTTCTGAACCTGGGATCTCCGGGCCAGGACTGTCAATTTCCTGAGGTAGTCGAATGTGCCTAGCGGTACCGGGAAAAATCGTAAGCATCGCTGAGGACGCCAACCTCAGCTTACGTCGGGGGAAAGTGGACTTCGGCGGCATTCGCAAGGAGGTCTGCCTCGACTACACGCCGGAAGCCCACGTCGGAGACTACGTTCTGGTTCATGTCGGATTCGCGCTCACGGTGGTCGACGAACAGGAAGCCAAGCGCGTCTTCAAAGCGCTGGAGGAGCTCGACCAGCTCGATGAGCTGAAAGAGGCGCATTTATGAAGTTCCTGGACGAATATCGTGACTACGCAGCGGTTCAAAAGATGGCCCAAGCCATCCGGCGAAGCGTCGCCCGCCCGTGGACTCTCATGGAAGTATGCGGCGGCCAGACGCACACCATCGTCAAAACGGGTTTGCAAGACCTGCTTCCGCAAGAGATTACATTGGTGCACGGGCCGGGTTGCCCGGTCTGTGTGACTCCGCTTGCCATCATTGATCGTGCCGTTGCGATTGCGAAGCGACCTGATGTGGTCTTCTGCTCGTTCGGCGACATGCTGCGCGTCCCAGGGTCTACACTGAGTCTTTTCGATGCGAAGGCGTTAGGGGCGGACGTCCGCATTGTTTATTCTCCGCTCGATGCGTTGCAACTCGCCCGCACCAGCCCGAACCGGGAGGTGGTCTTCTTCGCTGTTGGTTTCGAAACAACTGCCCCCGCCAACGCCATGGCGCTCTGGGAGGCAGCGCGGCAAAAGATCACGAATTTTTCGATACTGGTCTCACACGTACTCGTGCCGCCAGCGATGGAAGCGATCCTCAATTCACCGGTTTGCCGGGTTCAGGCGTTCCTCGCGGCTGGCCACGTTTGCATGGTGATGGGCTTTGAGGAGTATCTCCCGATCTGCGAGAAGTACCGAGTTCCGATTGTTGTGACAGGCTTCGAACCGCTGGACCTTCTTGAGGGCATTGGAATGGCTGTAGCGCAACTCGAGAGCGGTCGCGCCGAAGTGGAAAACCAGTACGCCCGCGCGGTGCGCAGGTCAGGCAACGGTCCGGCGCAGCAGCGGATCATGGACGTCTTTGAAGTGACGCCCCGCACTTGGCGAGGAATCGGAGAAATTCCCGGCAGCGGCTTGCGCGTACGCGAACGCTATCGTCAGTTTGACGCCGAAGTGCGTTTCCCCTCGGAACTCGAGCCCGTAAGGGAGTCGCCCGAATGCATCGCCGGGCTCGTATTGCAGGGAATCCGGAGACCCTTCGAGTGCCCCGCGTTCGGAACGAAGTGCACGCCCGATACCCCCCTGGGAGCACCCATGGTCTCCTCAGAGGGTGCGTGCGCGGCCTATTTTCACTTTGGGAGGCGCAAAGAGCATGACAATTCTGTCTTGTCCACTTCCGACGTATGCGCCTGATCGCATTTTGCTCGCCCACGGGGGCGGTGGTCGGCTCACAAATCAGCTCATTGAGAGCATATTCCTGCCCGCCTTTTCTAACTCGAGTTTGGAGTCAAGGCACGACGGCGCCGTGTTGAGCGCCGGGAACGTCCGCTTGGCGATGTCTACGGATACATACGTGGTTCAGCCGCCGATTTTTCCGGGCGGAACGCTGGGTGATCTCGCGGTAAATGGCACGGTCAACGACCTGGCGATGTGCGGCGCGAAGCCGCTAGCCCTTAGCGCGGGATTTGTGTTGGAAGAAGGTCTACCGATGGACCTCTTGAGGACCATCGTAGACTCGATGCGGAAGGCCGCGAGCAACGCGGGCGTGCCGATCGTGACCGGGGACACGAAAGTCGTGGACAAGGGAAAGGCGGACGCCTTGTTTGTGAACACTGCTGGTATAGGCCTGGTGGTAGCATCGACGGCTATAGGTCCGGAGTCGGTTCGTCCGGGTGACGCGGTGCTAGTCAGCGGTGACCTCGGCGCTCACGGCATTGCCGTTCTTTCCGTTCGTAACGGGCTGGAATTCGAGGGGGAGGTCACTAGCGATACCGCCGCAGTATGGCCGGCAGTCGAGGCGTTGATCGATGCGCGCATTGAAGTCCATTGCTTGCGCGACCTCACACGCGGTGGGCTTTCTTCCGCATTGAACGAGATTGCCTCCGTTGCGGGTGTACAACTCGCGATAGAAGAGGTGCAGATTCCGGTTTGCGATGCGGTGCGCGGAGCGTGTGAAGTCTTGGGACTTGATCCTCTGTACGTCGCCAATGAAGGTCGGTTTGTGGCTTTCGTTTCGGAATGCGATGCGAACCGTGCGCTTGAAATATTGCGCTCGATCCCGGTGTCGGCGGGGGCAGCGCGTATCGGCACAGTTCGGTCGGCTTCGTCAGGGATTGTCATACTGCGCAGCCGAATCGGCGGCAATCGCGTTCTGGATCAACTGTCCGGAGAACAGCTCCCACGAATTTGTTAAGCCAAGCCGGATCGTGTAAGGAATCAGCTCTGAGATGTTTCCATCCGGGGCGTGCTTCATCGTTATGAATAGTAATTCGATGTATTGTGATTTCAGCCATGGGAAAGGCTCCGTCTCTCAATCGCCCGCCCCGTTACCCAAGATATTATCCCAAGCGCCCAATTCGATACCCGTATCGCGTTCGCGATTGGTTGGTCAATTGGCTGACCTTTTCTTCCATGTTCATGCGCTGTCGAAGTTGATTTCGAGAGCGTCCTGGACGTGCAGGATTACATCGGGGCGGATGAGCTTCTTGAAGCCGGACTTTTCCACCTCGATGCGGTAGGTTCCCGGCGGCAGATTCGCGAGCGTGTATTCGCCCGCGCCATTGGTGACGATCTCATACCGGAAATTCGTGCCGCCGTTGACCGCTGCGACCTTCGCGTCGGGAATGGTGGCCCTCGACGGGTCCGTCACCCGGCCACTAATGGAACCATTCGTGGTTTGCGCCCGCAGCGCATAGGAATACAAAGACAAAAGGAGACACGGCAGAAGGGCGGGGACTTTGTACATGATGCTGACCTGGATCAGGTCGGGTTCGCCATCATCCTGCCACTTCAATCCCGTTTCTGCAACCATCTCCTACCTCTAATCTGCCAGCGGACCGTCATTGCTGCCGGCACCGTGTCGCCCTCTCAGGCTACAGCAACCGGGCTAAGCGTTGCGTCCTCATGATTGCTAGGCTCTTACAGGTTTCCCGGTTTTGGTTCCTGTCGTGCTGTCCTACAACCGGAGTGAGGTGTGGAACTCGTGAAAACGTTTCGACCACTGGCTACAATTTTCGGCCGTTCATTCTGCACCAAGAGAACGGCCAAGATCTGCTTTGGACTTATGGCAGCAGTCTTCCTTCTCCAGTTTTACTACGTCCGGGAACTGGTCTTCATGGAAGCGGTCCTGGCGCTCGGGTTCGTGGTTGTGGCCCTGATAGGTGCTCTGTGTGCGCTCGGCTGCATCGCGGTTTTATGGTTGCGGAAGCTTGGTTCTGAGCTCAAGGCTCTGGGTGCCCTCGTCAGCGTAAGACATCGGGAGCCGTTTGCGAAAGCGACAATCACGGGTCTCTCTGAAGGCAAAGAGGAGGTTTCCTAATATGCAAGCACAATCCAGCGACATTCAAGAAAGAGCTGCCGAGCGTTGGCTCCGGAGCAAAGATTTTGACGCGTTACGGCGTTTGTTTCACTGAGTGTGGGTACCTTCTAAACAGTCCAAACCACGCCCAGGAGCTGGCAGCGGGAATAATTGAAGCTGTCCGATTCAGAGCCGGACACTCCCACTTGAACAACACCTCAAAGATCGTCGGCCCGCCATCCGCACCGCAGAATCAATCTGACAGCCGACGCCATTCGTTCTTAATGCTGCCTTTTGCTGCCTCGTGCTTTTCGCAAGTCCCATTGGCTGTATGAGAAAACTGGTAGGGGCGGTGGGGATCGAACCCACGACCTTCGGCTTAAAAGGCCGCTGCTCTACCACTGAGCTACGCCCCT
>OCOJ01033725.1_pt1 | contig 34186 bp, 53 predicted proteins | sample 1539251 | NCBI WGS metagenome assembly OCOJ01 (sample SAMN01911457, study PRJEB22624) | soil metagenome | biome: Soil | place: Malaysia | collected 2012-04-30 | depth RA_metagenome m
AAACTATGTGGCCAACGGCCAGCGGCGCATGGCCATCTACGAGCAAATTACGAATCCACCGGCGCCTACAAGCGTGCAATGATTCGTTGGCTAATTTTGTTCGTCGTGCTCGGTGTTCTGGCATACGTCAGCACTGCCATCTATTTGCTAGCTTGCTGGGTGGGGCGCTTTTTGGGTATACGGTTGTGGTGGCGACGAGTATAGGGCTTTTGGGGGTTTGGGCTGTACTGGATGGCCTGTTTGCAAACTTCTTTGATCCCGAAGGTGTGAACATGAACATTGCAAGCATTATGACGGCAGAGCACTGGAAAGATCTAGGCTACTGGGTAGTATTTTTTGCCGGCACGTGCCTTTGGCTACTCGTTTGCGCCGGCGCGGCAATTCGCTCCAAGCACAACCCGCTGAAATCGCGGCGCGCCTACGTCCAGATGAATTGGGACATTTTTTTAATCCGGCAAGTTCCCGACCTGGTGATTTTTTGGATCTGGCGCCACGTGAGCATCAATGACGTACTGGGCGCCCTACACTTGCCCTGGCAGCTTGGTTTAAGCGGGGAAAGCGGCTTCGTGGGCGCTCTGGCGGTTGGTTTTTCCGCGGATGCGCTGATCGCGTACGGCCTCAAAACCAAATATGTTCCCGATGCCATCCGGCAATGGGTGCAGGAAAGAATACCGGAACTACCGGCGGATAAACCCAATGGCTCAAACCCCACGCCATAAAGCAATCGGCCGTGCAATTGAAACGGGCGTAGAAGCGCGGACCGCACTGCGCCAACTGATTGCCGCGGCCGCCGGTGTACGCGCGCGCCGGCGAATGAACGCGCCGGAAGATCCCGAAACCCAAGACGCCTGGGACCGGCTGCGGGTGGCTGTTCTGGAAGCGGAACGCGCCCTGCAGAAATCTGTTGATAAGAGGGTGAAATGAAAGAAGAAACGTACTTTTGCACAACAATATGTGATTTTCCAGGTTGCGGAAAGTTGGAAAAAGCAAAAGTGCCAAGAAGTCTGCCAGGACCAAGATGGGCAAATCTTACCTTGCCTGCGATTGGCGAACGAAATTCTAAACAATTCAGCATTGATCTGTGCCCAGATCACACAACAAAAATCATCGAAATTTTGAGTTTAAGCAAACCGTCATAAGAAACCCGTTGACAACCGCCGCCAGGAAAACGGATACTCGCGCCACTGCCGGAATAAGGGGCGCATGGTGTAGGCGCCCGGTTTGCGAGCTGGCCGGCGGATTTCCTCAGAATCCGCCGGCCAGAAAAATGATTAGCGTGGAACAAATCGCCCGGGTTTGTCACGAAGCCAANAGCCAACCGCGCGTACTGCCTCACGATCGGTGACAAATCCCAAAAACCGTGGGTGCAGGCGCAGCCGTGGCAGCGGCAATCCGCACGCGACGGCGTGGACTTTTTTCTCAAGAATCCACACGCTACGCCGGAAGCACTCCACGATGAATGGTGCGCAGCCAAACGGCGCGACGGCTGGAAGTACGGACCCGTCAAGGATGAAACGAAAAAAGAGCACCCTTGCCTTGTGCTCTACCCGAAGTTGTCACCGGAACAGCGCCGCAAGGATTATCTGTTTCGCGCGATCATCACCGCTTTTTTGCAAATCGAATAGGGGGAACAATGTCCGAAGAAACCGCCGCCCTTCCTTTCAGCGTGAAAGACGCCCTGGCCATTTGGGACGAAGGCAAACCGCTGCAGGCATTCCGCGTCAACGCGGACACCGCCACGCAAGATCAAATCTATGCGGCCGCGTTTGAAATGATCCGTTCCGGCGATTTGGCAGGCAGCGCGCGCGACTATGAAGGCTTGACCGTAAAGGAAGCCCAGTCCGCGCATAGCATCGCCTTCGTGGCGTTGCGCGACGGCTGGGCACGCATGGTGCACGGCCACATCCATTCAAACAGCCCGGCAATCACCGTCAAAAAACCTTGAAAAAACTCGTCGAGCTTTTTTCGTTTTGCGCCGTGATCGGCGCCGTGCTCTTTGTGCTGATCGAGCTGGGATTGCTCGTCCACGATGTGCGCAAAAAGTCTAGTAACATCGCAAGTCAATTTAACGCGTTACTTGTTACCGCGAACCAAACCGCGATCGAAGCCCGCGATGCGTCCACTCAGGCGAAGCTGGCCGCCACAGAGCAACGCGCGTACTGGCAAAAAACCAGCCTGGAAACCTACAAGACCATGGCCAGCTTGCGCCTTACGATCGTGCGCACGGATCACAGCGTAAACGACGAATTAGAACCCCGCCTGGCGGCCGCCCTGGATAGCACCACTAAGCTATCCACGACGGCCGCCGGCGAGCTGCAGCGCACCATGGACAACCTGGCGCCGGCGATCGTCAACCTGAACCGGGCTTCCGCCGGCGCCGCCACGGCCATGACGGATCCGGCCATCCACGAAACCCTGGCCCATCTGGACGACACCAGCGCCAGGGCGGCCGTGACGGCCGCAGAAACCGCCCAGGTAGCCGGGCACCTGAACGACGCCGCCCGGGATTTTGCGGCGTACGTCCACCGGATCACGGCGCCGGCACACGGGATCTATAGTTTTTTCAGGGAAGTGCTAGGGCTCGCGCGGGACGCGCGCCAGGCGGGTGGAATATGACGCGCGCACCGGGTGCCGATATCCACCACCTATTCAACGCGCCGGCGGCGCGAATCGCCCAGGCGGAACGGATCCTACGCGCGATTGAAAATTCGCACGATACCCGGTTGCTGATTGAAATGAATGGCGAACGCTGCGCCGGCCGCCAGGTGTCCAAATTTCGGTGGTATGATCGCCCCGCACGTGAATCCTACACACGAAAGGAAAAGCAAACATGAGCACCGCACCAACCGCAACCCCAGCCACCAGCACGCCGCACCCATCCTGGTACGCGCGCGCCGGCACCTGGTTCCTGAAAATCGGCCAGGCAATTAAAAACACCGTAGTAAAAATTTCCGGGGAAATGCCGGCTGTTCAGGCAGAAATTTCCAAAATCGCGCCCACCGTCGAAGGAATCAGCGAGCTGCTTTTACCGGGTAGCTCTACTTTCGAGCAACATCTGCTGGACGTGTGGGGCGTGGCGGCCAACGCGGTCAAGGATGCCGGCGCCGCGGCCGGATCCAACGCTATCAACATCACGCTGGACGCCGGCCTGATAGCGGATATCAAGGGTTTTCTGCCGGCCGTGGAAAAGTACCTGCACCCGGCGGCGTCCGCAGCGCCGGCGCCCAGCTCCGCGCCGGCACCCGCGGCCACGGCCGCAATCACTTTTGGGGCTGCAGGAAAGTAAGCGGCTGCGGCTGTAGCTTGTAACTCAGATAGAGCGGATGTTCCGGGCTGCCGTCCGCATTGACCCGCAGCGCGTGTGGCACTCGCCCCGCGCTGCGGATCAACTCCAATACCTTGTTTCCGCGGTCCTGTAAGGCGCCGTGCTTCCCCCACCCGCACACCACCAGCTTAGATTTTTTGGCGGCCGCCAAAATGGCAAAATCATTGTCTAGGCCGCCCACAGGATCCGTCACCTGGTACAGCGCCGCGGGATCCGTGGCGCGCCAGGCGAAGATATTCACCACGAGCAAACCGCCAAAACCAGCATTCAACGCGCGCACCTGGCAGCGCGATACGGTGGGATCATTCGTGGTTTCGTCCGCGGTAGAAGGGTTCAGCAACACGTAGCAGGCAAGGGGCGCGCTGGGTTGCCAGATCCGGTGCAGGAACCACCGGTACCGGCGATCAGGCGAGAACTCAGCTCCTACCTTCACGACCGCGGATCCGGGTACGTCCAATTGTGGATGGCTCCGTCCACCGTGTGGGCTTCAATCCGGTGCAGCATGAAGGCGTGCCACAGCGGGTGCAGGTAGCGATTGTGCACGTGCTTTTTCCATTCGTACGCAGCCACGACGGCGCCCACGTCCACGATCGCCCAGGATCCCATCACTTTGGCGGTGGACCGGGATCCGGGGAAAAAATAACCCAGCTCGTGATAGTGCGGGCTCTCAGAAAAAATTTGATGCGTGGAAACCGTGTCCGCGGTCCAGGCGGCGCCCATCGCGGCAGCTTCGGCCAGAAATACGTTGTCCACGGTGCGCGGCTGTGGTTTGTCGGGCAGATCCTGCGCACCCAAAATGGGTGCGATCGTACCCAAAACGAGTGCAAAAACAAGCGCGCGAGTGATCATTGTTTGCCTTCCTGTTCGATCGCAAACGCGGCGTTGCGCAGCATCACTGCGGTAACTGGGTGGCCGGCGCGCTCCGCGCGATCCGCGGCGGCGCGCAATTCCTGGACGCGGTGATCCTGAAACGCCAGCAACTTTGCGGCCTTGGATTCGGGCTTGGGCACTGCAGCGTGGTTTTCCATGACGCAAGTTTGAAACCAGGTACCGCCGGCGGCAATGGTACGGAAGCACCCTGTACGATCGGACAGGTTTTCAGAAGTGGAAAAATCCTTGCTGCCGGCGGCGCCACCAGCTTTCCACCAGGTTGCCAAGCACGATCGGCACACCACCAAACACAAAAACCACGATCATGACTATCCGCCACTCACGTAGTGAAACGATCGCCGGCAGTTCGCCATAGGGCATCGGCTTGCCCATTTCGTATTCGTCCACGCACAAACCCAGCCACGCCCCAGCGAGCACATACACCACGACGATCAGAAAGAGAATCACCTTAACCCGTCCCCTTTCCCGAAGTGGTGAACCACCACGCCGTGCACGTACTTTTGCCATTCCCCGAAGTGTCGCGCCAGCCGCGGGCGTTTTTGCCCTTCCTTTTCGCGCAGCCGGCGGACCACATCACGGCACAGCCGCGCGGCCACCTGATCGGCCAGCGCCTGGCGGGTGATTACAGGCGGCAGGTTCAGGCACTTGCGTTTGGCCGTGGTGACCATGAATTTTTTGCGGATCCGCACCGGCGGCGCCGGCAACCGGTGATCGCGGAAAAACTGGTGCAAAAAATCTTCCACCTGGGCTTTGGTTAGCGGCATCAATTATCCGTTATCCCACGAGTGTGGCGGACGTAGCGCAAAAATTCGTCCACATCCAGGTCTATGAATTTCTGGCAGTACGGAAGCCCGTGCAGCACCGCCGGCGGATCCAGCGTGTAATAGATTTCCTGGCCACACGGGCACTTGCCCAGCCCGTGCGCGTCCAGCTTTTTGCCGTCAAATTCAAAACTCACAAGTCACCGAGTTTTTTCTTCCGCTTTAACGATTTGCCGCCCGATGAATTCCGCAATTTGCGGGACGATGGCGTTGCCGAGTGCTCTAAGGCGGTCCACTCTAGCGGGTATCCCATGAGCCACTCTACCCACGTTGGGTTCAACTGCCCACCAACTCGCTGAATGAGTGAGGGCGCACCCTCGTGATTCGGAAGCGGTACCGCACCTTTGAAACTGCGCGAATCGCGCGCTATTGACGTTGGAAAGATTTCCACCATGTTGGCTAGATCGTGCGGATAATAGTGGTGATCCGCTTCCGTGTTCCCGCGTTTCGTCACATCGTGCGCCGTTGGCGTCGGCCACATCTTCACCCAACGATCTAAAGATACTGACTTGTTTGTCTCGAAATTCAGCGCGCTGGCCCTGTCCGTACTCGTGCATTTGCGCTCGATGTGATCGGAAGCTGTTGGCGTTGGGACGTGGTGTGTTGACTTGAGGGTAAGCAACAATCCAGATTCGTTCTCTTCGGTGTGGGGCGCCAACATCGGAAGCTCGTATGCTTTGCCATTCCGCATCATACCCGCACGCGGCCAAGTCTCCCAAAACTCGCTCCATTCCCCGGTTAAGCAACGCTGCGACGTTTTCCACGACGACGATAGGGGATCGAACTCCGCAAACGGCTGTTTTATCGGCAAATTCTCGGATGATTCGGGCATATTCGCTCCACAAACCGCTGCGTTCACCTTCGATTCCGGCGCGTTTTCCGGCATTGCTAATATCCTGGCAGGGAAACCCGCCGCTAAGAATATCCACGCTTGGCAGGTTGTGTACGCCACACTCCCGAATATCCACAAGCCGCTGGGCGTCTGGAAAATGCTTCGCAAGCACTGCCCGGCAATACGGATCCAGCTCCACCTGCCAAACCGTTTTAATGCCGGCGCGTTCAAAGCCAAGATCAAACCCGCCAATCCCAGCGAATAGGGAACCGTGCGTAAGTGTTTCACCAGTCACGAGTCACCAATCACCGCTTTACGATGGCACCTGCACGCTGGTGGCGCCGCGTACTTTTACGATACGCTCTAAGCGTTCGCGCAGCTCCGGGGACNAGCGTTTTCCCGGGGGGCAAAGCCAGCATGGGCAACACCTGGACTTCGTGTTCCGCCAACAGAATGGCGAATTCGATCAGATCCCGCACCGCGTCCCAGCCGCGGTTGTTCACGCCGTTGACCGTTTGCGGATTTTCAAGAATGGCCGCCGCAAACAAATAACGGAAAGCGGAATCAAACAACACTTCGGTGCGCACGCCGGGCAACGGCGTTTTGGACCACGGAAGGGGCGCCATCGCAAACTTGGCCAGGGCGCCGGTGATTGACCACCGGCCGGCCAATTCGTCCCAGGCTTCGCAGGGAATGCCGCCGGCGGTGAAGCTGTGGGCTTCCTCAACTTTGGCCAGGTTTTCGCCGTTTTTTGTTGGGCCGGCGAGCAGATCCCTGGTGCGGCGTAGCAGCTCCACCACTTCGGTATTGCCATGTGATTTTGGATCCGCGCTCATACTTTCATTCCTTTCAGTGCTCGCTGTACTTTTAAGCCCCTTTTTAGTACAAGTTGTCCGTTTTTGCAGCTCGAAATTCATAGCGCACCAGCAAAGAAAAAACGCCGGTATTGTGCCACTTTCTGCCGGCCGCGGGATCGAGTGGATTGGATTGCTCCGCAAAGCGCCACCAACCGCCGTTCATCCCGATACGCCAATGCGGGAAAATTCTGCTTTCTTCGAATCCTTCCACGCCGTTCAAACGGCTGGATTGCAACGGACAGCCGGCGCCCCATTGACAGCCAGTAGGAAAGGCATAGGACAGATAAAACCGGCTGGGAAATTCGTACCAGTGAAACCGTAGGACCATGCCGGCAGAAGGCACCCAAGTGGTTTTGTTGAATTGACTCGTCCACAGGTGCACGTATTCCAGGCCGCCGGTTAGTGCCAACCGTGGGATGGGCCAGAACAAGCCGGAAACTGGCACCTGGACGGTGTTTCCGTCGCGGGTAAGGTATTTATGGTCCGGTGACCAGAAAAACGCTCCCTGGGCTTCCCAGTGCTTGCCCAGGGGCTGTTCTAGGGCCATCCCAGTCAAGATATGGGGCAATTGATAGCCTAGACCGGAATTCGTTCCAATCTCAAACTGACCCAAAACCCGGGTGCTCGATTGAGCCCGGACAACGGGGCAAAACGCCAACATGGCCAAATACAGTGCCGTCCGTTTCATAGATTCCAGTTCCACAGCAACCGGTTTCCCTTCGCTGGGATAGGCTTAATCGTGAAGCGTTCCACCAATTCCAAAAACCAGGCGTACCGGCCGGCCTCATAGTTGTCAAAAATCGGGAATTATATAGTTAACTCCCGTCATTGCGCAGTATGAGGTTGCCTTCTCGCCCGCTCCTTATCGTCTTCAATTTCATATCTCTTTGAATCTGTGCATGATTCGCACCACGCAATACCTTTTTCTGGGTTCTCAAATTCGTGGGCATACGTCCCATCGGAAAGTTTTACGCGCACGTGCCCAGCTTTACAAAAACCACAAGTTCTTGTGTCACACATAGTTTCCTCCAAGGGAATCAACTATATAATTCGGGAATTATATACTTCACTCCCCGTGAAATTCCCTGATATGCTGCCAAGACTCAGCCGTCTCGCCGTTCTTGCTCACCGAACTCACGATGGATGCCCACGAATCACGATCAATCGTCCACTTTCGTTCCTGCGGACAGTTATTATACTGCCAGAAAGATGTAACAAGCACACTGCCATCTTTCATCCGCTGGAAATAAATATCGTTCCGCCAGTGAAAACCTAGCCGTTGTTTCTCTCTAAACCAAACAAAATACTCGACATTCGAAATATCCACGTAGTATATTTCTTGACCGATTCGCAGACAGCCAAACGTTGCTCCATTACACAGAAGATTCTCAGCATGAGGAAAACCACAGTGGAAACAGTCGGGATACTTTCGCCAAGCCTCTTTTTGGTATTCTTCTATCCACGCCAGTACAAATGGATGTTGCCGCAATTTTTTCAGTTCATTTGCATTTAGCATTGCTTAACTCCTTGATTTGACTAGGGGAATTAACTATATAATTCCCTATAATTCCCCAAAAATCAGCTCGCGCGCGTCCAATCCTTCGGCGGCGCGATCGGCCGGCTGTATATCCACCAGGCGGACGACGCACTGCACGACGCCGCGCGGGAGTTTGCCCGTTGCACCCTCTAGTTGAGTTGGTGGCACCCGCAGCGCGTCCGCCAGCTCGCGTTTGAATAGAGGAAATTCACGGGAAGCACCCAGCCACGCCGGCGGGATCCGCGCGGCCGCGTGAATTGCCAATTCACCGCGGTACTTCTTGGACCAGCACCGGGTTTCCACTTTTTTGGCGCCGATGGCCACCAGCGTGGCCCACGGCTGCCACAGCGTCAACGCTTTCATACCGGCCGCCTTCCAAACCGATTAAATCCGGCGTCCCTGTCCATCGCACGCCGCGGCCGCCCTTTCCGGCGGTTTTTCTTCGGGCACACATCGTTTTTGAAATTTGCCAGCCTGCCCGTCCAGGTGTGGCAGTTCATGCAAACCCACGCGATAAAACCAAGCCGAGTTTTGCCGGCGCGCGACGATCGCACCCACTTGTGCTTCACTTCCGCCGGCGTTTTCATTTGTGCACCGTCACTTTCAGGTTCGTGGCCAGGTAGCCGTCCGCTTCCTGGGTAAGAAAACCCATTTCGGCCAGGGCTTTCAGCTCGCGGTACACGTTCGGTTTCGCCATCCGCTTGCCCAGGCGCTGCAGCTCTTTGAACACCACGTGGCCGTTTCGCGGCAGCGTGAAAAATTGCCGGTGAATAAGTAGGGCCAGGGCGCCGCGCAAACTGGCTTCGTCCACTTCCAACACTTTGGGCTCAATGCGCACGCGCAATTCCGGCCGGCGGGCCAGGATCTGCAGCACTTCGGAATCCTGCAGCGCACGCGCTTTGATTGCCGCATAAATCTGATCTACGTCATAACTAAAATTCCGCACACCGTCCGCACTCGCTGCACGATCATTTGCTAGGCATGTTTCTGCGCCGGCGACAGTCAACCGTTGCTGCAAATCTTCCACCATTAGCCGCAGCGTTCTTACTTCCGATTCCGCCTTTTCCGCGCGCTCTTTCCACACGGCATCCTCTCTTTCAGCGTCACCGCTATTTTCTGCAGTTCCACTACTGGCCGGCGTGGGATCCGCGCCGCCAGCGGTATCACTAGCGTTTGCGCTTCCAGGTCCACCGTCACCGTGTGATGCGGGCACGGCAGCGGATACCCGCATTTGATCCCCGGCACGTCCCTGTCTGGTTGCTGGCAAAATAGCCGTTGTTTTTTCATTGCGTTTCAGCTCCCGTAATTTTTCCTTCCAAATTGCTTGCGCGGTTTCCACGCTTTCTTCCCCGCGCGCGATCGCCTGGGCGTCCAGCTCGCCCAACCACCGCGGTTGGACGTACACCCGGCGCGCCGGCAGGCTTTCCGCGCACACCAAAAATTGCCCGATGGCCAGGGACTTGATCATATCGGGCCGGATCTGCAGCGGTTCGATCAGGTGATTAATCGTGCGGGCCACTTCGTTTGCTTCTTGCTGCTTGCCCAGGATCCACACGGACACGCTTTTTAAGATCCGCTTAGACACAACGGCCAAATCCTGGGCATCAATCCAAACAAAATTGCCGTTGGTGGCACCTTCACGGATGAAAGCGTGTAGCGCCTGGAACACGGCAGACCGGCCGCCTTCGGGGATGAACTTCCAGGCTTCGGGTAGCACCAGCACGGTGTGGTGCTCGCGCTTGTGAATTTGTTCGATCGTGGACCGGATTACCATGGATTGCATATCGTCTGACAATTCGCACAGGTCCATGATGTTTACGCCGCGTTCCAGCTCCAATTTGTCCGTGTAGGGTACGGCGTCCAATTCGGGGATGATCAGATCCAGGTAGCCGGCGAGCACTTCATAGTGCGACGGGCGCGCGCTTTTTTTCTTCGGCAGCTCTTTTTGCACGTTGTGCCGCACGTCTTTCAGGGTGCGCGCGCGGCTACAAACGCGCATCAAATAGCCGTCCCACTTCGTCAAGGATTCTGCGCGACGCGCTTCCAGCAGATCTTTGACATACTCCCAGTCCGCATGCTCTTTGAAAAACGGCAGGATCCGCCGGCCTTCGGTGAACGATTTTTCCCCGGGCTTGGTGACAAACACGACGGCGCGCAGGTTGCCGCGGTCTATCAGGGCTTCCAGCGTGGTTGTTTTGCCGGATTGCTGGGTGAGCCCAGTTATGGCCATGTGGGCCAGCGGAATGGCCACGGGCCGCGCGGTGCCAGTTTCATAGCCCAAGTGGATCATTGGATTACGGGAAAGCGTTCGATTGAAAAACCCCATCTCAACCAGCAAATTACAAAAACAAACGAATGACGATAAAAGGGCCAGGTTACCCAAGCAGACGGTAGTAGATACAAATTCAATGGCCGCCATTTGACTAATCTCATTCCGGGGCCTTCGTACGGAACGAAATTTTGCGTTTCGATACGGTGTTTCATTTCACCAATTCCCCCAACACGTAGAGCACAGAACAGACGGCCGCCGCGATCGCAAAGCGGATGGCGTACGGGTTGCCGTCATACCGCAATCCCAGCGCGTCGAAAAAGCAACCGGTAGCGGCGCCCAAAAACACCCACCGCAGCCACCTGAAAAACGATTTCATTTAGGGCACCTGGTGATCGCGCTTGCCTTGGAACCACCGGCGCGCGCGGCGGATCCAAATTTTTGGGTACAGCTCCAATTCCGGTGGCGCAAGGTTCATCGTCCATTCCAGCCGGCGCGGGCACCAGTGCCTGCCGTCTGACTGATAGCGGAAGTGCCGCCACACCGGCATGGGACCAAACACGAATTTAAGAAAAGCTATCACCGCGGGAATTCGCTCCATTCGCGGCCGTCCAACAGCCGGCCGGCGCGTTTCTTGCCCACGCGGAAGTACAGATCTGCCAAGCCCGCGTTGGGCTTGTTGTCTTCGGGCTCGCGCCGCACGGTCCTGAATACCGTGCGGTCCAGCTCCGAATCCGAAAACGCTGGCCGAAGCTGGGAAGCATTCAACCACTCGCCCCACTGTTTGAAAAAGAAAGATACCCCGGCTGCACGGCATTGATCGCGCGCAGTCCTGATCCACTTCGGGTGCGCGCACCGGGCGCCCGGCCCCGATTCCCCGCCCGCCACCACCCAATCCAGTCCATGCGGTTCACGCATCAAACCAATGCCACGTTTTAAGTAATCCTTGCCATCAATGTCCGTAAAATCCACCGGACCCAACGCCGGTTCATACGACACCCAGCGCACGGCTGCCGGAGTTTCGAGTAGCAGCGGGATGCGTTTATCCGCGGTGCTTTGATCCTCGACACTCACACCCAGCCACACGTTGCGCCGTGATCCGTAGTGCCGCATGAACGCCAACATGCGTTCCGGCCGTTTCGTCAAAATCTGGAACGTGTGCCGTTCGCACTGCGCCATCACTTTGAAAATGGCGTCTATCCAATCGCCGTGCACTTTTTCGTGGAACAAGTCCGACATAGAATTGACGAAGATTTTGCGCGGGCGCTTCCAGCGCAGCGGCTGTTCCAGTAATTCAGGAATGAAACGCACGTCACCAGTCCACCCGTGAGATTTTCCGCCGGCGTCCACGCCGCGACCGCCCGTGGGAAACGCCATGCCTTCGTAGGGTTGGCCGGCGCCGGCAAAGCGCGCGGCCGTCCGTTCCGCGTAGCAATTGCGGCAGCCTTCGGACACGCGCGAGCACCCGCGGATGGGATTCCACGTGGCGTCTGTCCATTCAATTTTGCTTCGATCGCCCATTTCCCCCCTCAAAAGTTTGCCGGCGGGGTCTCCCAGCGTGTGCGCTCATAACGCACAGCGCGTCACCGCCGGCCACCCTGCGCCCTGTCCAGGTGCAGGGAATCCTTAGAATTCCAGGTACCGCAACGGCGTTTTGCCGCAGTACCAACCCGGCGTGTACCCAAGTAACTCGGCGATCGTGAGCACCGCCAGCACTGGCGGCCACACGATTTTCAGAAAGAATGCCGCCACTTGGAGCGGCCGGGTTTGGAAATAATTTTCCATGTTAGTCCTGGGTCAGCTCGCGCTGGGAGTACCGCTTTGATCACTTCGCATCATTCGCCCCAGCTTCATAACCTTTGTTGTAGTCAAAGTCTGCAAACGGACGGATTTGCCCACCGATTGTGTCTTTCGCAACGTCCGCTATTCCATTGGATGGCGTGGCCTTTTTTCGGCCAGCATAGCCGTCGTGATAGCCTTGGCGGTAAGATTGGGAAACCCTTTCAAGCGTTCGGTCTGAAAGCATTTTCCTACCTTTCCATGCGGACGAATTGCCCGCCCTGGTAGCGCAGGCGGGGACGCGCCGCGCGCGCGGCCTTGCGGTGGGCTCGCTCGCGCGCGGCGCTTTGGGCCACGTTAAATTCATTGGAAACGGCGGCCGGCGCCGCCGTTTCGCGCTGCTTGATTTCCTGGGCGTGGATCCATTCATCCGCCGCCCACACGATCGCGCGCAGCCGGCGCAACGTCCAACGCCACAAAGCAACTCTAAGTGTGTTTGCCATTTGCCGATTCTCCGATTAGATTTCTGTACAGCTCCACGATCACGCGCCCCGCGCGCAACCACTCCGCTTGCTCGCGCCGCCAATAAGCGTGCGTTTCCGGCGCGCCGGCGGCCAGCGCAGCGTTAGCAGCTTCTTGGGCTTCCGCCCAGTGGCGCAGGCACCACATTTCCATGCGCCCCAACAACAACGCACAAAAAGTTTTCGACGGAGTGGCTTCCAGTAGGTTGGCACCCATCAAACCTGCTCCGCTTTGGTGTAAACGGTTTTCTGTTCCAGTTTGAGAAAGGCAAGAATTTTAGGACCGGGACCACACTGCCCACGGCGAACACGCGAAAGAAAAGATTCCGACACACCCATTTCTGCGGCCAGTTCCTTCCAATAGCGATCACCGCGCAACCGTTCGAGTAGGCTCACTAATTGTGCGTTGTCCATAGTTTAATTCTTGCACAAGTTGCACAGGAGAGTCAAGCCCCTATTTGCAAAAAGAAGAAAGAAAATAGGTTCAAGTATATATCTCCACGGCACCGTCTCAGTGCCATGTAACATTTCTACCCAATTGCAACTGTTGCAACTGGACCCCCCACCGGGTGCGCGTGCGCACCTATTGCACCTAATGCCACTCATGTGTATGTAATCTATAGACTTAAAATAGGTGCGCGAAATAGGTGCGCGTACTAATAGGTGCGATGTGGGGCGCACCTATTTTATGTGTAGTGAAATCTAAGAGTTAAGCCAATTAGGTGCGCTCCACCCACCCCGGACTAGGTTTTTGAGAAAACGTGCGATTGGATAGAAATGTTACAGGTATGTAAAAACTACAGGTGTGCTTGGCGGGTGTCGCACCTAATCGTCTGAAAGGGAACCAAGCGGACGATAACGGGCCAGGCCGCCGGTTCGGCCGCGTTTGCCGGCGGTCAACTTCTCAACTTTGCCCATTTTGATCCACTTCGTAAGCCGGCGTTGGGCGTTGGCTTTGTGAACGTCCAGGGCTTCGGCCAGGTCGCGCACGGTCCAATCGGCGCCCAGGCGTTCCATTGCGTCACTGAAACCGGTTCCATCTTCGAGTAGTTCCATGCGCACGGGATCCGGTTGCGAGAAATCCAAAACCATGCGCATGGGTTCTGGGGACGGCGCCAGCTTATTATCTATTTCTAGCTCCACGCGCGTGATGTTGGAATCCGCGGTTTTTTCTTCTACCTTGCGCGAAAATTTGATCATCACGTTGGCCCAGCTTGGCAGCGTGTAGCTGCCGGCGGATGCCGTCATCAATTCTTCGCCCTTTTTGTTTTCGTGGTGCACGAGTACCACGGCGCAGCCGGTGGCATCCCGCAGGCGGTCCACGGCTTCGAGAAAGGCCGCGGTGTCTTTGGGCGAGTTAATATCACCGCGGAAGATACGCCGCACCACGTCCAGCACCACCACATCGGCGTTTAATTCGGTGACCTCGCGCAACAGTTCCTGGTACCACTTTTCATCCGGCAAGTTGAATTGACAGCGGGGAACGATTTTCAGGGCTTTGGCGTCCGCGTCCCTGAATTGCTCGCGGTTCGCCAGTTGGTTCACGCGGTACTGCAGCTCGCCCGGGAAATCTTCCATTTGCATCAACAAAGTGCGCACCGGCCGGATCACGTTTAGTTTGCCCAGAACTTCGCCGGCGCGGGTGCACGCCAGCGCCAGCGAAGTGGTGAACCAACTTTTCATGCGATGCGGCAGCGCGACGATCAGCACGGTGCCGCCGCGCGGGATCAATCCTTCCACCAGGTGTTCCGGCACGGGAAATTGCTCGCGCAAAAATTCGTCCAGAAAGTAGCTTTTAAGTTTTGAGTGTCCGTTGCCGTTGGCGTGATTTTGCAGGGACGCAGAATTCAATTCCAGCAAGCGGCTTATATCTTCGGTGTTGGCGTATGGTTCCAGAGCGGCGCGTTGCACTTCGCGGGAGTGTTCGATTATTTTCCGCAAGTTTGCTTTGTCTTTGACGATGCCTGCATGGTGCGCGACGTTGGATATTCGCGGCATTCCATCCTGCAATTGCTCAATATAGGCAAGCCCGCCGATTTCTTCCAGTTTGTGTTCTTTGCCAAGGCGTTCGCAAATCGTCAAAGAATCTATGGGTTTTTGCTCCACATGCATTGCGACGATCGCGGAGAAAATCGCCTGGTGTGGTTTGCTAAAAAAATCTGTGGGTGCCAGGTGGACTGAATCCAGCGCCGAATTGTTCACAAGGATGGCGCCAAGCACAGATCTTTCCGCATCTATGTTTTGCGGGAGTGGTGGCGCGTTGTCATTCTGGCGGGCCATTTGGTTCAGCTCCCACCAGATGACCGCAGATTTTTGGTTTTCATCGGGTTGCCGATTCTACGTTGACGCGCGGCCGTGACTGGCGAGAATCGGCGGACCCCCAAACCCGTACGCCGGCCGCGCGTGCAACGGCTAGTGTTTTACAGGAAGAAAAACCGGAATGTCAAGGAATTGCTTGAGGAAATCCTGTGGAAGTGTGCAAAAGAAAACGCCCCGCGATGGTCAAACCACCGAAGGCGGGGCGTCGTTGAGAGTGAATCTAGCTTGAACGCGGGCGAGTTTACGATGCCGGCGCCGGCGGTGTCAATGGTGCCGTGTCCGTGTCTTTCGCCCACGCCAGGAATTCGGTTATGAATTGCCGCAGGCGCGGATTGTTCGCGTGCGGCTGCAGGATGGGCCGCATCTGGAATGCGCCCATGATTTGGTCCACGCTGTACGTGGCGATTTCGTCAATCATGCGCGGCCACGTTTTATCCAGAATTTCGCCGGCCGCGTCCCCTGTCATTTTCGGATCACTCAACAGCTCTACTAGCTTGCGCTCGAATGGTTCCATGCCTTGCCCTGCTTCTGGTGCCGGTGGCGGCATTTCTACCACGTTCGGTGGTGCTGGCGCACCAGGATTGGATTGTACGGGTACTGCCGGCGGTGGCGGCGGTGGCCCTGCGGGAAGTGTACGGCCGGCGTTGTAGCGCATTTGCGCTTCCGTGCCCAGTCGCAATTCTTGCACAGTGTCTTTCACGGCCAGGGCGAGCTGGGGCGCAGCGTTCACGAGTGCAGCTTTCCAATCGCTGGTGGAGCTGCCGCCGGCGGGATTAAATTTTGCAATCACGTCCGCATACTTGGAAATTTGGTCTATCGGATCCACCGGCGAAACCAAACGATTCACCAGGGCGGTCACGACGGCGCTGGCCGCGGCCACCAAAATTTTGCCAACTTCGGTTTGGAAAAATGGTGGTTCCGTGGAGGCCGGCACGGCTGGACGTAGCTTTTCTGCTATCTCTAAAATTTCCTTCACGCCCAATTGCGGCGGCGCCGCCGGTACGTTCGCCTTCACTAGTTCAATGGCGGCCGTGGACGCCTTCACGAGCAAATCAGTTTGCGCCTGCTGGGCGTTGGGGTTGGAAGCAATGTCCAGCGCGCGATTCACTACGCTGCTGGTGCCATCTGTGGTCGTCGCGGGCGGAACTCCGCCTGGTAAGGCTGGGGCGAATTCTTGCATGGAGCGGGTTAGATCCCGCGGCGTACCGGAAAGCTGATATCGCGCGTCCGCTACACGCTCCGGGCCGCGCTTGATCAGCAAACGAAACAGCCCGCCGCCGTATTCCTGTTGAACTTGATCCAGTGTGACGGGTGCGGCATATTTGGTGACATAGGCGGCGCCACCACCGCGGTAGAGTGGCGGCTCAAGGCGATACAGGTAGATGATATGGTTTCCCTGATCCCATTTTTCCTGGCCTATGGCGTCCATGTATTCGATCGGATCCGCCGAAAGTTTGTCTGGTTCGGTGTTTGCAGGGACAATGCGGGTTACGGTGTGTTCTTCTACTGCCTGGCCAGGTCCAGGCGTCACTTTTGGCATTTAAAACCCCAACCGCCGGTACCTATTTCTAACTTAGGTTGTGGCGAGTGTCAACGTTTTGGGCCGGTAGCCGTTCTAGTAGTCTACCTAATGATTTGACACGATTTGCGACGTGGTTCATTGTCCGCGCGTTGGCAAGGCTTGCACGGGCGCCGTGCCAACACCGCCCACAAAACTGGTGCGGCGCAACCCGGCGCCTGAATTTTTTTATGCCAACTCTGCCCTGGATGACGGCTCCGCCTTATCCCGTAGCGTTTCGCACGCTGCGCGGCGCAATTTCGTACGGTCTGCCCGGCGGTGATCGCGGCGTTGCGAAAACGATGCAGTTAATCAAAACGCTGGTGGATCAGGCCATCAAAGATCCGTACATCAATCGCACAGCGATCGAAATTTTGCAGCAATCCAATGCGCCGCAGTACGATCAGGCCGCCGCGGCTCGCGTGATTTACGATTGGGTGCACCGTAACATCCGGTACGTGCAGGATCCCGTGGGCAAGGAAACGGTGCGGCCGGCAAACGTAATTTTGGAAGTGCGCGCCGGCGATTGTGACGACATCAACGGAGTGTTGATTCCTTCGCTACTCGGTACGATTGGAATTGCCACGCGCGGCGTCACCGTGGCCGCGGCGCCCGATTCGGACGATTTTTCCCACATCTATGCCGAAGGGTTGCTAAACGGACAATGGACGGCGCTGGACGCCGCCCGTTCCAATGTGGTGTTTGGCCAGGCGCCGGAATTTTACAAGCGCCGCGCAGAATGGCCGTTGACCGGTGTGGAAGTAGGGCAGGGCGGTTACCTGGCCGGCATGGCCGCGCTCGGTGATACACCCGCTGGCATTGACTGGGTGCAGGCGATTGGCACAGAGGCAAGCAACATCATCCAATCGCTGCGTGCCAGTCCGCAAAATTTGCCTGGTGTCGGTGCTGGCGGCGTCATGGTTCCATCCGGCGCGTACGGCGTAGCGCCGCCAGGCGGAACGGGCGTGGCGATTTCCTCGAATGTGGGTCCAATCCAAATTTTCATCGGCCTCGGTTTGTTGGTGCTGGCCATGAAGTACATGGGGCGATCGTAAACGTGTCCTTCATTTCCATGAACACCAACAATCCGCTGGGCCAGCGCCCATTCCAGCAAATGGGACTCGCCGGCGATTTTGATTTTGCCGGCGCGCCGGTTCCGCAGCGCGTGGCACCGGAACTGCTCGCCGGCAATGCGATCAAAGAAGCGTGGATCCATCCGCCGGCGATCGTGCAGGAAAATGCGTCACCGTGGGATGCGGATCAGTCTGTAATGATGTTGGGCGCCGGCGCCGTCACTTCTACCCAAACCGTGGTGCCCAGCACGGACACCACGCCGGCTACTGCCGGCGCGATCGGTTCCGGGCAGCCGGTTTGGTCCGCGTGGTTTTCGGAATCGTCCGTAATCCCGGGGATCCCAAATTGGGGTTTGGTGCTGGGTGTAGCAGTGGGCGTGGCGCTTTTGGGCCAAGTGAAGAAAAATCCACGCTTGATGTATCGGCGTACGCCGCTGGAACAGGAGCTGGCGCGGCATTCTCACCGAATGTTGAAAAAAGGCCGTCCGCTAAGTGCTGCGGAATATCGCGGCGCTGCAAGGTGGGCACGCTAATGGCCTACGTTGGCGCGGTGACCTACGACGAAGGCGGCCGGATCCGCACGCTGGGCGCCGTCACTTATGACGACGGCGGGCGCACGCACAATCTGTTGGGCGCCGTGAAGTATGACGACGGCGGGCGGTTTCGTTCGCTCGTGGGTTTGGGCCAGGATAGTTTGCCGCCGGATATGCCGCCGCCCGATGTGGGCCCCAGCGCCGCCATTCCAGCTTCGTTTCCAATCGAATACACGCCGCCCAGCATCGCGCCAACTTTCGTTCCGTTCATTCCTTCGCCGGTGGTGGGCGTAACTCCTACCGATGTGACCGGAACAATTGCGCCGCCGCCTTCGCCGGCTGCGCCCCCGCCGGCGTCCGCTGGTACGCTCGTTTCCGTTGCAACGCCGGCCGCCGGGGCGCTCACTTCGATTTTGAATAGTGTAAAAAACATTTTTTCCGGCACGAGTGGCGGTACTACGCCAGTAGTGGCCGGACAACTCACGCCAACCGGTACGGTGCCAACGCCGGCCAGCGCATCGTGGCTCACGCAGCAAACCATGGTTAGCGGGTTGCCGAATTGGGGTTTGCTCGCCGGTGTTGGCGTGTTCGGAGTGGTGCTACTCGCTGGCTTGGGCGGACGCCGGAGAAACCCAGGCCGCCGGCGCCGGCGCAATCCGGCCGAATTAATTTTAATGGGTGCAAACCCTTCGCGTGGCAAATGGCTACAGCATTTGGGCGAAGAAATGCGCGAGAGTGGGACCGCCGGATCCTTTACGCGCGCGGCTCGTCGCGCCGGTTATTCGGTTCCAGCATACGCACGAATAAAGTATCACGCGCCTGGCCGGCTGGGACGCCAGGCGCGATTTGCCTATGTGCGCGAGCACGGGCACGGGATGGCGTGAAAATGGCCTTTATCGCAATCAGCACAGAAAATCCATTGGGCCAGCGCCCGCTGAATCTTATGTCCCGCCATCAGGGTTTGGGTTGGCTCGCAGCGGCGCCCACGCCCGGCGATTACGACAATAACCAGGCTGTGCTAGGCCAGCTCGTGGCCATGGGTGCGATCACGCAACAAGACGCCACGGACATTTGGAACGGGGACGCTTCCCTGGACGACATGGCCGTAAACATGACCATGATCAATCAGGCACTCGCAATGACAGGGCAGGCCGGTGTCCCAACGGTTGCGCAGCCGCCCGCGCTCGCACAGCCTGGCGCTGTGGCCGCCGGCGGCGCCACGATTGTGCCTTACACACCCGTTCCCAGCGCGCCCACGCCCCCGGCGAAACCTACGGTGCCGCCCACTACCGGCCAGGTAGCGGCGCAAATTCCCAGCGGCGCCGTGATCGCGTGGACGGTTTCTTATGGCGTGGCGGTTGTCGGCATCAATGGCGGCCCGCCGCCTTCATCGTTTATTTCATCTTTTCAGTCGCAACTGGGCCAGTTTGGCTACTCGTTTTTGGGCGCTAAGATTTTGGATTCGCCTGTTACCGGAGTGCTGGGCGGTACGGCGCAAATTCAGTTTCAAATTTTGGACAACGTGGGCAATGCGTTGGCTACGGATGCGCAGGCGAATTTGACCGGCCTAGCCAACAAATTGACTGGCAACAGCGTAATTTCGTCAAGCATTCCGCAGGTGATTTCCTTGCCTTCGGCCGGTGGAACGCCCACGAATCCTGCGGCCGCGCCGGCCAGCGTCACGGCGTTTTTGGAAAACAATGCCGGTTTGCTCGCTGCGCTCGTGCTTGCGGTAGTGCTTTTACCGCCGCTGATCAAAAAACTGTAGGAGTGACGCACATGGAAATTCCGGCCGGAACAAGGGTTAAGGTGGCCACGACGCAAAAAGGTGAAACCACGATGCACGATGCGGAAGTGCTCGCGCACATGGATGGCCTGGTGCACGTCAACATTGACGGCCAGGCTGTGAGTGTGGACCTGTCACAGGTGGTGACACCGGACGCGCCGGCGGCGGCCGCGGGCGCACCGATTGTGGAAGTGCCGGCCATGCCCACGGAAAATGGAAACGAAAAAGTTACCGCCACAATGATTGCGGAATTGTCCGCGCGAGTGGCGGCGCTCGAAGGCGCCGTGGGTTCGATTGAATCGCGCGTAACTTCGATCGAAGCGCGTTTGGCAGCAACGCAATTTCCCGAAGCGCCGGAAAACGAAACCCAACCAACAAATGAAAGCAAGGCCGCGGCGGAATCCGGGGAACCCGCAGCGGGAAGTTAGAGGGTAGTCCCGCGGCGGTACTCCCGGTATCTGCCGCTGGAAAGTTTCAAAAATCGAAGGAAAGAGAGAAAACTACTATGGCAGTTACCAACACCGCGCCCGTATTTTTGACGCCGCCGGCTTCCAACCTGGCCACATTGACCGTCACGGCCACCGCGGATGCCGACACCACCACTGGCAATATCGCGCATGGCATGAGCTTCACGCCCGATTTTGCCATTTTGACGCCNNNGCCCATTCAACCGCAAGGGGCGCTGAAAGCGTGGAGCTGGGTGCAGGCATCCACCGACGGGACCAACATCGTGTTTACGGGAAATAACGTGGCGGGCAGTGGTGTGGCTGGCGCTTCGCTGCGCGTTTGGTTCGGGCGCTTGCATTCGCTGGTGCGGTAGATCTTTTTGTGAGGGGCGAACGCGGGATGCGCGCCGGCAGATAGTCACGCCGCCGGCGCGCATTCGCGCATCTGAAAATGCACGTACAAATTCCAACGCAGGCCGCATGGGAAGGCGCTCCGCGGTTCATTCTTACGGGCGCCTGGGCTGCCAAGTACCCGGCCGTAGAACCCGGCACACCAACCGCTAGTGGTTTGCCCATCCGCTATTCAAATTGCGGCTGTGGTTGTGGCGGTGGTTGCGGCCTTGGGTGGCTTGGTGATGCCGGTACCTTGACGCCAGCGCAAGCATTGCAAATGGCGATCGCGCAGGGATCCAACCTGCACTTAAACCCGCGTGATATTAACAGCTCAACTTGGTTGGCGGACGCTCAGGCTGCGATTGCCGCGGGCGCCATTCCAGTAACCCCGCCCTTTGGTCCCAACTGTGCAGGGCAAAAAACTTCCAACATGAATTTGTTGCAGACCGCTGGCGGAATTTCACTGGCGGCAGCGGGCGCTACCAGTGGAATCATGGTTGCGACCGGCACAATTACTGCCGCAACGGGCGCCCTGGTTGGCGCCGCGACTTTGGGAGTGGGCGCGCTAATTTCGGTAATTTCCATGATCTTTGCGCACCATGCGGCGGCAGTGCAGCGGGATTTGGCATTTGGCTGCAGCGCGTTGCCCGCGGTGAACAATGCGTTTGCTGTGATTGCGCAGGCTGTGGCCGCGAAGCAAACCACGCCGGCGGCCGCATCTCAGGCGTTAGACGCAATTTATTCCAACTATCAATCGGCCGGCGGATCCGCGATCAACACGAGCCCCTATTGCAACAGCAACTGCGAACTGGGTGTGGTGCTCAAGGGAATGGTGTTGTACTGGCAATCCAAGTACAACGCCATGGCAGCCGCGGCCGCGCCGGCGGCCGCGCCTGCGTCGCCCACGACGGGCGCAACGCCTTCGGCGGTTGCACCTACGACGCAGCCGGCCGGCGCGCTCGTTTCCACAGTCACACCGGCTGCCGCTGCGCCTTCGGGCGCGACGGCGGCCGGCGGTTTCCCCTGGATCCTGGCGCTGCTGGGAATCGGCGCCGTGTGGGCGCTAGCATGAGTGCTGCCATGGTGAACCCCAACTATCGCGTGGAGCACGTCGCGCAGGTACCGCGCGGCTGGAAAGTGCGCACAAAAATGAGCGCCACGCACATGCTGCGAATCGCGTTTCCGCCAGGCCGGCGCCGGCGCGGATCCGGCAAAGTGGTGGAAATCTTCCACCCGGTGAACGAAAACCCGTGCGCGCTGCGCAACCCGGCAAAAGATTTGGGCTTCCGTAGGACCCAAACACGCAGGGATCTGGCGCGGTTTCTTCGGCAGCATCCGAAATCCCGGCGGAAAGAAATTATCGGGCAATTCCCAGGCTACCGCCGGCGCTCGAATGCGGAACAGGAATGGCCTGCGAAGTGCCCACATTGTGAAGCACGGTTTACGCCGGCGCAGGTGGAAGCGGGCGAATATCGGAAACACCTGGCGCAGCACCGCGCGGAAAGAGCTGCCGGCAAAAAGAACCGTCGCAATCCAGGCGCCACCCAAGCGGCCGCGGCGCTCTATGAATCCTTCCACGGGCGATCACCGCGGGAAATCGTGGAAATGCAGGAATCGGACGCCGCGCAGCACACCTACACCGCGCTTGGTGACTTGCGCGAGCTGGTGATAGATGCGCCGGCGGGCACGGTCAAAATCGGGTTTGAATCTTCGGACGCCGTGAAAGTGGCCAGCGCGCCAGGCGGAAAGCAACTGTACTTCCTGGGCGGGAACCAAAACATTGACGGCCAGCTTGGCAGATTCGGCAGCGATTCGGGCAAAGACTTCGTGGAACTGGGCACCGCGGTGCAGCTCACGTACCGCGCGCGCAAATCCATGGATAACTACCAGAGCGTGGATTACTACCATGATTTGGGCGAAGAAACCGGCGAACAGCCGCTGGCGTTCTACGATCGTTTGAAACGGCGGATTTTTCTGGTGGGTGGGCGCTATCGCGTAGAAGCGCCGGGCATCATCAACTAAGTGAAAGGCTCCCGGTAAGGGGCGCTTTCACGGTAAGGCTGAAAGGCGAAAATGGGATTCATCACGGAATTTGAATTTTCCAGCGTGCAGCAGATCCAAGAAACACGGATCCGCACGCAGGACTATAAGCCACTGGGGCGCGTGGTGTGGATTTCCATGGAGCTGCAGCTAGACCACCAGCCCACGCCGGCAGAAAAGTTTTTCCAGGGCCGGTTTGATTTTCAGGACCAGGGACCGTTGCTTGCGATCAGCAAAGATTTTGCGGATTTGCTGTTGCCCGATGGCGTACGGCCGTTGCCGGATATTCCAGATCCCACCTGGGTGCCGCCGGCATTCAAGCAACCAACGGCGGAACAGCTCGCGGATCCGAAGTGGAAGCCGCCGGTTAGCCAGGCGCCCATGGTGAAGCAATCGTGGTTGGACCGGCCATGCCACACGTTCGGCGCCGGCAAGGAAATTTGGGTGGTGTATCAACCGATTGTGGAAGTTTGGTTTCGTCCGTTCGGTGTGCCCACTTACGCGCACGTGCGCTGCAAGCCCACGGCGTGGACAGGGAAACGCACGGCGCTGCTCGTGCAGCCGGAAACCGGCAAGGCACATTTCTACGGTGGCGTGTTTGAAATCGGTTCCCGATGAAATTGTGATCCTGGCGGAAAGGTTCAAATGTTCACAGATCTGAAACCGCTGATTGATGCCGCCCAAAAGTTTGTGGGTGACACGATCAATGATCAAATCGAACAAGCCCGGCTAGAAATTTCGGCGCAGCAAAAGAGAATCAAGCGGCTCAAGGCGCAGCGTTCTTTGATGGCGCGCTTCGCCAAAGAGCTGGCCAAACCGCCGAAACCGTTCAAGGTTCCGAAGTTGACGAAGGCGCAGCGCAAACGGCTGGAAAAACTGCGCCGGCAAGCAGTGCCCACCGCTGTGATGGCACCGGCGGTTAGAATGTAAGTTTTTGGAAGATCCCGCGGGGCGGCTGTGATCCTGGCAGACCCGCCGCCCTGCAGGACATTGGCTCACCGGAGTACGGCGGCCGCCCGCATCATACACCCGCCGCGCACGGTAAGCCAAAAACAATTTTCTAAGGTGTGATTCACACCGAAGAAAGGGAAGGCAATGCCCATCGTTCGGCTAGTCAACCCGCGTCACTCGCACGGCGGCCGTGCGGGATCCTGGCGATTCTCGGCCGTAGAAGGGGGAATGCAACCTATGAAACACCGAAGGTTTCGCGTGAGGCATCACCACCACAGCTACCGGCATAACCCGTTTTTGGGTTATACGCGGCATCGCCGTCACCGCCACCACAATCCGTTCGATCAAAGCACCATGATGACGGCAGCGTGGGCACTCGGCGGCGGCGTTGCGGCAACTTGGTTGCCCGGAGTGGTGGTTCCCACGATGAACACGGGTTGGACCGGCGTGCTTGCGACAGGCGTTTCCGCTGTTGCGATCGGTTGGATTGGCGAGAAATTCGCCGGCGCGCAGGCGGGCAATGGTTTGCTGATCGGCGGCCTTGTGGCCACCGGCGGAAAACTCATTGCACAATTGATGGGCAAGCAGCTCGTTTCGTTCGGCATGGGCCAATACACGCAAACGTGGTTTGGTCCGCCGTACAACTCGACGGGCATTCTGCAGACCACGCCCAATCCGTACACGCCACCGCCGGCACCGGCGGGCGGCGGNTAGCGGCACACACGCCGCCATGAGCGGGTTGCTGGGGCGCACGTCCAAATTCCGCAGCAAGTTTGCCCGATAACCCCGAATCCCACGGGCCGGAATTGGCCGGGTGGGCCGCCTGGACGTTGCGAAAATTTCAGACCGGAAAGGGGATGATTTCTTATGAATCGGTCATTCAAAGAAAGGCTTTCCAGATTGCCGAAGCTGGGCGCGCACGAACTCGGCCGCCCACACTTCAAACTGCGCAACCCCATTGTGCAGGGCATGGGTGAAGCGATCATTCAACCGTCCTATGACTACTACGAAGTAGTCCAGGGCAATGCGGTGACTCGCCAACTGCTGTTCACCATTCCGCAAGGTGGCAGCTATACCCCCACGGGCGGCGCTGCGTTCAACAAAACCGCGTACCACACGGATTTGACGCAGGCCGGCGTGCTGGCAGCTCCCAACAAGCTGCTGGTGCGGGCGCTTTCCGGTTGGTGGAGAAACGACATTTTCCCGTTGGACGCGGCGCTGTTTGCCAACGATGCGATGGTGTTTTTCTCCGTGAACCAGAAACCCTATCTCAACATCGCGTTTGGCAAGTTGCCGGCCGGCGGCGGTTCTTTCGTCACCGGTACGTTGACCACGGTCAACGGCACCAGCAACGGCTATCCCGATGCTGCCAACCTCTATCTGATCACCGAAGGCGAAATCCTCGGCGTGCAGATCGAGCAACAGCAAAACTTTGGGGTGGACCTCAACCCCACGTTGACAGCCACCGGCGTGGGCTTCACTGCCACGACCACGGCCAACGGCGGAACCAACGTTCGCGTCAAGATGTACCTGGAAGGCGTGCTATTGCGCGCCGTTCAGTAAGACCACTGCAGGGCCGGTTCCGGGGCGGCTGCGGCCGCCCCAGGATCCGTTTCAGGGAAGTGCGGCGCAGCACGCGCCTAAAAACGCCCGCGCACACGCGCGGCATTCGAGTTTGTGAGAGGAATTTATGACTCAAGATAATCAGGAAGTCTTGCGCGTGCCGGATGCGTACGTGCTGAGTGCCACGCTGACGGCGTTGCAGCAACTGCAATTCACGGTTCAAATTCAGCAGAAAGCAGACTTTGAGTGGGTGAACCGCATTGCGAAATCGACGGGATCGTTTCGCGTGCAGATTCAGGACGCCGCGACGGGGCGCAACCTCATCACGAACAACCCGCCAGCCGGATCCGCGATTCCAGCCAACACTGTGGACGCCGCAAACTACTTTGGGACGGCACAACTGCCCAATCCGTTGCTGCAGCCGTACGTGTTCGCCAGGGCGTCCGCGATTCTGGTAACGCTGATCGATACCAGCAACGCGGGAAACACCATCGAAATCAACTTTGACGGTTTCGATTTGTACCCGGCGGCGGCGCCGGCGCAGGGTGCAAGCGGCGCGCTCGTAAGCCACTAAGGCAGGACCCCGCCAGGGCGAGAAGTCTATGCCCTGGCTTGCAGGCAGTGGGGCGGTGTCGTGAGCACCGCCCCATTGGAATTTGGAAAAGGCGGAACGCATGAACGCGCCACAACGCAACATTTGGGACGATATTTCCGGCAGCGCCGTACCCCGGCATTGGATGGGCGCCTGGCTAACCTATCGCAAGCTGGCCAGCCTGGTGCAGTTGCCCAACAGTGATTTGCGCGCGCAGCTCCACGGCCTCTATCCGATGGATTACGGTTTCACGTTTCTGTGCACCACGCAGCAAACCGCGGACCAGCGCACCGTCATAATGAAAAACTGGATTATGCTGGCCCTGGCGTGTAGCGCGTCCCTAGACGCCGGCGGCGCCGCGCCTGGATCCAGTTTCCAAGCCCAAATTTACGTGGGTAAGTACAAACAGGGCGTGGCGCTCTCTGATCGGCCGTCCAACGGCGCTAATCAATTTGGCGGCAAGGATCGCGCCAACCTAACCGGCGCCGGCGGCACGGGGATGCTGTTGCGCTACCTGCGCACGCCGCTGTGGATCCCGCCCAACACGCCAATTTTGATTCGCGTGCAGAACCTGGACACGACGGGCGAAACAAATCAAATCGAAATCGTGGCGCAGGGCGTGGGTGAATAGAAAATGGAACAAATTCTGCCGCTGGATTTTAGCAAAGTGATTCCAACCGATTTTCCGGTGGAACCAAACTACCCGGCGTTGCCGCCACACCTGTACCAGCCGGTGACCGGGCTTCCGTTCAATCCCAGCACCTACGTGACTATTCCGGCGATCGGCGCTAGTGCCACGATTCTGGATTTTCGCGTGCCCAATGGCTACCAGGGCGTAATCAATCAAATGGGAAACAACTTCGTGGGCGGCGGTTTCGTCGACGGTTCCGGCGCGATTCAGTGGCAACTGTTGATTGACGGCGTGCCCTATCCCAACTTTGAAGATATCATTGCTTCGCTGGGCAATCCGGCCAACCCGTCACTGATCGGCGCCGTGCAGCTTCGCGAGCGGCAGCGCGTGCAGCTCGTGGTTAAAAATGTGTCGGTGGTGACCGCGGGGCAATTGATCGGCGGCCGGTTATCCGGCTATTTCTACCCGCTGGATCTGGCCGATACTACGCAGTGGTTCTAGGGTGAACCGTGGCGAAAAAATCAAGCAACTGGATGGCGCTCGCAGCCTACGCCGTTGTGGGATACCTGGCGTATGAAAATTGGCCCACGATTTCTGCTTGGTTTTCTTCGCTGGTGCCTGGCGCAGCCGCTGCAACGAGCACGACGCCGGCCACCGCGTACTATCCCAATTCGCCAGTGCCCACTTCTTATCCCACCAATCAAAATTTTGTGGACAGTTCCGGCAACATTTGGCAGTTCAGCACGCAAACCAGCCAATGGGTTATCGCCACGCCGGCTTCACCAGCTCCCGTGCCGGCGTCCGCGGGCACGGTTGTATCTACCCCGCCGGTCGTAGCGCCGCCCACGACGCCGGCGGGCACGCTCGTGGCCACGCCAGCGGCGCCGACCACNGCCCGCAGCGCCGTGGGTAGCCCCAGGGCCGTCACCAGCACAACCCGCGATTCAGGTGGCGCCGTCTTTGCCGCGGGCTTTTCCAGTGTTGTCACCAACGCCGGCGCCGGCGCCGGCCGCGCCGCTAGTCAAAGTCACTGGACCATTTACGCTCGCACCGTCTGTGCCTGCAGCTTCGACGCCGGCGCTAATTCGTCCCATTTACGGGATGCCGCACTATCGGAGTTACTAAGATGAAAAAAACAGCTCTCTTTTTGTTGCTCGTGTTCGCGGGTGTTTTGGCACAGCCGGCACGTGCGCAATTCATCGGCACGGTAAGCCCACAAACGGTTCAGGCCACCCTGGCCAATGCGAAAGCGTGCACCGGCGCGGAACAAGATTTTGACACTGGCGTGATTCCTGGTTTTCGCAATCTCGGGATCACGCAGCACGCCGTAACCGCCACTTCACCCAACGCGGTAACCGAATTTCGGATGGTGATAGAAGGAATTGATAACCAGGGCAACGTGGTGCCGATTTCGGACGTAGGACAGATCAACGGCAGTATTAACGCTTCTGGTTATTTCCCACTCATTCGCGTGGCTGTGACGTGCTTGCCGGCGGTCACGGGCACTTTTACCATGAGCTATTCGGGCGGATCCGCGACCACGCCGGTGATTGCCGGCTCGTTTTTTTCGTCGCTGATTGACAAATTGATTTTGAACGGGGCGTCCGCCAGCGTAAACCAAACCGTGGGCCCAATGTCCACGCCGTTTGGCAGCTCTGCCGGCAAACTGCTTTTTCAGTACGTTGGCGGCGCCGTTGCCGGCTCGAGTATAGCGGTAACGTGTCAAGGATCCACGACGATCGGCGGGTATAGCGCTTTTTCTTTCAATCTTGAAAACACGGCTTCAATTCAGCAATTTTCCATTCCGGCCGGTCAGTGTCCCAGCTACACGGTGGCTTATACGTCGGGCGGCGCGGCCGGCACGGCGCTGCTCGAATACATTTTTGACTATCCGGGTGCGCTGCCATCGGCCACGCAACTGAACGGCTGCCAAACTCAGGATAATAACTTGGGCACCACGTTACCAATTACCGTGGGTGCCAACACCACGGTGCGGATTGTGGCGCCGACCGCCGGAAAGAAAATTGCGGTGTGTACGCTGGTGATCACGGCCGGCGTGGCCGGCACCGTGCAGGCCACCGAAGGGACCGGCGGCACCTGTGGTACGGGATCCTCAAATTTGAGTGGTGCCATGACGTTGGCGGTTGGTACACCGTTGTCCGTGGGTGCCTCCGCACCAGCGTTCAACACGCAAAAAACCACTGACGAATTGTGCTTGACGACAGCCGGCGGCGCGACCGTGGCCGGCTGGATTTCGTTCATTTACACACCCATCTAAGGTGGGAAAGGGAAAAGCCATGCGCAAATTGATTTGGGGCGCCCTGGCACTGGCTGGGGCGCTTTTGTTTCTGGTCGGCAGTGCTCGAGCGCAAACGCAAACGAACGTCACCGCCACGGTGGTGGATCCGCTGGGAATCCCGTACGCGAATGGAACGTACAGCATTCAGTTGATTCCAACGGGCACCAATCCCACGGTGAACGGCCGGGCAATCGGCGGCGCCTTCAACGGCACCACGGATGCCAACGGTCGTTTCAACGTGGCGTTGTGGCCAAACGCCAGCATCGTGCCCGCTGCCACCACGTGGCAGTTCGTGGTGTGCACCAATCCAGGCGGGGTTCCGCCGCCGCTGGGTACAGGCAACCAGTGTACGCCGCCCACGGCGGTGACGATCGCCGGCGCATCGCAGGATCTAAGCGCCACCCTTAGTGCGGTGGCGCGGCGGTTAACCGTCATTTTTTCTGGTGGCAGCGGATTTGTCACCGGTTCCGGTGCATCGCCGGAAGTTGCTTTTTGGTCTAGTCCATCTAATTTAACCGGCAGTACCACATTTACGTGGGCAGACGGCGCCAACTCAAAGGGAATTTTTGAAGGCCCTCCAACTTCGTCCCTTAGCGCGAACTTGCAGGGCTTGCTTGTCCTTGGAATTCCTGAACTGCAGACCAACCGATGGGTTAAATCGACAGATTCGGATACCATCGTTACCGGACAGTATCTGTTCACTCAAACCGATAAAAACATTTTGACTGTTGGTTTTGCACCTGCAGTGGATGCAACCAACGCCACTTCGCAGCAAGTGATCGGACAGTTTGTTGATTCCCACATCAACGTACCGATGGGCAGCACAAATAACAGCACCCAATCAGGGATTTCCGCACAAACATTTGCCTATGGCGCTGGAACGTCCGCCACGATCGACGGATTTACGGCTCAAAATTTCAACACTGGCACCGGAATAATTAACAGCTCGATCGGCTTCAACGCTCTGGCAGCAAGCAACTCGGGCGGGGGTTCGATCACCAATAGTTACGGTTTCCATGCTGGCTCGCAAGCTACCGTTGGCACCACTTTGAATGCGGATTTCATTTCAGATGAAATTACCACAACCGGAAACAACTTCGCCTTTTACAACACCGGGGGCTTGTCTCGATTCCACTTTTTACGATCGGACACCTATTCATCGGCTGCCGGCATTTTGTCTTCCAGTTTTACAGCTCCCACGATTGCGGCTGGTGGCTGTGGCGGCGCCGGTGCGTCGATTGTAAGCAATAATGGAACGTCTGCATTTAAGGTTAGCGTAGGCACCGGCAACGGCGGGACGTGTGCTGTTTCCATGCCCACAGCAACCACGGATTGGGTTTGCTTTGCTACGGACATAACAACGATCAGCACAACGGTATCGCAAACCAGGGTGACGCCCACCGGAACAGCCGCCATTGTTTTAAGTAACTTCACGGATATCAGCGGCGCTGCCAATTGGGTTGACAACGACGTGCTGGAAGTGAGTTGCCATGCTGAATAGAATCACTTTTTTTTTGGCGGCGTTTGCCCTGTGCGTTTCGCTCATTCGGCAACCCATGCCGATTGCCGCGCAGCTTACCAACACGGCCGTTTCCAACGGATCGGGTGCTCCGGTTGGTGGTTGCACGGCCGGAAGTTTGTACATTGACAGTTCAACCGGGAATCTTTGGCCTTGCGGGCCGCTTGGTTGGACTGGACCAATCTCGGTTTCATCGATTCCATCCGGTTCTGTTTTGATGATTACTTCGGGAAGTTGCCCCGCCGGCTTTGCGGAAAATAGCTCACTGAATGGATCCATGCCATTGGGCACGTTGGCCGCCAATGGCGACGTGGGTACCATGGGTGGATCCAACACGATCACGCCCACGATTGCGACTTTGACGGCAGCGGCACAGATATTTTCCGGCAGTTCGGCCACAACGAGTGCTGTAAGTGCCGGAACGCCTACAGGGACAAACGGCACAGTTTCCTTTACGCCGGCGGGCACAAACAACGCCCCGGCGATTGCCTGGCCGGCCAGCGTGCCAACTTTTTCCGGCAGTCCAGGTACGGTTCCTGCGGAAACTTTTACCGGTACGCCGTTCAGCTCCGTGATCAATCACACCCACACGGTGACGGTCACCTATAATGTCCAGGGTGGTACCACGGCTGCGACCACCGGCACACACGTAATGACTTCCACGGCCACCGGTGGCAGCGCCAGGGCGCCCACATCGGGTGACGTAGTATCTGCCACGACCGCCAATCCATCGGGCGGCGTTTCATCCATCACACCCGCCGGCACGAATAGCACCGCGTTATTTACGCCCGCCGGCACCGTAGCCTGGCCGGCCAGTGTGCCTACCCAGGCCGCGCCCACATTCACGGGATCCGCGGGAACGGTGCCGGCAGAATCTTTCACGGGATCCGCACTTGGCACGCACGCTCACACGTTCACAGCTACGGGCACCAACAGCGCATCGGCGGTTAATGGAACGCTGAACAGTTTTGATAACCGTTCGGCATTTGTGAAAGTTATTTTTTGCCAAAAAATATGACCGCCAAACTTCCAACCGGACCGCCGCGGATCACGGTGGAAGTGTACTTCACCAATCGGGAAAAGGAATTTATCCAACTGCGGTACGGGAAACACAAAACACTTAAAGAAATCGCTGAATTGTGGCATTCTTCCCTGCGAGTGGTGACGTTTCACAGTTCGAAGGTTCTGCAAAAATTGGGATTGTTTGAAGAACCTGGGTACGTACAAATGATTCGAGCAACCAAACTTTTAATCAAGTTCGGCTTCATCACAACGGAAGATCTATCAGGAGAGAAAAACTTATGACTAAGCACCGATGGTTCGGCACGTTCACTTTCGCATTGCTGCTCGCGTTTTGGGCAACTCCGTGGCGCTTGCTCATTCCGACTGTGCACGCGCAACACATGGTGGCAGAATTTCCGATGAATCCGGCTCTGGCGCCGCCGACGCCGCTGCCGCAAGGATCCTGCGTATCCCAGGCGCCGGCCGGCACGCATGGAATCACGGTTTGCTGGACGGCATCCGCTTCCACGACGGTGACCGGCTATAACGTCTACANGTGCGACCGTTGCCGGCGGACCCTATACGAAGCTGAACGCCGCGCCGGTGACCGGTAACACGTTTTTCTTTACGACGGCCAACCAGGGCGGCGTGAAGGAATTTATTGTGGTGCGCAGCTTCGACGGCACAGCGGAATCGGTGAATTCCGCCGAAATTTCCGTGACGGCGATCGGAAACCCTCTCCCGCCAACGGCGGTTCAGGCTGTTAGCGTTTAGCCACCGTTGGCAAAGAAGCGAAAAGAATGCTCCACATGAAAAGGTGACTTATGGCCCATCGCATCACGGTTTGGATTGTGGATCCGGGGGACAAAAAAATCCATGTGGAGCACGTGTTCTATGGCAAAGACAAGGCGGAAGCGGAACGAATNGCGGAACGAATGAAGGCGCACCACTTGGACGCCTGTTCTTACTTCCGCCAGGCGGAAACCGCCGGCTATACGGACGAAGAAGCGGAAGAAATTCCCAATTCCGAATGGCCGGCAGCCGAAGAAACGGACGGCGACGTGATTGACGTTGAACCGGATGTAGAATGAGCGGGGAGCGGTTCAATTGGCCGCTGTTCCGTCCGGTCCAAAGTCCGGCCCGTATCGCCCACGTCTGGACGCCCCGCGCACAAAGTATATGACGATTCAGGACCAAATTACCCAGGCTGCCAACGCTTCCGGCGTGCCGGCGTGGCTCGCCCTGGCGATCGCACAGCGAGAATCCGGCTACAATAACAACGCGATTGGATCCGCCGGCGAGATTGGAATTTTCCAACTCAAACCGTCCACCGCCGCGCAACTCGGAGTGGATCCGACAGACCCGGTGCAGAACATTGCCGGCGGCGTGGCCTATCTCGCGCAGCTTATGCGGCAATTCGGCGGTGATACCCAAAAAGTGGCCGCGGCGTTCAACTGCGGGCCCACCTGTGTAGCCAACGCCGTGGCGGCCGGCGCGGACAACTGGGCCGCGCATATTCCCAGCTCCACCCAGGCGTATGTTGCCGACGTAACCGGTTCCCTTCCGACTCCCACCCAGCCACCCACCGAAACTGTCAACGTCCCGCCCGTCACGGTGTCGGCGTCGCCGGCGCCCGCGCCTTCGCTTGTCACCGTGCAGGCTGCCGCGATCGAATGGGAACCATTCGCCTGGGGCGGCCTGGCGCTCCTGGGCTTCCTATTACTCCGCGGCGTCACACGCCAGGTTCGCCAAGCATAAAAAAGAAAATTTGCTTGGCCGGCAAATCGTGTCACAATGCCGGCACACTGAGTAAAAAGCCAATGTTTTGAGAAATGCCAGCAACCATGCTCACAATCGACGCCAGGGCCCTTGCGGGACCATTCCAGCGACTCACGTACAACGCCCGTATGGTATAGCCCAGGCTGTTTTGTTGGCGGCAAAGAAGATACGCGAAACGGTTACATAGCAAGCAACAGAGCGAAAAAACTTTAGCTTTCAGATACCTGGTGGTGACCTATGACAGACTTTTCCACGGCCGAAGTGGCCCAAATGAAACACATTCGCGACACGTGGAGTGCTCAACTAGCGAAGGCGGCCGCCACCACGACGGTTAGCGAAGCGTTTCTAGCATCGCTCGTGGCCGGCGAATCAAACGGGGATCCCGCGGCAAAGCGTTTTGAGCCCGCGGTATTTGAACACTTGCTAGAAGTTTGCATGGCAAAGCGCGCCGCATTTTCCGTGCCCGGCATGAATCGGCCACTCGGTGCCGTGGATTTGCTCGGATACATCGGCACGCACCCCGGATCCTTCGTGGACGGGTTGCGCGCGGCCTCGGACCTGGCCACGTCGTTTGGTTTGACGCAAATCATGGGGTGGCACCTGGTGGAGCTGTACCACGAACAGGATTTGGAACGGATCAAAACAGATCCCGCCTTCCAGCTCGAAATGACGATTGAACTACTGGTGGTGTTCGCGAACAAATACGATTTGAATTTGGCGCTCGAAACCGAAGCAATTTTTACGTGCTGGAACACCGGCGAACCGGACGGCCACACCTATGATCCAAACTATGTGGCCAACGGCCAGCGGCGCATGGCCATCTACGAGCAAATTACGAATCCACCGGCGCCTACAAGCGTGCAATGATTC
>OCOJ01035172.1_pt1 | contig 34117 bp, 30 predicted proteins | sample 1539251 | NCBI WGS metagenome assembly OCOJ01 (sample SAMN01911457, study PRJEB22624) | soil metagenome | biome: Soil | place: Malaysia | collected 2012-04-30 | depth RA_metagenome m
GCAAACCTCTGTGGGTTAACATTACGCCTTTCGGAAGGCCTGTCGTGCCAGACGTATAGATCAAGGCCGCAACCTGATTCGCGCTGTCCGAATCGATGGGTTCCGGTTCCACTCCTTCGTTCAAAGGACCCAAACCAATCAGGCCCGCATCGAGGAGATTCTGGAGGACAGCATTATGCCGTTTGGCATGCTCTCTGGCCTGTGGGGACACGTTTGTGGTGTAAATCACGCGGCGTGCCCCGCAGTGTTCTCGGATAAGGTCTACCTCCCTCGCGGAAAGACGCGCGTTCACTAACACTGCCCATGCATCCATAGCTGCCAAAGCCAGGAGTATCACAACGAAGGCCCGGCAGTTTTCGCAAACGAGCATGACACGATCGCCCGGGCGCACCCCCAAATCGACAAGCCAAGTTTTAGTCTGGGAGATAGCGGCCGACAATTGCTGGTAAGTCCAGGTCCCAGTAGCTTCCACAAGGGCGGGCTGATCCGGTCTACTTTCGGCCCAGGGCTTTACCACATCGCTGATGCGTGGGGGAAGCGTCGCCAAGATCTCATGCGCGTGGTTTTTGGTCATAGACGTTGAGCAAGGCCCATTCGTTCTGGCCAGCCAGGGCCGAGGTCCCCATCAACTACCGGACCCCAGTTCCCCGCGCCGTTGCCGCAAACACTGAGGTGGTCGTTTTCTTAGAGGCCACATACTGCAACCAGTTTCGATACACACGAATGGCTGCCGCATGCCACGCGCTTTTTGGCGGATGGCCAGCGGCGACCGCGGGAAAGTCGGACATGAGTTCTTCCCGGGGATTGAACAGGGCACGCTCTTGAAATCTTGCAAGCGCTCTGGCGGTCGCGGGATCAAAGTATCCTTGTGGCATCGATGGGTAAGTCTTTCGTTCCCCGCGAAGGAATCTCTTGATGTCCCTTCGATACTCCTTAAATAAAGTCCCGGACAAATATTCTGGATGGCCTTGAAAATGAACGAACAAGCTCTTCCTTCTCTTTTTCACAAATAGATTGACGCCTGCCTCGGCGGACTTCGTGAGCACTGTATATCCGCTCGAAAGCAGCGCATCCTCTCGTACTTCGTTCCAGCGGGAATGCGGGAAGCGCAACAATTCCGGGGTTTGGCTAGTTAGCTCGTGGTCACAGGCCTTTCTCTCGTCGAAGACACCGAATTGCTTGTCAGGGAGCGGTTGGCGGCCAATGCCGTCACCTTGAAGCACTGCTGCGTGTGCAGCCAGACACGACAAGACTGTTGAAGCTGTGCTCACCTCAGCCCATTCCAGGGCCTCGGCAAGAGCGTGCCAGTACGGTTCTTTGCGCAGATCAGGATGAAGCGGTTCAGTTCCAGTGATAATCACGCCATCAAAGCGTGTATTCCAAAAGGCTCTAAAGTCGAAATAGAAATTGCTCAAGTGCAGTTTTCCCCGGTCGCTGCGCCGGACACCCGGCAGGGAATACAGCCTGATGCGAACCGGTAATTCGCCTGCTGCTGTGTCAAGGAGTTCGAAGAATTGTGACTCTGTGTCTTCCAGCGCAGAGTCCGGCATATTGTTAATGAGTGCGATCTGGAGAGGTTCCGGTCCGCCGCGACTGTGCGTGGACGGCCGCATCGGATGATAATTGTTTTTCGCCGCCCAGTGTGCCGGGGTTCGGCCCTCATCCATCATCTGGAGCATGTCAGGTCCTCCTGATCGTCCGCGCAACACATTGTCGCCCAGCTCAATTCGCGGCCTTGTCGAGCGCTTGAGACAGATCCTCCAAGATGTCGTCGCTGTGCTCGATTCCTACGCTCAGGCGAAGCATTTCGGGTGTCACACCAACTTTTAGCTGCTCCTCCGGAGTAAGCTGGCGATGGGTTGTCGATGCCGGATGACAAGCGAGCGACTTGGCGTCGCCCATGTTGACCATGCGCTTGAAAAGACGCAGGGCGTTAAAACACTTTTTGCCTGCCTCAAAGCCGCCCTTCACTCCGAAAGTCAGCAGGGAACAGCGCCGTGAGCCCAGATATTTTTGTGCCATCGGATACAACGGGCTGTCAGGAAAACCCGCGTAATTGACCCATTCCACCTTGTTGTGATGGCGCAGAAACTCCGCTACCTTTCGCGCGTTCTCCACATGGCGTTCCACGCGGAGCGCCAGCGTCTCGATTCCTTGTAGCAACAAGAAACCGTTGAAGGGGGACAGCGTCGCCCCGGTATTTCGTTGACACACTGTCCGGCACCGTGCAACAAAAGCAGCCGCGCCATAATGCTCCGTGTACACCACGCCGTGATAAGCGGGTTCTGGCTGGATCATCATGTAATATCGTTCGGGGTAGTCGCCCCAGGGAAATTTCCCGCCGTCGACAATCATGCCGCCCAACGTCGTGCCGTGCCCGCCCATGAACTTGGTCATGGAGTGCACCACGACGTCGGCTCCGTATTCGATGGGCCGCAAGAGGATGGGAGTTGCGATCGTGTTGTCCACAATGAGAGGCACGCCGTGCTTGTGCGCGGCTCGCGCCAGACCCTCGATGTCCGCAACGTTGCCTGCCGGATTGCCTACGCTTTCGCAGAAGACCGCTCTCGTTTTTTCGTCGATTAGCTTTTCAATGTCGTCTGGATGATCGCTCTGTGCGAATTTCGCAGTGATTCCTTGCTTTGCCAGGATGTGGGCAAGGAAGGTATAAGTAGCACCATACAGCTGAGGAGTGGAAACGATGTTGGTGCCCAACTCTGTGATATTTGCAATGGCATAGTGAATTGCGGCCATTCCCGAGCTTACGCTCAGGGCATCCACTCCGCCCTCAAGCGCTGCAACCCGCTTTTCCAGGACCGTGTTGGTGGGGTTCCCGATGCGGGTGTAGATGTTCCCTTCGACTTCCAGATTGAATAAGGCCGCTCCATGCTCCGCGCTGTCGAACTCGAAGGCAATGGTCTGATAGATCGGCACAGCGACAGCCTTGGTTGTGGGGTCGCCTTTGTAGCCGGCGTGAATGGCGATGGTTTCTTGCCTCATTCCTTCACCAATCTCAAAGTCAAAAGCCAGCACAGAACTGGCCGACGCTGGCTATGCGATTTCCCCTCCAGCCCATTCGTGCGGAGGACAATGCGGCTGGCACCCCTGAGCCAAGCAGAAAGAAAGCACGTTCGCGAGAGGATGACTCGTTGTAGTCTCCTCACTCCGTTATAGTCACGACCCCGGGCGCAGAAACCGTTGCTGCATTGTGTGCCAGTGCTTTCGTCATAGCTCGCGTGAGCCGTCTCGCGGTGAAGCCCGCTCCGTACGCGAACCTCATCAGCGGTCCAAAACTGTTTGCGGCCGCAATCCCAACAAAATACAGCCCCCGCACGGACGATTCGAAGTTCGAGGAAAGCACGGGCGTGCTTTCGACTGACTTGATGTTTGAGCGAATCCCAGGGCTCAGAAATTTGAGGCGGTCAAGATCAACTTTGTAGCCCGTTGCCGCGATGACGTGCTCGGCAAGGATTTCGCGCTTGGCACCATCTGCCGAACGAAGATGCAGGTGCACCCTCCCATCTTGAACTACGGCTCTTTCAACCGTGTACCCAAGCACGAGGGGCACCCGGCCAGCGACTTTTTCTTTTGAAAACCATCCTCCCGCAGGCCCCAGGTGGGTTCGAACGGAGTGCAGTCGAAAACGCTCCGGCAAGTAGTGAAACCAGTTCGGGGCGTTGGCAAAGAAGCGAGATCGCAAGCCTGGGCCGAGTCCAGACTGTGGCCGCCGGATTCTTTCCCACCAGGAACGCGGCTTGTCTGTGGCTTGCTTGTTATGAAACTTCAGCGCTCTTTCACGAGCTACAAGCTGGACTTCGGCTCCTGTTTCATGCAACAGACCTGCCAGGTCAATCGCCGACGATCCCCCGCCGATTACGACCACGCTGCGTCCGCGAAAAGACTTAAGGTCGTGATGATGGAAGCTGTGGGAAACGAACTCAGATGACAAATGTTCTAGGTGATCCGGAATATATTCAAAGTGCGTGATCCCAACAGCGAGAATGACTCTCTTGGCAGTTACCTTTTGTCCGTCGTCCAGACGAAGCTGGAATCCGCCCGGAATCCGGTCGAGTTCCACCACTAGACTATTCTCTAGCTCGGGGACCATCCGCTCTTTGAAGGCTAGACCGTATTCCGAGAAGGTCTCGAGGCTCACCGGCAGGCCGAGATCGGCGTACTGGATTCCGCGCTCAGTACAGAACTGCTTCAAACTGAAGTCAGCGGCGGGGTCGCAGATGTTCGACGCGAAACCGTCGGATTTCAGCAACATGCCTTTCGGCATGTGGCCAAGCCAGCTGTCCATGGGACGCCCGAAAATGCGGAACGGGATTCCAGAACGCCGAAAATGGGCCGCGATGGATAGTCCGTAGGGACCCGCTCCGACAATTGCAGTTTCTAACATTTTGAGAGAAATGGACTCCTTCGTTGGTTTCTCTTGTGACAGTCTTCTGCCTCTGGCCAACGCTTTGGACAGAGTACGCGGAAATGGCTCGCAGGCGTGGCCCTTCGCCCCTTTAGCCAAGACGTGAAAGAGATAGCAAGTCCGTCGCCGACCGGGGTCAACCTAATCTTTTTAGAATCAGTAACATACAGGAAGGCCATTGGAATTTTGTGGAATTATTTGTCTCTATTGGACAACCGTTTACCCTGTTGGCCGTCCCGTCGGGCCCCTTAGCAGGGAATGCGGCCCCTGAAACATCCAGGCAAGATATGGGCAGTCAGGGGTCTATATCTGACAAGCTGAGCCTCCGCAGGAACGGGCAGTTGATCGTGTTCCGCGTCCAGGAAGCCAGCCTGGGTCTAACGCTTCTCAAGCAGGCATATGCCTGTCCAAGGATAGTTTTTCAGCAGTCCCTGGGGTTCTGGCAGCAACGACAGTAATTCCGTAGGCGCGCGGTTGAGTTGCGCCGCAGTCTTTAGGAATCCTTGAACATCCACGGGTTGCCAACCAAAAGGCACAAAGAAATTTGGCCCTTCCACGGGACCGAATTTGAACGCTGCGCCGGCCTCGCTGAGCCGCTTGCCCGTGGTCAACTGCATCAGTTTCAATTGTCCGGGCGAAGCCAGGTCAATAATCCAGTTTCGGAAGTGTGTCCGCGCGGAGAGATCCTGCGCCAGGGAACTAACTTCCTCAGCAGACAAATAGATCAAGAAGCCCTCCGATACGATGACAGTTTTTCTAGCGTGTCGGTCCAGCTCACCGAAAAGCGCTTGGCGCTGCGGCCCATCCGATAAATCCAAGCGAATCCTCTCCAGCCGGCACCTCGGTTTCTCGCTCGCAAGGATCTCTTCTTTGTAAGAAATAATCTCTGGCAAATCCACTTCCACCCACTCTTGGGTCGGCGACAGCTCCATGCGGTAGGGCCGAGCATCTAATCCCGCTGCGAGGTTCACAACAAGGTCCGCTCCTTCTTCAATTGCCCGGTAGATGAATTTGTCAAAAAGGTACGTACGGGCCACCCAAGCCCATTGGTGTTTGTTTCCTTCCGGCAGAGTATTAGCGATTTGAAATCCTCGCTCACCAGCCAGGCGCTCTGCATAAGGATCCCGGAACACAGCGTCCGGGCGTTGCGTTTCCTGGGCTCGAAAGTAAGCGACCCAGCGGGCCGTATCGGATACGTTGCGGACGATGGCAGAAGACTCAGTCATTTTCGGTACTCCCATTCTTGCGAGGTAATGTGGTGAAAAGGCCCAAGCCTATTATGGACTATACCGGCTTTCCATGACCCGAGGGTGACTCTCCTTTGCAATGACATGGCTTAGGTAGCGCAGATCATTGGTACAAAGCCAGGTTTCGCAAACACACGCATCGCCGGTTGGGGGGGCTAGACCCGGGACAATTAACTTCCGGTAAAGAGCATAGGCTTTCGTTCTCTAAAACACCCCCGCTCGAGCTAGTTAGGTCTATGACGCTAAGCTCTGTATTATCAAATACTTAAGATTTGGCTGTCGGTAGGTTGCTAACGCAATATGGTCGACAGATTGCGAGTAAAGCTAGGTACTCTGTCACCGCACAGGAACGTCTTGGTGTGCGATTTGGGCTCAAGAGGCAGCATCGGAAGCTAGCAATGCCAACCATTTTGGTTGCTACCACCACTCGTTGGATCTCCACCGCCCGCTTAGTGAGGGCCCTAACTAACGCGGGATGCGCTGTCGATGCCGTCTTTCCCCCTCGGCACCCTCTCGGTGTGACGAGCGTCTTGCGGAGGGCGTATCCGTATCTCGGTTTAATGCCGCTTACTTCCTTTGCCGACGCTATCGCCGCAACAAGACCGGATCTGGTCCTTCCCGGTGACGACCTCGCGACCCAGCACCTCCACGAGTTGTATTTCCGGGAAAAGAGCCAAGACACCTTCACTTGCAAGTTGATCGAACGGTCTCTGGGCTCGCGCGACAGTTTCCCTGTGGTCTATTCGAGGTCCCGCATAATCGAGTTAGCCCAGGAAATGGGTGTCCGTGTTCCCAAGACTCAGGCCCTTGGCAACAAGAACGAACTAAGAAGATGGGTGGAGAGGTTCGGGTTTCCCGCGGTTCTCAAAGCGAACGGCACTTCTGGTGGCGAAGGAGTACGCATTGTTCACACGCTTCCCGAGGCGATAAGAGCATTTCATGCGCTGCAAGCGCCACCGCTTTTGGCACGGACTGCTAAACGCGCCTTGATAGACCGAGACCTAACCTTAATTTGGCCCTTCCTCCTACGTCGTCGTTCCGTCGTTAATGTGCAGGCATTTGTTCCCGGACGCGAAGCAACCAGCTTAGTGGCTTGTTGGAATGGCACTGTGCTGGCCTCCCTGCATTTTGAAGTACTCAACAAGGAGGAAGCCACGGGACCTGCCAGTGTTTTGCGCTTGGTTGAGAATCCCGACATGGCCTCCGCCGCAGAAAAAATGGTCCGCCGCCTCAATCTCTCCGGGTTACATGGATTTGACTTCATGCTGGAGAACCACAGTCAAAATGCCTACCTCATCGAATTAAATCCGCGAACCACTCAAGTTGGACACCTGACGCTCGGACCCGGGCGCGATCTTCCCGCGGCTCTGTGCGCTGCAGTGTCAGGCGAGGTGGTGCGCGAAGCTCCCAGAGTTACAGAAAACAACACGATCGCCCTTTTCCCTAACGAGTGGCGAAGGAATCCATCAAGTACATTTTTGCGGTCAGCCTATCACGATGTCCCTTGGGAAGAATCCGAATTACTTCGCGCTTGCACCCGCAGGCGTCGATATTGGGGTGCTTGGTATTCAAAGCAAAGGTGGTACGAGGCATTCTCTGCGGTTCGGCGGGCCCGCTTATGACTAAAAGACGAATGCGCCAGAGGATCGAGATGCCTTGCCGATTCGAAGGAGAAATCCTCGGCGGGCGGGTGGATGTGGTCGCTCGATTTCAGATGGGGAGTTCTGACCGTGGATTCGCTTAATCGTTCTGTCGGCGCATCGCGAAATGCGGCGGAATCTACCCATAGAGGGGGCTCCGCCAAGGTGTCGGAATTGATTTCCGGGCACTTGCTGCACCACCGTCTCGTCCACAGCCGTAGGAAAACGTCGAAACCGGTTCGAGTGATGAAATTCGGTGGGACATCGGTCGGAGATGCTTCGTGTATCCGAAGAGTTGTGGAGATCGTTAAAGGCACTTCGCTCAGGAACCAGGTCATCGTGGTCGTCTCTGCCATGGCCGGCGTGACGAATAAATTGATCCTGGCGGCAGCTTCCGCGGAAGCTGGAGATGGCGAACAGGTGGCCAAGGTTTTCGGCGAATTGCGCCAAAAACACGAAGCGGCCATCAATGAGTTGATCTCTTCGGTCGTCGAACGGAAGCGTCTTACGGATAAAATGGGGCAGCTGCTTCACGAAGGCGAAAACCTTTGCCAAAGCATTAGCGTTCTCCGCGATTTGACCTCGAGGGCAAGCGACTCGATTTCCAGTCTTGGCGAGCGCCTTTCTGCCCCTCTTGTTGCTGCCGCGCTTGCGGAGCAAGGAGTGAGGAGCGAGGCGATCGACTCCACGGAACTCATCGTGACTGACGCCTTACATGGTGCTGCTGAGCCTCATATGGGTTTGACCCGTGAACGCTGCCAAGCTCGCCTGCGATCCCTTTTGAATCAAGGCGTCGTCCCTGTGGTCACGGGCTTCATTGGGGCCACCGCTGAGGGCGTGCTCACGACTCTTGGTCGAGGCGGCTCGGATTACTCTGCCACGATCGTAGGTTCGGCAGTGGACGCCGATGAGATAGTCATCTGGACTGATGTGGACGGCGTGATGACAGCTGATCCGCGCCAGGTCCCGCACGCTTGCCCCATTCCAGAGATTTCCTATCGCGAAGCCACCGAGCTCGCATACTTCGGTGCAAAAGTCCTTCATCCTAAAACTCTCCTCCCTTTGATGCAGTCTGAAACGCCCGTTTGGATCCGCAACACCTTCGCCCCCCATCGGGAAGGAACGAAAATTACACCGAATGGTTCTCCGAATGGTGGCGGCATAAAGGCGCTCACGGCCATCAGCGACGTTGCTTTGATCACCGTTGGTGGTCCGGGTATTGCCGGCTTGCGGGACGTTCTTGGACGGACCTTCAAGACGACCGCCGCAGTAGGCGCGGATGTGCTCTTGATTTCGCAATCCTCCTCGCAAAACGATATCTGCTTCCTGGTTCCTTCTAAACTAGCAAAGCCAACGGTTGAGGCCTTGCGGCGTGAGTTCGCACACGACCTACAACACGAGAAAGTGGAACACGTTACGCTCGATCTGACCGTTGCGATTGTCGCAGCGGTGGGGGAGAACCTGCGCCGCACACCTGAGATTGTTGGGCGCATGTTTACCGCGCTGGGCCGCGAAAAAGTGGGCGTTATTGCGATCTCACAAGGCTCTTCGGAATGCAACATCTCCTTCGTAGTAGCCCAGAAGGATATGAAAGCAGCACTCCTGACTACGCACGGGGAGTTCGAACTGGGCGCCCTGAGCTGACCCACTTTTCTTTAGAACTACGTCGCTGGGGCTAACGTTCAGGAGCAAGGACTCTCCAAGGCATTCTTCCAGGATGCAAGGCATCTTTGCAGCGATTCGCTGACATTCTAGGGCAATTGATCTATAAACTGAGATTCCCCGGTTGGGGTTGAGATTCACGTCGGCTTTCACCAGCAGAGATCTTGCAAGGAGGAGAGAAGAACGCACATGGAGAACCCCGTCTCATCCCGGAAGGTTCATCCGCTGATCCAGAAGAAATCTGTATCGCCCACTCCTGTTGAAGACTTGCTTGGCATAAGTATCGTGGACATTGGTGAAGGGCGGGCCGTCGGCTCCCTTCACGCTAAGCCGCAGCATGCCAATCCCATGGGCACTCTGCAGGGCGGAGTTCTCTGTAGCCTTGCGGACGCCACCATGGGTATGGCTTTTGCCAGTACTCTTCAGCACGAAGAGTCCTTCACCACCATGAATCTCCAGATTCAGTTTTTTCGCCCAGTTTGGGAAACACGCCTGCGAGCCGAGGCTCGTGTCATCCAGCGCAGCAAGAATTTCGGCTACCTTGAATGCGAAGTCCTGGATGAAATTGGGAAGCAGGTTGCAAAGGCTCATTCCACCTGCTTGATTCTTCGTGGGGATGGTCCAAGAAGGCGCTAAACGGCCAAACGAAAGGGGCTCGCCTGTGGGGCAGACTGCAAGGATAGAAATCCATTCCTGCGAAACCCTGACGCTGACCAACAAGCAGTTTCTTCTGGGAGCCAAAGATGGCATTCCCGCGCGCATTGGCGGCGAGTTGCGCTTTCCTCTCGGAACGCTTCGGGTTCCAGCGGTCCTCCTCGTTCATGGTTCGGCGGGCGTTGGCGCCAACGTGGACCGCTGGGCTCAAGAACTGAACACCATCGGCGTTGCCGCCTTCCTTATCGACTGTTTCACAGCTCGGGGAATCGATCAGACGATAACGGACCAGTCCCAGCTCGCGAGCTTGGCCATGATCGTCGACGCCTATCGAGCTCTCGACCTACTCTCCAAGCATCCACGAATTGACGCATCCCGCATCGCCCTAATGGGCTTCTCCAGGGGTGGCTCTGTGGCGCTATATGCCAGTCTCAAACGCTTCCAACGTATGCATGGGCCCGCCAGCGCCGAATTCGCCGCTTATATTCCGTTTTATCCGCAGTGCAATACGACTTACCTGGAAGACGAGCAAGTGAGTGAGCGCCCTATACGCGTCTTTCACGGAACGGCGGATGACTACGTCTCTATCGCACCTTGTCGAAGCTATATCGAGCGGTTGCGTCGCGCGGGCAAAGATGTTCTGCTGACCGAGTATCCTCGGGCGAGCCACGCCTTCGACAACCCTCTCTACTGTCCCCCCTTGTCTTTGCCCGATGCAATAACGACAAATCATTGTCTTCGTGCGGAGCGTCCGGGGGGTGAGATCATAAACCTGGAGACCGGGCGGCCTTTCTCTTGGGCCGACGGCTGCGTCAGACGTGGTGCGACTGTAGCCTATGATCCCGCCGCCACAGCCGAGGCCACCAAGGCAGTGAAGGAATTCCTGATCGCCAGATTCCAACTTCGTGTGCGGGCCACTTCAGTGTCCTGATGGCTCCCGATGGGCTCTCAACATTCTCAGCCGATTCGGCTGCGTGATAAAATGTGCCTAACACGTCTTCCGTTCCGCTGTCTTCCGCAAAGGAGGTGGAGTCTTGCTGGCTTGCGAAGGGCGTGATCCTATGAACTCGAACTATCGGGTGACAGCTGCCTTCGCAGCATGCCTCCTGGCGGCATTGATAGCCGGATGTTCGCACAACAAGGCGTATGCCTCGGATTCTCAGCATGAAAACGCGAGTGCAGCTAATCTCGGTCACGCCACTACAGCTGCCGATACCTCTTGGAACCCTCGAGCAGCCGCTGCTTACCTCGACCAGCGAGAAGATTGGTGGATGAGCTGGCCCCACGCGGCGCGCGATCACCAAACTTTTTGTGTCTCCTGCCATACCGCCGTACCTTATGCCCTTTCTCGCTCTTCGCTGCATAAGACCCTTGGAGAACAAACGCCTTCTACGGGCGAAGCCAAACTTCTGGACAACGTGAGGAAGCGTGTCCGCCTCTGGAAGGGCATCGGACCTTTCTACGCCGACGAAAAAGATGGCCCGCACAAGGCCGTCGAGTCCCGGGGCACTGAAGCCGTTCTCAACGCCTTAATCCTGGCCAACTACGACGCGGAAACCGGTCAGATGAGCGAAGATACAGTAGCCGCCTTCGAAAACTTGTGGGCGGAACAGTTGAAAACCGGCGACGAGAAGGGTGCTTGGCCCTGGCTTCAGTTCGACCTTAGGCCCTGGGAAGCCGTCGAGTCACAGTATTACGGAGCTGCTCTCGCCGCCGTCGCTGTCGGTTCTGCCCCTGGAAATTATCGCTCCACCCCCGCAATCCAAAGTGACCTCAAGCTGCTGACCGACTACTTGAATCAAAACTACGGGTCGCAGTCCACTCTCAATCGTATCGCCCTGCTCTGGGCCGCTTCCAAATTGCCGGGACTCGTCGAACCGCGCCGTCAAAAATCGATCATCGAAGAAGTTCTCAATAAACAGCAGCCCGATGGGGGCTGGAACCTTTCTTCGCTGGTTGGCACGTGGAGGGGCTGGAGCCTCTCGACACTGCTTGTGAGGTGGAAGCGCGAAGATGGCACACCCCAGGAAGCGAACAGTGACGGCTATGCCACAGCTTTTGCGGCTTTTGCTTTTGAACTCTCCGGCATGCCCCACGAGAACCCACAATTGCAGAAAGCGTTGTCGTGGTTGGCGCGAAATCAAAATAAACAGGAAGGCCTCTGGCCCTCCTGCTCTTTGAACAAACGCCGCGACCCCTCTTCCAATGCGGGGCGCTTTATGAGCGATGCCGCGACCGCCTACGCAGTTCTTGCTCTGACGGAGACCAATCACAATTAGACCAACCGGGGTCGACGATCAACGAGTGAGCCTTGATGTTCCCAGTGTGCCAATCACTCGAATCCAGGTTCGGAGGGATCGCATGAAGGATTGTCGCCAGTTCTATATAAATGGTACGTGGGTTAATCCGACCAAGCCTCATAACTTCCCTGTCATCAACCCCGCCACTGAAGAGGCCATCGCTACGATCTCACTCGGTAGCCCTGCGGATGTGGACCGAGCTGTGGCCGCCGCCAAGAAAGCCTTCGACTCATTCTCGGAGACCACTGTAGAGCAGCGCTTGGCAATCCTTCAACGCATCGTTGAGGTCTATCAGTCCAGGTTGGACGAAATGGCCCAAACCATTTCCTTGGAAATGGGGGCGCCCATCTCTTTGTCGCGCGCGGCACAGGCCCCGGCAGGACTGGCGCATTTTGCAGAAATCATTACGGTGCTGGAACATTTTCAGTTCGAAGAGCTTCACGGTTCAACGCTCATGAGAAAAGAGCCCATTGGTGTCTGCGGGCTCATTACCCCCTGGAATTGGCCCATGAACCAAATTGCCTGCAAAGTCGCGCCCGCCCTCGCGGCAGGCTGCACTATGGTTCTCAAGCCTAGCGAATTGGCTCCCCTTTCGGCGTTCCTCTTCGCACAAATTCTCCACGAAGCGGGCCTTCCGCCAGGTGTCTTCAATCTAGTGAACGGCGACGGCCCATCAGTCGGTGCCGCCATCGCCTCGCATCCAGACATAGCCATGGTCTCTTTCACCGGGTCTACTCGTGCCGGAGTCGCCGTTGCTTCTGCTGCGGCTCCCACTGTCAAGCGCGTCGCGCAGGAACTCGGGGGAAAATCAGCCAACATTATCTTGGATGATGCTGACTTAGAAACTGCTATCAAGGAGGGCGTGCAATCCTGCTTTCGCAATACGGGCCAATCCTGCAACGCGCCGACTCGCATGCTCGTCCCTCGCTCCAAGCTGGCGGAGGCAACGCTCATTGCCAAGCAGGTGGCCGAAGCGGCTAAAGTCGGTGATCCCCTGACAAAAGGGATTACTATCGGCCCCCTGGTGAGTAAGGCTCAGTTCGAAAAGGTTCAGCGCTTGATCCGCAAAGGCATCGAGGAAGGCGCAAAGTTGATCACGGGGGGTCCCGGGCATCCGGAGGGCATGGATAAGGGACACTTCGTAAAGCCGAGCATCTTTTCCGAGGTGCGCAACGACATGACCATCGCTCGTGAAGAAATTTTCGGTCCGGTTCTTTGTATTATTCCGTACGAGGACGAAGACGAAGCCGTGCGAATCGCCAACGATTCCCCCTATGGTTTGTCGGGGTACGTAACCTCGGGAAATCTGGAACGCGCACGCCGAGTCGCCAAACGCATTCGAGCGGGCAATGTTCACGTCAATGCCGCCCGCATCGACTTCGGTGCGTGTTTTGGCGGCTATAAGCAGTCGGGGAACGGTCGCGAATGGGGCGAAGCCGGTCTCGCGGAATTCCTGGAGTTGAAAGCTATCTTCGGCTATGCGATCCAGAGTTAATGACACCAAGATCTCTAGTGGCGGCTAAGTGTCTGTTTCTCAAGATGCTACAGCCAATTTCTAGTTGTCCTAAGGACACTCCGAATCGCAAGCCCTAATTAGGTTCACTAAAGGGCAATCGCTTATCCCGAATATCCCCACTAAGTGCCTTTCACACAGCTATCTCGTGTAGAATGAACGCATTACAGCCACCGTTCTTTGGCATCGGGGATGCGACAAGCCTGCTCTTGTGGAAGACTCCCTCAGAGCCAGGGAGTTGCGGATACACGAAGGTAGCCGATGCCCGACCAGCCCAAAACGCTCCTTACTGACGGTTACTCTACCTTGGTGGGCGATTCGTCGAGTATCCCTACAGACCTTCTGGTTTCCCCAGGGAGCAAACCCGTACAAGCAATGGCTACTGGGAATGTCGAGAGCATGCTCACTCGCTGGTGGCGGGAATCACTGGCTTTAGAGGTGGTTAGTTTGGATGACGATTTCTTCGAACTGGGCGGTGATTCGCTCCTCGGCGTGCAACTCTTTAGCGAAATACAGAGGACATATGGCCTCGAGCTTGGTCTGTCCACGTTGTTTGATGCCAGAACAATTCGGCAACTTGCGCAACTCATCCGCCAATCTAGCGTGCCAGTACATGTTGAACTTGGAGCTTCATCCTCAGTTGTACCTATTCAACGCCTCGGTTCCCGGCATCCCCTCTACTTGATTCCCGGAGGATACGGCACGACCGTCCTGCCGTTTCGGGAGGTCTCTCTTCTTCTGGGGCCGGACCAGCCAGTTTACGGATTTGAGGCCAAGAAGCCTGAGCCAAACCAAGAACTCGAGAGTATTCCGCAACGCGCCGCCCGCTTCGTCGAAGAATTGCGCTCGGTACAGCCTAAAGGCCCGTACTTTCTGCTTGGCTGGTGCGGCGGGGGCTACATTGCCTTCGAGATGGCACACCTGCTCTCCAAAGCCGGTGAGGCGGTTCCTTTTCTCGGTATTGTGGATTGTGCAGTCCCGCGGTGTCCAGAAACGGTAGCTGCAAGAACGCGCCTAGTCGCTCAGAGACTATCTTGGCGGCTTCAAAGTTTCCTAAGGCGTGGCCCTAAAGGCATGGCTTCCAGGCTTATGGACCTCGCCAAGTCCCTAGGCAAAGCCCTGCACTTGCCTTTGGGAAGTAAAAGCACATCACTAGCCGACGACCCAGTCTCCCCCTTGCCGCAAGCCATCGATGACATGGACGAGAGGGCCTGGCGAATCGTCGAGCGTTACTTTCCTAAACCCTATTCCGGAAAGTGCGTGCTAATTAATGGGAAAGAAACATGGGCCTACGGTGGTGTGAGTCCGGACCTGGATCCCCGCCTGGCTTGGTTCAAGCTTTTTGAGAGAGGTTGCGAGGTCAAAGTTGTACCTGGCGACCACATGGAATTGCTCAAGGCCCCACATTCTCGACAATTCGCGGCTGTATTGAAGGACTGCTTAGAGCGCTACGGTTAACGTGCCTGCTGGAAATCCTCCCGACGTTGCAGCGCTAAATTGCTTGCTTTGCCGTCTCTTTTGCTGAGCATCCAACTGTACGTCGTCGAGAGATAGATGAGAAAGATCACCGAAAAGAACATCCAGCCCGCGGAGAGATGGAAACGCGACACAAAGTCTGCGAACCCGTGATTGCCAAGGACGACAAAAGTCGCAATTCGAAGTGCATTACCCAAGAGCATGGCCAAGAGCCCTGCAAAATAGCCAAGGAGGAGCCTGTCCTTCCTGAAGCGATTCCAATCGAGGAATGCTACAAAGCCGAATAGATAATCGAAGAGCTCGAGCCCGGTTACTCCCGAGCATGGCCAAGTGATGGTTACGTCTTGCTGCGGCCCGGTAATAGTGGGAGTCAAATCTCCCAGATAGCCAAGCCCGCGGACAAATGGCCACGCCAAAATCTGAACAAAGCGGCCAAGGACTTGTCCGTACCAAGGCCAAAGCATCTGAAGTGACCTGCTGGGGAAGAAGGTCAGCAAGACCACAATAACGGCTTTGCTTTCAGGGCCATACAGGTGCACTAGCTCCTTCCAAAGGGCGAGCGGCATCAGAAAAACCGTGGGGGCCAGGACGGACAATTTCCCCGCGGCAATTAGCGCCCCTCCGACACTTGGCGTCCCGGCAATCGGCTCGAATACGCCACTTAGTTGGCGTGCAACCAGGACTATAGCGAGATGACTGGCGATAAAGGCAGCTAACCGTAATTTCGAAAAAGCAAGCTTAGAGTTATCTTCGGAGTGAGTGAGAACCACTCTGCCTCGCCGCCAGACCAGCAGCAGGCAGGCGCCCACCGCCCAGAGGGGCGAGACGGTCCGGAGGGCCGCCGCAGCGAACTGGTCGGCTGCAACGGCGCTGAAAGTCAGCACCAGGGCTAGCAAGAGAGACCGGGGAGGTCCGAACCGCCCCGGTCGCGAAGGTTTGGGAGTAACTGAGCTTGCGCCTCGTGCATTCGTCAAAGACACTTTGGCCGCCGACTACGCAACTCTGCTTTAGCCGAGGATGAAAGCGGCAGAAGTTTAGTTCTGTCTGGCGTGGCGCTTGCGAAGCACTAGATAGCCGGCTACGCCGATCACCGCAGCTACGCCTGCCCCAACGGGATACATTTCCGGGGCGGGTTGCTTCTTGTGCTTTTGACCGGCATTAAGGACGAATGGTGCCGACAGAATGATTAAACAAAGCAATAAAAGTAGCTTTCTCACGTGTCCCTTCCTAAGTACTGCTTGCAAATAGTGCGAGCAATCACGAAGCCAAGCTGCAGAACCCTGTGGAAACTCTAATGAAATCTTAATCCCCTATTTACAATAAGATATGGGCGGTTCTTGGGGGCTCCTCAAACATCGCATTGGCGAGTTCCTCTATCGTTGTCTTCTCTTTTCTTATTTTTGGTACTAGGCTTCCTAATCCAATCCGGTTATAAACTTCGTGGCCCCGTCGACTTACGCCACTTCGGAACATGCCTTGTGGGGCATCAACAACGCCAGGCTTTACTTCCGTTCTGGTTTGTATTCGCTATTCAAGACTCAGTGGGGTCGGCAGCGGAAAAATATGTGCAATCCGGGTGGTGAAACACCAGCGCACTCACGCTGGCTTCTGGATCCATCATAAATCCTTCCGTTAATTGCACGCCGATCTCCTCGGGTTTCAGCAATTTCCAGATTCCAGCTTGGTCCTCGAGATTCGGACATGCGGGGTAACCGAAGCTGTAACGCTTCCCGCGATATCGTGAAGTGAACCTCTGCGCCATGGTCATTTCCGGCGAATCAGGGAAGCCCCAATCTTCGCGGATACGCCGGTGCAGCCACTCCGCGCATCCCTCCGCTGTTTCGATAGCCAGCGCTTGCAACCCGTGCGATTTGAAGTAGTATCCCTCGTTCTTTGCTTTTTCTGAGCGTTCGCGGACACGTTCTCCCGCGCTCACGACAAAGACTGCAAGGTGGTCGCGCTGACCGTTCTGTGGCAGGAGCACATAGTCGCTGAGACAGAGAAAGTCCCCAGACCGCTGGCGGCCAAAGTGAAAGGTGTGCAGGGGCTCCTTCGCCCCAGGCATGAACAAGCGAATTGCATCGCCCTGCGGCTCGGCCTCAAAGAACTGCCACACCGCCCAAATCTTCATGAATTCTGCCGCTTCTCTCTTCACTTCCTCCATGCTCTCGAAAAGCTCGACGGCCTTTGGCTCGCGCGCCGCCAATTGCTTTGCAAAATCCCCCTTATAACCTAGGTGTCTTCCATAAAGCATGTACGGATTGATGTAGCTCCAAACCTCCTGCAAATCAGGCACAAGCCGCACCTTACGCTCCAAATAAGGCACTTTAGGGACAGGCAAGTCGGCCCGGACTTTAGGTGAACGCGCAACCACCTGAGGCTCCGCCACCTTTACTGTTGTCGTTACGGCGAAACCGTTCCCTGAAGCCGTGTGCTCATGCAGCACTTTTTCCCGGGTCGCTGGGTCCATCAACTGGTTCATCAGCCGCAGCCCCGTCATGGCATCCTTGGCGTAGCACACCGCTTTTCCATAACTCGGCGCAATCTTCGTCTGTGTGAATTTCGCAGAAAGCGCCGCCCCACCCACCAGCAACGGAATTTCAATTCCGGCATCCTTCAAATCGCTCGCCGTAACCACCATTTGCTGCGCGCTTTTCACCAGCAACCCGGAGAGCCCAATTGCATCCGGTTTGTGAGCCTGATAAGCCTTAATCAGCTCTTCTGGCGGCACCTTAATCCCAAGATTCACGACCTCATAGCCGTTATTCTTCAAAATGATCTCAACGAGGTTCTTCCCAATGTCATGGACGTCGCCTTTCACCGTCGCCAGAACGATTTTCCCGCGCCGTGCCGTGTCCGACTTCTCCATGAACTGCTCCAGGTGGCTCACCGCGGCTTTCATCGCTTCCGCGGACTGCAGCACCTCGGCCACAATCAGTTCATTGGCATTGAACAGCCGTCCGACCTCGGCCATGCCAGCCATCAGCGGGCCGTTGATGATGTCCAGCGGCGCCACGCCTTCGGCGCGTTTGCGCTCCAGGTCGGCAATTAACCCATCCCGCGTGCCTTGGATGATGTAATTCGCGAGCCGCTGGTCGAGCGGCAGGTCGGCAGCCCGCACTTTCTCTTTCTTTTTTGCCGTACGAAAATGCTCGGTAATCGCCGCAATGTGATACTGGTTCACCGCCGCGCGCTGCTCTTTGCTTTGTTCCCGCCAATCGGCGGGAGCGCGTTGCAGCAAATTCGCTTGCGGGTGGTCCGCAGGTACATCCACCGGCGGATGTGAAAAGAGGAGATTCTCTGCCAGGCGCCGCTCAGCCTGGGGAATCGATGCAAAACGCTCGATCTTTTCCGTGTTTACGATGGCCAAATCGAGCCCGGCCTTCGTGCAGTAGTACAAAAAGACCGAATTCACCACCTCGCGCGCGCCCGTTGGCAATCCAAAGGAAACATTGGAAATCCCTAGAATTGTCCGCACGTCCGGAAGCGCCTGCTTGATCCGCCGGATTCCCTCCATCGTTTCCACGGCGCCGCCAATGTAGTTTTCGTCGCCCGTCGCGCAGGGGAAGACCAACGGATCGAAAACGATATCTTCGGGAGCCAATCCGTACTTCTCGGTCAGCAGCTTGTAGCTTCGCTGCGCGATCGCGAGCTTCCGCTCGCGCGTGAACGCCTGCGCTTGCACTGGGTCTTCGTCGATGCAACCCACGACCACCGCCGCGCCAAAATCGTGAGCAATCGGCACCGTACGCTCGAACTTCTCTTCCCCATCCTCCAGGTTGATCGAATTGATGATCGCTTTGCCCTGGCAATAAGTCAGCGCCAGCACCACGGCCCCGGGATCCGTCGTATCGATCATGACCGGAGCTTTAATCTTGCGGATCAGCTTTTCGTAGAACGGCGGGATATCCTTTCTCTCATCCCGCTCCGTGCTCTGCAGGCACACGTCCACGATGTGCGCTCCGCCCTTCACCTGCCGCCGGGCGATTTCGCTGGCTTCTTCCCACTTTTCCTCGGCAACCAGATTCTTGAACAAGCGCGAACCGATTACATTCGTCCGCTCGCCCACGAGCAGCGGCCGCGTGCTTTCTTCCGCTTCTATCGTTTCAATCCCTGAGTAAATCGCGCGGTGAGTTTCCGCGGGGCGTACTCGCGGCTTCTTGCCTTCTGCCATTTGCGCGATAGCGCGGATATGCTGTTCGGTCGTCCCGCAGCACCCACCCACCAAATTCAGCCATCCATGATCCACAAACTTTTCAAGCTGCGCCGCCAAAGACGTCGGAGTCTCAAGGTACTTGCCCTCCTCATCTGGAAGCCCCGCATTCGGATAGCAAGACACAAACTCGCTCGTGAGCTGGCTCAATGTCCGGACATGGTCCGTCATGAACTCCGGCCCCGTGGCGCAGTTCATCCCAAACGCCAACGGCTTGGCATAACGCAGCGACGCCCACATCGCCTCTATGTTCTGGCCCGCCAGCATCGAACCCATGGGCTCAATCGTCACTGAAATGATGAACGGGACCGTGGTACCGATCTCTTTTGAAAGGTTCTGAATCGCAAGAACTGCTGCCTTTATATTCCTCGTGTCCTGGCAAGTCTCGACAAGCAACAAGTCCGCGCCGCCTTCGATCAAACCCTTCGCCTGGGTGTAATAGGCCTCGCGCAGCCCCTCAAACGTCACTCCACCGGTCACCGTAATGGCCTTCGTCGTTGGCCCCATGGACCCAGCCACGAATCGCGGTTTCGCCGCCGTGTTAACCTCATCCGCAACTTGTCGCGCCAGTCGGGCGGCCCGCTTGTTCAACTCCAGGGCATCCGCTGCCAGGCCGTATTCCGCCAGCACGATGGGAGTTCCGCCAAAAGTGTTCGTCTCCACGATGTCCGAACCGGCCTCGAAATACTTTCGGTGAATGTCCAGCACCACATCCGGCCGCGTTCGGACGAGGTTCTCATTGCAACCTTCTAGTGCGGCTCCGCCGAAGTCCCCAGCACACAAGTGCCGCTGCTGCAGCATCGTTCCCATCGCCCCATCAAGCACAACAATCCGCTCCGAGAGCAGCTCTTGCAGGGCCTTAGCGGATTCGTTCAGATTGCGCATCCCGTGAAAAGTCCTAACCCCTTACCGGTCTATGTGATGCAATGGGAACCTTCCTATTTTCGCAGGTTTTCCCCAGGAATCGAACGCCCAACCATCGAACTAGTGTTTTTTTGGCTCGAATGGCGCCTTTGCACTCCCAAACTGCTCTAAGCCTGATGCTATACTGTGCGTCGCTCTTCCCGTTCGATCGCCCGCATGAGCCGCCGTTTGAAAATCATCAACATCGTCGGGGCGCGTCCCAACCTCCCCAAGATCGCCCCTCTAATGCGGGAAATGCAACGCCATCCCGAAATCGAGCCGATCCTCGTCCACACCGGCCAGCATTACGACGATAACTTGTCTGACATTTTCTTCCGTCAGATGGGTATCCCCGAGCCCCACGTCAATCTGGAAGTAGGGTCCGGCTCGCATGCCTCGCAAACGGCGGAGATCCTCAAGCGCGTCGAGCCCGTACTCCTCGAACATTCGCCGGATTTGGTTATCGTCGTTGGCGACGTCAATTCCACCATTGCCGTCGGTCTCGCTGCGGTCAAGCTCGGCATACCGCTCGCTCATGTCGAAGCTGGGCTGCGCAGCTTCGATCGCACCATGCCCGAGGAAATCAATCGAGTCCTCACCGATGCCCTAGCCGACTATCTCTTTGTCACTGAAGAAGATGCCATCCAGCACCTGCTCAACGAGGGCCGTCCTCGCGGCTCCATCTACTTCGTCGGCAATGTCATGATCGACTCGCTCCGCCATTTCCTCCCAATGGCGCAAAAGTCCCGCGTCGGTGAAGAATTGGCCCTCAAGAATGGCCCCGATTGGAAGCGTTTCGGCGTCCTCACCATGCATCGTCCTTCCAATGTCGATTCCATTGCCAAGCTTGCCGAGCTTCTCCGCGCCATCGACGCCGTCGCAGCCCAAGTCCCTATCGTTTTTCCCGTACATCCGCGAACTCAGCAGCGTCTCACCCAGGCGGGGATAAACCTCCATCCGCAGCTCCGCCTCATCCCGCCCATTGGGTATCTGGATTTTCTCTGCCTACTCAGCAAAGCCGCGCTAGTTTTGACCGACTCCGGCGGCATTCAGGAAGAAACCACTGCTCTTGGCGTGCCTTGCCTTACCCTTCGGGAAAATACCGAGCGTCCCATCACTATCTCCGAAGGCACAAACTTGCTCATCGGAACCGACCCTGGCAAAATCGTCGCCGCAGTGCGCGACATTCTTGCCGGAAAGGGAAAGGCTGGCCGCATCCCGCAACTTTGGGACGGCCATGCGGCTGAGCGCATCGTCGAGATTCTTCTGCGAACTTTACCCCGCGAAAAAGCACCCTAGCTGTTACGTAACAATTACAGAACAGTTGGTCTAATGGGCCTTGCCCCTTAGGACAGTTTTCACTAGGCTGGCAAATAGTGGCTACGAAAAGAGCAAGTTCCAAACTATCTGTCTGCATCCTCTCGCCGCACCCCCTGGTGCTGAGCGAGTTCGAGCGGCTTCTTTCTAAGGCCCAGTTCAAGGTGGTCACCAAGCAGCTCGAATCGACGCTTGCGCCGGACTTGCGCAATCTCGAACCTCCTCCCGCGCAGGTCTACGTCGTCGATGGCCATGCTGCCCGTCCCGCCACCGGGGCGCTTCTATCCAACATTCTCGAACACTACCCGCAGGCGCGGCTCCTTGTGGTCGGCGAGCAGCATAACGAATCCAATTGTTATTCGCTTCTTCGCCTTGGCGTGAAGGGTCTCTTGACCTACGTCGAAGCCCGCGAGCAGTTGGTTCGCGCCCTGCCCCTTGTGGCCAATGGCGGCTTCTGGGTTCCCCGCTCCGTTCTTTCGGGCTTCGTGGATTCCGTTCTCACCAGCCAAGGCCGTCGCCTCAAGACCGATTCCGTCACCAATCTCAGCCGCCGCGAGCAGGAAGTGCTGGATTCCTTGCTTGAAAATCTTTCCAACAAAGAAATCGCCAGCAAGCTCAACATCGCCGAGCGCACCGTCAAATTCCACGTCTCGAACCTGCTGAGCAAATTCGGCGTGCGACGCCGCGCCGACCTCATCCTCCTTACTTTCCAGCGCCGCATGGCTCAGGCCTGAGACTTTGCTTCCTTGAGACTGCTCGCTCTTCAGGCAATCATTTCATCGCTGACAATCCCATCGCATCCTGATAGCTTGGGAAGCCGCGCAGATGTTTTCTGCGCGCGCGGAGGCTCTCTCTTTGAACATCCTCGTCACCGGTGCCGCCGGCTACATTGGCAGTATTTGCGCTGAAGTTCTCGTCGCTCGCGGCTACCACGTCATTGCTCTCGATAATCTCCAGGAAGGACATCGCGCCGCCGTCCCCAGCCGCGCAATTTTTTGCCAAGCTGATCTCTCCGTTCGTCAGCAGATCGACAGAGTCTTTTCCAATCATCGGATTGACGCCGTCATGCATTTCGCCGGAGAAGCTCTCGTTGCCAAATCCGTGCGCGAACCCAGCGCCTTTTATGCTGCAAACATCGCTTGCGGCGTTAATCTCCTCGATACCATAACCCGCCACGGCGTGAAAAAACTCATCTTCTCGTCGACCGCCGCCACCTACGGCGAACCGCACACGGTCCCGATCCCCGAAGACCACTCCAAGAATCCCATCAATCCCTACGGTAAATCGAAATTGCGCTTCGAAGAGATTCTCGCTGACTATCGCGCTTACACCGGCCTCCAGTACGCCGCGCTTCGCTATTTCAACGCCGCTGGCGCCTCCCTCGAGCGCGGCGAGCACCATCGCGAAGAAACCCACCTTATCCCTCGTGTTCTCGATGCCGCCCTAGGGAACTTGCCTTATGTCGACGTTTTCGGTTCCGACTATCCTACTCCCGACGGCACCTGCGTCCGCGACTATATCCATGTTCTCGACATTGCCGACTCCCATATTCGCGCCCTTGAAGAAATCGAACGAGTTTCCGGCGAAGCTTTCAACGTGGGGAATGCTCGGGGTTATTCCATCTTCGAGGTCATCGCTGCGGCTGAGCGAATCGCCGGCCACAAAATCCCACGCAAGCTGGGCCCGCGCCGGCCCGGCGATCCCGCCATTTTAGTCGCCAGCAAAGATAAGCTCGAACGCATCCTCGGTTGGAAGGCCGCTCACTCTTCCCTGGACGAAATCGTCTTTTCCGCTTGGGCTTGGAAGCAAAACCATCCGCACGGCTACGTCGAAGCTGTTTCTGCGTAGATTCTTAATCAGCGATTTTGTAGCGAATGATGCACCAAAGGGCCTGCACGCCGTCTTTCCAGGTAATTTTTTTTCCCTCTTCGTAGGTTCGCCCCGCGTAGGAGATCGGCACTTCGTAGACCCGCCATTTGCCTTTGGAGATTTTTGCCGTAATCTCCGGCTCGAACCCAAAGCGGTTCGAACGCAGCTGAATTCCCTTTAGCACTTCCTTTCGGAACACCTTGTAGCAGGTCTCCATGTCCGTCAGCTTCAGGTTGGTCATCACATCGGAAAGCAGCGTCAGCACCTTGTTGGCCACATAGTGCCAGAAGTAATGCACTCTTTGCGGCCCGCCCAGGAACCTCGACCCGTACACCACGTCCGCTCGGCCATCGATGATTGGTTCCAGCAACTTTCCGTAATCGCGCGGGTCATATTCCAGGTCGGCGTCCTGAACTAGCACGATATCGCCCGTAGCCTCGGCAAAACCGCGCCGAAGAGCCGCTGCCTTCCCCTCATTCCTTTCCTGGAAGAAAAACCGCAAACCGTTTAGTTCGACCGCATCCCCGCCGTCAACCGCCGGGCTGGACGTCCCCCCATTCTTCTGCCGTTGTGCCATAGCCTCCAGAATCTGTCGCGTCCCATCTGTTGAACAATCATCTACAACGATCACTTCTTTGCGCACCTCCGTCTCCAGAACGCGCCGTAAAATCTCCTCAATTGTGGCTTTTTCGTTGTAAACGGGAATCACCACCGACAGCTTGGGATCGTCCAGCGCTGAAGGGTGTCGCCGAAGAGCAGTCATCGTTGGCAAAAGATTGTAGCGGCACGCCCCTTAGCGAGTAAAGACATGACCTGCGCACCCTGGAGGGCGTTTCGTGAACAGCAACCGCTTCTTTGCTATTCTTCTTGCTTAGAGATCAGCGACCCCGTGAGCTCCTTTTTCATCCAACAGTTCGGCTGCCGCGCCACCCAGGCTGATGGCGCCGCACTCGAGCGCCAGCTCCTCGATCGCGGCTGCATCCCTTCTGCCGCGCCCCACGCTGCCGACATTGTCGTTCTGAACACCTGCACGGTTACCGCTGCCGCGGACGCCCAAGCCCGCGATGCCATTCGGAAAATTCATGCCCAAAATCCCGCGGCCCGACTCATCGTCACCGGCTGTTACGCCCAGCGCGCCCCGGAAGAGCTCGCCGCCCTCCCCGGCGTCGCTTGGGTCGTCGGCAATTCCCACAAACCCCAAATTCCGGGCTTGGCCGCTTCGCTAATTGAGCCATCGATTCCGGCTCAATCCGTTTTCGAAGCGCAGCATGCTGCGCCCCATTTCAGNNNNCCGTCCGCCCGCCAGGAACACGATTTTCACCCAGCCGCTTCCAGTTTTTTCCCGGTCGGCGCTCTAGTCCCTGATTCCACGCTCCCATTCCATTCCTTCTCCACTGATTCCCCTGCTGCGCCTCAGCATGCTCAGCTTCTCGTCGGCGACATCTTTGACCGCACCGAATTTCTCTCCGCGCCGGTCCTCGGCGGCGAATCCAACCACACCCGCCCCATCCTCAAAATCCAGGATGGCTGCAACAACCGCTGCTCCTTTTGTGTAATTCCGTTCGTCCGCGGTAGGAGCCGTAGCCTTCCGCCCGGCCAAGTCATCCGCGAAATTCAGCGGCTGACACTGGGACAGGCATTCTTGCCTGTCTCTGCCCAGATGAATCAGCAAACCATGCCTTTGCAGTCGCCCGCCCGCGAAATCGTCCTCAGCGGCATCAACCTCGGCACCTACGGCCGCGATCTCTCACCTCGCATCGAATTCATCGACCTGCTCCGCCTCATTCTCGACGAAACCTCCCTTGAACGCCTCCGCATCAGCTCCATCGAGCCTCTCGACGTCACCCAAGACCTCATCGACCTCTTTGCGTCTACCGATCGCATCGCTCAGCACTTCCACATGCCCCTGCAATCCGCCTCGAATCCCATCCTCGCTGCCATGCATCGCTGGTATCGCTCCGAGCACTATGCCCGCCGGGCTGAGCTCATCCACGAGCGACTCCCACACGCGGCCATCGGTGCCGACGTCATCGCTGGCTTTCCGGGCGAAACCGAAGCCGACCACGCGGCCACGCTCGCCTTTATCGCTTGCCTCCCCTTTACTTACCTCCACGTTTTTTCCTACTCCTCCCGCCCCGGCACCAAAGCCGCCTGGCTCCCCAATCACGTCTCTCCCAGCATCATTAAGCGCCGCGCTCGCGAACTCCGAGCTCTCGGCGAAGCAAAATCCGCCGCCTTCCGCCGTTCTCAAATCGGCCGCACACTCCGCGTCCTCACTCTCCGCCGCGACAATACCGGCGAAACTCCATCCGACGGCACTACGCCCGCCCTCTCTAGTAATTACATACAAATTCGCACAAGCGGCGAATTCGCTGCCAATCTTTGGCTCAACGTCCGAATAGCGAATAAAAGAGGAAAGTACTTGGTGGGTGAACCGCTCGACATGCAAGAAACTCGTTTCGCCGAATCCTCAACGCTCCGCGCCGTGTAAAGGGGAAGACTCCTCGGTTCTGTGTCTCTGTGGCAGATCCTATTTTCCCTTACCCCTCAAAAATCGCCTGCGCCAACGCCTGCTCTGCCGTATGCGTAATGCTCAACGATATGCGCTTGACGCCCAACTCCTCCGCAATCTTCCGCGCCTCTCCGTCTAGCTTAATCGTCGGCCGGCCGCTCTTTTCTCGCACTACTTCAAAGTCCACCCAGCGAACCCCTCGCCGCCAACCCGTCCCCAGCGCTTTCATGGCCGCTTCCTTCGCCGCGAATCGCCCTGCATACCTCTCAAACTTATTCCGGAATCCCTCGCAATATTCTCGTTCCTCCGCCGTATAGACCCGCCGCAGAAAACTCTCTCCATGGCGCTCAATCGCCGCGCGAACTCTCTGCACCTCCGCAATGTCCACACCCATCCCGATAATCAAGGGGCCTCCGCGCCGCTTCTAGCGGACCCGTACGTGTGGCGTGCTGGCGTACAAAAAACATTGCATGGACGGGTTTTCGGAAAGGATTCGCACACATTGCTCAATGTCCGGTATAGCTTCCGAAATGTCTCTTCGGATTTCCTTCGGCTTCAGCCGCCAGAACGCCGCCTCGGAAAGGTAGATACGCAGCACATTGTCCCCCGCGAACGACAGCACCAAGCAATCATCGGTGAACGGCGTGAAATTCCCGTTCCGGAAAGTCATCGAAACCGATGGGCTGGAAAAGAACAGGGAGATGGATTTGTTTTCCCGCTCCCACTTCGCAAACATGGTCAGGGCTTCATTAGCTGAAATCGGATCCATGAGTGTTGCTCGGCGAGGCTCCCAGAAGTATCCGCAAGTATAACCGCACCGAAGGCGATTCGGAACACTGAAAGGAGAGGCGATACCCCGCTCGGCCGTATTTTCGAACTGAAATCTTCCCCACTATGACTTTCCGCGCCCCGATGGTCAGCGATTATACTGATCTAGTTGTGACAACGGCCAGTTCATCTTCGCGGAAGCGCCCTGATCGCAGACGCCCTTCAGCACATCTTCCTGCTAAGGCCTGGACCATGCGCCGCTCGTGCGGCCTCCAAATTATTGAGGTTTCCGCCTTCGCCAAATTTCCCTGGCTTGTTCACGGCTTCAGTACCCGTCCGGGTGGCGTTAGTCCGCTTGTGAACGGTTCAGCAGGGGCGCCTCAAAACGCTGAAAAAGTTCTAAACCTCGGCTTCACGGAATGGGACACGCGCGAAACTGTGCTCGAAAATCGCACCCTCTTTCAATCGGCTCTCGAAGTGCAAGATTTCACTCTGATCGCGCTCAAACAATCCCACTCTGATGTAGCCCATGCATTCGACTCCGCACCCGCAGAACCCTGTCACGGCGATGCCTCCACGACCAACCGGCCCAGCCTCCTCCTCGCCGTTCAAAGCGCCGACTGTGTCCCCATCCTCCTCGTGGATCCGACAAAGCGCGCCATCGCGGCTGTTCACGCGGGCTGGCGCGGCACCTTGCAGCGCATCGTGGTCAAGGCCATTGGAAGAATGCAAATGGAGTTTGGCACGCGGCCAGCGCATCTCCTCGCCGCCCTCGGCCCCGCCATCGGTGGCTGCTGCTACGAAGTCGGCACCGAAGTGGCCACACAATTCACTTCCCAGTTTCCCGGTGCCGCGGATTGGTTCAACGAACTCCGCACGGGCGACGCGCCCAACCCTCTCCAATGGCTCAACATGGCCCCGCCCGGCCACCAGCCTCCCTCTAAAAACGCTCTCCTCGACCTTCGCAAAGCCAACCGCGCCCAACTCCTAGGCGCAGGCTTGCGCTCCAGAAAGATTTTCATCAGCGACCTCTGCACCGCCTGCCGCCGCGACCTGCTCTTCAGCTACCGCAAAGAAGGTCCCCTCTCCGGCCGCCTCCTGTCCGTCGTCGGCATTCGCCCCTAAATTGGCCTGCGACGCTCTTTACAAGCGCCTCCTGGAAGTTTCCTACCCAAGGCTTGCTTGGAACACGGAAATCGTGTACACTGAAATCGTGAAGAACATCACTCTCAGTGCTGATGCCGACCTCATCGAGAAGGCTCGCCAAGTGGCCAAGTCCGAGCACAGAACCTTAAACGATGCTTTCCGCGATTGGCTCGAGTCTTACGCCCGTCGCCAAGGGGACGTTGAGGCCCATCGCGCTTTGATGCGTCGCCTGCGTCACATCAATTCCAACGGTCCTTATACCCGCGACGAGATGAATGAACGATAGATTCTTTCTCGATACCAACGTTTTCGTTTACGAGGTGAGTAGCGCCGTTCCCGCAAAGCAGGCTGTGGCTTCTCGTTTGGTCGACGATGCGCTGCAATCCGGAAAGGGTATCGTTAGCTTTCAGGTTGTCCAGGAATTTTTCAACGTCGCATTCCGCCGCTTCACTCCTCCGATGTCATCGGATGAGGCCGAACAGGTTCTGGCCTTGACATTTCGTCCTCTCCTCGCTGTTCACTCATCCTATTCGCTCTACCAGCATGCTCTCAAACTAACTCGCACACATTCGCTTTCTTGGTACGATTCCTTGATTGTGGCCGCTGCTATCGAAAGTGACTGCCGCGTCTTGTACACCGAAGATTTCCAGCACGGCCAAAGATACGACAAACTGCTTGTCCTGAATCCCTTCTTGTAGTTGGCAATATTCTGGAAGAGAAATGCCGCACGAGAACCCTATCTGGGGGCTTACGCGGGGAGTCCCAGCTTGGGATTTTCAATCTGCTGCAAAGCGAGCTGCCCGCAAGCGGCCATCACGTCTCGCCCACGCGAATACCGCACAAAGGCCGGTACGCCCTTGTCGTTCAAGATTCGCCGGAACTCCTCGATCCGCTCCTCGTTTGGTTCTTGGTAAGGCAACTCTCCGGGATTCCACGGAATTAAGTTAACTTTTACCCGTTTCAGCGGCGCCAGCAATTTCACCACGCGTCGCGCATCTTCCGGCGCATCATTCGCGCCGCCCAGCATCACGTATTCAAACGTCAAATGCTCCCACGGTCGCAATGGATATTTCTTGCAAGCCTCCAGCAACACTTTTAACGGATACTTCCGGTTGATTGGCATCAATTTGTCCCGTTGCTCGTCGTTCGACGCATTCAGTGAAATCGCCAGCTTCGGCCGCACCTTCTCCTGCGCCAGNCCGCTCGATGCCCGGAACGATTCCGCTCGTCGAAAGCGTCATATGCTTTGGCGAAATCGCGACTCCTTCTGGATCGAGCAGAATCCGCACCGCCGCCATCACATTGTCGAAATTCAACAGCGGCTCCCCCTGCCCCATCAGCACCACGTTCGTCTGCTTGTCCTCAGATCCGAAGGGCTGCTCCCTTGCGGCGCCGGCATCCTTGCCGGCTTCTCCAGTGCCGTGAAAGCTTTCTTGGGCGGCAGCCTCCAAGACCGCAAGCACCTGCCCCACAATCTCCGCTGCCGTCAAATTCCGAATCAGCCCGAGCTGTGCCGTCAAACAAAACTGGCAATCCACCGCGCAGCCCGCTTGCGTCGAAATGCAAATCGTCTGCCGCCCCTCGCTCGGCATGAACACCGCTTCCACCGAAGCGGGCCTCGAAGCACCCCCAGATTTTTTCAGTTTCTTCTTCGCGTCCTCAATGCTCTTTTTCTCTGTCTCCTCTGTGTTAAGTTCTTTCTCTTTGCCATCGCTCAGGTTAAACAGATACCGCACCGAACCGTCCGCCGACACGAACCTCTGCCTCACCGCGGGCAGCGTAACGCTCGTTTCTTTGCTCAGGCGCTCGCGCAACCCCGCAGGAAGATTGGTCATCTGCGCAAACGCGGACTTCCTCTCTGCATACAACGCATGATAAATCTGCTCCCCGCGATACCCTGGCTCCCCCATCGCCACAAGCAATTCGCGCAGCTCTGCTTTCGATTTGCCAAGAAGTTCCATGCCGCCCCAGATCCTTCCAGATCAGTTTACCTTGCACGGCCGCTTCTTGCCCCCTGTCCGAGATCCGCTTCAGGTTCGCGCTACGCCCGAGCCGCTATCGGCGCTATACTTTAACGAAACGGACTTTGACCTCTTGCTTTAGGAGTTGCCCATGCCACCACAGACTGCCGTCGAGCAGCTTGCCATCACCGACTGGGTTAACGGCCTCGCGGCCATCCCCGTGTCCAACTTCACCCTAGAAAACGTCCAGAACTACATCCTCCGCCACGCCGTTCGCCCCGAAACCCTCGAAAAATACCTCTTCTTTTCCAAAGGCAACTACACTCGCAATCTCATCTTCAAAAACGAAATCTTCGAGTGCATGACTATTTGCTGGGAAATCGGCCAGGTCAGCCGCGTCCACAACCACCGCGATCAGAACTGCTGGATGTCCGCTCCCATCGGCCGCCTACAAGTTCAGAATTTCCGTGTGGAAGAGAAGGACCCTGTACGCGGTAAATGCCGAATCGTTGCCACCGAAATTTACGAAATGGACGCCGCGCATCCCGCCTACGTCAATCCGCTCGAGCCCGTCCATCAAGTACTCAATCTCGCCGAGTTCAAGCAGCGCGCCGTCAGCATTCACGTTTATTCCAAGCCCTTCGACAGTTGCGAAGTTTATCTCCGCGACAGGGGCACCTATTCCGATGTTCCGCTCCACTACACCAGCGAATACGGCAAGCTCAACCCCACCGAAAAGCTCCTGTAGTAGCACAGGCTCTCAGCCTGTGCCTCTCTAAAACGGGGTGCCCTCTCGCCCCGCGCCCCCATCTTAAGTGTTTTCTGTATCCTATTGAAACCAAGTGCTTTACAAGAATGGCGAGTTCAATTTCTTCTTTTGTGGCTCTCTGTGTCACAATTACGTTTATGCCGACCGCGACCGAAACTCGCGACATCCAGAAGCAGGTCCTCCCCAACGGCCTAGTGGTCATTACGGAGATCATGCCCCACGTCCGCTCCGTCTCGGTGGGCGTCTGGGTGCGCAACGGTTCCCGCCGCGAAGTTCCTGAAGAAAACGGCCTCGCCCACTTCATCGAGCACATGGTTTTCAAAGGCACCGCGCGCCGTTCCGCCGAAGCCATCGCCCGCGAAATGGACTCCGTCGGCGGCATGCTCGACGCTTTCACTTCCAAAGAGCAAATCTGTTTCAACGCCAAAGTACTCGACGAACATCTTCCCATCGCTTTCGACGTTATCGCCGACCTCGTCCTCCGCCCTCTCTTTGACTCCGAAGACGTTCGCAAAGAGCGCCAGGTAGTCCTTGAAGAGATCAAGATGGACCTGGACAATCCCGAATATCTGCTCCACGACATTTTCACTCGCGGCTTCTGGCCCGAACATCCCCTCGGCCGCCCCATTCTCGGCACTCCGCAAACCGTGCGCGCCTTCAATCGCGAAGCGCTCCACCGCCGCTTCCAGGATTGGTTTGCCCCGGATCATTTGGTCATCACGGCCGCAGGAAATCTCACTCACAGTCAGCTCATGGACCTAGTCCAGCACGAATTCGGCGAACTCAGACCGTCGCGAGCACTCGTTGCTCACACGCCGCCTTCCACCAAAGCGCCGATCCATCTCGAAACCAAGCGCGACCTCGAGCAGGTGCACATCTGCATCGGCGTTCCCGCCCTACCCCTTAGACACGAGGCGCGCTTTGCCGCCGCGGTTCTGAATAACTTGCTCGGCGGCGGCATGTCCTCGCGCCTCTTTCAGAATATCCGCGAAAAAGAAGGTCTGGCTTACGCCGTTTTCAGCGAACTCACTCCCTATTCCGACGCCGGCATGTTTACCGTCTACGCCGGAACCGCCACGGAAACTATCGGCCAGGTCATCGACCTCACCATCAGAGAATTTCGCGCCATGAAAGAAACCCTCGTCACCGAAGAGGAGCTTCTCCGCGCCAAAAACCATCTAAGAGGCTCATTGATTCTCTCCCTGGAATCCACCAGCTCCCGCATGTCCAACCTCGCGCGCCAGGAGCTGTACTTCGGCCGGTTCTATTCTCTCGACGAAATCCTCTCCTCCATTGACGCCGTCACCCGCGAAGAACTCCAGTCCCTCGCCCGCGAGTTCTTCCGCCCCGAACAAATCGCTGTCGCCGTCCTCGGCCCCCTTAACGGCTTCACCCTGGACCGCGCGCGCCTAGCTTGCTGAGGCCCTCGGCTGCCTTCCGGGTTCCGGACTGCCCAGCGCCCCTGCGATTTTTTGAGGTTCCGCTGTAAGTACTCCACCCCCGTTTTTTGTGTAAGTGTTGATTCTGAAGGGACTTAAAGTCCTTTGTTTTCATACACTTTCATAACTGTTCATTCTAAAGGAGTTATCCTCACTGTGCGGCTGGCCTCGTAAAACAGCCTAACTTTGTCCAAAGGCGCCAAAGATGGCTTGGAACCTGTCGCCACGAATCCGCTTCGGCTTACTCCTGGCGCAGGGCATTAATCGGATCGACTTGGGTAGCCCGGCGCGCCGGGATATAAGTGGCCAAGGTCGCGACGACGATAAGGGCCATCGGCACGACAAAATAGAGGCTGGGCGCGCCGACATGCATGTCATAGAACATTGCCTCGAACAGTCTCGGCAGAGGCAGCGCCATAGCTAATCCAATGACTCCCCCGATTACTGTCATTTTCAGGCCTTGCCACAGCACCATGCGCAGCACATCGCCGCTTCTGGCTCCCAGGGCCATGCGGATGCCGATTTCGTGCGTGCGCTGGCCCACGGAATAAGCAATCAGCCCGTAAATCCCAATAGCCGCAAGGATCAACGCGAGAATCGCAAAACTGCCCAGCACTTGCGCCAACACGGTGTCACCACCGTGTTGGCGGTCGACGACTGTCGTCATGCTCATCACCTTATCGAGAGGAAGCTCGGCATCGACTTGCGCAACGGCATTGCGCAGCGCGGAAGTAAGAGCACTGGGATCGGCATTGGTCCTCAGCATCAAGGAAAAGGAGTTAATCGGCCGCTGGAGGAATGCTTCGAAGATTTCCGGCTCCTCGCGAGTTCCTTCGGAATAAGTCTTCACGTTTCCTACCACGCCGACAATCTCACTCCATTCCGGAGTTGCGCCCGCCACATCCAATTGAATCTGTTGCCCAAGCGGCTCCTGATCTGGCACATGGCGGCGCACAAATTCCTGGTTGACCAAGACGACTCGCGGCGCGCTGGAGTTATCCCTCTCGGTGAAACTCCTGCCACGCAGCACCGAAATACCAGCCGTGCGGAAGTAATCGGCGGTCACAATGACATGGAGCGCGCTGGGCCGCTGCTTGTCTGCCTCAGGCTGTCCTTTCAGCTCAAAGGTGACGTTGTCCGCTCCGCTTGCTGGCAAATCCGAGGTAGCGGCAGCCGATTCGACTCCAGGAATCTGCTGGAGCCGCGGAAGCATGTCCCGGACGAAGGCAGCTTGCAGAGACGCATCTTTGTAACGAGCCTGGTCGAGACTCACGCTGGCAGTGAGAAGATGATCCGGCGGGAAGCCCACATTCTGATGCTCGGTGAGATAAATTGTGCGGACCAGCAGCCCAGTACCTACCAGCAGAAACAACGCAAGAGCGATTTCACTCGTCACCATAACGGTTCGCAGACGGTTATGCGAGCGCCCAGCGGAAGCCGCGCGGCTCTCCTCTTTCAGATTGGTATTGATGTCCGTGCGAGATGCTTTAAGGGCGGGCGCCAGGCCGCACAACACCGCGGAAAACAGCGAAACCCCCAGGGTGAACAGCAAGACGTTCGTGTCGAGGGTTATAGGCACGGCGCTCATAGCATCGTTGAAGTTCAAGTTGGCCCGCAGGAAGCGAATACCCCAATAGCCAAGCAGAAGACCCACACCCCCGCCCAGCAAGGCCAGCAACAGCCCTTCCGTCAACAATTGCTGGACAATGCGGCGTCGGCTGGCACCCAGCGAAATGCGAATGGCCAACTCTTTCCTGCGTCCCGCCGCACGTGCCAATAGCAGCCCGGCAACGTTGCTACAGGCAATGAGGAGAACAAAACACACCGCTGTCGACATTACGCCGAGGGCGCCGCGAATGCTGAACTCGTAGATCAAGAAGTCGGGCAGCGTGCGCACCGAGGCGCCCCAGCCTTTTTCCGTCTCGGGAAAATCCTCTTCCGCGCGGCGTGCCAAAGTTTTCATTTCAGCGCGAGCCTCCCCCAGAGTCACGCCGGGTTTCAGCCGCCCGAAGGCATACAAGGAATGGTCCTTGCGCGCGGCGGCTGTCTGATCCGCTGCAGTCAGCACCAGAGGAGTCCAAAGTTTTTCCGTGAAGCCGAGCATATGGAAATCTGCCGGCATCACTCCGGCGACGGTATAGTCTTCACGGTTCAATCGGACAGTGCGGCCCACGATTCCTGGATCCGAGCCGAAGCGCCGTTCCCACAAGTCGTGGCTCAGAATGACGACGTGGTCGCGCCCGGGCTGGTCCTCCCCATCTGTGAAAGTGCGTCCGAGTTGCGGAGCGACGCCCAGCACGCTGAA
>OCOJ01008535.1_pt1 | contig 33952 bp, 23 predicted proteins | sample 1539251 | NCBI WGS metagenome assembly OCOJ01 (sample SAMN01911457, study PRJEB22624) | soil metagenome | biome: Soil | place: Malaysia | collected 2012-04-30 | depth RA_metagenome m
GTCGCGGTAATACTCGGCGATCGTCGTCGCGCAGTAAATGCTGGCTTCACGCGCGGCCACCGGCATGTTGGAAGTATTGGCGATCAGGACGGTGCGCTCCGTCAGCGGCCGCCCGCTGGCCGGATCCGTAAGCCGCGGAAATTCATCCAGCACTTCGGCCATTTCGTTTCCGCGCTCCCCGCATCCCACGTAGAGAATCACATCCGCATCACACCATTTGGCGAGCGCGTGCTGCAGAATTGTCTTGCCTGTGCCAAAGGGACCAGGCATCGAAGCCGTTCCTCCTTTGGCCAGCGGAGCGAAGGTATCCAGAACGCGCTGCCCGGTAATCAGCGGCTGCGTGGGATCAAGGCGTTCGCTCACCGGCCGCTCGGAACGAACCGGCCAGCGAGTGACCATGGTCAGGAGATGCCGTTTGCCCGCGGCATCTTCGACGGTGGCCACCACTTCGTCTTTTGTGTACTCGCCCTCCCGCGCGAACTCGACCAGTTTTCCCTGGACGCCGGGGGGAACGAGCAGGCGATGCTCAATGAGCGGCGTTTCCGGAACCACACCCAGCAGGGTTCCGGGAAGGACCGGTTGGCCGATTTCCGCCCGGGGCGTGAACCTCCATTTTCTGAGCGGAAGGGCTTCGGCCTGGGAGCCGCGCAACAGGTAGATGCCCTGTGCATCCCGAATCACCGCTAAAGGCCGCTGCAGACCGTCGTAGGTGCTGCCCAGCAGCCCGGGGCCGAGCGACACAGAGAGAGGTGCCCCGGTTCCGTAGAGCGGTTCGCCGGGCCGCAAGCCGGAGGTCTCTTCATAGACTTGGATAGTGGCGAGATCGTAATTGAGCGCGATCACCTCGCCCGCCAGGCGAGCTTCACCCACCTGAACCTGCTCGAGCACGCTCAGCGGACCGGCTACGCGGGCCTTGACCACGGGGCCGCTGATCCACGTGAGCGAGCCGGCGCGGGCGGCAGTGCCGGCACGAGTCTGCTCTCCCAGAGTGGTCACGACACCCCTTGCGACAAAATCTGGAACACCCGTTCCCGAAGCGCTTCTCTGGCCAAGGCAAGCTGCTGCGGAAAAGTGGCGTCAAACTGCGTGCGTCCGAAGAAGGTGAGCAAACCGCCCCATGCAGGGGCCGGCTCCGGCGCGCGCCGGAACTGGACTCCTGTTTCGCGGGACCATTGCTCCAGGGTGTCAGGGGAGAGCAGTTGGTGACCCACGGGATCTGCCGAGAGCGTCAACTCGCTCGAGCCGAGATCGCGAGCGGCGCGCAACGCGCAGCGCTTCAGGACTTTGAGGTAGCCCGGCTCAGCGACCAGGGCCCGCAGCCGCGCCTCGGCCCCCAGCCAGGCGCCGTTGATCGGGCCTTCGCGGAGCGTAAGAAAACGGCGCTGGCCCTCCAGTTCGGCCCGGCCGGCATTCTTTCGATGGAGCGCGGCCACCTGGCGTTCGGCGGCCTGCTCTGCCTGGCCGCGCAGGGCCTGGCATTCCGTTTTGGCCTGTTCGAGGATGGCGGCAGCGCGCCGCCGCGCCTCTTCGGCAACTTCCACGGCCCGATGATGCGCGCGCCGGGTTACCTCTGCGGCCAGCGCTTCGGGGTCTCCCAGAATCTCCGCCATCAGCCCTCCAGATGAGTGCCCAGGGCGCGCTCGATCTGCGCTTCCAGGGCGCCCGCCGCTCTGCCCGGGCCCGGGCCGGGAATCTCCACCAGCAGAGCGCCGGCCTCGTCCATGGTCTCGGGACGCGCATTGGAAAAGTCTTCGGTGAGCAGAATGAGCGCGATCAGGGGATCCGCCAGGGCGTCGCGGATGGCTTGGCGTGCTTCTTCGATGCTCGAAACCGCACGTCCCTGGAGTCCCAGGAGCCCCAGACCGAAGACCGCGTCTTCATGTCCAATCACGAATATCTTCTGGCCGTACATCAGCCCCTCAAGATGATGAAGGAGACGATCAATCCGTAGATGGCAATGCCTTCCGCCAAGCCCACAAAAATCAAAGTCCGGCCGAGCAACTCCGGCTTTTCAGCGATGGCGCCGATGGCGGCGGCCCCGGCGACGCCCACGGCGATGCCTGCCCCGATGGCCGCCAGTCCCGTGGCGATGGCGGCGCCGAGGAACCGGCCCTGGCCGGCGTTGATGGCCGCGGCATCCTGGGCGTAGGCCGGCTGGGCTAGCAAAAACAGGACAAGCACCACCAGCAATACGTTGAACCCTTCAAGCCCGAAAACCCACGCTCGCATGTCTTCCTCCCGTTTGTAGAGAGAGCGGGGCGAAGAGCTGCCCTCGGCCCTGAAAAAACCGGCTGAAGAATTCGTAGTATTCGAGCCGCAGCGCCTGGATGCCCACGATCAGGCCCTCGAATGCGACGATGATTACCGTGCCTAAGGGCATCACAATCCAGCCCCAGCCTCCGGCGGAATAGCCTGCCACCAGACTCGACAGCCCTTCGTGGGCCACCGCGAACGCGCCCAGGCGCACGAACGACAGGCTGTTGCTGATGTACCCGATGCAAGCCTCGAAGAGCTCGAAGAAGCCTGTGAGCAGCGCCTCCCCCAGAGGCGCGGCTGGCTGGTGCCAGATCCAACCGGAAAGCGGCTCGCGCAGCCACAACAGGAGAGACAGCGCGGGAATCAGCAGCAGCACAGTTTTGGGCAAAACGCCAAAGAAGACGCCGAGGCCGCCGCCCAGCAGGGTCCAGTACAGTGCAATCCCGGCCACGCCGTTCTTCTCCAGGAGCAAGCGCGGCCAGTCCCTGGAGCGCCAGGCATTCGCCAGATTCAGCGCAAAGCCCGTATTGAGCAGAACCACGCCGGCCGCAATGGCGGCGCGCAAAATGGTCCACATCCCTTCCAGAGGACGCAGCCAGGCGGCAGGCAACACCGCCTGCCCAAACGCGGCGCCGTAGAGCAGGCCAAAAAGCATCCCGCTCACGCCCGCGGCCGCCGCCAAAATTCCCCACTCCAGGCCGCGGCGGCGCAGCCACAATCCGGCGAGCAAAAGGAGGAAGCCGTGCCCCAGGTCGCCGAACATCATGCCGTACATCAGCAGGAAGCTGGCCGTAACGATCATCGTAGGGTCCAGCTCGTTGTAGGAAGAGCGTCCAAACATGCTGACCAACGGCTCGAAGGGCCGGAGCCAGCGCGGAATTCGCACCAGGCTAGGCACGCTCTGCCGGCTGGGATCGGGCTTGAGCACCTCCATGGCGATGGCATGGCCCGCCGCGCTCTCCACAGCACTCTTGACCCCGGCGAGCTCGCTGGCCGGGACCCAACCCGAAATCAAATAGACTTCGCCATGCTTGAGAAAACGACGGATGGCCCCGGCGAGTTTTCCATCGGCAGCCGCCCGGGACCACAACCGGCTTAGTTCAGGGGTGAGCTCGGCAGCGAGCTGCACACGCTTGCGATCCAGCCGGCGGAGAAGCCCCTGCGTTTCCTCGACTTTGTGCTCGAGCGCGCGGACCGCTTCCGAGGGCCGTCCGAGGGCTTCCTGGGGCACCGTGATGGGCTCGAAGAATGCGCTCTTCAGAGCCCGGTCGAGGATGGCGGCATTCTCCGTGGCGCTGGCGGCCAGCGCCAGCGTGCGGTCCTTCCGGCTTTCGAGGGGCACAAGGACGAACGGAATCTGAAAGAGCGCCTCGGCTACGCGGGAGACGTTTTCGGCGGGCAGCGTGCCCACGGTCACAGTTTGAAATTCCAGCCGGCGCAACTGCTCGACCGGCACATCCAGCGGCAAGAGCAGCCGGACCTGGGATTCGCCGAACTTCAGCCGTTCCAGCTCCTGCTCCGTCTCTTTGAGCTGACGCTGCCAGCTCTGCACCGGCGTTTCCAGCACGGAGAGCCGCGCTTCGATCTCGTGCCAATCCCGCTGCGGATCAAGAACGCCATCCGGCGGCGGTCCGGGAGCCGGCACGCGGCCGAGCGCGCGGAGCAGATCGCCCAGGCGCGTGGAGAGGCTGTGGTAGCGGCCGGCCAGCTCGCTCCAGTGGGGAGAAAAAGTCCAGCCCTCCGGCGCTACGTCTTCCAGGTGCATCACTTCCATGCGCGCGAGCGCTGCGGTGACGGCCTCGAGATCCGGCTCGAGTACAAAGAGATTGGCCTCCCGCATGGGTTCGGGCGCGAACATGTTCATGCTGCTCGGAGCAAACGGGGTGCAATTTCCGCGCCGGTCAATCCGGCGGCTTTTCCTTCGGCAATTACGGCGAGATCGCGCACCTCGCTCTCCAGCAGCCAAAGGTAGGCCAGGACCCCGCCGAGGTGAAATAAAGGCCGGCGGATCACCGAGGTGGCCAGGAGAAAGCGTTCCCGTTCCGCCCGGATCTCGATCTCCGTCAGAGCCTCCACTTCCGAAAGCGCGGGAGAGACCTGGAAGCCCAGCCGCCCGGCCTCCGCCGCGAGCGATGAGCCTAGCGCCACGCGGCGCACCATGTCCAGCCCGGCAGCAAACGCACGATGCAGGGTGAAGTTGATGATTTCCTCGGGCGTCATGCCTCCGTAGATGCGGTACCGGAAGGCCCAGAGAAGGTTTTGAATGGCGATCCAGCGGCCCAGGAGCCGGCGCGCGCCGGCTTCGCCCTCTTCACCTTGCGATTCGATGAGCCGCACCAGCTTCCGGAAATAGAACAAATCCAGGGCCACCTCGAGATGAAACAGCCGCCGCTCCTGCTGATACCTTTCCATTGCGTTCTGGAGGGGGCGCGCGAATGGGGTCGTGCGGATCTGCTCGAGGACCATGGACACGGAGTCCGCTTCGAGCAGGGACTCCGACGGCAGTCGCGGAGCTGGAACCGGAACCAGGGCGTCCAGCGCGCGCCGGCGCTCCAAGCGGTAGTGCACGGCGCGCAACACCGTCTTCAGGTTTTCAATCTCGAATCGCTGGAGATACCAGGCCACCAACGCCGCGGAGCGGCGCGGGAGATAACGCGCCAGCACGCGTCCGGCGGCTGCCACCTCTCCGCGCAGATTCCGCGCCAGGATTCGTCCATCGCCTGCAACGGCTCTGGCCGCCGTGGTGCGGGCGAGCAACTGGCCGAGTTCCGCGAGGGAGTTGGCTTCCACAAGGCTCTTCCAGGCGGCCTCGTCCAGCAGGCGGGAAAGCCGCGCGCGTATGGATCCCTGCACGGCGGCATAAGAAAAGGGCCTCAAATCAATCGCCCCTGTTGATCACCCAGTCCACGACCATCGCCACTGCTTCCGGAAGGTGAGTGTTTGCCCGGCGGCCGAACTCCCGCGCGTCCGCTTCCGCTTTCTCCAGGTGCTGCGATTTCTCCTCGGCCCCCTGGGCTTCAGCGGCCTGCAAGCGGCCGCGCAGCATGCTCTCTGTCTCCCGCCGAGCGGCTTCCACCATTTGTTCGGCCTCTTGGCGAGCGCCTTCGATGGTCTCTTTGGCGCGTTCCTCTGCCGCTTTCAGGATGTCCCGCGCCTGCTCTTCCGCTTCCATCAGGCGCTTCAGGATGCTCTCCGCGGCCATGCTTTGCCCTCGGCGGAATGTTCAGCACAGATGCGGCAATTCCCGCTTCCATCGCCTGCGCGGAGTCTCCCACTGCGCGCTTCCCGCCGCGCGCGCGAGGGGAAATGCGCGCTGTTGATGAGGCAGAGATACCAGAGAATGCCGGAGATGTCCAAGAGGAAGTCCGGGGCCAGGAGCCCGAGAAATGCAGCCGCTGGCCGGCAAGCCTGCCTGCGCGCGCACCGGGATTTCCACATGCCGGTTTGATGTATGCTTGCAGCCTGAACAGCTTGCGGAGGGTGATCGACATGTCTTCAGGAATGAGCCGGCGCGACTTTCTGGGAGGAGCAGAGGCTGTGGCGCTGGCCGGCCTTCTGAGCCGCGCCTATGCGCATGTTTCCCCGGAGGAGTCCGCGGGGGACGAGGAATTCTGGGCGCAGATTCGCGGTGCTTACATCCGCGATCCCAAAATCCTGAACCTGAATAACGGCGGGGTGGCTCCGGCGCCCACTCCCGTGCTGGATGCGGAGATTGAAGCGATTCGCTACAGCAACCAGCTTCCGGCCTACCGCATGTGGAACGACCTGGAACCGAAAATCGAGGATGTGCGCAAGAAACTCGCGCAGATGTGGAGCGCGGACCCCGAGTGCATCGCCATCACGCGGAACGCCAGCGAATCCCTGCAGATCGCCCAGTTCGGCCTGGACCTGAAGGCCGGCGACGAAGTCCTGCTGACCAGCCAGGACTATCCGCGCATGATCACCACCTGGCAGCAGCGCGAGCGGCGCGAAGGAATCGTGCTCCGGCAACTGGACTTCGCCGTTCCGGTGGAGAATCCCGCCGATTTGGTGCGATTGTATGAGCAGGCCATCACGCCGCGCACCCGCGTGATTCATGTTTCGCAGGTGGTGTTCATGACCGGCCAGATTTTTCCCGTCAAGGAAATCTGCGCGCTGGCGAGGGAGCGGGGCATCACCAGCATCGTGGATGGCGCGCATGCCTTTGCCCACGTGCCTTTCCAGTTCCCGGAGATTGATTGCGACTTTTACGGCGCGAGCCTGCACAAGTGGCTTTCCGCGCCCATCGGCACCGGCGTGCTCTACGTGCGCAAGGACCGCATCGAAAAACACTGGGCGCTGATGGCCGCGCCGGAGTCCATGGACAAGAACATCCGCAAGTTCGAGGAGATCGGCACGCATCCCGCGGCCATGCACAATGCCACGCTCCAGGCGCTGGAATTCCACGAGCGGATCGGCGCGGAACGGAAGTTCGCACGCTTCCGTTATCTGAAGAACCGCTGGGCGGAGCGCCTGAGCCAAATCCCCGGCGCCAAAATGACGGTGGGACTGGCGCCGAACCAGTCCGGCGCGTTCGGCACCATCCACTTCGATACCATGGAGCCCGGAAAACTGGGCGACGTGCTGCTTTCGAAGCACAACATTTTCGTCACGCCGATCACCGGGCCGGCCGTCAGCGGCATCCGCGTGAGCGCGAACCTTTACACCTCGACGGACGAAATCGACCGGTTCTGCTCCGCTGTGGAAGCCATCGTCCCGCGCGCCTGACGCCGGCATCTCCCGGCGATTGCCCCCAGCCCCGCCGGGGTTTACCATCGGCGCGCATGTCCCTTCCGCGGCTCTATCCCCGCACCGCGCTGGTGCTGCTCACCGCGCTGAACCTGCTGAATTACATCGACCGTTCGGTGCTGTTTGCCGTTCAACCCTTAGTGCAGCAGGAATTCCGCCTTCCGGATGCGGACTTCGGGCTGCTGACCAGCGCGTTTTTTATCGTCTATATGCTGGCGGCGCCGCTGGTGGGCCCGCTGGCGGACCGCTACCGCCGCAAGCCGATCCTGGTGCTGGGCGCAATCCTGTGGAGCGTGGCCACGGTGCTCACCGCGGCCACGCACAGTTTCGGCGTGCTCTTCTTCCGCCACGCCATCGTGGGGATTGGCGAAGCGACGTTCACCACCATCGCTCCTACCTGGGTGGCGGACCTTTTTCCGCAGGAACGGCGCGGGCGCGTGTTCGGGTTCTATTACCTGGCCCTGCCGCTGGGCACGGCGCTGGGCTACCTGCTGGGAGGCACGCTGGGGCCGCGCTACGGCTGGCGCGTGCCGTTTTACCTGGGCGGCGCCCCGGGACTGCTCCTGGGCCTCGCATTGATTTTCTTTTCGGAGCCGGAACGCGGCGCGCAGGACGTGAGCGTGGCCTCGGGGAGCGTCTCTCCGCTCAGCCTGGTGCGCAACATGGCGTTTCTCACCGTCTCGCTGGGCATGGCGGCGATGACTTTCGCGCTGGGAGGATTGCAGGTGTGGATGCCCACGTTTCTGCACCGCATGCGCGGCTATTCGCTGGAGCGCGCGAATCTGTTGTTCGGCGGCATGCTGGCCATCAATGGGACGCTTGCGTCGCTCGCCGGAGGCTGGCTGGGCGACCGGCTGCTGCGCCGGTCCAGGGGCTCGTACAACCTGGTTTCAGCCCTGGGCATGGCCATCGCGCTGCCGGTGATGATGGTGGCCATTTATTCCACCGGCCCGGCAATGCTGCCGGCCATCTTTGTGGGCAGTTTTCTGCTGCTGCTGAACACGTCGCCGCTCAACGCGGCGCTGGTGAACTCGGTAGCGCCGGGCGTGCGCGCCACGGCGCTGGCCGTGAATATCCTGATGATTCACCTGCTGGGCGACGCGCTCTCGCCCTGGGTGATCGGCTTCATCTCGGATCGCCGCTCGCTCGAAGGCGGCTTCGGCAGCGCCGTGGTGGCCATCGCTATTTCGTCCGCGATTCTCTTCTACGGGATGAGATTCGCTCCGCGCGTGCCGGCGGAACCACCGAGCGGCCTTGCGCTAAAAGCGTAGGGGCACGACTCGAATATTCCGACGCAGGAAGCGCGGCCGTACTCCAACTTGCCCGAGGCCCTGTCCGCTGTGCACCCCGCGCCTTCAACGGTGCAAGCAAGTGGCGCCCAGCCAATTGGAGCGCCACCCGCGCTTCCGCCACGCCAGAACTCAGGAGCCATTGGGCGCTGCTGGCCAGAATGAGCGCGCTGGAAATTGCTTGCCCCGTGGCCACATTTAGACCCGAATCGCCGGTCCAACACTCTAACGGGTACGCGTCGATACTATTTGAAGGCCTCTATCTTCTTCTAGGGATGCGGACGCGATCCAACCAGTCGGTCTATAGCAATGAAAAGAACAAACAACTCGAGAGTTGAGGCCACTGCAAACCAAGCCATCGGCCAGCCTCCCGTCCTCTCAAGCAGAACCACATAGGCCAGCAAGTGGAGAATGAGCAGTGCCCCAAGGGCAAGCCAAAATCTCCACGCTCCCCAGAGTCTCTTATAGACAGCAACAAGATATCCGAAGATAAAGCAGGTGAAGAGCCCCAGCGGGATCCATGCACGGAATAATTTGGAATCCGTCGCAACATCGTGCTGCGCGGCAAGAACCGCGAGAAAAACCACGCAGAGCCCTGCCAGCAGGTAGATGCCCCAGTCCCGCAGTTTTCGTGCTAGTGACATTGCCCGGCGACCGCTTCGAGGTCACTTCTTCTGAAGAAAGGCCACACCGTTTCGTCCCCCCCGTAAAAAGCCGGCGTTTCCTTTTTCCGTGGGCCGAAGCCGAACCGGCGCCTTATCACGAACCACAAGTTCGAAAAGATGTTTAGGATCCCAATCGTGGGAATAGGCCACTCAAATTCGAGATCCCCCCTTAGAAAAAGCATGCACCTGCCGACGACAGCCTGGGCTTTTTGATCGGGCGCGTACCTTCCGGTCAGCTTGTGGACATGAAGGTCCGAGTACAATCCCCAGGCGTACACGAAGATCGCATCGAGGGCGGGGTCATCCTGATTTCGGGGAAATCGTGCGTGAAATTCATCATTCGTAATGTTGCCCTCGATGAAGTCGCGCAGCACGCGGGCTCCCACGTCGCGTTGTTTACGGTTGACCACAGGCCCACTACTGATCAATGAATGTGCATATCCCCAATGAAGCGGCGTCGATTACGAGCGATGCAGCAGCAACGGGGACGGCCAACCTGCCTGCGATCCTCAGGATATTCGTCCCGCTCGCTGCCGTACCAGTCCCCCGTCCGAGGATGCTCAGGATGCCCGTGAAGCGGCTTCCTCCGGCCAGCGTTGTTGTTCGAACGCCCATAAACCTTCCAAGAAACTTGGGCACTGGGGTCGTCGTGGCCACAGTGGTGGCTCTAACCACTCCATTGGTGATGCCCAGCTTAGATCCGTCAAAACCATAGTAGCCCCGTCGCCCAAGTATGGACGGTTAAGCACAAAATGGCGCAAGAGAAAACCAATGGCAAATGTCGGGAGGTCTGCATCGAGTTGCTGCCCCAGGGCCTCGCAGCCCCTACATCGGCTGGCAGCGTTTGTCCAGATCACCGCCGAACCAGCCCTTGATGGGTCCCCAGACGTAGTCCACAGCCTCGTGCTTCACGGGAGGGATAGAGAGTATGTGACGAGCTCTCCGTAGTCGTCACTTCGCCCGCTGCCTTCGTAGCCGACCAAAAGGTATTTGCCGCCGCCAATGAAGAACAAAGGCAAGTTGTCGTCCGTGTAGCCAACTGTCCTTCGACTGTCTCTGCCGAGCTCGCGGCCGGTTTCAGCGTCCAGTAACACAAATCCTGCGCGAATCTTTATTGAAACCTGCTCCATGAAAAAAGGCGGGTACGCAGTGACCGCGATTCCCGCAGCGATCAAATTACCGTCAGGCGACACGGCAAAGTTTTGCCGCACCCCGGTGTCCTTCACGACATACCGCTTAACGAGGCGGCCCGTAGTTATATCGAATCTGCGTAGAGTGTCCCTTTCCAGCTCCTTGCGATCGCCGGTAGACCCGCCTCCGCGAGCAATAGAGTACAGCGATGTTCCTGCCGGATCGAAAGCGAGCTTAGCATCAACGTCCCCAGTGTCGAACCTGAGTCTCTCCCTGTTTTGGGCGACGTCATATACAATTACGTTCGGCAGTCGCGGTGTCGGCCCGGTGGCTGTGGGATTCCCTCTGCTAGCATTGCTCGTCGGGTGAGGCGGCATGTGATAGAGGGCCGCCAACAGCCTTCCGTCCCGCGACCACGCAATCTCTTGGATGGGTCGCTCCTGTGGCCAAGATACAAGCTTCGTTTGAAGATCGTGATTGAATATCTGCAGCGTCATTTCCTTCGAGTTGCATGCGATGGCTAGCGAGCCGTCCGCGGGGCTAACCGCCAACAGCATGTTTCGGGGCGCGAACCGGGGGACAACCGCGGGCTCCGTGGCCTCGGGACTAGACACAGAGGGCCTGCACACCAGCAGGCGACGGGTCTCCTTCGCAAACGGGAGGTCAATCAGTAGCGCCCAAGGCGGCTGGAGTCCGACCACATTCTCCCCGCCGGGGGCAAAGGTGAACTGCCCTGGGGGCTCGCGCAAGAACTGAGTGGGCAGTTCGCGGGCATGGGTCTGCAGCTCTGGGAGCGGGATCTCGCCCGACCGCGCTTCCCCGCCCACCTTCCACATCAGCAAGCTCGGATTCGGCGTGCTCCACCCGCTATGGTCTACCTGCCTGCCAGCCTTGTTAATCAGCATAACGTCGTTCTGATCGACGTCCTGAAGCAGATGGGAGCCACAGCACCAAGGCAACTTCCATGACCAAGCCCGAGTCAGAGCGGTTCCAGTAGCCCAGCTTCGCTGAGTAGAGAGGAATGCGAGTGCGAACGCGGTACCCACCAAAATCACGCTCGACTTGCGACGGTGAGACTTCCCGACCGGAGCCATCATGCGATTTAGTTCCCGGTGAACTTTATTGGACAGCCGCCGTTATTTTTCGAGATGCGCGGCGCCCGGATGACGTCCTTCCAGATGTGCTTGAAGAAACCGGCAACGTCTCTGTTGGGATTTCCGATATCACCGTGCACCTGAGCCGCTGTGAGAAGCACTTGGCCGTCCTGGACTGTGGTATTGAAAACGACGTGCGCCGAGGTGCTAGGGCCGGGAAGCGGGGTATCTGTGCGAATGTCGCTGCTGTACCCCGCGTGGAAGCCGGGAAACGGAGAGCCAGCATTCTTCAGGACACTCGGATCGATGGGCACACCACCCTGGGGAACCTGTAGGTCAACAGTTACACCGCCGCCCGGTGCTGTCGGCAGCCCGGAAAATGGATCGGTTGTGCGACTGCCGCTCAGGTTTGTACCCAGGCTCTGATTGGCAGCCGCTGCCAGCGCTTCCGCCAGTGCCGCTTGTACCCCGGCGCCTAAACAAGGGGACTTGGAGCTTCCCTGCTGCGTTTGCTGCTGCTGTGGCTGCTGGGGCTGTTGACCTTGGCCTGCCTGTTCTCCGATCCGGGCGCCAGCCGCGGCGCTGGCTGCGACGTCCGCGAGAATCGCCGTCAAGTCCACACCATCAACTGTTATTGTGCTTCCCAGGATGGCGGCGCTCGCCGGACTTCCCGCGCCGCCCGAAAAAATGGCAAACAGCACCGCAAAAATGTCCAGCAGCCAGCTCAGGAATCCCTTGCCGCTGGGGTCCACGAGGTTGACGGGGTCGTTGCGGCTATACGAATAGCGATTCCAGGACTGCGGGTCGCCGGGCTGGCCCCCCAGAGGGTCGGCGGAGCAGAAGCGTGCGGCCGTCGAGTCGTAATAGCGCGCTAGGGCAAAGTCCAGGCCGCTTTCTCCGTCGCGCTGGTAGCTGGTGAACACGAATTCATTTCCGTTGGTCGAGTACCAGCTTTCACCAAAAGGCCAATGGCCCTGCTGCCCAGCCAGATTGCCGTTGACGTCCGTACTCACCCGCCAGTCCAGGTGGTCGTCGTGGAAGTACAGGGTCGTGGAGGCCTGCCCGCCGGTGATCGAGGCCACCAGGCCGTTGCCGGGCAGCCCATCCGCGTAGACAAATTCCCGCGAGGGCGAGCCCGGATTGGGTTGCTGCGGCGGCGTGAAATCGTACTCGGCGATATCACGCGAGCCGGACCAGATGAATACCGTGCTCGTCCCGTTGGCGTTCTTTTGCACGCGAATGCCGTCTCCGTCATACGCGTACGTGGCAGAAGCGCCATAAGCCACCAGGCGGTTCTCCGCGTCCCAGGCATACGTGGGCGCGTTGGGAGGACAGGGGGAGTTCGTCTTGGCGAGCACGTTCCCGCTGCCGTCGAAGCACCAGCCGTCGGGATGATTCGTTAGCGCCCCGCCGTTGGTGGCGAAGCTGAGCGAGTTGTTGGGGCAGTTGTTGCCTTGGGTCACGCCCTCGCTTGAACGGTTGCCGTAGCGGTCGTAGCTCATCGCAAGCGCACAGAGGGAGAACTGAGTCGAGCCCTGACTCGCCGCCGTGGCGAGCCTCCCCAGAGCGTCGTAGGTGTAACTCATGGACCTTCCCGCAGCGCCAAGCGTAACGCTATCGGGCGTATTGTCCACAATGCACTGAACCTGGCCGTTGTTGCCCGGCGCTCCTACCGCACACCCTGACCCCTGCTGGTAGGAATACGCCAAGCTGAAGTAGGTCGTACTCCCCTTTGCGTAGGCCAACGAGGCGAGCTGCGAGCGGTTCCCCGAGTAGGTGAAGGTTCCAGCCACGCCATTGCCGTAATTCAGGGACAGGAGCTGGCCGGCAGCGTTGTAACCAGATGAGGAGTTGGGAATGCTGGCATAGGAATTCGAGGAGGAGCCGCAACTCGTAGTCGAGCCCGCCACTTCGCAGAGCCATCCGGCGGGGCTATAGGCATACTGTACGACCCTCCCGGACGGGTAAGTAATCTGCGTGACTTCGCCGGCAGCATTGTATGCGTAAGCGGTGGTGAAGGTGGCGCCGCCAATTGTTTTCTGAAGCTGCGTGATGCGGCCTCCGGCGTCATAGCTGTACGTTTCGGAGCCCGTCGAATCAGTCATCCCGGTGCGCCGGCCGATGGCGTAGGCGGCTGCGCCACCCTGATCATACAAGAAGCTGACCGCGCCCGTGCCGTCCGAGTAGGTTATGCCGGTAACCCGGTTCAACGCATCGTATGTGTACGTGCTGGTAATTCCCCGGGCGTCCGTCCTCTGGCAGACGTTGCCGGGGTCTCCGCTGCAAAGTCCCCCGCCGGAGACCGTGTAGAAATATTGATCCGTGCCAGCCTCGGGGGTGATGATTTTGGTTGGGCGGCCCAGGCCATCATAGTAGTAATTTCGTGTCTGAAGCCCTTGCGTGACACTGGTCAGCCTGTCTGCGGCATCGTAGGTGTAAAACGTCGCCGTGGGCGAGGCCAGCGAGGAACCGTTGGTTTGGCCTCCGGTGAGCGCAGAGCCAGAGGTGGTGGGCCAGAAGGAAGCGGTACCGAAGTCCGTCGGGTCGTTTGTGGAGGATGAAGCAGAGAGACTGTAATTCGTTGCCGAGCCGGTGGCCTTGCTGATGAGCGATACCGTAGAGCCAGACGCCGAGGCCGTGACCGGCGCCCCGGAGTCACCGTTGATGGCGCTGCTCAGCGCCGAGGCGATACTCGCCGGAGTGCTGGTTGATCCGTAGGTGACTGAATCCGGGTGCCCGTTCACAGTGATGGACACGGTCCCGGTGTCGTATTTGGTGATCCACTGCTGGCAATCCCCTCCTTGGAGCCACCTGTGGCAAACGAGAACGGACTGCTCCGAGCCGCTGATGCTTACCGAACCTTCGCCCGGAGTCGCGGCAGTTGAGGGTTCGTCCACCTCAATGATCCGGCCGAAACCATCGAGCCACTGCTGCCTCTGCCTTCCATCCTCATCAACGGCCAGGATCGGGTAGCCGTAGCCATAGATTGCGGGTGCCCGCTGCTGGTTGGCGACGCCGTTGGCTCCAACTCCGGTGACTGACGTGCCGTAAAAGGTCAATAAGGCCTGGCCGTCGGGATGCATGGTCTGAGTGGCGCGATTCAGACCATCGTAGGAATAAGTCTCATTTACAGCGCCGGCTCCCTGGATGTAGGGATGACTCACCGTGTGAGCACGGCTGCTGGAATCGTAGACCGTGTCCACGTTAAGCTGCCCCGGTGGAGCGTTCATTAAGCGCTCCGAAGACTCGCGGCCCCAACTGTCCAGCAGAACCTGCTTGTGCTGGTCGTTCGCGCAGCACTGAGAAGCGGTTGCGTCATTGACGCCCACATACACATCACCCTCCACCGCAGATGCGTAGACGGTCTTGGTCCAGCCAACGGGGTAATCGGTTTCAGTGTCCCGGTCGAACGGGTCCCTGTAGTGGAAGTAGCTGGTGGCCATATTCGGGTCGGTCCAGAGCGCCGAGTTACCGCTTCCATAATAATAACCAAACGTGTTGGATTGGTTGGCGGCGTTTGTCACGGTCTTCACGTAGGCGTTGGTCGGGCTGGAGAGGGGCGGGTACGTGCTCGGCGGATTCCCGCCGTCGTCCAAGTAGAATTTGTCCGTATAGTCGTACGTCGTGTAGTTTCCATTAAAATCGGTTTCCCTCAGCACCTGGCCAGTAGTGTCATAACAGAGGCTCTTGGTCAATGGGGAGCCGGTAGTGCTCACCCACCTTTGGATTTGGGTCGGGTTTCCCCGGGCCGTGTAACCGCCCCCGAAGTTCGCGTCGTCGTGGTTCACGATGCCCGGGACTGACTTCAGTCCGCCTCCCGGGCAAGAACTCGAATAACTGTCGTAACTGTACTGTGTTTGGGCGACTATGCTTCCGCCGCCGATACAGGCCGACGCGGTCCCCGAATTGTTGCAGAGCGTGACCTGTGCGGGGCGATTGATGAGATTCACGGCACCGGGGATCGAACCGTATGTGATGTAGGTCCCGCGATCCGGCGTGGAGGGAAAGCTCGGCGAGCTCCCCGAATAGTAGCCCCNATTCCTCGGTCGCGGTGATGTTACCGGTTTGTGGGCTGTCGTAAGTTTGGATGGTTTGCTTCGTAACAGTGCCTCCCGGCGTCGAGACGCTGGTTTGCGTTGAATGCAGGCGAATGAAAGCGGCGCCGTAGCAGTTGGGGAACGGGCAAGGCTGGGAGAAATCGTACGTATTGCTGAGCGTGGCCATGACGCTCCCGGAAGCGTCACTCGTTTGCACCTGGACCGGCCAGGCGCCTTCGTTCAGAGTAAACGTATAGACGGTGGTGTCACCGCTTGGTTTTTGCACGGTCACTTTCTGTTGGCACCCAACCTGCGTAGGACCGCAGCTCGGCGGAAGCACCTGAGGGGAATAACTCCAGTAACCCCCCGCTGAGGTACGGGAGCTCAGCCAGCGGCTCTTGCTGCTGTAAGAATCAGTGAAGGTCGTCCAGCCGTAACTGACAGTCCCTCCCGTGGGTACGGTCATGCTGGTCATGAGCCCATAGTAAGCGCCTTGGCCACTCGGCGAGCCACAAGCCGTGTTTCCAGTGGTTTGATCACAGTCGTACTTAAACGTGTAGCTCGTTCCGTCCGGCAGGACGATAGACTGATAGACAGAGATGTTTCCGGTGAACTCTGTGACTCCAGACTCGCCGAATGCTGTGTGAACGGGGATTGTGGTGAACGTTGCGTAGAACTGGGAAGTTCCCTGGGAGTTAGGCAGGCTCCAGCAGGCTTGATTGGACGCGCAGCCCTGCACGGAGTTAAGAAACCAGCGGCCTAGCGTGTCGCCCCCTGCAGGGACGTAATTCCCGTTTGAGTCCTTAGCAGCGAACCCCGACCCGTATACTATGGTTCCATCCGGTGCATAAACTGTCGCACCGCACGGTGCGAGTAAGAACCCGGAGGAATCCGTGGCGTAGACGCTCTGCGCGGGACAGCTCGAAGAGGCCCAAAAATAGCGAGAGGTACCTGCCGGGTCCGTGTAAGCCCACTCACAGTTGCCACCCGCGCAGAGAACGGGGCCAGCAACCCCACCCGGTGAGTAGGACACCGACCAGCCGGGGAAGTTGCTGAACGTATTCGGGGACCAACTGCAACTCATTCCGGCGCACGAGACCGCCCATGCCTGCGCGCTGTTGTACACGTACTTGATTTCGAGCGGCTGTTTGCTCCCACGCTGCGAATATTTGGCGAGCGGGAACTCCAGGTGGAGACTCCCGTTGGCCGAGTCGGTAAAGCCCAATTCGACGGGCTCCGGCGCTGCGAACGNTGGGAGTGCCGCCTGCCGAAAGATAACTCTGCGCCCAGGCGCGGCTCGTGGCCAGTGTCACAAGAGAGACGCAGGCAAGAATCCAGAAGGCTGATCGGAATGACCCGATCGACGCCCGCTTGAGCGAGTAATCCAGTTTCGTTCCGCCCCGGTCATTTTCCCTATGCATGAGGCCTTCTCCCTCTGCCCAAAGCACGCCCGGCGCAAAACCATCGCGTGCTTGATGCCTACGGTTCAAAGTCGAGATCCGTAAGCCCGGAGTTGAAAGTGACCTGCGTGAGGAGCATGGTCGCTGTTTCCTGACCGTCGATCAGCTCTGTAATCGAAAATGGAACCAGAATCCCACCAACTGATTGGTAAGCGGAAAACTGCATCTCATGGGGCACCTCGCCACGGTCGTTCGTCCTGGAGTGGGCGAAATCTTTGACTCTCAAGACTGCAAATGAGTTGGGATCAATGAAGAAATCTGTCTTTGTGAAGTGGCTCCTGGCAGTGCCGGCGTCCGAACCTGAGGGGAAAACCTTCTGCACACAAATGTCCTGCGCGAGCTGGCCGTTCTGCGAAACTAAGCCGAGGCTTGAAATGCTCCAGGAGTTATCCTGTAGCAAGAGAAGGATATGAAGTATGGGAAGCGTGATCGTTGCGGGTTTTGCCAAGTTCTGCGCAGGCAGGGGCGCGGTGCCTCCATCCGGGTTTTTCTGCAATATATTCCCGCTGTTCACGATCCATGAGTGGACCCCGTCGGGCAGGGTTGCATCGACGCGAAACTGACCCTGCCCCTTTCCTTTAACTGTAACGGTTCCCTGGTAGGGGCCCCCCGGCCAGAAATATGTCCCCTGACCAGTCGCGGTAAAATCTCGGATGGTAGACAGCACAGTTGCACCGCCGGCCGCGCTTACGGCTTGAGCTAGAATGCCGACTGCTTGGGGGTCGCGCTGGGCCGCGGAAGAGGTCTCGGCCGTCAACTGAGACGCCCACGGCTTGGCGTGTGCGGGGGCGGCAAGGAGACCGGGCGCGAGGGAGAAACATTTGAGAAGGTGCACGGACGCGATCGCAACTGAGACGAGAAGTAGCCGCCAGGATGGCGGCGGTACGAAGGGCCGAACCCTGCGCATAGGATCCTCCTCTTATCGAGGCGATGACGTGCCGCGCATTGTAGGGGGGGGTAGAACGCTTGTCAAGCAACAACTCAGTTAAAATCATACAAGGAGGCGCATTCGCTGAAGGAGCACCACACTGGCTTTCGNAGATGGCTGTGATGGAGCACGCGGGTTTGAGTTTCCTCGCCCGTGCCGCTAGGATTCCAGGGACTGGATGATGCATATGAAACGGCGCTCTTTTCTCGTCGCACTCGCCTTCGTTTTCGGGGCGCTTTGGGTTGCGCCCTGCCTGGGGCAGGAAACCTGGCAGGAAGAGTCCAACCGCCTGGCCAAGCTGCTGGATTGGCATGCGGGCAGCGTGGTGGCGGAAATCGGCGCGGGCGAGGGCGAACTGACCCTGCTGGCCGCGGAACGCGTGGGGCCTTCCGGTACGGTCTACACCACGGAACTTGACGCGGAGAAGCTGAAGCACTTGGAGGAACTGGCGGCAAAGGGACAGAACATCCGCGCACTAAGGGCGGGGGCCACGGATACGAACCTGCCGCAGGGTTGCTGCGATTCGATATTCATGCGCCTCGTCTATCATCACCTTACGAAACCGGCGGAGATCGACGCCAGCCTGTTTCGCGCTCTCAAACCGGGAGGGCGTCTGGCGGTGATGGACGAGGAGCCATCCGAGGGCTCGTCGGTTCCCAAGGGCGTGCCGAAAAACCGCGTGGGCCATGGCATCCCGCAGAAAATCCTCATCAGTGAACTCGTGGCGGAAGGATTCCAAGTGGAGAGTGTGGATACCGATTGGCCCGGCCGAAGCTTCTCTTCGCAACTTTACTGCGTGGTTTTTCACAAGCCAAAGCCGTAGCAGGTTGTTGAAGTATTGTAATCGCTCCCCGCCTGGAGCGGGGGAAGCTGCTCTGATGCCTGGCGCGTCGCGGCGCGGCTCAAGCCGTGCCCTGACGAAACCGGAATCTCTCTCAACAAGCTGTCAGGTCGCACGCTCACTTTTACGCAGAGGGAGACGCTCGAGGGGCGGAAACGTGTGGGACTGCCCGCGGGTCCGCCCCTGCCGCGAAAACGAAAGACGGGCCAGGGCGGCGTTGCAGCAAGGTCCGGCGGGCGATACCATCGCGCAGATTTGGCCCGGCGGCCTGCGCCGGGCTGCGGCCATGGCCGATCCCTCCCCAATCACCCTCGCAGAAGCAGCACCAACGGCCACGACGCGCGGCTTCTGGGCGTTGATCGCCACGCAATTTCAGGGGGCGTTCAGCGACAACGTGCTCAAGTGGCTCACCTTGTTTCTCGCCCAGGGGATGGACCTTCCGCAGGATCAGCGCGAGCTGATCGTGGTGCTGGTAATTCCGCTGCTCTTCGCAATTCCCTTCCTGCTGTTTTCCCTGAGCGGAGGCTACCTGGCGGACCGCTTCAGCAAACGCTCGGTGACCATCGCGACCAAAGTGATGGAGATCGGGGTGATGGCGATTGCGCTGGCGGGCTTCTCCGGGGCGCGGCTGGGCATCCTGGCCACGGCGGTGTTTCTGGTGAGCACGCAGGCGGCGCTTTTCGGCCCGTCGAAATACGGCCTGCTGCCGGAGCTGCTCGCGGAAAAGAAGCTCTCGTGGGGCAACGGCATCCTGGAACTCACCACGTTTGTGGCCATCATCGTGGGCACCCTGTGCGCCGCGCTGCTTTCCCAGTCATTCCACGGGCGCCAGGGATGGTCGGGTGGAATCCTGATCGCGCTTTCCGCCTTCGGGCTCGTGGCCAGCCTGGGCATTTCGAGGGTTGCGGCGGCCAATTCCGGGCGGCGGTTCCCGTGGAATCCCGCGGGGGAGTTGGGGAGTGAAATCCGCGAAATCCGGAAGGACCGCGTGCTGTGGCTGGCGGTGGTGGGCAACATCTACTTCTGGTTTCTGGGCTCGCTGCTGCTGATCAATGTATTTCTCTATGCGGAAGACACCCTGCGCCTGGCCGAGACGCAGACCGGATACCTGATCGCCGCGCTGACGCTGGGCATCGGAGTAGGCAGTTACGCCGCCGGCCATCTTTCCGGCAACAAGATCGAATACGGGCTGATTCCGCTGGGCTCGCTGGGCATGACGGCTCTGGCGGCGCTGCTCAGCCGTCCGAGCCTGTCGTTTGCGGTGGTGACCGCGCACCTGGCCGCGCTGGGATTTTGCGCGGGCTTCTTCGCCGTGCCCATCAATGCGCTCATTCAGCACCGCCCGCCGCCGGAACGCAGAGGGGCGGTGATTGCCACCGCCAACCTGCTCTCGTTCGTGGGAATTTCGCTGCAGCCGGTGGTGCAGTATGCGCTGCTGCGGATGGCGCATCCCAACCCCGCGCGGATGTTCCTGATCAGCGCAGGGCTGACGCTGGCCGCTACGGTCTACGTGTGCGTGTTGCTGCCGGATGCGCTGTTGCGGCTGGTGCTGTGGATGGTCACCAACACCATCTACCGCGTGCGCGTGGTGGGGCGGGACAACATCCCGGAGCGCGGCGGCGCGCTGTTTGTGTGCAATCACATGTCCTGGGTGGACGCGCTGTTACTGACCGCCTCGACGGACCGCGCCATCCGCTTTCTGATGTTCAAGGATATCTACGAGCATCCGCTGATCAAGCCCATCGCGCGCATCGGGCGGGCCATTCCCATTTCCAGCCAGCTCCGCCCGCGGGACATGATCCGCTCGCTGCGGGAAGCGAGCGAGGCCATCCGCTCCGGCGAGGTGGTCTGCATCTTCGCGGAAGGCCAGATCACGCGCATCGGGCACCTGCTGCCCTTCCGCCGCGGCTTCGAGCGCATCATGAAGGGCGTCGAGGCGCCGATTGTTCCGGTGGCCCTGGACGGGGTGTGGGGCAGCATCTTCAGCTTCGAGCGCGGGCGGTTTCTCTGGAAGCTGCCAAAACGCATTCCTTACCCGGTGACTGTCAGCTATGGCGCGCCGTTGCCGCCCACGGCTACTGCGCTGGAGGTGCGCCAGGCGGTGGAAGAATTGAGCGCAGAAGCCGCCACGGCGCGCATGCGCCGGCTTCCTCCGTTGGACCGCGAAATCGTGCGCACCGCGCGGCGGCATCCCTTGCGCTTTGCCCTGGCCGATAGCCAGCGCGGACGGGTGCGCTTTGGCACGGCGCTGACCGGCGCGATTCTGCTGGCGCGGCGGCTGCGGCGCGTCTGGCAGGGCCAGGAGATGGTGGGCATCCTGCTCCCACCCTCCGTGGCCGGCGCGCTGGCGAATCACGCGGCGCTGCTGCTCGGAAAAATCCCGGTGCACCTGAATTACACGATGTCCAGCGAGGGCCTGGCCTCGTGCGCGCGGCAGTGTGGACTGGAGACGGTGCTCACTGCGCAGGCATTTCTGGACAAGCTGAAGGTACAGGTTCCCGCGCGGACTTTGCTCCTGGAAGAGGTGGCAGCAGGCGCGGGTATGGGCGAAAAACTTGTGGCCGCAGCGATGGCATGGTTGTTGCCGCAGCCGTTGCTTTTCCGCGCCCTGGGCCGCACGGAGAGGACTCGCCTGGAAGATACGGCCACGGTTATTTTCTCCAGCGGCTCGACGGGTGAGCCGAAGGGTGTGCTGCTTTCCCACGGCAATGTGGCCGCAAACATCGAGCAGATTACCCAGGCATTCTTTCTCGACCGGCATGACCGGCTGCTGGGCATCCTGCCGTTCTTCCATTCCTTCGGCTTCACGGTGACGCTCATGCTGCCGGCAGTGGAGGGCCTGGGCGTGGTCTATCATGTGAGCCCGCTGGACGCGCGCGCCATCGGCGCGCTGGTGGAGCATTACCGCGTTACTTTCCTGCTCTCCACGCCTACGTTCCTCCAGGCCTACATGCGGCGCTGCTCTGCGGACCAGTTCGGCAGCCTCTCTTACGTGCTGGTGGGAGCGGAGAAACTTCCGGAGCGAGTAGCTCTGGCATTCGAAGATACGTTTGGCCTGCGCCCGCTGGAGGGCTACGGCGCAACGGAATGTTCTCCGGTAGTGGCCGTGAACGCGCCGGATTTCCGCGGGCCGGGCTTCCGGCAGGTGGGCGGGAAGCGCGGGCACATCGGCCATCCGCTGCCGGGAATCAGCGTGCGCATCATGGATGCGGACGCGCTGGAACGCGGGGAACTCCAGCCCATGGGGCCAGGGCAGCCAGGCATGCTGCTGGTCCGCGGGCCGAACGTGATGCAAGGCTACCTGAACCGTCCGGAGAAAACCGCGGAAGCGCTGCGCGATGGATGGTATGTGACCGGCGACGTGGCCTCGCGCGACGAAGACGGCTTTCTGACCATCACGGACCGGCTGAGCCGCTTCAGCAAAATCGGCGGAGAGATGGTGCCGCACGGGCGCGTGGAAGAAAAACTCCATGAGCTGGCGGGCACGACGGAGCAGACGTTCGTTGTGGCCGGAGTGCCCGATGAACGCAAGGGAGAACGCCTGGTGGTGCTGCACACGCTTGCGGAAGAAAAGCTGAAGGAATGTCTCGAGCGCCTGCCGGGCTGCGGGTTGCCCAATCTGTGGATTCCACGGCCGGATGCGTTTTATCGCGTGGAGGCGCTGCCCTACCTCGGGACCGGCAAACTCGATCTGCGCCGCGCCCGGGAGATGGCGGCCAGCCAGACGGCTGCGCGGCAGTAACCACGGCGGCGATTTCCGGCGGCACGCGGACGCAGCGGAGAATCACGATTTTGTAAATCACCGCGACAAAATGGTGGAGCGGCCCGCGTGCGCTGGGCGAGGTTCTACTCATGGCCCGATGGCGTTGCCCCAGCGCGCAGTTGGGGCAGGCGCAGGTGGAATACGGCCCCTTTGCTCAGCGCGGCGGTTGCAGGGAGGAGCAGTAGACCACGGCCAAAGCAGCTTTTCATGCGGAACACTGTTCCCTGCCACGCATTTCCCTGGGTTCCTTCCGCCGCTACCTCCACCAAGGCGCCGGAATGTGCGCGCAGCAGTTCCGCCAGCGCCGAGCGGCTCTTTTCGCTGGCGTGATGGAATACAACCACGGTGACGGTTTTCGCCGCGTCCGTGTGCACCTCGAGAGCGCGGCATTCCACCTCCGCATTGTTGCCGGCGGGCTGCGGCGAGGCTTGTGCCGGGCCGCCCTTCGCCGTTGAAGCAAAGGAGATCGCGAACATGAGACACAGCAAAGAAACCCGCCGGCGCATTGATGCACCTCCCCAGGAATGAAAGGAGTCTACGCCAGCGGTTTCCTTTTTTCGAAAGGTGAAGCGGCTATTTCTTCCGCGCCGCCGCGCCGGTGACTCCCGTGTGCGCGTGGTTGTGGCAGGTGAGAGAGCAGGAGTTCGTGGCCCGGGAATAGGAAATCGGCGTAGTAGGCCCGCTCGGCGCGACCACACTCAGATCGAAGTTCACCAGGCGCTCTCCGGAGATTGTGCCGCTTGTTGTGCCCATCCCATGCCCGGTGTGGCAGGTGGAACAGGAAAAGCCGTCGTTGATGTGCCGGGCGTGTTCGCTGAAAGTAGCGTTGGAAACCACGTTTGACAGGTCGTGGCACTTTCCGCACAGGGCATAGGGCCCGTTCACGCTGAGATCCGGCGTGGGAAAGAGGTTGGTGATTAATTGGCCCGGAAGCGGCGCCTGGCTGAACTCGTAGCGGCGCTCGAGGATGTGCGTCCACTTCGAGCCGTGGGGCCCATTCGGACCCGTGCCGCCGAATTCGCGATTGTCATCGCTGTTGTGGCAGTCCGTGCACAGGATGCGCGTTCCCATGGTCCTTCCGGGCGTCGCTCCGTCCTCATTCAGCATGAAGGCGCGCAGGCTGGGTTGGGCGTATGCGCTCGACCGGTCATGCGTCACGGGGTGGCTTGAGGTCGCGAGCTGCGCAAACTGTGGAATTACGTTCAACGGGTCCGGCGCGGCCACGGCCCAGACAGGCAAATAGCCAAACGTGGCGGGGTTCGTGGTCTTTCCCGTGCTTGTGCCGTGGCAGCGCAGGCAGTTCTCGAATTGATTGACCGCAGGATTCAGCACAGTCACCCCGTCCGTGGCGCTGATCCCCGTCACCCCGTTTTGAGAGGGCCGCATCGCAGGCGGAGGTAGGAAGGCCGAAACCTGCAGCGCGGAATGGGGGTTGTGGCAATCCACGCAGGTGGCGTGGCGGTTTTGGTTCAGCAAAACGCTTTCTCCCGCATCGTGGGCGCCGGTGCCGGTGGAGAAGGGATGACCCGCCTTGGCGAACTCCGCAAAAACATTGAGGGCAGCCGGAGACATGTTGGCGCCCGAGCCGTGACAGCCCACGCAGTCAGTCTCGTTCTTGCCACGCAGCAGGCGGGCCGCGCCGGGAGCATTGTGCTCCATGTGGCAGGCGGCGCAGGCGTTCAGCGCCACGGTGGAGTATGGACCGAGGTTTACCCCATTCTGGTTAGCGGTCTTGTTGCCGGCGGTGGCGTGTATGCTGTTGGTCCATCCGGCCACGTAGTTGGATAGATTGTTGACTGTGCGATTCGCTGCTGAGTGGCAGGCCAGGCAGATTTGTCCGCTGGAACCATCGCGCACCAGGAAATTCAGGGCCACTGGGTCCGTGGACTCAACGTGCGCGTGATGGCATGAGGTACATTCGATGTTGCCATTGACGAGTTTCACCGCACGGGTGGGATCTGCCGTCACTCCCGAGTTGTACAGCGAAGGGACCAGGTCCGCAGCGTCCTTCAGCGGAAGCACCAGGCTGAAGGGGTGCGAATTGGAGAGATTCGTTCCAAAATTGTCCGCGGCCGTCATGCTTCCCGTCATCGCCCACTTTCCGTAGGCCACGGTCTGGCCGGGGGCAATGCTCCCATCGTGGCAGCTCAGGCAGAGGTTGCTGTCGCTTCCCAAGACAGGCCTCGGCGCTCCGGTTTCGCTGTAAGTCGTACTTTGATACGCCGTGTAGGTTTGCATGGTGAGCGTTTGATTCCACAGCGGTGTCTGGCCGCCAACTCCGGAATGGGGCGCGTGGCAATAGAGGCAGGCGGCGCTCAATCCTCCCTGCACCGGAGAAGTGCCGCCGGGGCTCAAATTGTGCTGCCCCAACACGTCGCCACTGAACTGCTGCCCCGACGCAGCGGCGCAGGCAAGGGCCAGGACGGCGGTAAACCACACTGCCTTCACTGTGCGCCTCCCGCCGCTGGTTTGCTTGCAGAAAAATACCGGAACATCTGCACCCGGCGGTTATACGAATCCACCACGTACACGTGGTCCTCGCGGTCTATGAACAATCCCGTGGGCAGTTGAAAATCACCGAAGCCGGTTCCTTTTTTCCCGAAGTAGTACAACAACTGACCTCGGCGGTCGAACACCTGAACCAATGCGGATTGTCCCTCAACGACGTACAAGTGCCCCTCCGAGTCAATTCCCAGCCCCTTGGGACGGAAAATTTCTCCCCGGACGTCGCCCAGTTGGCCGATGGCAAATTGAAAGGTTCCCGAGCGGTCCAGTGCCTGTACGCGGAAATTCATCGCATCCAGGACCATCAAATTCGGCCCGTCGAGCCGCAGCTCCGTCGGAAAATTGAATTCGCCCTCTCCCGAGCCACTCTTGCCGATCCTCTGCAGCACGCTCCCCTGCATGTCCATCACAAAAATCTGGTCGCGCCAGGTGTCCGTCACATAGATGCGCTGAGCCGCGGAATCCACAGCGATGCCCGTCGGATGCTTGAAGTATCCTTCCCCATGCTTCAGGCTGCCGATCACCCGGCTGAATTTGCCGCCCGGTTCAAAGACAAAAATCTTTCCCAGTTCGGAGTCGGTGACGTAGATGTTGTCCTGTGCGTCCACAGCCACGCACTGCGGCGTGGTCATGGCTTCTTTGGTCTTTTCCTTCCGCGTGATGAACTTGTACTTCTGCTCCTTCAAATCGAAGATGTGCACGCCGCCGGCGCCAGGGTCCGTGACGATGATGCGGCCGTGCGAATCCGACACCACGCTGAACGGGCGGACCATGAAGTGGACGTCCGGGGCGCCGACCATTACGTCCAGCACCTTCTTGAAGAAGCTGCGCTTCGGCTTTACGTCCTTCTCCGAGCTGAAAGTGCCCTCAAAGACCAGCTTGCGGCCGCCATCAAGAAGCAGCACGGGCACAGGCACGGTACGGGTTTTCGTATCGCTAGGGGGCGGGATGGCTGGGAGCGCGAGAGGGAGGAGAAGAACGGCGAGCAGCAGGCAGGGGCGCATCTTTCTTCTGTGGTGCGGCGCGCGCTCTAGAAGACCTTGAACCATCGCGATACACCGGCATAGTACGCGGTTAATTTCGTCGGGATCAGGCCACTCGCGCTGAACCCTTGCAGCAGCCGGCTGTAACCCGCATTGAAATATACCTTGCGGAATCGGTAGGTCAAATAGGCGTAAGCCTGCTCCGTGCTGTTATTCGAGAGGATCACGTCACCTGCGGTGTTGCTGCGGGAATGGAGATAAGTGCCCGTGATCGTCAAGCCCCGCCGCGGGGTGCTGCCCACGCTCGCCGAATAAGACGTGCCTCCGTATAAAACCGTGCTCACCAGCGTGGGCGGTATGCCGGGCGGAAGCGTGGTAATTCCGGTCGGCGTCAGCAAACCGCTTCCACTGGCCTTTGAATAGCCGGCGCTCACGCCCAGCCACCGGCCGGAAAGTCCTGTTGTGTAGCCCTGCGTAGAATTGGTAGTGCCTTGCGTCTCGGTCAGCAGGGTTCTTGATCCGCTGGCCCCGCTCGTCCAAATCAGCCGGCCGATTGGACGGGTCACAGAGGTTGAATAGCTGTATCCTGAAGTCGTATAAGCGACCAGAAGCGATTGGACATTTTGCGAATAGCCCACGGAACCGCTCACGTTCCAGGCGCCGAACCTGCGGATGTAAATCACGTCGGCGATCAATCCCAGTATGGACCCCCCGCGAAAGGCGTAGTCGCTGTGGGTGACATTCACCCCGGCGGTAAACTGCCCGCCCAGCAGGTTGTGCCCGTAGTTCACGGACCCGGTGAAGGCCGTCGAATCGTACTGCTGGCCCAGGAACAGTTGCTGGCGATGTGAAATGCTCCCGGAAACAAGCAGACCCTGAGTCACCATGTACTGCGCCCCCCCGTACACACCCCAGGAATGCGACGGGGCTTGGGTGAGGGAAATTGGAGTTGTGGAGCCCGTGCCGATAATTGTCTGGAAGACCGTTCCGGCGAGGTTATCGTTATAGTCCATGCTGAACTGGGCGGACAGTTTATCCGTGGGTTTGAGGGACACCCCCCCAACAAGGAGGTCCGATGTTTCCGAGTTGCTATATCCCGCGGAATCGTAGCTCGCGTTGTTCCGCGTAAAGTTAAACCAGGCGCTGCCGCCCCAGAAGAGGCTCCGGCCCAGGGAGAATGTGTAGGTGGTATTGTTCGAACTGGCCTTGTCGGGTTGTTCCCCGGCCGCAACTTCGGGGAAGAGTGAACTCGAGTTCGAGTAGTGAATTCCACCGCTCAAGTGGAACCCGTCCACCGTGTAAGAGGCGAGGCCGAACGCGGAGTGAAAGTTGTTGGAGTCTTCCTGCGGCGTTCCATAAAGCGAATAGTCAGTGCTGCCCTGCTGATAGCCGAAAGTGAAGTTAGGCAGGCTCTTGAGGTTAGCGGACCAGCCCACCCCGAAGGTCTGACTGTTGGCATTGGTCGCATAATTCGCCACTCCCGGCAAAGAATAGGTGGATTCGCTGTTGTAAATCCTGGAGTAATTGAAATATCCGGGAAACTGGCTGCCACCAAAGATATTCGCACTGGCGGTCACGCCCGAGCTGTCGGTGATGGATTGAAAGTTGGAATTGTTGCGCGATTGATTGAAGAAGGGCGAAACATCAAAAGAAAGAAACTGCGGGCTGTGGAACGAGCCCCCGAGATTCCCGCTTCCGCCAAAGGTGATCCCGTGGCTGTCCGAGCCCGCGTTGGTGATGCTGCCCGAGTATCCGGTGCTGACGTTTCCATCCAGGTTGAGTTGCGTCTCGCTTCCCACCTGGACTTGGGCCTGGGCCGCAGCCGCGCCGCAGAGCAGCGCGGCCAGCGCCAGTCCGAAAGCCCGAGGTCGGGAGCGGTGGGCCATACATTCCCTTACAACTCCTCGATCTTCGCGTTCTTCCGCAGCTTGGCGTCCAGTTCGTGCCGCAGCGTTTCCGTTTTCCGCTGCCGCAGCTGGCCGCGCAGGACGCTGGACACTTCACCGAACGTTTGCGTGTACTCGGCAGTGTGGGCATTCAAGCGGATGATGGTGAAGGCTCCCTCCGCCTGGATGACACCGCTGATCTGCCCGGGCTGCATCTTCGAGACCGCTTGCAGGATGGCCGGCGGCAAATCTTTTGCCTCGACGGTTTTGTGATTTCCCATCATCACGCGGTAATCGTCTTCGGAAATCTTTTCCGCGAGAATGCCAAACTCTTCATACGTTTTGGTCGCCTTGGCCTGCCTCAAAGCGTCGTCGGCGCGGAGGCGCATCTGCAGCAACTGCTCCTGGGTGGGCGGCGGTGGATTGGGCTGTTTCGCACTGGGCCGCACGGGCGGCATGATGGTGATGGTTTGCAGGGCATACGATTCCGGCAGCTTGAACTGCTCCGGATTCTTCAGGTAGTAGGCCCTGGCCTCCGCAATCGTAATCCCGGACTTGTCCGTTACCTCTGCTTTCAAAAGATCCTCAATCAGCAGGGACCGCGCTATCTTGGTCCGCAGAGCCGGGAGTGATCCATTTGTTTCCGCCTGCAGGAATTCTCGATACTCCTGTTCACTGGCGAAATGTGCCCGAAGCTGCTTTTGCGCTTCTGCCAAGCGTTCCGGCGCGATGGTCATCTTCCGCCGCTTCGCTTCCTGATAAACCAGCTCCTCAAATTCGATCATCTTGAGCGCGCCACGGCGGATGTCCGCCTCCATGACTTTCGGGAATCCTCCATTGTGCTGCTTGGCGTAGGGAAAGATTGCGTACATCTCGCGGAGCAGATCCACGTCGGTCAGCACCGCTCCATTGACGCGGGCGACCGGTTTGGCCCCGGACTGCATTCCATAGCTGCCGGTTGAGGCCGGTGCCGCGTTTGCGGGATGTATGCCTTGAGTTTGCCCCTGCACGGGCAACGCCGCTGCCAGAAGAAGGCCTGCTACCAGAATGAAGATCGCCGCCAGGATTCGGCTGATGCTTGCAGAATTGCGGTTCATATTCCCTCTCGATCTCGGTTCCACCGTCCCCTGATTCGATTTGCATCCAACGGGATCCATTGATTGCTCCGGGCAATTTTTTGAAGCGGGGGGAGGACACGGTCCTCCCCCCGGAAGGAGGTGATTAGGTGGTCGGTACGCTCATCTGGCCGTGCGACTCGTTGGCTTCTCCGCCATGGCAGGAGCGGCAGAACTGCGCCGCGCTGTTGCTGGTATTGACGTTTCCCGGGTTGTACCAGCCGCGGACAAAGAAGTGCGTGGGCTTGATCACCCCCGGGGCGGAGGTGAAATAGCTCATGTCATGCTGGTCGTGGCAGGTGGTGCAGGTGACCCACGAGTTCGACGAATACGTTGCTGGTGGTATGCCTCCGGGTCCAGCTGGGGTGACTACGGTGCCGGGGACCTTCACCAGAGCACTGATCGGCCCAGTCGCAGTCACATCGAAGTAATTGGTCAGAAACGCCGAGCTATTCGGCCCGTTGAAACTGATGGAGCCGTTGGCGTTCACGGTGCAGTCCCAGTTGTACTGGCCACCGCATCCGACCACGGCTTGGGGCCCTACCGGGTGGTCGTTCAGGTAGTTCCCAGGCGTGGTGCCGTCGTTTCCGAGCAGCGTGGGAGGATTAAAGGTAGCGCCGGCGATGGTTACCGTTTCCACCGACGTACCCTTCATCATCCCCACCTTGGCGAGGTTGCCATCATGGCAGCTCAGGCAGGCGGCAACCACGAACGTGCCGTCGGATGCGCTGGTGGGGGGAGTTGTGCCGTAGTTGGGAATGGTGATGCTGTAGGTCGAGCGGCCGCTGTTGCCGAAGACAAGGGTCTGACCGTAGAGCGGGGTCAGGTTCTCGCCCCAGAGGGCCAGGTTTCCGCTATTGGCATCGGGGACTCCGCCGTTGCCGGCGGCGCCGCTGTGCGGCGCATGGCAGGCGACGCAGCCACGGCCGTACACGTTGTGAGCGCCGAGCACGTCTTGCGTCGGCGAGGTGATCTGAGCCGAGGCGTATCCGGCCACGGCCAGAGTCAGGATAAGCACTACTACGATCCGTTTCATTACTTCCACCTCCAGGTTGAGTTGCGATGTCTCACTTCCACTTCACTAGAGCGACTGAGTCTTACTGGTTCCGCCGGGCTTTCCGCCGGGAGCCTCTCTTCCCGGCAGGTGAGCGCACTGCCGGGACTCCTGCGCGGCGGGCCTCATTGCGGAACGGATTTGGTGGGGCTCTCACCGCCTTTCTGCGGCGCCGAATCTGCAGCTTTCGGCGCCGGCTTGTCAGGTTCCGCCTCGCGGCGGGCTTTCTCTGCTACTGCTTCCGCATCCGTTACATAACGGAAAATCTGTACCCGGCCGGGAAACTGCTCGCTGGTGATCATCCGGTTGTTTTGTTTGTCGTAGGCGATTCCATAGAGGGCCTGAAATTGGCCGGGGAAGGTTCCTTGCTGGCCGAAATAGATCAGGAGCTGGCCCTCTTTATCGAAGACCTGCACGCGGCTTTGGACCTCGTCCGCCACCCAGATATGTCCATCGCAATCCACGGCGATGCCCTTGGGCCGGGCAAAACGGCCCGGACCGTCCCCGGCCTTTCCGAATTCGCTGATGAAGTTGCCGTCGGCGTCGAAGCTTTCGACGCGATTGTTCAGCGTATCGGTGACGAAGACGTTTCCGTCCTTATCCACCGCCACGTTGGTGGGCAGGGAGAATTCGCCCGGGCCGGTGAGCGTGTGCTTCTTGCCACCGGTGCCGATCCTCCTGAGGAGCTTGTAGCTGTCCGCGTCGAACACCAGCACCTGGTCCTGCTGCGTATCCACCACGTAAACGAAGCGGTTGGTGGTATCGATCGCGATTCCTGCCGGGGAAACCAGTTGCTCGTTGCCAAATCTGGCCTCCACTTGATGTTTCGCGTTGAAGACCAGCACGTGGTGCAGTTTCAGATCGGTCACAAACAGCCGGTCGTCATCGTCCGTGGCCAGGCCGTTGAGCATGGCAAAATGCGCATCCTGGCCGTTCTTGAGGAGCTGGAGCGGTTCGTTTTCTGCTTTTGGAAATATGAAAATCGCGCCGACCGCCTGATCCGCGGCGTAAATATTGCCTTTCGAGTCGGCCGCCACGCCGTACACCCGGATCATCTGGAACCCGACCTTCTTCTGCACGTCCTTGATCTGGGTGTCCGGCTGTGCCCCGGCCAGCCGGTCCATCCAGGACTGCTTCGGTTTTTGTTTGGTCTCCAGGCCCGCCCAGTCGATTTGTTGACCGGTCAAAAGATTCTCGAACTTGACGCGCGCAATGTCTGGAGGACTTGGCCAGACGATCTTGCGGATATCGAATTCGACTCGCTTTGCCTTCGGCTCCTGGCTGGCTGCACCGCCCTTCTTCTTGGAATTCTTCTGCGCCTGGGCCGGAGCGGCGCACAGGCCCAGTGCCAGAAGAGCGGCCAGGACCCGCAGGATCCCTTGGGAAGGCGTCGCAGTCGAGCCATGGGTAGTCATCTCATCCTCCGCCTCACTTGATCTGCAGCGTCCCTTCGCCGTGGCAGGTCTTGCAAAACGCCATGTTGGCTTCCTGATCCTTGGCCAGCAGGCCGGGCTTCGCCGAAGCGTGCGGCTGGTGGCAGGTCAGGCAGTTCATGGCCACCGCCTTCTGCGTCTTCGTATTGATGGTGTTGCTTACCGGGTGCCCTGCAACCGGGTGTCCGGTGCCATAGCGGAGCGGCAACACCGGCACCTTCTGGAGGTAATTCTCAGGGAGCCGCACTTTTCCGTCGAAGATCGCGATCAGGTGCTGATCCTCGAGTTTTGCGGGAGCCGGCCGGTCGGGGCCGTGGCATTCCAGGCAGAGCGCGTTGATCTCCTTGTCCCGCAGGAGGTGCGCGTTCTCTCCTCCGTGGGGTTGGTGGCATGTGGAGCAGCCGGTTTGGAACGCGGGCTGGTGCAAGACCTTCTTGGTTTTCATCTGTTCGTCCTGATCCGTGTGGCACGTAAGGCAGATCTCTACCTTGTTGGTCTTAGGCAGGCCCGGCTGGCGGCTGGCGTGAGGGTTGTGGCAATCCGTGCACTCACCGGCCGCTCCGGGATGCGGCACCTGGGCGGACTCGATGGCCTTGGCCTGCTCGTCGTGGCAGGTGACACAGATTTCCTTGGCGCTGGCCTGTGTCAACACCACTTTCCCGTCCTTCGCCGGGGCGTGGCACGCGTCGCACTGGCCGCCGGCAAATGGCGGATGAGTGAAGGTCTGCATGAGCTTTGGCTGGGCGGACTCATGCGGGTTGTGGCAGGTCACGCAGTCCGCCTTCTCGAAAGGCTGGCCCTGATGGGCTTTAGCCAGCTCGGCATCCTTGGGATCGTGGCAATCGAGGCACAGCGCGGGAGTGGCTTTCTTCAAGTGCCGCGTGAATTCGAGAGTGCCGGAGGCGCCGGTCTTATGCGTCAGGTGACAGGTGTCGCAGCCGGCGTCCAGCGCGGCGTGTCGGCTGCCCTTTTCCGGGGTGTGCACGCCGATGGCGTGGCATTCCAGACAAAGGTTGTCTTTCTGGTCGCCCGACGGCGCCTTGAGCAGCAGGTTCGGAGTATCCGTTGCGTGCGGGTTATGGCACTTCAGGCAGTCGCGCACCGCGGGCTTGTGGATCACGCCCTTGATTTCAGCGGGGTTCTTATCTGCATGGCAGGTAAAGCAGAGAGCCGCCGGGGTGGTGGTAATCAGCTTGACCCGGGTTACATCCTTGTTCACGCGGATCTCGTGGCAGCTCGTGCAGCCGGCCGTTACGGCGGCGTGCACGGTCTTCCCTTTGCCCTTGTCCTCATGGCATTCCAGGCATTTGGCCGTATCCGTGTTCTTATCGAGCGGAACCGGATGCACGTCCGCACGGGCAGGGAGGCCGCAGACTGCGGCGATTACCGTCATGAGCAGCCACCTTCCCCATAGGCAGGCGACCGCTCTGGTTTGACGGAATAGATTGGCCGTCCGCAGTTTCGAGTGACAAAGAACACCCCGGCGCGCCTTGGCTTCCTTTGGTTTCTCCAAAGACGGGTGCTTTTCCGCACACGCAGCGCCTTCTGCAATGTGCAGAAGCAACGCGGACATCGCTGCCGGAAGGGGCATGCCATCCTCGAATCTGCTTGCCATCCCACCCCGCCCAAGCGGGGCCCAATTGAAAGCGCAGTATGCGGTTTCGCCCAAAGTGCCGCAGTGGCACATGACACATGCCTTGGTGACATGGGTCACATCGATTGAACTCTCTCTTTGCAGGCCTTTCCGGGAGGTACTAAAACCAGCTCGAGAGAAGACTGGGCCGTAGGGCAGGATTACAACGCCGGGGGACGCCTAACTCGATATGCCGTAAGGCCATGACTTAAGTACTCTTAGTTCCGGTACATAGCCATTTGGGGATGGGCGGGAGCTGGATCTCGTCGCAGAAGGAGCAGGAGCTTAATCTACCAGGGAGCCATCAGTTGGATCAGGAGCGCTTTCCCCTCGTTAGCGACGGCAATGTCGAGGGTGTGATTTTAATCACACGGAGCCGCGGGATCGAGGCTTGGAGCCGGTGAGTAAGAAGCCGAGCGGACGCGCGCGGGTCAGCAGCCGCGGCCGGGGGCCGCTGCAACATGCTTCATCTGCGGCTAACGCGGGCACAGGATGGCAGTGTAAGTAAGCTCTCAGAGTCCTGCCAGCGGAGCAGAATGCGCCGGTTACTTGGCGCTGGCGGCTGCGGCCTTCTTGGTGCGCTTCGAGCCAGAGCGCTTGGGCGGGGTGCCCTCGGCCATTTCCACCACCATCATGCTGGTGACGAACTTCTTCAGGCCGTGGGCGTCAAAATCGATGGTAGTGCGCTCGGCGTCGGACTGGGTAACCACGCCGCACCCGTATTGAGAATGCTTGATGTACAGACCTTCGGAGAGAACCTTCACGACTGCCTCCTTTGCCAGGCGCAGGCTGCGGTTACTTTCTCGATGATCCAGAGACGCCCGGAGGGCCGGCGGCCGCCGGGCGGATACGCGAGAGATGGGGTGCGGCCCCGTCCCGCTTCTGCGGGACAGGGCCGCGCGCCCGGTTTCGATCAGAGGCTGACTACGTTCGCGGCCTGGAGGCCCTTCGGCCCGCGGGTCACTTCGAACTCGACTGCCTGACCTTCATTGAGCGACTTGTACCCATCCGCCTGGATGGCGGAAAAGTGTACGAAGACGTCCTCGCCAGATTGGCGCTGGATGAATCCGTAGCCCTTGCTGGCGTTGAACCACTTGACTGTTCCTTGTTCT
>OCOJ01033950.1_pt7 | contig 33806 bp, 34 predicted proteins | sample 1539251 | NCBI WGS metagenome assembly OCOJ01 (sample SAMN01911457, study PRJEB22624) | soil metagenome | biome: Soil | place: Malaysia | collected 2012-04-30 | depth RA_metagenome m
GAAACGCTTGCGGCCGGAAAGTTTGGCGGTGAAAGTGAATGGGATGTCGATTGCCGAGTTCACGGCGCTGCCGGTCTCGCGGGCGCTGGAAGTGGCCCAAGGGATCAAACTCGCCGGACGCGAAGCGGCGATCGCCGGGCGCGTCATGCATGAAATTGTCGAGCGGCTGCAGTTCCTGAACGCCGTCGGATTGGGTTACATCTCGCTCGATCGCTCAGCAGCGACGCTGTCCGGCGGGGAAGGACAGCGAATTCGGCTCGCTACGCAGATCGGATCGAAGCTGCGCGGNGCTCGCTACGCAGATCGGATCCAAGCTGCGCGGCGTTCTCTATGTGCTGGATGAGCCGTCGATCGGCCTGCATCATCGCGACAATGGGCGATTGCTGAACGCATTGGAGAATCTGCGCGACCTGGGCAACACGGTTCTCGTGGTCGAGCACGACGAAGAAACGATTCGCCGGGCGGACTACGTAATCGATCTGGGGCCGGGCGCGGGGCGGCATGGAGGTGGCCTGGTCGCTCATGGCACTCCGGAAGAGATCATGCGCGAGCCGAATTCGCTGACAGGGGCCTACATTTCCGGCCGCGCGCAGATTGAGATGCGTCCTGAGCGGAGGCAGAAAAACGGCGCGGGGCTGACGGTTCTCGGAGCGAAAGAGAACAATCTCAAGAATCTCGATGTGACCTTCCCACTGGGTGTGATGACGGTCGTGACGGGCGTTTCCGGCTCCGGCAAATCGACCCTGGTGAATGACATTCTGTACCGGGCGCTGGCACGGCAACTTTATCGCTCGCGGGAGAAGGCAGGCGAGCACAAGGCGATTGCGGGCGCGGAGAACGTCGACAAAGTCATCCGCATCGATCAGTCGCCGATCGGGCGCACCCCGCGGTCGAATCCGGCGACATATACGGGAGTCTTCACGGCGATTCGCGATCTGTACGCCATGCTGCCCGAGTCGCGCGAGCGCGGCTACAAGGCAGGACGGTTTTCCTTCAACGTCTCCGGCGGGCGCTGCGAGGCGTGCCAGGGCGAGGGGCAGCGGCGTATCGAGATGAATTTTCTGCCTGACGTGTACGTGCTGTGCGAAGTCTGTGGCGGGCGGCGCTACAACCTGGAAACGCTGGCGGTGAAGTACAACGGAAACTCCATTGCCGACTTGCTGGAGATGCCGGTTTCCGACGCGCTGCCGATTCTCGAAAACATCCCCCAGGTGAAGCAGAAGCTGCAAACGCTGGTCGACGTGGGCCTGGGATACATTCATCTGGGGCAATCCGCGGTTACGCTTTCGGGCGGTGAGGCGCAGCGCATCAAGCTGGCGCGGGAGCTGAGCAAGCGGCAGACGGGCAAAACCCTATACCTGCTCGACGAGCCCACGACTGGCCTGCATTTCGACGACGTGAAGAAGCTGCTCGACGTGTTGCACCGGTTGACCGATCTGGGCAACTCCGTCATCATCATCGAACATAATCTGGACGTGATCCGCAACGCCGACTGGATCATCGATCTCGGTCCCGAGGGTGGTGAAGACGGCGGCCGCGTCGTCGCAACGGGCACGCCGGAGCAGGTCGCGCGGGTGAAAAAGTCGTACACGGGGCAGGCGCTGGCGGGATATTTTGCGAAAGCAGTCGCCGGTACCCTGTTGCCAGTTGCCAGAGCTCAGTGAATTTGCGATTGCCGATTGCCGATTGAAAATCTGCTGGATTTCAAGGTGATCGTGGTCAAAAAATCGGCAATCGCAAGTTGGCAATTGAGAATCCAATCTGATGTCGCGTAGCCGAAGGGGTGTGTCACCTGTCTTCATCCGATGGTTCGCACTTTGAATCTCAAGCGCAGTTGAACCACGAGGCGCAGACGCCGCCAGCGTCGGTTGACCTTCAGCCGGCGCCCCTGTCTGCTCCGATCATCTCGCCGCCCGTGGAGAATCCCGTGTGGAGCGGCTGGGACGTTCTGGCCATCGCCGCTCTCACCTTCGTGACCTTGGTGTTGATTGAGTTGGTCATCGCTCTGGGGGCAATGCGGTACGTCTATCCCGGCACGAGCCTCGCGGAGATCGCCCAGAAGCCCATCCTGGCGCTGGTTTCCGAGTTTCTGGCGTACATCACGGTGGCATTCTTTATGGTCGCACTGGTGGAAGGCAAGTATCATGTGCGCTTCTGGGATGCCATCCGGTGGAAGTGGCCACACGGAGAGTGGGGGTTTCTGGCGATCGGCGTGGTGATGCTGTTCGGGCTGAACATTGTGGAGCACTTCCTGCCCATGCCGAAAAGCGTTCCCTTCGACAAGTTTTTCGAGCGGCCGATGGACGCTTATCTGACTTCGGTGTTCGCGGTCAGTTTAGGCCCGCTGATGGAGGAGCTTTTCTTTCGCGGATTCCTTTATCCTGTGCTGGCGCGTCGGGTTGGAATGCTCTGGGGCATCCTTCTCACCGCCCTGCCGTTCGGCTTGCTCCATGCGTTTCAGTTCGGCAACGCCTGGTCGGCGGTGTTTGTCATCTTCATCGTGGGCGTAGTGTTGACATCCGTGCGGGCGGTGACGAAGTCGGTGGGCGCGAGTTTCCTGGTGCACGTCGGATATAACGGCACGCTCATGCTGCTGGCCGCGGTGCAGACAGGCGGCTTTCGCCACATGGAGAAAGCGGCATTGCTTTAGTGTGGTGCGGGGAGTGTGGCGCGGGCACTCTTGCCCGCGCCAGACCAGCCTTACTTCACTGTGATGGTCAGCAGTTGTGCTCCACTCACCACGTAGTCCAGCGGCGGGGTGGCCGTCGCTGGCAAATCGGAGGCCTCTGAGTGTCGAGGTGTTTTCAAGACAACCGGTCTTTCTTGTGCTCTTCGTCCGCTCCGTTTGTGAGACCGAGCGTAGTAAAACTGCCAGCGTCATGGACTTCCAATCTGGGCGGCACGATATACGGCACAACCCGCACCATGACAAACAAAACCAGAAGCCACATCAGCGGTGCAAAAACGATGATGTTAAGAAGCCTGACGTGAAAGGTCCACAGAAGGATAACACCCAGCAGCCAGCTGAGTACCGAGAGCACGCGTGCATACGTCTCAGCAATGCGCACCTCTACGCCGCATCGCATACATCGATTGCCTCTTCCGAGGTTCGCTTTGTTGGTGACATCAATGGGTGCCAAACATCGGGGGCAGGGAACCTCTCGTGATATACCGTGCCATGACATCTCGGTGTGATACGGCCCATCAGCCGCTGCACGAGTAGGAGCAGCCGCCACACGAGCTACTTCACTGTGACGGTTAGCAATTGCGCTCCGCTGACCACGTAGTCCAGCGGCGGGGTGGCTGTCTCATCTACATTGGATTCGCCGCTGACAGTCATCTCCTGGTTGCCGCGCATGCCGTCCATCACGTTCATGATCGAGAGCGGCAGCGTGGGCATGACTTTGTCGGCGACGCGCGCTTCCGGATCGGCTTCCAAAAGCGAGACGTAAACCCGATTGTTGGCGTGCTCTTTATTGAGCATGGCGATGGTCGAAGCCAGGTCGAACTTGCGGGCGAAGGCGGGATTCACGTGATCGAGTCGGTCGAGCGTCTCGCCGTCGCTGACCAGGATGCGAAGAGGACCTTTGCTAGCGGAAGGAGGAATCTTCACTCGAATCTGGCGGACGCTGCGTTCGCCACGATACGGGGCAAGAACGGTTTCGACATTGATTTCATCCCCGGGACGGGCTTCAGTCACATCGGTGCGAGCGCTTTCCAGGCGCGCCCAGCGCCGCTCGCGGACCAGGTCGAAGTCGAGCTTCACGTTCTGGATTGCGGGCGCGCTGTAGGGATTGTCATAGATGCGTCCGAAGCGCTCCCCAAGGTTGAGCGCAGCCGCCAGCGCGGCCGGTTGCCCGTTGTCGGCGGGAGCGAACATGTTCTTCAGCTGCACCTCCGGGAAGCCCTTCACTCCGATGCTGCCATTCAGCCGGTAGGTGATCTCCTCGCCGTATTCATTCACCCCGTGCAGCGCCTGATAGACGGTGGCCATGATGGCGACCGGGCTGAGGCGGGGGTTGTTCAGGACTTCGTAGTGAAATTCTTTTTGCTGCGAGCCGCCGTGAATCGCCAGCGTGACCGGGATCATCTCCGGCTGCTTATTAAAGACGCCCAGGATGCCGGTGTGTCGGTCCTGAACAAAAACTCCGGCGGGCTCGGTGACGTCGATGATCTTGAAGGCATTGAGCGGCGAGGCCAGCGTGGCCAGGACTTGCGCCTTGTTCATGGGTAGGTCGACGGCGCCGAACTGGAGCAGAGGATGTCCGCAGGCCAGCAGCCGCTGCGGGTCGATGTAGGTGACGCTGCAGGTGGCGGCGATGTCCATGTCGCCGCGGACGAGGACCGCGCTGACGGCGGAGCCGGGTTCCAACGGCTCGGGCTGCCTAGTGTCGCTGACCGAACCTGCTCCCATCACTGGGACGATTCCGGCGGAGGCGAATTGCGGGGCAAAAAGACGGACGGTGTCTTCAGAGAATCCATTGAATACGAGTGGCGCTTCGATGGGTTGCAGGTAATTCGCGTAGTCCTGAGTTGAAGCGGGCAACGGGGAGATTTCGCCCGGAGATGCAGTTTTTCCCGCCACGTTGTTTACCGCCGGTTTCGCGCTCGACGCCTCTTCGGCTGGAGAGCGATCGAAGGCGTTAATCTCGAGCATGTCGGCAATGGGAGTGACGCCGGCGATCGGCTCCTTGGAGAATAGGCCGATGCGGAAGGCCAGCGCGCCGGCTAGCTTGCCGTCGAGATAAACCGGGCTGCCGCTCATGCCGGCGACAACGCCTGTATATTCGACTTTGGGACCGTGCAACCGGACTAAGATGATATCGCCCTTGGGACCGTTCACGTTGTGCAGAATACCGAGGACTTCCACATCCATAGGCTCGGGCTTGACGCCCTCGAATACCGTGTAGGCGACGCCACGCATGCCAGGATGGATCTGGGCAAGCGGGATGGTCTGCAGAGGTTGCGTCGTTTGTGCAGCCAGGGAAATGGAAACGGAAACGAAGAAGACGAGTGCGCGAACTGCTTTTTTCATTTTGCCCCGAAAAGACCCGCCAACAGGCCTTATATTCGGATTAGACTCCGCTCAATTGTAAGTCGTTGCCAGGGGGGAAGCACGGGACCGGGCAAAACATCCCAATGGCGCAAGCTAGCGTCTATACTAGCATAGGGAGTTTTTGGGGATTGCTATGTTTAATCAGCGGACAGACAAGACTTTACAAGGCTTCGGCGGCTGGCGGATGTGGTTGGCAGCGGCGTTAGCTGCGCTCGTCCTGGCGCTGGTCGGCGGGGCGGTACCCGTGGCGGCGCAAGATCAGTCGTCGCAGCCCCCGGCACAGGCACAAGCACCGGCGCAACAGCCAGCCCAGACACCGGCCCCTGACACTGGCAAGCCCAAGCAGGAGGTGCCGGCCGAGGCGGGCGGTCCTACAGACAACGTCGGTCCCTACGCGATTCCGAAGAAAACGGCGAACGAAGAGCCTCCGCCGCCTCCGCCGACCACGCCTAAGAAGGTCGAGGGACTGCCGGACTATTCCCTCAAAGTGAACGTCCCCCTGGTCAACGTGGATGTGCTGGTGACCACCAAGAACGGACAGTTCATCCCGGGACTGAAGAAAGAGAATTTCCGAATTGCCGAGGATGGAGTTCCCCAGACCGTCACCCAGTTCAACGTGTCCCAAGCTCCGATCACGGCGGTGCTGCTGGTGGAATTCGCATCCACCAGTTGGCCGATCCTGGTCGACACTCTGAATGCCTCCTACGCCTTCGCCAGCACTCTGCAAAAAGATGACTGGGTCGCTGTCGAGTACTACGACATGCAGCCGCACATCCTGGTCGACTTCACCCAGGACAAGAAGGCGGTTTTCGGCGCGCTGAATCAGTTGCGCATTCCGGGTTTTGCCGAAACCAACGAATTCGACGCGCTCTACGATACCCTTGATCGGCTCGACCGTGTGGAGGGAAAGAAGTACATCATCCTGATATCAACCGGTGTCGACACTTTCAGCAAGCTGACGCTCGACAAGATCACTAAGAAAGTCAAAGACACCCGAAACGTAACCATCTTTCCCGTCAGCATCGGCTGGTACCTGCGGGAGTACTGCCAGGTCCACTACTGCACCGGCATTACGCACGGCATGGCCAGCTATGGCATCAAGACGATCGACTATCTGCAGGCCGACAATGAAATGAACACTTTTGCTGCCATGACCGGCGGGCGAGCCTACTTCCCGCGCTTCGAGGCAGAGTTTGCCGAGATCTTCCACGACATCGGCGACGACATCCGGCATGAATACACGCTGGCGTACACGCCCACGAACACAAAGCTCGACGGCACCTACCGCAAGCTGAAAGTGCAAGTTGTGGCTCCGGACGGCGGTCCGCTGAAGGTAAGGGACCAAAAGGGAAAAGACGTAAAGATCGTCGTCGTGGCGCGGGATGGGTACACAGCCAAGCACACAGTGGATTAGGACGGTAGCCAGTCGTCAGCTCCCAGTTGGCCGTATGCCAAGGGGCGCGCGCCACATCAATGCAGGTGGAACAACTTCTCCAGCAAAAAGAAGAAGCCTGCCCCGACAAACACTAGCAACGCCATCCTCACCGCCGGCTCCCTATTGACTTCCGGAACCAGGTCGGAAGCGGCGACGTAGATCGTCACTCCTGCTGAGAGTGGAAGGCCTGCGCTCACGTGGTGCCGGAAGATGGCCATAGTCAAGACACCCGCCAGCGTGGCTCCGCCCAGAATCACGGACGCCCCCCAGGCGGCGCCTCGACTGCGGCCGCTGGCCAGCATGACCGAGCTCACCGTGAAACCCTCAGGAATTTTGTGCAGAAAGATGGCGATGAAGATCAGCCATCCCAGCCAGTTCGAAACCAGAAAGCCCGAAGCTATAGCGATACCGTCGAAAAACGTGTGAATGACGAGGCCGAGCAGCACCGAGTAACCCTTATGCCAGTGGATGAACTCGTCATGATGCGTTTCCTCGCCGAAGTGGAAATGCGGGGTAACGGTGTGCTCGAAAAAATGGATGATCAAATAGCCAAACAGCACCAGAAACGCTGCGGACTTTCCACGCAGCTCGATGCTTTCTGGCACCATCTCGACGAGAGCGGTGGCCAGCATGAATCCCGCACCCAAGGCGACGAAGTAACGGAGATAGCGGCGCTCCCAGTGCCGCTGCACGATGATTGCTCCGCCGAAGACGTTGGCCGCGGCGGCGGTCAATCCGAGCAAGACACTGGTTAGGATGGGGTTCATTGGCGAGCACCGGGATGATATCAGCCTACAGAGGAATCCACCACGGAGGCACGGAGGCACAGAGAAAACGATCTGTCGTGCCCCTGTGCCTCCATGGTGAAAGAGTTTACTCGCAACTCGGTACTCGCGACTCGGTACTGGCGGCGCTATCCGCTATGCCGAATATGCAGCACATCGCCATCCTGCACGATGTAGTCTTTGCCTTCGAGCCGCAGGGTACCCTTGGCGCGGGCGTTGGCCTCGGAACCGGCTTCGAGGAGCTGGTCCCAGCGGATGGTTTCGGCGCGGATGAAGTGTTTTTCCAGGTCGGAGTGAATCGCGCCGGCCGCTTCCTGGGCGCGAGTGTGGGCGGGAATTGTCCAGGCACGGCATTCGTCTTCGCCGGCGGTGAAGAAGGAGATCAGGCCGAGCAGCTTGTAGGTCGTGCGGATGAGGCGGGCCAGGCCGCTCTCGCTGAGACCATAGCTTGAAAGAAACTCGGCAGCGTCGGCATCGCTCATCTCGGAAAGTTCGGCTTCGACTTTGCCGCAGATCGCCGTGGCGGCGGCATTGGGACGCGCGGTGATTTCAGTGAGCTTGTGCGTAGTGATGGCGGCTTCAAGCTCCTTCCCCAGGTCAGACGATTCGCCGACGTTGATGACATAAAGAATCGGCTTCTCGCTAAGGAACATGAATCCGCGGATCCGCTTCTTGTCTTCAGGCGACATCTTCATTTCGCGAAGCGGCTTTTCCGCTTCCAGATGCGTCTTGGCGCGCTTCAGCAGCTCGAATTCTTTCTCCAGATCCGGCGTCTTCATTTTCTTCAAGTCTTTTTCCAGACGTTCCAAACGCTTTTCGATCTGGCCCAGGTCGCTGACCATGAGATCAAACTCGACGTTCCTGATGTCGCGCAAAGGATCAATTGCGCCAATGTGCGGAATGGAGGAGTCCTCAAATGCGCGCACTACATGGGCAAGCGCGTCGACCTGGCGAAGGTTTCCGATGTAAGCGGTTTCTTTCAGCGCGTCCTGGCCGATGGCGCCCACATCGACGTACTCGACCGATGCGTGCGTGACCTTTTTCGGATTGTAAAGCGTTGCCAGACGATCGAGACGATCGTCGGGGACCTTGGCGACGCCGATGTGGGCCTCGCGTGGGTTGGCATAGGCGTGCTCGGACAGATGCGCTTTGGTAAGAATGCGGAACAGCGAAGTTTTGCCGACCTGGGGCAGGCCGATGATTCCTGTTTTCATAAGATGCCCTTGGCTGTTAGCTCTTGGCTATTGGCTCGTCTGAGGCAGAGTCGATAGGACAGAATGATTCAGTGATTCTCCGAGAACAGTTCAGGATAAACGATAGCGGGGCGATTGCCCAGATGGAGGACGCTGAGAAGGCCTACTGTCCGGCGGCTTTCGCAGCCGCTGCAGCGGGGACCGCAATCTTTACCGAATCAGGCTGGGTCCAGACCGCCTTGCCCGTGGTGAGGTCCAGGCGATTCATCGTAACTTTCAGCTGCTGGTGATCCACCTCGACAAGAAGGTAGTGGTAGTTCACTTCCTTGCTCTGGAAAGGATCGTCGGCAGCGCGCTCGATGGGATAAGCATGGGCCGCTCCCCCGCCGCTCACGAAATACGTGACACCGCCANCCCCCCGCCGCTCACGAAATACGTGACACCGCCATGCTCATGACGCTCGTAGTTGTGGACGTGTCCCGAGAAAACCACGATGCGGAACCGAGCCTGCGCCTGACGTTCCTCCAGCATCTTCGCCAACGCTTGTTCGCGGGGCCGCGCCGAATGGCCTCCGCCGTACTTCTTGTCGTCCGACGAACTCGTGTACGGCGGGTGGTGGTCCATGAGGAACACAAACTCCACGTCAGAAGGAATGTTGTCGAGCTTGCGGACCAGCCACTCGCCCTGAGGACCGGAGACTTCTTCCAGAGAGCTGTCGAGCACAAGGACCAGGGTGTTGGNCGGCGCGAACCGCGTAGTAGCGGCTATTCTTCAGCTCGGGAAAGCGCTGGAAGTAGTTCCCCAGCGCAACGTTCTCGTCACCGTGAAGATCGTGATTGCCCAGCGCGGGAAAGATGGGGATTTTCCTTTCGCGCCAGATGCTGGTCTCGCTGTCCCAGACCTTCCAATCGTTGGCATCGTAGCCGTTGTAGACGATGTCGCCGGTGAAGCATATGAACGCCGGGTTGGCCTCGGCGATCGCCTGCACCAAGGCTACGCGCACCGGCGGATTTGCAGCTTCGGTGTCTTTGGGATCGTGGAACCGCGTGTCGCCGTAGGCGACGAAGCGGAATGGGCTGCTCACGCTGACCTGCAGATCGGTAGTTGTGGTTTGCGCCGCCGACTTCTTTGAGCAGCCGGTGCAGGCGAGCAGAATCGCCGCGCCCAACAGCAGCCAGGTGTTCGCCGAAGATTTACGCCGCCGATTCATCATTCCCCACAAGCTCTGAAGTTCAACGTTCTGCTATTTTCCCACGACCAGGATTTCAAACTGTCCCGACTCTGCCGTAGATAGAAAGAGCTGATGCGTCTTCGGGTCCAGAGCCATGGTTTTAGCGCGGGGAAGAGTCTTCACAGTCTCGACCACGGAGTACGCATCGCGGCTGTCCTCACGAATCACGGTAATGGTGCCTTCGCCGTTGGAGTTGAAAATCAGCTTCGTCTCGGTGTCGAACGCGGTGGCGTCGACGTGGTCGCCGATGGGCAGCGTCGTGATGACTTTCCCCGTGTCGGCATCCATCACGGCCATGACTTTGCTGCGACATCCAAGAAAGAGGCGGCGATTGGCGCGATCGATCGCCATGCTGCTGGGCGAAGAGCACGGAGCTGTCGGCCAGCGCTGTTCAACCGTAAGTTTGCGAGCGTCGATCTTGACCACCTGGCTTTCGTCCTCCAGATTGTCGAAGACAAATCCCTGACCGTCGGCCGCGGCGAATTCCGGCCCGCCACCCAGATCGACCGTGCCCGCGACTTTGCCGGTCGCGGCGTCGATGGCTGTGGCGCTGTTGCTCTCGCCGTTGAAAGCAAAAACTCGCTTGGTGGCGGGATCGTAGATGATGCCATCGGGGTCCTTGCCAGGCGTGATTTCCTGCAGAACCTTCATGGTCTTGAGATCAAACTCGATCACCTTCGACGCTCTTCCGTCGCTGATGAAGCCGTGGTTGAACTCAGGGGCTAGGGCGATGCCGTGAACCCCCATGGTGGGGATGCTGCCGACGAGTTCGTGGGAATCCAGGTTGAGAATCTCGACCTTGGTTCCGTGGGAGACGTAGAGGCGGCGCGCCGCATCGTCGATCGAGAGGTAGTCCCAGCCCCCGGAGCCAGGGATGGGAATTTTCTTGGTGACCGAGTAACCAGCCGCCGGAGCCGCGGGCGCAGCAAGCGCCAGACTCACCAGCGCGATCACCGCGCACGTCCGCATGATAGCCGCAAGGGCAAAGCGGGAATGCCGCAGTCTTCTGCTTGTCATGATTTCGCAAACCTCTCGGCGGAGTTCGTCGAGCGAGCCTCACGCCGGAACACACGTTATCGGGTCAACCTGAAATGCACCTGAAAGGCCCGGCCAGCGCTGTTGTTGGCGTGCTGGCCGGGCTTGTAGCGCCGCTCCTAAGTTAGAACGTAGCGCGAACCATGAACTGCAACTGCCGCGGCAGACCCGTCCCAGTGTTCGGCGATGCGGCGTTGTCGTTGTTGTTGTTGAAGTTGTTGGTGGAGGTGATGACACCTAGAGTAGACGGAGGTTGGAGAGCCCATGAGGTGCCGTTTAGCACATAGTTGAAGTTGAGGTTGCCGCCGTTTGGGTCTCCGAGTTGCACATGATTGAAGATGTTGAACGCCTGGATCGCAAACTCCGCCGAGACGCGCTCGCTGATGCGCATGCTTTTTGTTAGTGCGAGGTCCATCTGCCAGGAGTTCAGCGCACGAATAACGCCGTTGGGGGCGTTTCCAAATCGGCTGATTAGACCACAGGAGAGGGCACAAATCGGATTGTTGTTGACGTCGAAGCCAGTGACTACTCCGCCTGGATCGAGCGGTGGCGGCGCAAACGCAGCAGGATTAATCCGAAGGGTGTGATTCGGCCCTACTCCGCTCAACTGTACGGGCACTCCAGGTACGAGGTCCGGCCGTTGTGTGGTTTGGTCGTTGCCATCAGGCAGCTGCGTGTTTGCGATACCCATCGTAATGGTGAGGGGATGTCCGGTGTGCCAGAGGCCAATACTGCTAAGGCTCCAGCCGCCCACAAACTTGTCTAATAAGCCTTTTTCGTCGAGGAACGTCTTGCCTGCCCCGAAAGGCAGTTCGTAGACACCGTTGGCCACGAAATTCTGACGAATGTCGTAAACGCTGGGCCCTTTATCGCAGCTCAAGCAATTCACGTTCTCCGGCCCGTTGGACTCGCCGCCGCCGACGGAACCGTCGTTGATCGAATGGGACCATGTGTAGCGACTCTGGAACGATAGACCACTGCTGAAACGGCGTTCGAGACTCAGCCCCAACGCGTTGTAGGTACTAGACCCGATGTCGGATTTGTAATCCACCGACTGGTAAGGATCGGTAATGCCGGGGAAGTACGGGTCCAAGAAGCGAGTACAGTTCCCGTTGATGTCCGGCTTGGTGATGCAGAAGTTCACCCCACCCCGCGAGAACAACCTTACTCCGCGCGAACCGAGGTACTGGGCTGATGCCAGAAAACTCCCGGGCAGTTCGTGATCAATGGTCAGGCCCCAAGTTTCCGCATACAGATCGCGGCGGCCATGGCGTTGCAGCGCGCGAGGTTGCTGCTGAATGGTAAAGCCCAAGCCGCTTAAATCGGGAGTGGTCTGCTGATAGGCCGGTACCAGGGGTGTACCCGAGGTAGAGGGATCAAAATGGACGTTTGCGGTAAACCGATCGCTCTCCAATCCAGCGTTCAAGTCGTCGTTTTGCGCGGCTCCATGATAGATTCCAAATCCCGATCGAATAACCGTCTTTCCGTNAATAACCGTCTTTCCGTGAAAGAGATTCGGGGCCCAAGCGATGCTGACGCGGGGGTCAAAGTTTTTGTAGTCGGGATTATACAAAGCGGGATTTGTAGGACACGTGATCGAAGGATTCGTGGGACTCGGAATGGGCGATGGGAGGCTGTTCCGCCAGGTCGAACCCGAGCCGAAACACACGCCGTGGAATTCATTCACGTCAAACACTGTTGTGCGATTGTCGGCTTCATGTGCCACTCCGTAATACTCCCAACGAAGTCCCAAGTTAAGAGTGAAATTGGGGGTCACCTTCCAGTCATCCTGGAAGTAGGGCATGTAGAACGTCCGCCGGAGTTTGTGGCAGCACCAAGGAGCCGTGAAATGAATGTCATAAAGCGCAGCGTTGACAAAGGCCGTTTCAAGATTGCCGGAGCTATCTGCGAAAGAAAGGTTATTATCTGCGGTCTTTCCCTGATTTAGCCTGACTCGGCGAATCTCCATTCCGGTCTTGAAGGCGTGCCGGCCCCGTACCCAGGTCAGGTTGTCGACAACCCCGTAGGTTGTCCCGACTTCGATATCGGCATTGTTGTTATTCAGGCCAACAAACGTGTTAGTGCTTACCGCGTAGGGGAGAACGCTTGATTGAGGATTGTGAAAAGGCGCGCGGTTGACGTAAACCTTGGCCTCGTTGAAGACGTTCTGGGAGAACGCGTGCTGCAGGGCCAGCGAGTAGTTGGCGGGGTGATTGATGGTTTGCAACTTATCCCCCGGAAGACTGGCGCCATTCGGGGCGTCCACCAGGCTGATGTCCCGCTGCGCACGGCCATAGAGAAGGGTTTTTTCGCTGAACTGGTGGTCTATCCGCACCAGCCACGAATCTTCGTGAACGACGGTGGGGGTCGCCGCGATCACTTGATCGGTATTAGAGTCCGCGTTCGGGTCAATCAGGTTATTCGGATTCCCCTGCCACTGAAAAGCAGCATCTGGATACGTAAAGCGCGGTGCACAGCCGTTGATAGTTCCCACCGATTTACGCCACGGAAACGCTTGCAAGATCGAGCACATCTGCGGCGAGGTACTCAACACGTACTGCTGGAACGAAGTTGTAAGCGGAGCGATGGGATTGTTAGGGTCTGAGTTGGCCCGCTGACCGCAGCAGAACCCCGACGGCACAATGAACTGCTGCGTCGTCCCCTGAAACTGCCGAAGCCCTTCGTAGCTGAGGAAGAAGAAAGTCTTGTCTTTCTTAATCGGGCCACCGAAGGTCAGCCCGTACTGTCCCAGTCGAAACGGCGGAATGGCGGCCTTCCCGTTGAGGTCAAAGTCGTTGAAATTCCGCGCATCAAAGTAGGAATTCCTGAAATACGTAAACACCGACCCGTGATAGTCATTGGTGCCGTGCTTCGTCTCTANTAACCGTAAACCGACCCGTGATAGTCATTGGTGCCGTGCTTCGTCTCTACATCAATCTGTCCGCCCGCTTGTGTGCCGTACTCGGCATCATACAAGGCGCTGTTGACACGGTATTCCTCGATCGCATCCTGGGAGATCTGCAAACGAGTCTGTGACTTCTGCGCCTGCTCCTGAATGCCGCCAGCGTCGACACCGTCGATGGAAAAGTTGTTGTCGTCACGGGCGCGGCCGGCGAAGCGGATGGTGCGCTGATCGCCGCCGCCGTCGTCCTGGGCGAAGGGCGCGAGTAAGGTGAAGCTGGCCCAGTCGCGGCCGTTGTTGGGCAGGTTGGCGATCTGCTCTCTATCAATGACAGTGGCCGCCTCGGCCGAACTGCGGTCCGCAGGCGCATTCGTGGCCTGGACGTCGACCTTTTCGTTAATCGTTCCCACGGCAAGCTGTACATCCAACGTGTGCGTCTGGCCGATGCGGAGCACCACGTCTTCGACCGCTTTCTCTTTGAAGCCCGTGGCTGAAACGGTCACGGTGTATTGACCGACGGCGAGGCCGGGAAAGCGATAATATCCCTTCGAATTGCTCGGCTGTTCCGCAGTCAGGCCAGTGTCAGTAGCTAGAACTTTCACCGTGGCGCCTACGATCACTCGGCTGGAGGGATCGGTGACGGTGCCTTCGAGTTCGGCGCGGTCGATCTGCGCGAGGGCGGTCGACGCTAATCCCAGCACGAGCACCAGAAGGGCAATAAGCTGTAGGACTAGAGACTTAGTCGAGAGAGAGGGACTCGGCTTCATGGCGTCAGCTCCTTAGGCTACGGCACAGACAGAGGCATTGGCCTGGCGCTGGTCGAAAGCAGATCGACGGCGCCACTAGCTTCCCGGCTCGAACGGAAATCGCAACCGATCGAACGTGTGAACTCGGAATTCTAGGAAGGACTTGTGACGCAGAGATGAAAGGAACGTTAATATTTCTTCAGGTTTCGAAACTTATTCTCCGCCGGCGTCTGGCTCTCGGTCTAAACTTCCCTCTGACCTTCCTTCTGGCTGGGGATCGGTTTGACGCCGGGAGCCCCGCGGCCGCGGCGGCGGCGACAGTCCGAGGCTGGGTGTGCGATGAAACTGCTGATCGTCGAAGATGAAACCCGCATGGCCGAGCTTCTCCGCAAGGGATTGACCGAGGAAGGCCACAATGCGGTGTGCGCCTTTGATGGGGCCGAGGGGCTGGCTTTGGCCAAGACCTACGAGTTCGATGTCATCATTCTGGACGTGATGATGCCCAAACTGAGCGGCTATGAACTGGCGAAACGGCTTCGGGCGGAAAAGATCGGCACCCCCGTCCTGATGCTGACGGCCAAGGACTCAGTGCCCGACATCGTGCGCGGGCTGGATGTGGGCGCCGACGACTACATGACCAAGCCATTCTCTTTCAATGAGTTGCTGGCGAGGTTGCGGGCGGTCAAGCGCCGGGCGCTGGCGGCGCAGGAGACGAAACTGCGCGTGGGTGACTTGGTGCTCGATCCGGCCAGCCACGAGGTTTCGCGGGGCGAGTCCCGCATCTCCCTGACGAAAACCGAGTATGGCTTGCTCGAGCGGCTAATGTACCGCGCCGGCAAAGTGGTCTCGCGGCGCTCGCTGATTGAATCCGTTTGGGGCTTTGACCGGGAGATTGAAGAAAACACGCTCGATGCCTTCATGCACCTGCTGCGCAGCAAGGTCGATCCCGCCGGCCGGGCCAAGCTGATTCATACGGTGCGCGGCGTGGGCTACATGATCAAAGAGGCGGAGCCGGCATGAAAAAACTGTCGATCGGCGTCCGCCTCACGCTTTGGTACGTCGCGATATTCGCGCTGGCTCAGGCCGTTTTCGGCACCGGAATGTGGTTCGTCCTGAGCCACCACCTTTATGACTTGGTGGATGACGGGCTCGAAAATCAGGTGGAGGATCTGAAGAGTTTTCTGCAGGCACAAAAGAAGGATGCCTCGGTTGTAAAACTCAAGGAAGAAGTCGCCGAGGAGTATGACCTGGAGCATTCCGGCGACTATCTTCAGATCTACCTCGGCAACGGCGACTGGATGTACCGGTCAGCATTTCTCCAGCAGCACACGCTCGCCCCGCGGGAACCGAACTCGGTCATGCGGGCTTCCTACGAGAACCGTCATTTCGGCGGGAAACCGTTCCGCTTCATAACACAGAAAGTAGAGGTTCACGGCGTGGTCTGCGTGGCCCAAACCGGCGCGCTGATCGACGACGTGACCAAGACCCTGGTGCTGTTCCGCAATTACTTGCTGATGCTTGCGCCGTTAGTTCTGCTGGTAGCGGCCGCAGGCGGGTACTGGCTGAGCCGTCGTGCTCTGGCGCCGGTGGACGCAATTGTGCAGACCGCGCGCAACGTCAGCGGCACAAATCTTGGCAGCCGGCTTCAGAAGCTGGACACAGGAGACGAACTGCAGCGGCTGGCGGNACTGCAGCGGCTGGCGGACACGCTGAATGAAATGCTCGATCGCATCGAGGCCGCATTCCGCCGAGTGACGGAATTTACGGCCGACGCCTCCCACGAACTGCGCACGCCAGTTTCTCTCATCCGCACGGAGGCCGAACTGGCGCTGCGCAAATCGAGGGATGACGCCGAATACAAGGAAGCGTTGCGCCATATTCTGCTGGAGGCGGAGCGGACGACCACATTGATCGAAGAACTGCTGGCGCTGGCGCGCGCGGACTCAGGGCGCGAAACCCTCAACCTGCGAACGATCGACTTGCGGCAGGGGNGGCGCTTCGCGGAGTGGTTGAAGTCTGGCGGCAAGTTGCTGCGATCCGCAATCTGGGTTTCACCGACAGCATCGAGGATCGGGAAGCATTTGTGTGGGGAGATGAAGCGGCTCTCCGTCGGGTTATCGATATTCTGCTGGATAATGCCTTCAAGTACACATCGTCTCCTGGGAGTGTGGAGCTGTCCCTCGGAATAGAAGGCAACAAAGCAGTGGTCGCGGTTCGCGATACGGGCGTTGGAATCGCCAAGGAAGAGCGCAGCCGGATTTTCGAGCGTTTCTACCGCGTTGACAAGGCTCGCAGCCGGGAACAAGGTGGGGCGGGCTTAGGTCTGTCGATCGCGCAGTGGATCGTAGCCCAGCATCGGGGAACGATCGAGGTCGAGAGCGAACTCGGCAAGGGTGCGATCTTTCGCGTGGAACTGCCGCTCGCGGCTATGCCCGTGCCCAATCCTTTGCTTGCCTGACTCCGTGCGCGGTGAGGGCCTGGTACCGTACAATGAGAAAGCCTTCCTCAGCCGGGATGGCGGAACTGGCAGACGCAGCGGACTCAAAATACCCTGTGACTCTCTCGTAAGTATCGCTCTTCCAATGACTTCAATAACATACGTTACGGACTAACCCTCAGGCTGTGCCATTTTGCACAGGCTGTATCAAGCTGTTGGTCACAGTTTGGGCACAACTGGGGCTGAATCGTCGATACTCCGGCACCGTGGAGACATTGGTTCGATGTGTTCGCCTATCGGCTGAGAAAGACGCTCGGAACAAGCGCGGAATCGCGTCCTCGACATGGTATTAGAAAACTGTGGAGGAATAACCCGATGGCACATTGCGAGTATCCGAACGGAAACATGGTGCGCGTGCACGGCACTAACTGCCCCATCGCCTGCGACAACCCGGCAGAATTCTGCCTTCAGGGTTGGTGGTTCTGTCCAAGCCATGCAGGGATGGTTGTGCGGGGCTGCTTGGAGGGCCTCTACACCAGTGGCGATACAGTCAGAGAAGTCATGGAAAAGACCGCACTCTGCCGCCTGCTCGAACAGTAAGGACACAAAGTTGGTAGCAGGCTCCATGGAATCGGAACGCACAGCCGCACGCGGACGCAGCGCAACGTGTCGCCAAATTTGATGCTCTTACTCCCGTAATCTTGTGACTCAGTGCATCAGTCCAGTAGGTTTCCCCATGTATGGCAACAATTCCCTGTCCCGGCAACGACCGTCTTTCTCTGCTGCCGCTGGTGCCAAGAAATAAATCGCGGGCTTTGGATGACGCCTCATTCCTGTCCTTCACGGCTCTCGATGCCAAGATCGACGCTGGTCTCCAGACCGTTGCTAACGACTGGAACGCTCTCGTTCCATACCTGCTCGAAATGAATCGGCGTCTAAGCGCACCCGGCAAACGCAACGACCTGCGGAAAGGTGCACCGATAGGCTTGACGTGGACACAATGGGTAGAGAGCAAACGTACCAAACTCGGTCGGAGCCTCCGGTCAGTGCAGCGCCTTCTCCGTGGGAAGACCGAGGCGTCGAGGAACTGGAAGACAAGACCTCACGACACTCTGTCGCGAGGTAACGGGGACTCGGCTGAAATGCCGCGCAGTGCGTCGGACGTTGCTTCGGAGATAGCCGAGATTGTGTTTCGAGGCGGGCAGAGCGGAGATGGCCGTGCATTTGCGTTCGAAAGCGCAACCGATGACGCCACAGCCAACTGGCTTAGTCCGCCCGACCTCGTGAAGAGGCTAGGGCATTTCCATCTTGATCCGTGTGGCTGTCCCGGTATGCCATGGAAGCTGGCGGATAGGGTCTACACGCCGCCGCAAGACGGGCTCGCTCTTCCTTGGAGTAACGGGAATCGTTGTCGCGTCTGGTGCAACCCCCCGTATGGGGCCAACGTCGGGAGATGGGCAAAGCGAATGGCGGAACATGGCAATGGGATTTTGTTGATCTTCGGGCGCACAGAGACCCAAGCGTGGCAGGAACATATTTGGCCGTTTGCCGATGCCATCCTGTTTCCGCAGGGACGCGTGCGTTTTTGGCTTCCGAGCGGGGAGCGAGCAGATGGCGGAACTGCTCCAAGTTCTTTGGTCGCCTACAGTCAACGGAACGTCGATGCTCTGGTGAACTCCGGAATCGCCGGGGCGCTTGTGTTCAAGGCTCGAATGATTTCCGGCACGCAGGTGTCCCAACTCTAAATCTCGACGGCTTCGAGAAGGGTTCAATTACCCCGCAACATTTGTTGTGCTTCTTTCCTGAGCCGCAAGGACAGGAATTGTTCCGACCAACTCAGGTCGAGCCTATGCCAAGCATCGCCGACGCTCCGGCAGACAGCGACAGGCAATCGATGGGCACTTCGATGGCGCTGTAGGGCACCCGAAAAAAGCCGTTAGAAACGAGAAAAAAGGCTGCTCAGCAGGTAGCCGAGCAGCGAATATCGTCAGCCACGCAGTATTAGCGGAACAGGGAGGAACAACAAATGAGAAACGCACAAGCATTGCCGGACGGTTGGCAACTTCAGCAAAGTCGCGAGCCAGCCGACGTGAAGCTCACTGTGGATGGCAACGAGGTGCTCTTCGAGCCTTTGACAGCCAAAGGTCTGCGATGGATCAAGGAAGAGCGTGGCGTTGATTGCAGGGATGATACGGAATACGCCGCCTACTGGAAGGGCACGGACGCATGGTCGCGGGAGCGGACAGATGAGTTTCCGGAAGCGGTTTGCGAGATGCTGCGCGACGGGCTCGTGCTTGACTGGTCGGAAGTCCCGCCCAAGGTGCGGGCAAAAGCAGGATCGCCATTACTTCTACTGTTGGGCTTGATCGGCAGCAACTGAAAACCTCCCCATCAACGAAAAACTAGGATTGCCCCTCGATGACAGGTAGCAACGCCATTGTGACTTTGGTTTCATTGGAACCGGGCCGCAGCACAGTAAATTGTGCCTATGGGTACGGGTGTGGCGAAAACGGTGGTCGAGCACAAGCCCCGGAACGGCGAGAAGAACCCGTCGTTTCGCTGCGATGATATTGCATGGCTTTCTTTCGTCGAGCTTGATGCGCAGATTGACCGTCGATTGCTGGCGGTAGTCAACGGTTTAGATGCACTGTTGCCTTATCTCCTAGAGATGCATTGCCGCCTGTCTGCACCCGGCAGAAGAACCGACTTGCGCAAAGGTGCACCCGCCGATCTGACGTGGACGGTATGGGTCAAAAGCAAGCGCCATCTGCTGGGGCGAGGTCTACGCTCAGTGCAGCGGCTGCTACGGGGCAGAACTGAAGCCTCCCAAAATTGGCGGACAAAGGGTCACCCCACGACACAATGTCGTGAGGTCGAGATCGGCATCAACAGGGTGCATTGCGGGGACTGTATCACGTTGATGAACACTATGCCTGCCGCTTCTGTCGGCTTGATTGTCACAAGCCCACCGTACAATCTGCTCAATAGTACAGGGAATGGATTGAAAGATGGCTTCGGCGGAAAATGGGAGAACGCCCAACTGATCGATGGCTATGACTCACACGACGATGCCATGCCGCATGGGCGTTACGTCGAGTGGCAGAGGGACTGTTTGACCGCTATGATGCGCATTCTCAGGGATGACGGAGCGATTTTCTACAACCATAAATGGCGCGTTCAGGACGGATTACTTCAGGATCGCTCTGACATCGTGAAAGGCTTCCCTGTGCGCCAGATCATTATTTGGCAGCGTGACGGCGGGATCAACTTCAATTCCGGATATTTTCTCCCGACCTACGAAGTGATCTACCTGATTTGCAAGCAACATTTCAAACTGGCCCCACGAGCGAATGCGCTTGGCGACGTGTGGCAGATTCCGCAGGAGATGAACAATCCTCATCCTGCTCCGTTCCCAGTTGAACTGGCACGCCGCTGTATCGAGTCCACCACTGCCGATCTGGTGCTTGACCCGTTTATCGGCTCCGGCACGACCGCCATCGCAGCCAAACTGTGCAAGCGCAAATGGATCGGATTTGAGATTTCGAGGAAATACTGCAAACTCGCAAATCAACGAATCCATGCAGTGAGGAGGACTGCCCGGTCGTTTGCAGCATCTGGGATGGGCTAAAACAGGGCTGCGATCATAATGTGACCACGCCTCCGTTTTGGGGTGGAAAGTCAGTTCACCGTCGCACCGCCGCAGCACTTCTTGTATTTCCTTCCGGAACCGCAGGGGCACGGATCGTTGCGACCAACCTTTAGAGTGCCTTGCCGAGACTCAGGTGCATGGACGGCAAAATTGCTTTCCCGCCCTTTCCGAAAATACCCGTAAGCGTTCATCAACCCTGCCGCCATCAAAGCGATCACCTGCTCGCGCTTGTCCGGCGTAATCGGTTCTGGGCGCATCTCCGGGTCTTGGTCGTGCTCGTGATAAAGCGCCATCATCGGGATCAGGGAGCCGCCATATCTCTCGTCATTGACAAGCTCAGCCCAGCCCTCGTGACGCATTTGCATTCCGCGCATGAATCCCCGTGCCCAGTCGTTACCGCGTAGCTCGCCTTTCTCGTTCTCAAAGATCATGGGAACATGGATTTCGCCCTTGTTGAGCTTTGAGGCAATCGTGTTCCAGTGTCGCATCATGAGGTTCAGGATTTCTCTGGCCTCGTCGAGACTCGCGAACTCGACCGCTTCTGACAAATCGCCGCCGAAAACTTCGCGATTGTATTCGCTTGGCATCACGACCTCCGGCCCCGCGATGAGCGCGGAAAAGAAGCCGTCGAGTTCTTCGAGATTCATTGCCTTGCCGCTTTTGCAGCCTTCGAGGAAGTCGCCGAGGCGGTCGAGTTCGGCATCGGTCAGGGGTTCATTGTCGGTGAAGGTTTTCATGGAGAACAGACACTCGCCACAACTGCTCTACGAGCGCATCCGATATGTGAACTCGGAGGCGTTATGGGAATGGCCACACATTAGCTTGTTTGCTTCGCTTGTTGCAGCGTGCTTTAGCAGCCTTGGCTGCGATCTTGCTGCGTCGTTCCTTGGTCATGTTCCTGAGACGGCCTTCGCCGCCGGGCTCCGATTGCGAAGTTGGTTGCTGAGGTCTTGGAATCTGGCCCGTGGAAACGGCTACAGTCCCAGCGGCAAGTTGGTTTGGGTCGGGCGGACGTTTGCCTTTGCCGTTAGACATGGCGTCCCCAATCATGCCACACAGGGATGCTTAAAGCGAAACCGTGGAAGCTGAGACTCGTGCGCCCGGTCACTGAATTCTTGGGACGGACTGTGCTACCAAGAGATGAGGCCGGGAGTCGTCGAAAGTGAGCACTCAACCTCTGCGCCATCCGTGCGGGCACGAGCGCGACGACGCCCGGCAGAAATGTGGGAGTCTGTATGGATCGTGGGTCTTTGTTCCTGACAGTAGCGATCCTATTCGTGCTTTGGCTGATTGTAGTGGGGCTGAGTACAAGTGACCTCCGAATTAAGCGGCACGTTCATCGTCATGACATTCATCTCGGCGGTCGCTGACTTCTGTGGCGATGGAATGAGAATCGGCTGAATTCACCTGCACTACACATCACAACGGGGCGTGGTATCCGTCACAGCTAGGTGTTTCCTGAAGGGCACACACTAAATCTCGTAAGCAGTCACATTCCGCGAGCCCACCGAAACGCGAATCGTCTGGCAAAAAGGCAAGCTTCGCGGGGGGATTTGTGCTCTCACCATACGGACTGGACATCATTGAAAGCTGCCTTAGTTGTAAGACGCGGGCCGAGCCCCTGTTCTGTCATCTGCCCGCGCAGGCACTCCAAGCGTTTGACAGCATCAAGTACGCAACCGCCTATCCCAAAGGCGCGGTGTTGTTCGTAGAAGGGCAGGAAGCACGGGGCATTTTTATCGTTTGCCAAGGAACCTTGAAGCTGTCCACCTGCTCCCCAGATGGAAAGGCGTTGATCCTCAAGCTCACGGAACCCGGCGAGGTTCTCGGGTTGAGTGCCACGGTGTCAGGCAAGCCTTACGAATTGGCTGCTGAGACTATGGAGCCATGCCAAGTGAACTTCGTGAAGCGTGACGATTTTCTGCGCTTTCTCAAGGAATATCCCGAGGCTTGCTTTAGAGTCATTCAGCAGTTGAGCGAGAAATACAACTCGGCGTGCCACGAGATGCGCTCCTTAGGGCTTTCTCATTCGAGCGAAGAGAAGTTGGCCAAGTTGCTCGTGCAATGGGGTACGAAGAACGGCGAATGGGGCAAGCAAGAGCCTCGGATCAAGCTGGCAATCACTCAGGAAGAGATGGCTCAAATGATTGGAACTTCACGCGAGACTGTGACTCGTGCGTTCGCCGACCTTAGGAGACGGCAGATCGCGCTGGTGAAAGGTGCGACTTTGGTGATCCGCGATAAGTCCGCGTTGAAGGAGATTGCCAACAACTAGCGAGCNTGCCAACAACTAGCGAGCACGAGTTGCGGTCATCATACCGACGCTCTCCCGTAGCCGCTTACGACACTTTTTGCCCGTCGCCTCTTAAGCTGGACAGGAGCCCCGAATACCGCCTCTGCGGACGGTCATTACGAACCGCAATGCCCAGCGCCTTCTTCTGCCCGATCATTACGAGCAACCGCTTGCCCCGTGTGATGCCTGTGTAGATCAGGTTTCTTTGCAAGAGCATGTAGTGCTGGGTCGCAAGTAGGATTACCACTGCCGGGAACTCCGACCCCTGTGACTTGTGGATCGTGGCGGCGTAGGCGAGAGACACTTCGTCCAGTTCGCCGAAGTCGTACTTCACTATCCGATCATCGAAGCGGATTGCAACTTGCTGCTCGACCGAATCGACCCGCTCGACGATACCCACGTCTCCGTTGAATACATCTTTGTCGTAGTCGTTTTCGGTCTGAATGACCTTGTCCCGCATCTGGAACCGCCAGCCGAACCGCTCGACGCTGGCTTCGCCGGGACGAACTGGGTTCAGAACTCGCTGTAGGGCTGTGTTGAGTTCGCGCACGCCGAGTGATCCTCGGTTCATTGGGCACAGAACTTGAACGTCACGAATCGGGTCAAGACGAAACCGTTCTGGAATCCGCTCCTGCACCAGCTTGACCAGTGTCGCGACTATCTTTTCTGGCTCGTCCCGTTCGACAAAATGAAAATCGGAATTCGGTTCGGCACCTCGCATGTCCGGCATCAATCCCCGGCGAATCCGGTGGGCATTGGTGATGATCCGGCTGTCCGCAGCCTGCCTGAACACTTCCGTCAGGCGCACGGTCGGAACCACGCCGCTCTCGATCAAGTCATGGAGCACTGTCCCCGGCCCCACGGACGGAAGCTGGTCTACGTCGCCGACCAGAATGAGCCCCGCACGATTGGGAACCGCCCGCAGAAGAGAGTGCATCAGCGGCACGTCCACCATCGAGGTCTCATCCACGACCAGAAGTCCACAAGCCAGCGTGTTGGACTCGTTGCGGGTAAACCGACCAGTTCCGGGGTCGATTTCCAGTAGGCGGTGGATCGTCTTCGCTTCTAGCCCCGTGGTCTCCGTGAGCCGCTTCGCCGCCCGTCCGGTTGGGGCGCACAGCAGGCACTTCACGCCCTTGGCACGCAGAATCATCAGGATCGAGTTCACCAGCGTCGTCTTGCCCACTCCCGGCCCTCCGGTGATGACCACGACCCGGTTTCCTAGAACTGTCTTTAGTGCCTCGCGCTGACTGGGGGCGAGCGTCTTCCCAGTCTTCNCGCTCGCACCAAACGACCGCCTTAGCAAAGTCGATTGGTGGATACAGTGTCGGCATTCCAGCCAGCAGCTTCAGCTTTGCCGCGATGCCCTCTTCTGCTTTCCTTAGGTGAGGCAAGAAGATCAGCGGCTCGCCGTCGATTTCCTCCAGCAGCAGAGAGCCACTCGTGAGCATCTGCGACAGAGCTTGTTCGACTATCGCTTCTGGCACTTCTAGCAGCTTCGCCGCCGCGACCTTGAGCTTCTCAAGTGGCAGAGCGCAGTGCCCATCCGAGGTCGCCTCCAGCAGCACATGGTCGATGCCCGCCCTTGCCCGGTTGATCGAGTCTTTGGGAATCCCAACTTTTTGCGCGATCTGGTCGGCAGTCGCGAAGCCGATCCCGTAAATGTCCTTCGCCAGCATGTACGGGTTCTCGCGCACCTTCTCGATTGCCTGCTCGCCATAGGTCTTGAATATCCGCACCGCTCGGCTGGTGCTCACACCGTAGCTGTGCAGGAAGAGCATGATTTCGCGGACTTGCCGCGCTTCCTGCCATGNCGTGCGCAATCCGCTCCCGGCGCTTGGGGCCGATCCCATCCACGGATTGCAGTTCGGCGGGTCGCTTCTCGATGACAGCAAGAACGTCGGCTCCGAACCGCCCAACCAGTTTCTTCGCCAGAACAGGCCCGATCCCTTTCACCAAGCCGCTGCTCAGGTATCGCTCGATCCCCCCGACCGTGGTTGGCGGCACGGTCTTTGTCATGCTCGCCTTGAATTGAAGCCCATGTTCTTTGTCCCTGACCCACCAGCCTTCGGCGACCAGCCATTCCCCAGCGGTCACGGACGGCAATGAGCCGATGACCGTCGTCTCTTCCCNGATGCCCCGGCGTTTTCACGCGCAAGACGCAGAAGCCGTTCTCCTCGTTGTGGAAGGTGACACGCTCGATCAGCCCGGAGATTTCCTCGGTCGCAGGTCTGCGCTCAGGGATTGCGGCGTTCATGTGGGAGTCATTTTCCCACGGACGCCACCCGCCAATCCGCAGGAGTGTCTAGGAATCCTACTTGGTAATCTCCGCACTGCTGTTTCTTGAACATCCAATCCACGCCGCAGGAGAGGTCAGTCGCGCAGAAGACGTGAACGGGAGTGCTGGGAATGTCTTTGAGGAGCTTGCCGGAGGTGAGATGCTGGTCGTACTGCTTCGCAAGCGCCAAACTGTTGTGAGTTCCGGGAACTGCGACTTCGAGAGCAATCCATTTTCTGATGTCCAGAGAGCAGAACTCGCGCATGGGTTTGCTCACGTCATTTTGGAAATTGGCGATACCACTCGATAACGGAGCGGAAAGCCGACTGGCCAGAAAGCCATTCAGTATGCTCCCACCGGAGACCGACGAGACTGTTGTCAGCTTCGGAAGGATTCCGAATTCATTCAGTCGGCGAAGAGCACCAAGGTGGAAGAGCGTAGCCCTGTATCCACCACCCGAAAAACTCAAGCCGACCGAGTTCGGAATCTTTGCTGCTGAAGGTAAGTAATTGGAGACTGGCATGTGATTCTAGTCTCTCCGTTTTGCGGGGCGGCTCACCTTTTTCCGCAGGTATGTTTCACTGTGGCGGTCTTTGTGGCGACACGACTCGGAGTTACGCTGCCTTCTTCCCCGCCTTTATCTTCGCCCACCTTGCCCGTTGAAATGCAGCAATCTTCCTGCGGGCTGATGCTGACATGGTGCGCTTAGGTCTCGCAGTGGCTGCTGGGGTATCGGCGCTGCTCTTTGCCCAGCGTGCTTTCTGCGCGGCACTCATCCTCCTACGGGCCGCTGCCGAGAGANGCGGGCTCCTGCGGACATGGTGCGCTTAGGTTTCGCCGTAGCTGCTGGAGCATTGGCGCTGGTGTTTGCCCAGCGTGCTTTCTGCGCGGCACTCATCCTCCTACGGGCCGCTGCCGAGAGAGTCCGCCTTGGGTTCGTGTAGGAACTCCCACCGTTCAACTTGCCAAGAACGGAAAGAGCCGCATCAACATGTCTAAGCTGATTTACCAGATTCGTTCTCTCTACCCTCAACTCCGACACTATGGAAGCCAGTCCCTTTAGATTCGCCATGTATCCCCCTCAATTTGATCTTAGCAGGATGGAGACTAGCGGAGACCAGCGGTGCGTTCCGCGTATACTGGAGACATGTTGCTTGCGACAGAGCAATCAATCCGACAACGCATAAACATGCTAAGAGCAGAGATAACTGAAATCTCCAGATTGAATGAGGAGTATCCCTATATCAGCCACAGCATGCTAGCGCGGGAAAATCACATAGAACGACGCAACCGATTACAGCAAATCGTGGCAGAGCTAAAATCTCTTTCAAATTTCGGAACACAGCGAACACAGTAACCTTCGGTTCGGCAGTGTCAGTTTATCGCCGTTCAACCGCTCCACAGCCAACGCCGATGACCTTGGACGAATTTCGCCAAACCCTTACCGCAACCGAGCCGCCAACCGGACTCTCGCATGCCCTTGCCGGACTGTGGTGGGATGCCAAGGGCGAATGGAAACGTGCGCACGAATCCGCCCAGCAGGATGAAGGGGTGGAGGGTTCGTGGGTTCATGCGTACCTTCACCGGAAGGAAGGCGATCAGGACAACACCGCGTATTGGTACAGTCGCGCTGGCAAGCCTGTTTGCCGGGAGCCGCTGGATGCGGAGTGGATAAGCATAGTACGAGTATTGTTTGCAAAAAGCATCTCACTATGAAGACTCCGCAGCCAACTGTATTCGACCTCCTCTGATTGGGGGGATTCCGTCACGGGCATTCCCTCGGACGCACTCATTTTGTCAATCAAGGCCCCCCCGTCTTAATCAGCAGGACGCCTTTACGTCCGTCGCATATAATTCACAGCAACCGATAATGTCGCAATTCCGAGAAGAAGTCCTGAACGTCGCTTTGGCAGAACTTCTTGAACAGAGAGGTANTGAACAGAGAGGTATGCTCTCTGTTCCTGAAACTATCCGCAAATCGATAGCACGAAAAACCAGAGACCTGCCTGACATTCTCGTCGGCGATCTGTTCGGCATCCGCATAGTCATTGAAGGCAGGTTCGACAAAGGCAAACCTTCTCGCGATTCCTTGCTGAAGGACGCTAAGGAACGAGTCGAGAACGGCATCTCCCCGGTGTGTCTGGCTGTCCTGTACCCACCAGAACTACGAACCGCCGATTCGCTTCCGAGGCTCCGACGAAACATCGAGAAGGCTACACTCGGCATCCGCGTGATTTCAGAAAGTGATGACGGGGATTGGTCGGAAGGCACAGTTGATGACATTGCGGAGACACTTCGACATAGCTATGAACTACTTGTGGGCGAAGATGTTGTTGTCAGTTCGGTCGGGGAGATCGAAGATGCCATCGAGACAGCAAGTGATGTATTTGTCCACACGTCCGCCTTAACCGAGCGGTTCCGGGCCACTTTGGGCGTCCCGGCTGAGTTAGAGGATGAAGAGGAAGACGAGGACTGATGCCTGATATTGATGCAGACCTGAAAGTTTGCCGCATCGCCTCGTTGACCTTAATAAACGCCATGATCTTCCAACAGGTCTTGGCGGAACGCGATACCCGCGTCCAATCGCTGAGCCGTGCGATCCGCACAGGCAATGTTGCCGAGTCCCTTCTTGAGACTTGGACTTTCATCCTCGAAAAGATCGATTACATCCCGATCTTCACCACTGCGAATGAGATCGTGAAGGACTTGGTAGGTGTCCCGGATGCCGACAGTGCGCTCAGGAGATTAGGCGATGCCGCGTTGCGGATCACCAGCAAGCGTGCCGCACTGCGCCATGACCTGATGGGACGCATCTATCATCGCCTGCTTGCCGACGCCAAGTATTTTGGTGCCNTTCTACACCACCGTGCCCGCTGCGACGATCTTGCTCAAGCTCACGTTCGACCCCGCTGATGGCGACATCGATTGGTCGAAATTGGATCAGATCGCAAAGCTGAGGATTGCTGACCTTGCTTGTGGAACCGGAACTCTCCTGAAGGCAAGTCTCCAAACAATCGTCGAGAACCATGTCAGAGCGTGCGCAGATCATCAATGCCGCGCTGTTGATCGATGAAGGCATCGAAATCGGTGGTCTGAGAATTTGGGGATCGCCCGTAAACCTCGACGGCCCCGCGTTTCGCATGCCCAACCCGGCAGACCGGAAGCGCCACTGGTCTCGAATTCCGGGAGGAACAGACATACTAATAACCCACGGCCCGCCTTTTGGCATCCTCGATATCGAGATGGGGAAGCAGCAGCACGCAGGTGACCCGCAGTTGTTGGAAGCAGTGAACCGCGTAAAGCCTCGGCTGCACATTTTTGGACACATCCACGGAGGGTACGGAACTACGACAACGGGATTCACAAAGTTCGTCAACGCCGCACTTTATGGAGAGTTCGGAGAGTTAGACAAACCTCCGGTTCTGCTCGAACTCCATCCCAGTCACAGGGAAGGACGATGAACACACGTTTCCAGTTCCGCTTAAACGGCGTCATCATCACGCACGTCAAGGTTCGTCCTGTCGTGATCGACGGCATCGTAGATAAATGGGAACTCGTCGCGTGCCACGAAAAATTGGGCGAGTTTGCGATTGATGACAACGATGGCCTGCTCGATCCCGCGCTCACTCGATTCGTGTTGGAAGTGCGCGACGCGATGATCGCGCCCATCGAGCGCCGATTCCTGCCGAATAAGGGCTGGAAGCGGATGACCACGAGGGAGTTCATTGCTTTGCTTGAGTCGGCTGGCGTTATCGAGCTTTAGTGAATCTCCCTTGCGCCCTGTGGAACAGATTCAGTTCCTTAGCCAGTAGACGGAGGACATCTTTATGGACAAGCAACAGATCGGTGGTTTGGGGCTTTCACGGAAATCCGTCGAGCAGTTGGAACGTGTGATCGACACGGCGGACACCCTACTCTATCCTGCGCACTTGGTGATTGGCGGCTGGCGAATGTTTCTGGCTGCCTTCGCGCTCGCCATCTATGGCTTCTGCTATTTCGCGTGGTGGGTGTTCGAGAGCATCTATCGCAACGGCGTGATGACCACCGTGGTCAACATCTATCACAATGTGGCGGGGGTGGTATCGGAGTTCCCGTATGTTTCCGCCATCGTGGTGCTGGTTGTTGCCGTCCCAGTGTTTTTGTTGCTCTTGCCGATTTTCCGGTGGTTCACCGCGCTGCTCTTTGCCATTTGGCTCAGGTTTTTTGCGTTCTCCCGACCCGCACCCGATCTTTACAGCGGGGCAGAAATTATCACGAGGGGTTATGACCCGAAAGATTTCGACTTCGAACAGATAAACGGCGTTGTCTACGGCAGAAGAAGGGGCGCGTAAGGAAACCAAGGACGCCGCGATCTGCCAGCACAACCCTTCCACAAGGGCTGGCATCTACAAGCTCGACTTCCTGTATTAACTGTGATTAACTATTGAGCATCAGCCATGCTTAACGAACCTGCCGTTAAGTATGAGCGTTTTTGTGGGGTTCGAAATGCAAGCGTTCCGTTCTTTTCTGGGCACGGCACTCTTCTGCCTGCTCTCAATCCAAGCGTTAGCTCAGGGTGAGACCACAAGCGCCATTCAGGGACAAGCGACGGATTCCACCGGGGCTGTAGTGTCCGGTGCAATCGTGACCGTAACAAGCCTCGATACGGGGTCGAAGCGTAGCGTGAAGACGGACGAGGCCGGAAGGTTCAACTTCCCCCAGCTAAAGCCCGGTGCATATAAAGTCGAAATCGAGGCTCAGGGTTTCGAGCCACGAACGGCGGACAACGTGTTCTCAGGTCTGGGGCAAAAACAAACGGTCAATTTCACAGTCAAGGTTGCTCATTCAAATCAGGTGGTCGAAGTCAATTCGGAAGCCCCCATAATCAATCCTAGTAATGCGAACACTTCAACCACTCTAGCTGCGCCTGCCCTCGAAGACCTGCCCAATCCGGGCGGCGATTTGACCTATCCATTGCAATTCGCTCCCGGTGCCCTCATCAACACGGCGGGGAGCGGGAACGACTTCGTGGGCAGCACGAACGGGTATGGCAACGTAGAGTTCAACGGATTACCCGCCCTCTCCAATGGCTACATCGTTGATGGCTTGGAAACCAACGATCCCCTGACCAACCTGAATAGCGGTCTCTCGACCAACCTTGTCTTGGGGCTGAATTCAATCTCGGAAGTTACCGTGAACACGCTTTCGTACTCCGTGGATCAGGGCAGGTACGGCGCGTCTCAGGTTAACTACGTTACAAAATCAGGCACAAACCAGTTCCATGGCAATCTTTACGAACTCTGGAACGGCTCGATTCTCAATGCGGCGGACTACTTCACGAATGCCACACCGGGAAACCACAAGCCGCGTTCGACTGTGAACCACTTCGGGGGCAGTTTGGGCGGCCCGATTCTCCACGACAAGCTATTCTTTTTCTTCGACAGCGAGTGGGTGCGGATCGCTTTGCCAATCGTCACGCCCGCTACGGTTCCAACCCCCGCGTTTCAGCAATACGTTTTGCAGCAGCTTCCCCAAGGGGGAACCGACGCCATAACAGGAACGACCTATGCGCCAGCCCCGCAACAGGTGTCCTTTTACCAGAAGATGTTCTCATTGTACGGGAACACTACGGGTGTGCCACTCGCCGTGCTGGGGTGCGCATTTAATTCGGACGGCTCTGCTGCTTCCGGGGCGATACCGAACGGCAACGGTTGCGCCAATCGGCAGAGCGTTTCGCACTCAAGCGACGACCACGAGCAAGTGCAAACCGCACGCATCGACTACAACGTCAATACGAACAACACCGCGTGGTTCCGCTTTCAAGCCGACACGGGCGTACAGGCTGCCTTTACCGATCCGATCAATCCGCTGTTCAACTCCATTTCACCGCAGCCGCTTTACTCGTTCGCATCGGGCTACACGCACGTGTTCTCCCAGAACTTGGTGAACTACTTCAACCCGGCGTTTTCGTGGTATTCGAGTCTGTTTGCCCCCAGCGATTTCCAAAAGACGTTATCCGCCTTCCCTATCGTGCTACAAGGGTCGGGAGCAAATGCCCCGTTTACGACAGTCGGCGGTCTCGACAACACTTGGCTTCAGGGGCGTCGAGCTTCGAGGTTCTTCATCAACGACAATCTGGCTTGGAGCCACGGTTCGCACGAGATCAGGATCGGCACCAATATCCGAATCTTTCGCTTGAATGACTACGACTTCGGCGAAGGCNAGCGTCCCGCTAGTCACGTACACCGACTTGCCACAATTCATCCATGGTGTGGCGTCCACCGCGACCAAGACCTTCCCGACTAATGCGAACGAGCCGTTCAACTTCGCGAATGTTGATTTGTACGCACAGGACACGTGGAAGGTCACGAACAAGCTGACGTGGACAATTGGTCTGCGGGACACATTCAATTCGAATCCTTTGAACCCGCACGATGAAGTGGCACGGCTTCGGGCAGCTTTTGATTCGATTTCGCATGACGTGAATCAACCGCTCAGCAATGCCATTCAGACACATCTTGGCAACCTGTTTTCATCCACACCGCTCGCCGTCCTCCAACCGAGGACGGCGCTGGCGTGGCAGGTCGAGCCGAAAACTGTGCTTAGGACTGGCTTCGGATTGTTCAGCGATCTTCTACCCGGCGACGTTGCCGATATGATCGGCATGAATCCGCCCTACGCGCAGACATTTCAAGGTGGTCTTCTAGGCACCGTGGGAGGTACAGCAATTACGCCGGGGGTGCCGAACAGCGCCGTGGATGCGACCGTCGCTGCCAATCAGAGATTCGCTTCTGGATTCGCTCAGGGGCAACTTTCCTGTGCATCCGCACTTGCGAACTCGGCTTCCTGTCTGCCTCCGGTCGCCATCACCGCAGTGCCCAATGGCAAACTGCACGCTCCGTACTTCATGCAGTGGAGCCTCGGCCTTGAGCATCAATTCGGGACAACAGCCAGCATTCAGGCTCAATACGTTGGCACTCGCGCTGTGAATCAACCGTATCTCACGCAGGTCAACGGCTATCAGACAGTGTGCGAAGGCTGTTTTGCGCCCTTTCCCTACATGCAGCCGACCGATGCTCGTTTCGGTGCGGTCACGCAGTTTTCGACCGGGGCAAACAGCCACTACAGCGGGCTGCAACTCACTGCTATGAAGCGCATGGGGCATGGTCTCCAAGGGCAAGTCAACTACACGTGGAGCCATTGCTTGGACACGGTGTCGAACGGCGGTTTCCTTCAGTTCTCTGCCGGAGGAATCCTTTCACCCTTGCNCCGGCGAGCTTCACCGGGATTACGGCTCGTGCGATTACGACATCAGGCACAATCTCACGGGGCAGTACGTTTACCAGCTTCCGCTGAAGGTGCGGAGCCATTCGCTCGGATACGCTCTGAATGGTTGGCAGTTATCTGGCACGGCTTTCTGGCACAGCGGGGTTCCGTTCTCAGTTCTAAGCACGCCGTATTCGGCGAACGGACAGGGAATCGTGCAAGGTAGCGGCCCGCAATTCGCCAGTGTTGTACCGGGTGTGCCTCTTTACGAGCACCATCCAATTCCGGGAATTACACAGCCGGGAACGATTCAGTGGCTCAACCCTGATGCGTTCGTTTCTGCTGTCGATCCGAGCACCGGAGCCTGCAACGGCGGCGACACCCCGCAGAATTGCCAGTTCGGGAATCTCGCTCGCAATGCTTTGCGCGGCCCTGATTTTGCGTGGAACGACTTCTATTTAACGAAATGGTTCCCGGTAACCGAGCACATGAAGCTGCGCTTCGATGCCCAGTTCTTCAATGTCTTCAATCATCCGAATTTCGGTCTNGCCAAGCATGGTACTGGCTGGCATACCCGGCAAGCCCTCCACGCAGACTGGGTTTGGCGCTCTCACATATACAACGTCGCCCCCGACTGGGCTATTGGGAGTGGGACTTGGCGGCGACAGCAGCCCACGCATGATCGCATTTCAACTGCGCCTCGAATTCTAGCTTCGCCTATTCGTGTGCTGTGCCGCAGCCAGCGAGTTTGCGGAACCTTCTACCACTTCACGATTTTCTCAAGACTTTGATTTGGTAACGCCAGCGCCCTGAGCCGCCCTGATCCAACTCATTTATCAGTGTTGACTGCTCATGGAAGTAGTCCATATCGGCTTTGCCGTGCGGAAACAAATCACCGATGACGAAGTACCCTCCGGCTTTGAGCGCATCGAAAACCGTTTCGTATGCCTTAAACCGCTTTTTCCCCATGTTGTGGAACACAAGGTTTGACACTGCGAGATCGTACTGCACGTCTGATGTCAGCGGTTTTGTCAGGTCATGCTTCAGGAATGAAGTTCTGGATTCCATCCCTAACGCCTTCATGTTCTCCAATGCCTTGTCTATCGAAAGCTGGGATACGCTGCCGTGCTTGAACAGGTCAATGCCCGTGACGCTCGCCTTCGGAAAACACTTCGCCACAACGTATGTCAGGAATCCCAATCCGCATCCAGCGTCGAGAATCTTGAGAGCGGTATGAGAAGGATAGAGAGGTCGCAACAATTTGGAGAACGCCTTTTCAGCGTCCTCCCTGATGCGTTTTGACTCCTGTGGCGTCGAGTGATGATACGTCCCGAAATCTACATCCGCCATCGTGTACACACGCCTCATCCATCCATTTTGCCCCAAGCGTAGACTTCATTCATGCTCGCCATTTCTCCGGCTGACCGCGTTTTCATCCTTACAGGTTCAGGGGTGAGCGCCGAGAGTGGAATCCCAACCTTCCGTGGCGTCAATGGGCTCTGGCGCAACTACCGAATGGAG
>OCOJ01036374.1_pt1 | contig 33731 bp, 31 predicted proteins | sample 1539251 | NCBI WGS metagenome assembly OCOJ01 (sample SAMN01911457, study PRJEB22624) | soil metagenome | biome: Soil | place: Malaysia | collected 2012-04-30 | depth RA_metagenome m
ATAGTGGCTACTCCCAGAAGCACGAATATGGCTAGGAACAGCCTACGGGCGACAAAGCTCGCGGTGTTCAATCATTTCCCAATCCTGCCTTATTTTGCTCCTCTCCTCTTATTGGTCTAGCCCCTAATCAATGCAGTCGACGACATGATCTCTCTTCGGGTTGTACAGACCTAATGGACGAGGATGAATTTGAAGAGGCGACGAGATGCCATCCGGCAGCGGGAGGGATTGACAACAACCCCGACCAGATCATCGATAAGCGGGGCCTAAGGATCTACCCTCTTTCCAGAGTTGAGAAAGGCATTCCGGCCTTAAATAACGAACATCAGACCAAATTCCAATTGAAAGCAGCGGTTCTGACTGAGTGCAAGAAAATCGAGCTCAAGGACATCCCTGAGCCTAAGATTGGTCCCCATGAAATCGAGTTCAGAGTAATGGCTTGCGGGTTGTGTCCGAACGATTACAGACTGTACAGCGGTCTTGCCACTTGGAAGAAACTTCCTGCAGTGCTCGGGCATGAGCCTGCAGGAGAGGTCGTGAAGGTGGGAGACGAGGTTAGGCGCTTCAAGCCGGGAGACATGGTGGCCGGAGACATAACCACGAGGTGCGGATATTGCAGGTCGTGCCTGGCGGGTCGAGAGAACCTCTGCCCAAATAGGAAGAATGTGTTCGACGGATCATTGGCACAGTTCTCAGCGGCTAATGAAATCTGGATGAACAAGTTCTACCACGCGAGTTTCGAAGAGGCATCGTTGGTAGAGCCGCTTTCTTGCGTCCTCAATGGGATTAGGAACTCTGGAGTGAAAGCGGGGCACAAAGTGGCGATAGTTGGAGCGGGGCAGATAGGACTGATGCTTCTCCAGGTCGCCCAAGTGTTGGGGGCAAAGGCCATCGTGATCGACGTGAGGAGCGACCGCCTCTCCGTCGCCGAAAAACTCGGAGCGGAACATGTCGTTGATTCGTCCGTAACCGATCCGATCGTACGAGTCAATGAATTGACCGCGGGAGACGGTGCCGACGCCACAATTGTCGCGATTGGAAACACACAAGCCATTGAAACAGGATTTCGTCTGGCCGGGCCAATGGGAACGGTCAACCTCTTCGCATCCACAAACCCGCCGACAAACGTTTCAATCGATCCCAACGTTGTTCATCGCCAAGAGGTTTCCGTGATTGGGAGCTACGACAAGACGCGAGCCGACCTTCAGGAGGCAACCAGGCTGGTGGATGAGGGGAAGGTTGATGTCAAAACGCTGATTACGCATATCTATGACCTTGAACAAACTGCCGACGCCCTGACTTCTATGGGGAAGGGGGAGGGAATCAAGCTTGTCGTCAGACCCAACGGTGGGACGTAGCATGCGGACTGATGTCGGAAGGCTAGTTCGGATGAAACGGATATTCAGAAACGATGGAAAGTGCTTGATAGTTGCAATGGATCATGGATTTGTGATGGGCCCACTTCCGGGCATTGTCGACCCAGGTCCAACCATCAACGCGGTCATCAAAGGGGGTGCGGACGCAGTCATGACTACGCCCGGCATTGTGGAAAAGTATGGTGACCTCATCGCTGGGAGGTCGAGTTTCATTTTCTCCACTCCCGCCGCAGAAGACATGGCNCCCGACCGTCGATTTCGCTTTGAGGCTCGGCGCTGATGCAATAAGACTTTTCGTGAACGTCACAGGTGGTGACGATTCGGCGATCATGGCCAGCCTTTGGAGCGCTTCGCTGGCGTGCAAGAAACATGGGCTCCCGCTTCTCGCCGAGATTTATCCTGTAAAGAGCGAACAGATACCAAATCCCACAGACAAGGATGTCATTGCGAAGTACAGCAGGATTGGCGCGGAAGCTGGGGCCGATTTCATCAAGACCTTCTACACTGGGAGCGTCNGATTCCTTCAGGCATGTGGTCGAGTCCTCGCTCGTGCCGGTGATAGTCCTCGGAGGACTGAAGATGAAGACAGATGGCGAGGCGCTTCAGGTCGTGAAGGACTCGATGGAGGCTGGCGCGGCGGGGGTTGCCTTCGGCAGAAACGTATGGCAGAACAAGAATCCGGAGGGCATTACTCGAGCCATATCCGGGATAATCCACGAAGGATGGAGCGTGGACAAGGCGCTGGCACATCTGCATTCAACCAAGGCCTAAGCTGAAGCCTACAGGACCTCCGAAAGGAGTTTCTTGGTGTCCTGGATTGTCTCGATAACCTTCGTCGTGAACTTGGCCGCATAGGCACCGTCGACGACCCTGTGGTCGAAGGTCAGGGAAAGGTAAGTGGTGTCCCTGACCTCGATTCTCCCGTCCTTGACGACGGACCGCTTAGCAATCTTGTATAGCCCCAAGATGGCCACCTCTGGTATGTTGATGATGGGTGTAGTGAACAGCCCTCCGATCGCTCCCACGTTGGTAACCGTGAAGGTCGAGCCTCGCACGTCGTCCAAGGTGAGCTGCCCGCGGCGGGCCCTGTCCGCGAGCACTTCTATCTCACCTGCGAGCTCGAATATGTCTTTTTTGTCGACCTCCCTAACCACCGGGACGATGAGGCCCTGATCGGTGTCTGTCGCTATTCCGATGTTGTAATACTTCTTCAGGANTGATGTTCCCTGCCTGCTCGTCCAGGGATGCGTTGACGTAGGGAAACTCCTTCAGAGCAGGCACAAGAGCTTTGATGATGAAGGGCATGTAGGTCAGATGAACCTTCCTATTCTCTGCGCTCCCTTTGAAGGCCTCCCGGAGAAGCACGAGCTCCGTCACGTCCGCTTCGTCCACGTGAGTTACCTGGGCTGTGGTCTGCAGGGATTTCAGCATCCTTTCAGATATCCTCTTCCTTATTCCTCTCAGAGGCACTAGCTCCTCTCTCGCTCCGGCGCTAGCCGGTGTCGGAGCCGGGGTTTGGATCATTGGAAAGCCATAATCCCACGAGGCTCATGGCCTTTAGCGTTTTCCAGTTTTTCGGTCATTGTTTGACAAAGTGTTGGCCACTACTGGCAAGTGGCCCGCGGCATTCAGCAGCTACGTCATTATCAGAAGATAATCAAAGGACCAAGGAACACTGCGGCTCGAGTTCACAGAGCGCCCGGAATCCTGCGGCCCTGGTCGCTTTCTATTGCTGTTCTGATGAAGAATTCCCCTGCTTTGTAACTGCTTCTGACGAGAGGGCCCGAGGCAACATACCGGAACCCGAGCGAGTCCCCTATCGCCTTGTATTGTTCGAACTGGTCAGGGCTGACATACTCCGCTACCTTCAGGTGCCTAGCCGAAGGGCGAAGGTACTGCCCTACGGTGAGGAAATCCACGTCTGCCCGCCTGAGATGAACCAATGCTTGGGTCACTTCCTCCTCCGTCTCCCCGAGTCCCACCATGATCGATGACTTGGTGCAGATGTGCCTATTCAGTTTCTTGACGTTCCGTAAGACGGATAGAGATTGCCAGTAATTGGCTCTAGGATCCCTTACAGTGGAGGTCAGAGAAAGGGTCGTTTCGATGTTGTGGGCGATAACGTCGGGCCTCGCATTGACTATGGTTCTGAGATCCGTTAGGTCTCCTTGGAAATCAGGAATGAGCACTTCAACGAGAATTCCGGGGTTTCTTTCTCTGACAAGCCTGACCGTCCTGGCGAAGTGAGACGCGCCACCATCCGGGAGGTCGTCCCTATCAACCGAGGTCAAGACGACGTAGGTCAGCCCCATTTGGGAGAGTGCGAAGGCGACGTTCTCGGGCTCGAGCTCGTCCAATACCCCTTGGGGCCTTCCCGGCGTTACCATGCAGAACCTGCAGGCCCGGGAACAAACGTCCCCCATCAGCATGATAGTGGCGGTTCCCCCACCCCAGCATTCGCCGACGTTTGGGCAGTGGGCCTCCTCGCAAACGGTGTGGAGCCTTAGGCTCGTGAGGAGACTCTTCAGTTCATCGTGGTTCTCCCCCTTTGGAGGTCTGACTGTGAGCCACGAAGGCCTGGGTTTTTCCAGCAATCTCAGTCAGTGTCGACTACATTTAGCCTGTCAAAATCCTTTCCGGTGGATATCCGGTTAGCAGACCGTTCAGCCTCTTCCTGGTCGCCTGAAGCACGTCCTTTGTCGGGCTTCCTCTAGTCTCGTATCTTGTAGCCTTGAGGGCCCCAGCGAGGTTGGCCCACTTCGCGGCCTCGACTGCGTTGTACCCCTGGCTCAGATAGCTTACAAAGACTCCAAGGAACGAGTCGCCACTCCCGGTGCTATTGACCGCTTTCATGCCCAGGACAGAGAGATTCACACCTCCGAAGCGAGTGGTGCGTCGTTTGCTCATGACGAGACACCCCTGCTTGCCGTAGGTGGTGACGACGGTAAGCTCCGGGAATTTCCTCTTCAGGAGTTCAGAAGCACGCATAACATCTCTGTTCCCAGCGAGTCTGACAAGCTCTGCCTTGTCAAGAACTAGAAAATCCACGTTTGTGATGATCTCGGTAAGTTCCTCCAGCCCTTCTCTGACCCTGACTCCGGGGCTATAGATCGCCTTGGCCCCTAACCGTCCTGCCTTCTTGACCGCCCCACGGGCAACCTGCGTCGGGGTATCCATCGCAATCAGCGTCGTTGTCATGGAAAGGACGTCCCTGGGCCCTGCCATTTCCAGGTGGGACGGTCGCATCAGGTCATTCGCTCCGAAGTAGGTATGGATAGACTTCTTCCCCTCCCGGTTCACTAGAACGTACGCCCTTCCAGAACTTGCCCCTTCTATGCTGACCACGCCCTTGGTCACCACCCCCTCGCTTCTCAACTCGCGAACTTGCCTCTTGGCGACTTCATCTTTTCCGAGAGCCCCGATGAAAGCCGCTTTCCCCGGCCCTAGTATTCTGGCCGACGCCACGGCGACGTTCGCCCCCTTTCCCCCGCAAAACTCTTCGACATCTCTGACAGGTACCTCCTCCCCGGGACTTGCGAAGTTGTCCTCGAAGATGCTCACGTCCCAGTTGATGGCTCCGATGACAGTGAGAAGCCCCCGGCTCCCTGCCTCGTTCTCGCGACCCACTTCCAGTCGAGCCATTTGAAACTCACCGTTGGACATTCCAGGCGGCTTGACTGTTACTTATAGGTGGAAGTGCCCCATTTCTTCAGGGCGGCTTCAAGTTCTGGACTTCTCTGGGCGCATTCTTCAAGGGATTCACCTTTGAGATAACCCTCTATGGCGTCCCGGAGGGCCTTGGCGCCTGCCTTTCCGCCGTCAGGGTGGCCCCATATCCCTCCGCCGAGCTGGACAACGATGTCTCTACCTAAGATATCGAGAAGAGGATAAAGGAGGCCGACATGCAGTCCTCCTGAGCTTACGGGGAGCAAAGGCTTCTTGCCGTACCAGTCCTGTTCGAGGTCCCATCCCATGCCAGTGCTCCTAGCGAGATAGACCTTGTCCCTGAGCCCGACGACTTCCTCCTTGGTGGCTTCCAGTTTGCCAATTGCTGTCCCTATGTGGAGCTGGTCGACCCCAATTAGCCTGGCACTCTCTGCAAGGACTGCCATGGACATGCCGTGGCTGGGATTCCTGGTGAAGGCGGCGTGGAAAGCCCTGTGTGCATGGATAGCGAGATGGAGGTCGCTGCACACCTGGCGCATCGTCTGAAGCGCGGCCCAGCCAGTGGTGCATATGTCAATCATGACAAATTCGCCACCGAAGTCGTGGACCAGTTTCGCACGCTTCTCCATCTCCCGCGTCTCCGCAGTTATGTTGATGAGGTAGCTTTTCTTCTCGCCCGTCTCCTTTTCTGCCCTATCCCTGTAACTGTAACAGAGCTTTGCCCGCTCGACAAATGTATTGAACCCCTGGTTGGTCAAGTTTTCGTCGTCCTTCAGAAGGTCCAGGCCTCCACTCCAGGCCTCGTATCCGTGTCGCGCATGCTCTTCGGCTGTCATGCCCAGCTTGGGTTTCGGAACTGACGCCGTGAGCGGCCGACGAGGGACTTTCATGAGGTTCCGTATCCCAGATGCGCCGTATTGTGGGCCGGGAAAGCTCTCGACGATTCCCCTGGGCCAGAGGACGTCAACCAGCCTCAGCCCAGAGATGGCTTTCATGCCGAACACGTTTCCGGCAATGGAGCTCATGATCTGAGGCATGTTTGCTCCCTCGAAGAGCTCTGGCGGGTAGAAAATCCGGACCATATCCCCCGCTATGTCGTATGCTTTGGCCATAATCTTCCTGACGTTGGGGGTAAGCGTAGTCAGAGTAGTCCAAGTCCCGACGCTGCTCTCGGAAGCGACTCGTCCAGCAGCGTCCTCCATCGTGAACCCGGGGGCTGGGGTCACTCTGTAAAGAGCAATCAAGTCGTCACTCTTTGGCATCCTCCCGAGGTCGACGAAGTCATGATACCACTCGGCTTCCCCACGCGGCTTTGAGGCCGCACGCACTGCGCTCTTCATGATACTCTAGTGAGCCTGTTCGCGAATTTAATTCTTGCCGAGCCTGATAAAGCGCATCAGAGAAAGGAATTTCAGGCTCGGATTGGCATTGAGGAGCATGGGCAGCAATCCAGTAGATTCGGCCTACGACCAAATCGCGAGCATGCGAGTGAGGGGCGCAGGTAGAATCGCCAGGGCAGCTGTCTCAGCACTCAGGAGCTACAGTGAAAAGGAGAGGTTCAAAACAGCGAAGGAGTTCTACGCGGGTCTCTTTGAGGCCGGAGAGAAGTTGAAGTCTGCCCGGCCCACAGCCGTGTCCCTCCCAAATGCTGTCAATTACGTCCTCGCTGCAGCTCGGAGGAATGAATCGAAAGTGAGCTCGGCAAGAGAGGCGGCAAGACAGATTTTGACCGTGTGCGATGAATTCGTTGCTTCGAGTTTGAAGGCGGTCGAGACGATCGGAGACTACGGAGCGAAGAGGATTAGGAACGGTGACGTGATAATGACCCACTGCAACAGCGAGGCGGTAACAGCTGTCCTCGTCGCAGCGCACAGGATGGGGAAAGAATTCGAGGTTATCTCCACGGAGACGCGGCCCAGGTTCCAGGGGCGAATAACGGCTTCGGCGCTTGCGCGGAGAGGTATCGACGTCTCGCTGATTCCGGACTCGGCGGCCCGGGTGTACATGAGGAAAGTGGATTTCGTCCTGGTTGGCGCCGACGCAATAACGGCGAATGGTGCAGTAGTCAACAAGATAGGAACTTCCCAAGTGGCGCTGGTTGCCCACGAAACACGTGCCCGGTTCTACGTGGCCGCCGAGACCTACAAGCTGGATGCCACTACAATGACTGGTGAGCTGGTCGAAATAGAGCACAGGAGCCCCTATGAGCTGGTTCCTAGAACCTGGCTGGATCACAACAAAGGGGTCAAGATAGAGAATCCGGCCTTCGACATTACGCCTCCTGAGTACATAGATCTCATAATTACGGAAAAGGGAATCTTTCCTCCCCAGGGGATGGTCTTCCTCATGAAGGAGCTCTACGACGAACCTAGAGCAACGTAAGATTCGAAAATATAGGAAAAAGGGAGCGTGCTTTCTTCCGTGCTCTGCGGCCCCCCCTACAGACACATAGGGACTGGTTCCGGACTGGATGCGTGATTCTGCCTTTGCTAGCGATGGAAGGAGCGGAGGCCCTTCGCAATAATCGGAGCGACATGCACAAACGCATATTCGTTTGGGACCGAGTCAGTAGCAATAACGTCCTCGACACCCGACGTCCGAATTCGATGATAAGCTCCGGGGGTAAAGAGCCCGTGTGTTACCAACAATATTATTCGACCCACTGAGAGTTTCTTCAGGGCAACGGCCATTTTTGCGACAGTCCCTCCTGTGCTGACTATGTCGTCGACAATAACGACGTCGTGGTTTCTCATCTTCCGGCCTTGAAATTCAATCTCCACTGTCTCGTCCCCAAGACGGACTTTCTTGGCAATGGTGTACTCCGTCTTCAGTTGCGAGGCAACTTTGGAAGCCCATTGAGAAGCCTCTTCGTCTGGCGCGACTACGATAGGGTTCGAGAGCTTTGTATGGTCGGCCAGATAGGCGGCCATCGCAGGCATGGCAGAGAGGTTCTCAGTCGGAACGCCGAACAGCTGACCAAGATCATGGATCCGATGTAGGTGCGGGTCCACGGTGATCAGTCGAGAAATGTCGCTTGACTTGATGAGTCTGGCGAATACCTGTGATGATAAAGCCTCACCATGATGGAATCTGGCGTCCTGCCTCAGATAGGCGAGGTATGGAAAGATGCCGATTACCTCCGAGGCTCCATCTCCGTGTGCTGCGTCGGCTAGCATGACGAATTCCATCAGGAACTCGTCAGGCTCCTTGTACGTTGACTGCACAATCCCCACCGTCTTCCCCTTGCAGGATCCATTCAGTTTGACGTACCTCTCGCCGTCAGGAAATCTTCTCGTCTCGAACTCGAGCACCTGTGCCTTCGCTTGATGAGCGAGCTCTCGGCCGAGCTGTGGCGCGCCACTCCCGGGGATAATCAGCATGCGCAGTCAGGCTCCGTTCCAGGTAGAAAACTATTGAGGCAACTGTGGTTTACGGAAGCGAAATGCAATGAAGCCTTAAATGGCTTCGGACTCGTTTTTCATGAATGAAACCTCCTTGAGTGAGTTTTGGAATCCACCGTGGGCCGAGAAAATAAGCGTGAACCGACTTGCCATAGGAATAGTCAAGGACATGATAGGAAATTCAGACAGGCTGCAGGTCGGGGTGAGCGAGCTCAAGAACGGAGCTACCATAGTCGACTGCGGAGCCAAAGTGCCAGGGGGGTATGAGGCTGGTGAGCTAGTCACTAGAATAAGATTTGGAGGACTCGCCACAGCCCACGTGACAGACGTCACCTTTGACGACTACACAATGCCTACGCTCTTCTGTCAGACCAACTTCCCAGCTCTAATTGGCGCCTGCCAGTTCGTCTGGATGGGGATAGTGCCTCCACCAGAAACCCTGGACCACCCGTTTCCGGCTTGGATATCCGGTCCGGCCCATGTGCTTGCCCAGGACCCTGATTGGATCTTCAAAGAGAAACTGGACTACAAGGACCCTCATCCCGAAGCAGGCGTGGTAGTGGTCCAGACGAGGGACAAGGCGCAAGGGCTCCCTGACGCGCAGTTCGCCCAGATGATGGCGAAGAAATGCAAAATCGAACCCAAAGATCTCTATCTTGTTGTCACACCGTCAGAAAGTGTGGCTGGCGTAACGCACGTCGCCTCCAGTGGAGTCGAGGACGTCTTCTGGCGGCTCACTGAATACTACAATGTCCCCTACAGCAGGATAGAACATGCTTCGGGCTCTACGCCCCTCTGTCCCATTTCGCCGAACGTCTTCAAGGAGCCATGCATCTGGATGGATGACATGATAGACTATGTCGGGAGAGCTCACTTCTGGCTTAGCTCGACCCCGGACATGGACTTAGAGATGATGGCCAGGGACCTTGCCACCGAGAATCATGGAACCTTCTACGGTAGTTCCTACTATCAATCCCAAGTCAAGAGCTTCAGGCCCGTTGATGAACTGACTAAGAACGAGCAGAATGTGGAGAACTGGCTTCGTACCAGGGCCGCGATAGGCACCCAGGGAATGTGGATGGTAGCGGAGATATCTCTGAGCGACACGAGGACCGGAAGAGTCTTTCACGCAGGGAAGGCCAACATGGAAATCATCAAGAAGCTCCTCCAGAATCCCTGGTAGAAGTCACGGCTGGCTCTACAGAGGGCTAGTAGGCCGTCCAGCCGCCATCTATAGTGAGGACGGAACCGGTCACATAGGAAGCATCATCTGATGCCAGGTAGAGCACCATCTTGGCGACCTCCTCGGGCTTCGCGACCCTACCCATCGGTATCTTCTCGGCATTACGCCTGAGTGCCTCTTGACGGTCTGGTGCATTGGTCATTAGCTGCTCAAACATCGGAGTGAGGATCGAGCCTGGGCAAACACAGTTGACTCGAATGTTGAAGCGCGCGAAATCCAGGGCCATGGCCCTTGTCAGCGCGATAACCCCTCCCTTCGAAGCACAGTATGCCGCCTCGCCACTGTTGCCTACAAGACCCAAGACCGAGGCGACATTGACGACGACGCCCTGGCGGGCTCTGACCATTTCAGCTACGCCGTACTTTGAGCAGAGAAAGACACCTTTCAGGTTGACACCTATGACCCCGTCCCACGCCTCCTCGGAAAGCTCGACAACCGAGCCCTTGGATGTGATCCCAGCGTTGTTGACCAGGATGTCCAGCCGTCCATAGCGCTGGACTACTGCCTTCATGGCTTTCTCTACGTCCGCAGCCCTTGAGACACTGGCCTCCGCGAACAAAGCGTCTCCTCCGATGTCCCTTATCCTCCTAACGGCTTCCCCCCCAAGCCCCCTATCAACGTCTACGACAGCTATTTTGGCTCCCTCGCTGGAAAATAGAAAGGCGATCGCTCGGCCTAGTCCAGACCCTCCTCCTGTTATCGCCGCGACCTTACCTGCCAGTCGTCCTTTAGCCAAGGATGTTGTCTCCTTCACTCGTGAGGATTGCAGAGGTTCGTCTCGGAGCAGACACGCGCGCTGGTCGTGATGGCCTCATTTCCTTAACAGGTCCCGTAGGAAGATCTTGCGCTTACCCCAAAGCCCTTCTTGGTTGAACACCGTTATCCCAATGACCCCAGGAACCTCGGTTATGGTCTCGAGGGAGATTCGAAGGCCCTCCTTAAGCGTCTGCAAATCCAAGGCCCACACCAGATATTCAATCACAGTCCCGACTCCTTCTGGAACCCTTGTGTCCCTTACCCTGTCACGGATTGTCGGGCAAAGGAAGGTTGTGGTCGTTGCGTTTTGGTCCTTGTAGTTTACACCGCCGACCTTGGCCCCGCACAGGTTGGATGCGAATGCCCCCTTCACCTCGTCTACGACTCGTTCGGCCGCTATCTGAGTTGCCATTAGGGCGCAGGAGGGGTTCTCGGCGAAGACTTCGAATGCGCCATCAAACGAAGTTGTTACGCCGAAACTCTTCTCCGTTACAAATTCGCCCAGCATCACAGGAATTCTGAAAACCTGTCTGTCTGCTACCTTGCCCTCGGTCTCAAAGCCATCTCCCCACAACCTGATGGTGTCGCCCGCATTCACCCTGAAGAGCGCCTTGCCCTTCGGTACCCCATCATAGATTGCACATGTGGGCAAGTGAGGCGCCATGCGAAGGTGATTGGTGAAGACGTTCCCGAATGCTTCTCTTTGCCTGTGGCTTGACGGTTTCATTTCTGAATTCCCTCGCAACAGCAGGTAGAACCCTGGCCGGGCATCTGGGGTTTCGGACGCGGGGACGGAGCCCCCAACTATCCCTTCGATTGGAGCAGAGGTAACAAGTGCCCCGGACATCTGCCTAGCATTCCTTAATGCAATCTCCTTCGTGATGCTTGTGACTAGTACTCGTCCTGAAAGGAGCTCGTTCACCTCGACGTGTGTATCTTCCATTTCGACGCCATTCAACTCTAAGTGCTGCTTCACAATCGCTTCTCCAACGGGCGTTCTGGCCTTCACAGGCATAAGGGTTTCATCGATTAGGAGCGCCTCAGGGGGACCTTGGACGAGGAGTGAGGGACGGGGTCAGGGTGGGTTGAGTGATGAACGGCGCTTTGATCTCCCGCACTACCCTTTGATCCCGAGTGACGCGGCTATGCCTTTCTTTATTCTGGTCGAGAAAATGATGTAGAGTACGAGTAATGGAACCGTTGTGAATATGACGCCGGCGGCCAGCAAACCGTAACGAATCAAGAAGCTCCCTTGAAACATGAAGAGCCCCAACTGCAAGGTGTAGAGACTGCTAGACCTTATGAAAACCAAAGGGAATAGGAAGTCATTCCAGATGAATATGGCTTCCAGAATCATCGCTATCAGGACAGTTGGCATCGCAAGTGGCAATGCAATCTTCCGATATCTTTGGAATGTCGACATTCCGTCCACCCTGCCCGACTCTTCCAGGGAAGCTGGGATTGACAGGAATCCCAGTCTTGAGATGAAGATGCAATACGGCAGCCCCGAAGCAACATAGATGAGGATCAGCCCGAGGTAAGTATCAATCAAGGATAGGCTGCTCAGTAGAGTGTACATTGGAACCAGGGCTACCTGGGGGGTGATGTACATTCCAGCCAGCACCGCATAGAAGATTGGTCGTTTGCCGAGGAATCTCGACCGGCCGAGCACATATGCGGCCATGGGGGCGAGGAAAAACAGAATGACAATGGACCCGGTGGTGATTACCACGCTGTTGACAAGGTCGGTGAGGAGACCCCCCTGTTGTACTGCAGCGGGATAGTTCTGCCACAGAAGGGAACTCGGAAGGCCCCAAGTATTGGCGTATATCTGCTGGTTAGTCTTGAGGGATGTGAAGAAAGTCCAGACCAGAGGGTATACTGTGGTTACCGACCACAACAACAAGACGGCTACACCCAAGTAGAGCCCGACTCTCTTTCTTAGCCGTCTCCGACGATTGTTCGCGTCTTGCAATTTCTATTCCTTGCCCCCGCCTAGCAACTTCAGCTGTATCACGACGATTGCCATGGAGAACAGAAACATGAATATCCCGATGGCGCAGGCTAACCCGGCCTGCCAATCCGTAAACGCCGTTCTGTAAAGGTCCGTACTGAGTACGTCTGTGAGCAACCCTGGACCGGAAGATGTCAAAACAAAGACCAGGGCAAAAATCTGGAAGGAACCTGAGATTGCAAGCACGAGTGACAGAGAGATGGCGTCCTTCATGTAGGGGAGAATGACCCGCCTTATCTTCTGCAGGTCTGAAAGTGCGTCAACCTTCATCGCATCATAGATTGACTGAGGAATCGTTTGCAGTCCTGCCGAATAGATGACTGCGAAAAGCCCCATTCCTCCCCAGATGTCTGCCATTATTACCGAGCCGAGGGCTGTCTGCGGGTTCGCCGTCCAGTCGGTGGTGAGCGCGTGGAGGCCCACATAATTGAGGGCGCCGTTAATCAGGCCAAAGTTGGGGTCGTAGATCCAGTGCCACATCACTCCTATCGCGACGAACGAGAGTATGAACGGCAGGAGAGCCACTTTCATGAACAAGTCCCCCAGATGTGGCGTCTTTCGCGCTAACCAGGCCAAGCTGAATCCGATGACAAGTTGAGCTACCGTAAACACCGCGGTGATTATGAGGGTGTTAAATAGAGCCCTCTGAAAATCTGAATTTGACAGTAGATAGGTTAGATTGCTCAGGCCCACGAAAGTCTTGGTTGGCGAGATTATCTGCCAATTGTAGAAGCCCCACAACAGACCCTCAAAGACAGGGAAAACAAAGAAAATCGCGTAGAGGAGAATAGCGGGCAGCACCATCAGGTAGATGGTTAGCTTGCCAGAAGGTTGGCGGCGGAGGCGAATTTTGGACATTCAGCCTCCGCCATGCGTTGATTATTTGACGGGGCCGAACAAAGTAGTGGCTTCTGCTTCCAGAGCTGCAGCTCCGGCCGATGGTGTGGTCGTCTGAGCCCAGACCTCGCTGTCCTCGGTGGTGAAAGTTCCACCAAATGTAGGGTTAACCTGTGACCCGAAGCGTATGGCGATTTCTGGGGCGCTATTCATCCCGTTAACGATCTGAGTCAATGCAGGGGGCGAGAGACCGGGTGGCATCATTACATTCTGAGCTATGTTCGTCCCCACCATCGCGACGTACTGGTCCAGCCACTCTGGCTCGCTGAGGAACGCGAATAGCTTCTCAGCCTGCGCTACGTGGCCTGCCTGTGGTGCAATGGCGAGCATCGTTGGCCCTCCATCGATCCAGTTGTTCCAGCTGGTTTGGTTAGAGATCTGTGGGAAGTATGGGAACGGGACGGCGGTAATCGTGAAGTTTGACATGTCTGGTGATATCCCGACTATCCAGGCGCCGTTCAGCCACATCGCCGCCTTCCCGGTCGTGAAGGCACTCCAAGCGTCCATGTACTGCATCGTCTGCCACCCGTTCTGCAGGTAGCCGCTGTTGACGAACTGCTGGATTGCCGTGTATGTCTTATTCATTAGTGGTGCGAAGCTCTGCTGTCGCGCGTAGGCGTCCATGAAGGCGTTGGGTCCGTTGATCCGCTCGATGAAGTAGTTAGTGAGCAGGTCCGTTGACCAGGTGTCCGAGCCGTCGATGGTCACCGGTGCTATTCCGTGCGATTTGATGATCTGGCATGCATTGAGGAACTGGCTCCATGTCCAGTTTCCAGTGGTGGAGGGTATAGGGATGCCGTATTGGTTGAAGATGTTCGCGTTTACGAAGAGCCAGTCAGTGTCGATTTCGAGTGGAAGGGCATAATCCGTCCCGTTGACCATCCCGTATGCTTGCTGGGTAGGTGTTATCTGACCCCGGGCCCAGTCTTGGTTGAGAAGACTTGTGATGTTCGCGGCCTCCCCGGCAGCCACGTAGGACGCGAGATCACCTGCGCCGTACGTAACATAGATGTCAGGCGGCGCTTTCGATGCGAACGAAGACGCTATCTTGGTGAAGTACTCGTCGCCGCTGTATTGAGAGACTGAGAGGCTTATGCCGGTCGCGTTATGAAACGCATTCGACAGGTTCCCCCAGAAGTCCACTTCGCCCTCTTCGCCGGCGAACGGGGTCCAGACCTCCAGCGTTGTCGTCGGCTTCGTGGGTGTAGATTTGCTAGGAATGACGTAGTAACCGATAGTAGTGCCTGCCGCAAGACCGATAATCAACGCAATTACTATTGCATAGACTGCTTTTCGTTCCATTTTCGAAAAAAATGCGGCTCTTAATTATTTATCCATTCTTTGATGAGAGATATTGGATTTATTCCAATTAATGAATCTCATTTTGGTCATCCGGCCCCGTTTGCAACCGATTCGTTTTCCGGCTCGCACCCTTCCCGTCACCTAACTGCTTCGCCTCCGAGAATGCCGTCTGAATCGTTCGCCGGCAATCGTTCTATCATCCTCCAGGAATATCACTCTCTCTGACAAATGCACATTATGGACATCTCCAAGCGGGACGCAGGAGGGGCCTGTGAGTGGGGTTCGCATGCGATCATTTGGACCGGGCAAACAAGAGAAACGGTTCGAAATGACGTCTAACTCCCATTCTTCGGCGTTGAACCATTTGAGAGTCGACGTGTTCGTTAGGGAATCGCCTTCTAAGGGTGATGAATCGCGGTGAGGCGGACTGAGGAGGACTCGAATATGATGATTGAAGGGAAGATCATGCGCGCACACGCCAGCTTCTTGCACCAGATGCCGGGCTTCGTGGAGCAGCTTGACATCAGAAGGATCCACCAGTCGAGACATTCGCTAAGGAGAGAGCTTTGTTCTGTGGAAGAACTGATGGCATCAGTGCTTGAAGTGGGTCTCCTCGAGCCCATCATTGTCCGGCCGATGCCCGAGCAGAAGGGCTTCGAGGTCGTCGCTGGAAACAGGAGGCTGGAAGCTTGCAAGAGGCTGGGAATGAGGAAGATTCCTTCGCACGTCGTGGAGCTCGATGAAAGGGAAGCGTACGAAGTATCTCTCATTGAGAACATTCAGCACATGACGTTAGATCCCATCGAGGAGGCGGAGGCCTTCAAGAAATATGTTAGTGAATACGGCTATGGGGGAGTTTCGGAGCTTGCCAGGAGGATAGGGAAGAGCAGCTCCTATGTCAGTAGAAGAATTGCTCTGCTGGACCTTCCCGGCGATGTTCAGGAGGAACTTTTGCGGCGCCGCAAGAATCCGAGCATAGCCCAGGAGCTACTGTCATTGGACGCGGAAGACAGGGACAGGGTCGCGCAGCTAATCATTCACGACAGGAAGGAGGCGACGCATAGAGAGGTAAGGAACATCGTGAGGCACGTGAAGGAGCATGATTCCGATGAACTTGATTTCTTGGAGTCCGAGTATCAGCATTCGATGGAAGAGCAAAGGGGGAACTCTTTGGGTCGAGTGCTGGCAAAATGCATAGCGGCGCTAAAGCTCTACATGGAAAGGCTGGACGACATCTACGAGCATGTTGATGAAGACGAGTGGGTGGTCAGGGACATGCTGATGCGCCACCGGTGGGTAATCGACCAAGAAGTGAATGGATTGATGAACCTCAGGAGAAAAACCATGAGATGCCCTCCCCCGCAGGCGAGGTCTAGGTCGACGGACTGAATTCACAGGAAGCTTATAATCGCTGAATGTCGGAAATGCTCGCTGGCTGGATCCTTTGGAAGTGCAAACGGTATCAGCAATCAAGCGAGAGTCAAGTGGTATCCGTGCCCATGGCGTAATCGATACCGTCCTGGGAAGGCCGATTTATACCGCAGACCAAATCCCCGAGGACGCGCTCTGGGTGCGCGCGGTTCGGGCGAAGTACCCACACGCTCTGGTGAATCGAATCAACACTGCGAAAGCCCTTCAGACCCCTGGCGTGGTGGCTGTTCTGACTGCAAAGGACATCCCGGGCCATAATCTGTCCTATGCATTGTTGCCAGACAGGCCCTTCCTTGCCACCCGGAAGGTCCGTTGTTTGGGCGACGCCGTGGCATTGGTCGTGGGGAGAGATGAGGCTGCAGCCGCCCGCGGGATTGAAGAGGTCGAGGTTGATTATGAACCCCTTCCGGCCGTAATGGATGTCCTCGAGGCGGTCAAACCTGGTGCTCCGAAGATATTCAGTCGGGGCAATTTGTTGCGATATTACAGAGTCCGAAAGGGAGATGTGAAAAAAGGGTTCAGAGAATCTGATGCAATCATCGAGGAATCCTATTCGACGCCTGTCCAGGATGCCATGCCAGTTGAGACGGAGTGTGCATTCGCGGTTCCCAAGGATGGCGGCCGCATTGTGGTTACGGGAACCATACAGAACCCATTTCACGCGAGAGACATAGTCTGCGACATCCTCTGGCTGCCTATTGAGAAAGTGGAAGTGGTGGTACCAGCCATTGGGGGCACTTTCGGTGTCAAATCCGATGAGGGATCTCTGGACATCAGCGCGATGGCAGCTTTGGCTGCCCTGAAGACTGGCAAGACATCGGCTTGCGTGTACAGGCGAGACGAGTCCACATTATCGCATTCTAGGAGACATTCATCTGTTGTAAGATGCAAGTATGGCGTCACGAAGGATGGCATCATCAAGGCGGCGGAAATCCTCATTCACTTCGACACCGGCGCATATGCATCCTCTGGGCCTCTCGTCTTGGGCAGGGGGCTGGTTCACGCGACAGGCCCCTATGAAATACCGAACGTCAAAGTTGACGGCTATCTTGTCTACACCAACAACCTCCCCGCTGGTGCGTTTCGGGGATTCGGGAATCCCCAAGTGCTCTTCGCCGCCGAGTCGCACATCGACGTGCTGGCAAAGAGACTCGGAATCGACCCGCTCGACCTGCGACTGAAGAATGCCCTTAGGACGGGCTCATCGACCGCCACGGGCCAGGTCCTGGACGAGCCGGCGAGTATCCAGGAGTGCCTGCAGAAGGTTGCTGATAGGATGGGGCCGAGTCTCAAGGGGGGTCCTCCACAGGGTCCAGTTAGGAAGGGTCGCGGTTACGCAGCTGTCTACCACGGGAACAGCCTTGGCATCGAGGGCGAAGACAAGACGAAGGCTGTTGTTGCCGCCCATCCGGACGGGACTTTCCGCGTGAGCGTCGGATTCACAGAATATGGCAACTGGTCTTCTGCCACTATTGGGAACATTGCAGCCAGGTACCTGGGCGTTTCCCCTGAACGGGTGACGCTGGAAAGGGTGGACACGGATCGTGTCCCTGACTCCGGTGGACCTTTCGCTTCAAGAAGCACGCTCATGGGGGGCAATGCAGCCAGACTGGCCGCGATCAAGCTAAGACGGCGCATCGAGACGATGGCCACCCAACTCGGGGTCACAATAGGATCGGAATCAGACCTCGTGGAATTCATGAGGACAAAAATGGGAGAAACGGTCTCTGAGCAGGCCGAGTTCGCTCTGCCCCCTTGCAACTTCGACCTCAAGAAGGGACATGGGACGCCTTACTTCCAGTACACATACGGAGCCGTCGGGGTTGACGTTGACGTGAACGTGGAAACGGGAGCGGTCCGTCTGAAAAGGGTGGTGGCCGCGTTTGATGTCGGGGCCGCGATGAATCCGAGTGCGGTCGTTTCCCAGATTGAGGGCGCGGTCACCCAAGGAATAGGTTTCGGCATGACCGAGGAATTTGCTTCTGGGAAGAACCGGCTCTTGACTGCTGACTTCGCGAACTACTTGGTGCCAACGTCTGTCGACGTGCCGCCCATTGAGGTCGTGGTTGTAGAAAACCCAAGCAACGCAACCCCTCTGGGAACGCGGTCCATAGGAGAGCCGCCCATCGAAGGGCCAGGTCCTGCGATTGCGAATGCCGTGGACGACGCTGTAGGTGTCAGAGTGCGCTCTTTGCCTGTCACTGCTCAGAAGGTACTGCCCTTACTCAAAGGCTGGGAGTCATAGCGGGCGTCCTTTTCTCTTCGAGGCTCCCACTATCGCTTCTGTAATCTTCGTGTATCCTCCACATCTGCATATGTTCCCCTCCAGGACCTCCCTAACTTCGTCTGCCGTAGTGTGGGGATGCGCCTCTAGGAAGTAATTGGCCGTCATGAGAATCCCGGGGATACAGTAACCACACTGAGAGGCCACGGAGTCTGCCAATGCCTTCTGTAGTGGGTGCAAATTCTCTTCACCGCCCAGTCCTTCACAGGTCAGTATCTTCGATCCCCTGGCCTGGATCGTAAGCATCATGCAGGAAGAGACCAGCCTTCCATCGACAATCACGTTGCACGACCCACAGTCCCCTACACTGCATCCCTCCTTCACGCTCTTCATCCCCAGCTTCCTGAGCGAGTCCAACAGCCTGTCATTCCCCTTTGTTTCAATTTCAAGATCACGCCCGTTCACCGCGAATCTCACCCGCATCAGGTCTCTACCTCCGGAACTTCTGGCCCATTGATTAGACTCTGGACGCATTTAGAAACGCCTTCCTTTACCATCACCTTCGCAATCTCCTTTCGGAAGCGTGCAGAGCCTCGGAAGTCTCCTGATGGCTCGATATCTGATTCTAACCCATCAAGCGCCCGCCGAAGTACGTCATCGTTGAACACCTTCCTTCTCAGTTCAGATTCCGCGACGTACGCCCTCCCCATTTTGTTCCCCCTGGCCCTGCTGACCACAATCTTGACCTCGTCCACCTTTCGATTGCCGCTCATTCTAAGTAAAATGGTAGTTGTGGCGATGCCCTTCCCCCCTCCCCTCCTCTTTTCGAACTTGTCGAACCACGTCGCGACCCTGCCTCTTAACGCGGCCAGCTTGACCTCGACGATCATCTCGTCCTCAGCCAAGCCTAGATTTGTGGGGTCGGCAATCCGCCGCCCCCTAGCACTCTGTACCACCACCCGACCGTCGAGCGCGTGCAGAATCCCCACGAGGTCGCCTTCTTCCTCAGCGGCGAGATTACCCGCGACCGTCGCCATGTTCCTGGTCGCCTCAACCCCGAACAGGCGGCCTAATGCCTTGAAGCAAGCGTATTTACCGTCGAAGGCGTCCGCCGCTACGAGCTCGCTGATGGTGGTCAGACCCCCAATCTTGATGGTCATTCCAGTCCTTCTGACATAGTGTAGGTCGTGCAATCCCGATAGGTCGATGATCCTCTTGATCCTCGTGCCCTTCCTCCGCATCCTAGGGATCAACCATGTCCCGCCAGCTAACAGCGCCGAGCCCCTTCCCTTGCCAGAGAGGTAGGTTACAGCATCTCTCAGCGTTGTCGGCGCGTACACATCAAGTTCTGGGAGCTCGTGCAAGCAAGTTCCCTGCAGCAAGGCTTCCCCGGTGTATTTGTGCCTTGTCGCAGGATTATCGGATTCAGTTACGCTTCGGCCCCGAAGTGATGAATCAGGGGCAATACCTCACCTGTTACTGAGAACAGAATCGGTTCGGTGCATCCAGTCCTTTCGTACTCCGAAATCTGTCTTCGGCATTCTTCCAGGTCTCCTACCGCCATTAGCTTCCTGACTGTTCTGTCTTCGACCAATCCGCTGGCCTGCTCCAGCTTTTCCCTAGTTGTCGGCCACCCTCCTGTGATGTCTCTGATATCGTCGATGACCTTCTCCGAGACGCCCGACGCGGCCGCGATGTGGGGTTCCATTGCCAGATACTCTGTGACCATTCCCCTGGCCTTCTTGTACGCCTTCTCCTGATCCAATGAATACGAAACTGCCAACAACTGGGGCCTATCGACCTCCTCGAACGTTCGCCCTGCCCTCTTGGCGCCTATCTCGATGTGTCGCAGCATCTCTCTGTTATATTCGGGCGAGACAAGATAGTTCAGAAGGACCCCGTCCGCAAACTCTCCAGCAACCTCGGCCATCTTGAGACCGGTCGCCCCGACATACACTGGAACCTTCTGAGGAATTCTCTCCAGCCTGATGCCGGTCACCCTGACGAACTGGCCGCTGAAGTTGACCTCCTCGCCTCTGAAGAGTGCCCTCAGGACCTGGACATACTCTCCAACAGCGTTCAACGGGTTCTTCCTCTCGATGCCAATCTTCGAAGCCATGGGCTCCCAAAGTGCCCCTATTCCCAACCGCGTCCTCCCTCCGCTGAGCTCGTCGAGGGTTGCAAATGTAGTCGCCAAGGTGACGACGTTGCGAGTCCAAGTGTGCAGCACGCCTGTACCCAGTCCTATCCTGCTGGTGACTGCCGCCATGGCAGCTATGGGGATAGTGGAATCTCGCTCGGTTCTGGATTCCCCCTGCCAGATGCTTGTGAACGCAAATCGCTCGGCCACTTTTGCATAAAGCAATTCGTCGGCCAGAGGGGTACTGGCCGTGAAGTAGAGGCCGATGCGAGCCATTCTGAAACTCACCCCTCCAAGAATTCAGAGATTGAGGACGAAGACTCCCTTTCGAATCCCGAAACTCCTAGAACCGGCTCGCGCCCCAAATCATGAAGATTACCCCTGTCAAACTGTATAAGGATTTGGAGAGTCCAGCCTCCCGGCCTCGAAGGACAAACGACATCAGCCGATACAACGCCAAACGGATAAATAGAAAACGGCGATATTTTGCCAAGTGGCCGATTTTGACGTCCTTCTTGTCGCGAAAATGGTCGTTCCCGATTCGGCAAGGGCGCCTCTCTGTCCCGGGTTTGTCGCAATACGCGACTCCAAGATCGAAATCATAGGCGAAGGCGAGCCGGCCGGAATAACCGCTCGAGAGAGCATCGTGGCGAAGGATGGGATAATCATTCCAGGGCTGGTCTCCGCGCACGACCACATGTATGGTGTTCTCGCTCATGGGATTCCTATCAATCGGGAAGTCAGGGGATTCCGAGGCTTCCTAGAGGATTTCTGGTGGCCCCAGGTGGAGAACAGGATAGACCTCAATATGCTGCGAGCGGCTGTCGAGGTTGCTGCACTCGAGAGGCTCAGAACGGGAACAACGTGTGTTTCGGACATTCTCGAAGCCCCCTACGCGATTCCAGGAGCGCTGGATGCCGAGGCGCAGGTGGTCGACCATGCTGGAATGAGGGCCGTCCTTGCGTTTGAAGCGACAGAACGAATCAGTAGAGAAAACGGAGAGATGGGGCTGAAAGAGAACCTGACCTTCATTGCCAGCAGGAAAGGCGCAGGCCTGACGAGAGGCATGCACTGCATCCATACGACGTTCACATGCTCTCCGCCATTCATACGCAGGTGCCGGGAACAGGCAGACGCAACTGGCTCCGGAGTACAGATCCATCTAGAAGAAAGCTCCTATGAAACCGGGCACGCATCGAAAAAGTATCACAAACTTCCCGTCGAAGTCTACGACGACGTCGGATTCTGGGGTCCCGATGTTATTGCCTCCCAGTGCGTCCAGACGGCGCCCAAGGAGATCGAAATCCTTGCGAAGCACCGTGTGAAGGTCTCCCATCAGCCTCTTAGCAACGGCGAGGTCGGCGGCGGCATAGCACCTGTTCCTCGCATGATAGAGCAGGGCCTTGAGGTAGGCCTGGGGACCGACGGCTTCATAGTGGACATGTTCGAAGTGATGAGGGCAGCTTGGTTGCTGCACAAGGCGGCGTCCGCAAATCCCAGCGTGTTGACGGCGGCACAAGTCTTCAGGATGGCAACGGAGACCGGCGCAGGGATCCTTGGGACTCGCGCGGGCGCCATCCGGCCTGGCTTCAAGGCTGACCTGGTCGTTCTGAACGACCGTTTTCCCACGCCAATAACGAAGGAAAACGCAGTGACACAGCTCGTTGTCTATGGTTCAGGAAACCTAGTGAGGGACGTGATAGTCGACGGTAAGGTCGTGGTCAAATCGGGAAACGCGCTCAACATTGATGCCGAAGCCGCACACTTGAAGGGCATTGAGGCAGCGAGAAGGCTCTGGTCTCACTCAGGCCACCAGCGAAGCCGGGACCCATCGAAAGGTCTCTAGCGACTTCACGGCTCATGCTGGAACTAGTAATGTAATCGAGTCCCAGGCACGATTGCAGGGACCAGCGTCCAGGTCTGCAGCCTCATCTGCTCCAGGATTTTAGGAGCGCGGAAGTTCGCGGGCAGGACATTCCACCTACAGGCCCATCTAAAACGGTTGGCAGAAATGTGCCTGGTCCCCATGAACTTCCCTATTCTGAAACGGAGTACGGGCGGCATGGATCCGCCTTCCAAAAGGCCGGCGAGCCCCGAGCTCGCTGTTGAAAGAAAGTCCGCGGGAGCGAGTCGCTCACCTCCCGCCAGCACTATCTTGTCGGGCATGTAGCCATTCAGGTCGACGAAATCGGCCGCACTCTCGCAAGCGTCGAGCAACTTCGCCATCGTGACGCTCTTCGGCCTCTCCCTCGGATTGAACGACTCCATGGGACCGAGACAATCTCGAATGGTCAGGTGCGCAGGGACCCGCCTGGACTTCTTGTACTCCTTCAGGGCACTTGTAACCGCATAGAAGATCTGGGCGGGAGAGAAGTAATAGCCCCCTACAAGAGCGAAATCGATTCGTCTTCGCGAGCCCTCCGCCAGAGCCTTCAGTTCTCCCCGATTCGCTTCGACGGTCTCTTCGCGCCTAAGCATCCTAGCTGCGTCTCGAGCTGTGATGAACTTGACATCTCTGAAGGATGACACGTATTTCATGAATGCGTCGAAATCCTCCCAGGCGCGCTCTGTGACATTCCTGGGCTGGGCCGGAGGGCGGACATACTCTGAGGGCTTGCGATTCCTGCCGTTGCCGAAGTTAATCTCGTCCCAGAATTTCCTGTTGATTGCGGTGTGGAGGTGAAATAGGATGCTCACAAAGCCGCCATCCTTCTCCAGGTTGTCGTGAATTCTCCTGAATCTGGCTTCGAGCTTTCGCAGGCCGGCCGGGTCCTCGAAGCAGCGGTCGAACAGTATAAAATTCTCGTTTGCCCCGTTCAGATTCAAGACTCCGCAGTACCAGTAGGGGGCGTTGTCGAGATTCATTACCGGAGTTTCGTCAAGATAAACCGGTATCCCCATGTCCTTGAGCGCCGGATAGAAGTGGGGAGCCCAGGCGGATCCGGGATGGCCGAAACAGGACGGGCTCCTCTTGAAGGTACGACTCACAAGATGCAGACCTTCGGTCTCCCTGGCACGGAAGTCTGCGGCGCCTTCGACTACATTCTCGTCTGCTAGGTATTCGTAGACTGTTGGATGTCTGCTGTGCTTGTCGAGGTGGTAGCCGACGTCGTATTCTGAAATGGTGGATATTACGTCGCTTCTCCCGTTCGCCTGAAGCGCCCTCACCTTCTCAGCAACGACCTTGCATGTAACGGGGATGTCATACTTCCGCAGTATCCTCGCTGCGTCAAGCACCAGCCCGTCCGATTCCTTTGTCACGTAGTCCTCTATGTCGAACCACAAGTAGACGTAGACAGTCATTTTTTCCCTCGTGGTTCGCCAGAGGGCGGACTTTTAGCCTTCCGGGCGAACTTGAGCGCTGGGCGAGGCGAATCACCGTTGTTTCGCTCGGCGAGCGCTGCAGGGCAGGCGTTCGAGGTCGAGTGCCCTAAGTTGGCGCCAAGCCTTCGAAGAGTCTCAATACGCTTTTAGGCGCAATCCGGACGCAAGTGATGTTGCATAATTCGAAGACTCTGGCAATAGACTTCGGCACAAGCAGATGCAAAGTGGGAGTGATTGATACGAAAGGCAAAGTCCATTCGATTACCGCCAAGGAGTTCGGAACTCAGACGTTGGGGAACGGGGCAATTGAAACCGCGGAGAAAGTTTGGCGAACGACCATCTTCAAGTGCATTCGAGAAGCACTGGGGAAGGCGGGCGCGCGGCAGGTGGCGATGGTCTCGGTGACCGCGCAGACAGCGTGTCCCGTCTGTTTCGACCGGAATGACCGTCCCGTGGGGCCCATCATTTCGCACCTAGACACAAGGGCGAAGATCCAACTCGAGAAAGCTAGCAAGATCTTTCCTGAATCTTATGTGGCTTCGAAGCTTGTGGGAAATCTAAGGTGGCTTAAAGAAATGAAGCCACAGTCGTTTCGCCGAATCAAGCAAGTTTGCGACGTGAAGGAATACGTGGGCAAGCTTCTGACTGGGAAGCTGACTCGCGATGCGATGCAGTTACCCAGGTCTCGAATTAGCAAGATGGCCGACGCTCTCGGTATCGATGGAGAGATATTCGGCAAAGAACATGACTTCGCCACGCCGATTGGCGGATGCAGACCGGAAGTGAGGGACCTGTGCGGCCTCCAACCGGGCACCCCAGTCCTGGTCTGCCCATTTGACGGGTTGACTGGAGTCATAGGTTCGGGTCTGGCGCAGCCGAACGTCCTGGCCGAAGTAGCCGGAACTACCGACTTCATGGCGACCACCTCCCGAGCAGGACAGTCGAGGAGCCATTCGTATCCCTCGGTTGGGTGGGATTCAATCGACCGCGCGAATCCACACGACCGCCTTCGGATTGTTTACACATCTCCCCCGCTGGGATTCTTCTATGACTGGTTCAGGGGAATTCTCTATGGGAAAGACAGGGGAAATCAACAGGCTTTAATCGAACGAGAGATTTCGGAAGAGTCGAACTCCGACGACATGTTGTTTGTCCCCAAGTTTTCGTTCGAAACTCATGGATGGAAGGGGAATGGCCAGCTACTCGATATCGAATTGGGGAAGAAGCGAAGCGAAATCCTGAGGGCGGTCATGAAAGGTATCGCAATGAATGCGAGATGCATCATCAGCGATCTGACGAGCGACGGGGCCACCGTTCAATCAGTTCGCCTGAGTGGCGGGGGTTCAAGGAGCGAGGCGTGGAACCAAATGAGGGCGGACATCTATGGAGTCCCCGTCTCTTTGCTTCAGACCTCTGAGACTGGATGCCTGGGTGGGGCCGTCTTCGCCGCTTCAGCACTCGGGGTCTATGGAGGCTTGAGGGAGGCGTCCGAAAGCATGGTGCACGTCGTCAAGGAATACGCCCCGAATCCTACCAGAGTGAAAGAGTACGAGAGGACATTCCAACGATTCGAATCGATCTATCTACACATGGATTGATGGAAGCCCGCGTGACAAGATCAAACTATCCATGTCTCTGAGGGCAGGCCCCTTTGCGAGCGTCGTTCTGTTAATGCCTATGAAGGAGATGTGGCTTCGGGGCTCTATCCGGTAGGAGGAGTCGAAGCCTTGGCCTCCGGCGGTATCTCCCCCATTGATCCTATGGCGCACAGGGGTTCTGAAACGACGACCATCTTCCCTTCGGGCGCGTAAATCTTCAACACGACTCCGGAAGCAGGGGCTTCAAGGTCCACGTTCACCTTCTCTGTCATGACCTCCACCAGCGCTTCCCCCTGGCTCACGCCATCTCCTTCCGCCTTGTGCCATTTCGTAATCTCCGCCTCTTGCATGATCTCTCCGAGCTTTGGCATGTATAGTATCTGAGCCAACTAAATGCTCACTCCACACTGAAGAGCTGAACTACTCGTACAAGTCATGGTAGGAAAACGGTTCCCAGTGGCTAGTTAATCGTTTGTCCTGATGACAACTCCTCTGAGGAAGTGAATGCCTCCGCTGTCCAAATTTCTGTAAAAGACATTTATCCGTGAGATTGCAACTTGAAAATGTGCAACTGGAAAAAGACGAGCTTCTCGGCCTGTACCTCAGCATGTACAAGATTCGAACCTTTGAGGAGAAGTGCGTAGAGTTCGCCCAGCAGGGCCTAATGCCCACCAACCCACATCTGGCGATTGGGCAGGAGGCGACCATCGTCGGAATAATTGGTGCGCTTCGACCCGACGATTACATAACGACGACACATCGCGGTCATGGACACAACGTCGCCAGGGGTGCCGACATGGGAAAACTTCTCGCAGAAATCCTGGGCAGGCGAGATGGCTATGAAGGCGGAAGGGGAGGGTCGATGCACGCGGCCTCCTTCGAGAACAACGTGATGGGAAGCTATCCGATCATAGGCGATTCGATAAGCGTCGGCACGGGGCTCGGGCTGGCCTGCAAGCTGAAGAAGGAGGGGAGGGTTGTAGCGGCATTCTTCGGGGACGGAGCAGCAAACATCGGTGCGTTTCATGAGGGTCTGAACATGGCTTCCGTTTGGAAGCTTCCTGTCGTCTACGTATGCGAGAACAACCTCTATGCGATTTCCACGCACATATCGAAGTCGACCTCTGTCAGCAGTATCTCGCAAAGGGCATCGGCATACAGTATGCCAGGAATCACCGTTGACGGAATGGAGGTCGAGGAGGTGTACGGGGCAGCGCGAGAAGCTGTGGCCAGGGCAAGGGAAACAGGCCCTAGCTTGATTGAATGCCTGACGTACAGGTTCAGAGGGTCCTCAGAGGGAGAACCTGGCAATCCCCGGAAACTGAAATACAGGACGGCGATGGAACTTGACGAGTGGCTGAAGAGGGATCCAGTGAAGAATCTGAGAGCGAAACTCGAGCCTGTCGTGGATAACGAGGCGCTCATTCGCGCCGAGAAGCAGATCACAGATGAGGTGGCTTCGGCTGGAAGGTTTGCTCTTGCCAGCCCCCTTCCCTCTCCTACGTCTCAGCTTACTGCGGTGGTGGGCTAGTGATGTCGATGAGGGAAATCAGCTACCTACAGGCACTCCGAGAGGGTCTGAGGGAGGAAATGAGAAGAAATCCGAACGTCTTCATGCTCGGGGAAGATCTCACCGGAGGATACGGCAACGGAGACTTCGGCGTAACGCGCGGGTTGATAGATGAATTCGGCGCGGAGAGGGTGAGAGACGCACCAATCTCAGAGAACATGATTGTAGGCGCAGCTGTTGGGGCCGCTCTTGGAGGAATGAAGCCCATAGCCGAGATAATGTACATGGACTTCATGACCTACGCAGTCGAGAACATAGTCAACGTCGCCGCGAAAATCAACTTCTTGCATCCGAGCACGAAGTGTCCTATGGTAGTCAGAACCGCGATGGGGGCGGGGATAAGGTCGGGCCCTAACCACAGCCAAAGCCTCCATTCCTGGTTCGCACATGTTCCGGGAATCAAGGTAGTCATGCCAGCAGAACCGGAGGATGCGAAGGGTCTGATCAAGAGCTCCATCAGAGACGATTCGCCGGTTCTCTTTCTAGAACACAAGTTGCTGTATGGCAGGAAGGGACCTGTTCCAGAAGAAGAGTTCACGACACCAATAGGCAAGGCCCGCGTCACTCGCCCAGGGACGGATGTTACGGTTGTAGCAGCTTCGCTCATGGCGAAACGAGCCCTCGACGCTGCGAAGGCGCTGGAAGCTGACGGAGTATCTGCCGAGGTCTTGGACCTGAGGACCATCAAGCCCCTGGATAAAGAAGCAATTTCGTCTTCCGTGAAGAAGACAGGGAGGGTGCTTGTCGTCGACGAGGGTTACAGAACCTGCGGATTCTCAGCAGAAGTCGTCGCCACCATAGTGGAGGAGGCCTTCGACGATCTTGAAGCACCTGTGGTAAGGCTCGCCAATCCAGACTCGAGTATCCCATGCAGCCCCCCTCTCGAAGACTCTGTGATTCCGAGCGTGAACGATATCAAATTCGCAATCAAGCGGCTCGCTGCTTGAAGCGCGGGGGTACTCGGACGTTCCTCGTCGCGGACTTGAAAGAGTCGATTCTGAACGATTCACGAGAGCATTGGCCCTAAAGCAGGACCCCCGGAACAAAGCTGATTAAGGAAGGATGGGCAGCACATTCCGAGTGCTCGAGAATTGTTAACACTAACGGGCCTAAGTGTAAACAGACTCTCTCTCGACATTGTGAGGAGGATCATAAGTTCGCCAGAAGCGATCGGGGCAGAAGTCCTGAAACTGAGAAACGGTGCAACAGTCATCGATTTGGGGGTGCATGCGCCGGGCGGGTTTGAGGCTGGAAGACTCGACACCGAGATATGCATGGGCGGACTGGGAACGGCACAGCTGACAATGATGACTGTCGAAGACCTGACATTACCAGCGATAGCTGTGACGACGGATTGGCCAGCAGTTTCCACTTTGGGGTGTCAAGTCGGATACCCTCTCCTGGAAGGTGCGCCCGGGATACTATCAGGCCCCGCCAGGGCGTTGGCCCTGAAGCCGAGGGAGCTCTACGAACACATCGGGTATCGCGACCGGTCCAGCACCGCGGTGATAAATCTGGAAGGAGACTCTTTGCCCTCTGAGCATGAGGCAAGGTTGATAGCGGCCGAATGCAAAGTGGAACCACACAGCCTGTACATTCTCGTCACCCCGGGGGAAAGCGTGGCAGATGCGACTCAGGTCGCAGGACGGGTGCTTGAAGACGTGACATTCACAATGTACGAGATCTTGCATTACGACGTGAAGAAGGTGAAAAACGCGTTTGGGATTGCTCCCATAGCTCCCGTGTGCATGGGCGGGGCAGACCCGAGAGGTCAGGAACTTGCGAAGGCACTGCCAGACGATTTGATCAGCTACGGTGGAAAGGCCTATCTTACTTTGGAACCCGAACCAGAGGAGAACGTACAGGAACTCGCGGAAAGACTGGCCTTCGAATCAACTCCCATTTTCGGAGAAACCTTCCATGAGCTGCTGAAACAGGCCGGAGGGGACATGACAAGAATCCCAGGTTTCCCGGATCTCTTCCGCCCCGCTGAGGTGGTGATCAACGATTCAAGGACTGGCAGGGTTTACAAGGCCGGAGGATCTAGTGCCGACATGATAAAGAAGTGTCTCAGAACCGGATGACGACTCCGCGCAAAGCGAAGTGCGTTTTTGCCTAGCCTGACGCTGTCTCGAGACAGTCGACCTCCCTGATTCAGACACAGCTCTTCGGGCGAACCATCTGATTTCCACGAACACCGTCAACTGAAGGTGTTACGTCACCCTTCTGAAGGAGAGGCCTCCCCCCAGCGCACGTTGGGTGATCTCTCTGGCCCTTTGAATGATGCTCTCTTCGTTGACCGTTGGAATCCGTCCCCTGTCGTAGACTTTCTTCCCATCTATGATAACCGAGTCGACATCCGCACCATTTGCGCAGTAGACAAGTGTCCTGACGATGTCGTGGAGAGGCTGCAAGTGCGGCTTGTCCATGTTGATTAGGACCAAGTCCGCCTTCTTGCCTACCTCGATTGACCCCAGTTCGCTCTCTTCTCCTATCGCCCGAGCCGCCTCGATGGTAGACATTTCCAAGACCTTCTGTGCAGAGATGATTTTTGGATCCAGCGCGGATAGCTTGTGTAACAGGGCCGCGGTCCTCATGGCCTCAAACATGTCCAGATTGTCGTTACTCCCGCATCCATCGGTGGCCACAGCCACCGTGATGCCCTGCCTAAGCATCTCCGTCACTGGCGCGACCCCAGACCCGAGTTTCATGTTGCTCTCTGGATTGTGCGAGACCTTGACGTCGTTGTCCTTCAGAAGTCGAATCTCTCCATTGTCGACCCACACACAATGGACAGCCAGCAGCTTTGGACCGAGAAGACCGATGTCATGGAGAAATTCGGTCGGCCGCCTCCCAGTTTCCTTTCGAATGAAATCCACCTCGTATTGCGTTTCTGAGAGGTGCGTGTTCAACCACAATCCGTTCTCGGATGCAAACTCGCCGGCCGATTGGAGGAGCTCCTTGGTGCAGCAGAATGGAGCGGATGGCCCCACCATGCACTTGATCCTCCCGTTCTGCGCCCCGTGCCACTTTTTGACGATCCCTTGGGCGAGTTTCATCTGATCTTGCGCGGGGACCGTAAGGTCCTCAGGGATCCACCTGTCGGCTAGTTCTAACGAGTGGAAGCCGCGGATCCCTGTCTCCTCCATCGCCTTGCAAATCATCGGGTTCAACCCGTCCATGCCAACGAAACATGTGGTCCCGGATTTTATCATCTCAAGGGTGGCCATCAAAGCGCCGTAGTAGCCGATGTCGTAGTTGTGTGCCAATGAGTCCCTGTGCATTACTCGACACAGGGGGAAGAGTGTGGCTTGGCACCAGTCCACTAGGGAGGTATCGTCGCCGAGACCTTTCAGGAGATTCTGATAGAGATGAACGTGGGTGTTGATCAAACCCGGCAAGACTGCCATTTTGCTGGCATCAACAACCTCCTTGGCTTGGTGCCTCTTTCTCAATGAGTCAGTGTCTCCGACGTCGACTATGATGCCATCTTCGATCGCGACCGCGCCGTTCTTGAGCACCCTCCTGCGGGCATCCATTGTCACGAGGATAGAGTTCTCGATGAGGAGGTCGACCACCAGAATCACCTTGATTGTACTTTTTCTGAAGCTCTATTGCGGTCCAGGCGATAAAAGACTTGTCATGACCGGATGGTGTAGAGAAGTCCGGACGGCGGGTGTCGGCGCAGCTGGACGGCAGCTAACATCCAGTGTACAAAACAAGGTTCTTTAGAATCAGGCCAGCGATGACCAGTATGAACATCCCGTTCACCAAGGCATATGGATGCTTGATTGGTTTGGCGATTGGCGACGCCCTTGGCTCGGCAACGGAGGAAATGAGCCCGTCGACAATCAGAAGAAGATTCGGCAGGGTACTCGATTTCGTGGAAGAAAGTGCTGCGGGGACTGACGACACGGAATATGCGATGCTCACCGCCATGATCCTGCTGGAGAATCATGGGGCTCTCGACTATCAGAAAGTCGCCAAGGGGTGGCTGCGCCATTTGGGAGATGAGAAGGAATTCAGCAGGGGCGGGGCGAGCGAGTGGGAAGCGTTGCAGAACCTCAAGAACGGGGTGATGCCTCCCAAGTCAGGATCCACGGGTTCGGCAACCTGGAGCGATGGAGCCGCCATGAGGATTGCCCCCATCGGGGTATACTGTGCTGGAAACCCAGAGAAGGCCGCGAGGCTGGCGAAAATCGACGCGAGCGTTTCCAACTCAGGGGATGGTGTCTATTGCGCACAAGCTCTGGCGGCCAGCGTATCCGAAGCCTTCAACACCGACGACGTGGGCTCGATCATAGGCACTGGCGTCGGCTTCCTTCCCAAGAAATCGGCTTCCTACGCGTTCGTTAACAGGATCATTGAGGCCGCAGGGGAATACAGGAGCCCGAATGCGGCACTTGAAAGGCTGTACGCACTCAGAAGCGCAATATCCACATGGTACGTGCCAGAAGCATTAGGATATTCGTATGCGATGTTTGAACTCGGGAGAGGGCGCTTCAAAGAGTCGGTCCTGGGGGCTGTCAACCTAGGCAGGGATGCGGACACAATAGCCGCGATGACCGGGGCCCTCTGCGGGGCAATGGGCGGAATCGACGGGATTCCCAGTGCATGGGTGCGGAAATGCAGAACGGTGAAGGGCACCTGCATCAGGAGTTTCAAAGGGATTGACATAAAACAGATGGCGAGAAGAATCAAGGAACTCCAAGCTCGGGAATAGGTCAACCATCACTTCTGTGCTCCCCCGTAGGCGGATGGCTCTGGCAGGGGAAGGCATTGGTATTTGGGGCAACATAGATATTGGGGGTAGGGCACCAAAGTCGTGGCGGGATAGATGGTTGAGATTATTCTGGAGAACGTCACGAAATCCTACAAGGATGTCAAGGCCGTAGAGAAGCTGGACCTCAGAATCAAGGACAAGGAGTTCCTGGTGCTGTTGGGGCCATCTGGGTGTGGCAAGACGACCACTCTCCGGATGATCGCCGGATTGGAACAGCCGACCAGCGGCAACATCTATTTTGACAACCAACTTGTGAACGACTTAGACCCCAAAGAGAGGAACGTGGCCATGGTCTTTCAGGACTATGCGCTGTATCCGCACATGACAGTCTTTGACAACATGACGGTCTGCCTTCAGGTAATGAAGATACCGAAGGATGAAATCAAGAAAAGAGCCGAAGAAACATCGGAGCTACTGCAGATTAACGAGCTCGCGAAGCGCAGGCCCGGAGAACTCAGCGGTGGACAGAGGCAGAGGGTCGCACTGGCAAGAGCGATAATCCGACATCCATCGATCTATCTTTTGGATGAACCACTATCGAATCTTGATGCGATGTTGAGGACCAGGATGAGAGGAGAGCTGCGGAAGCTGCACGAGAAATTGAGAACAACCACGGTCTACGTGACCCACGACCAGGCCGAAGCAATGATAATGGCTGACAGAGTCGCCGTGATGAAGGATGGCGTTATCAATCAGATAGGTAAACCACGGGAGATCTACGACCATCCGGCCAACAAGTTCGTTGCGCAATTCGTAGGAATCCCAATAATGAATTTTGTTCCGTGCGCCTTGTCGAAAAAGGACGGCAAGATGTATCTGAACGCAGATCGGTTCGCCATAGAGGTCCCTGACCACCTCCGGGAATCTCTGGGTGAAGAGCTGGTGGGTTCTGGTTTGTTGCTGGGCATAAGGCCAGAGCACGTTCTAGTTTACAACGAACCGCAAGAAGGTTCGATACCTGCAAGAATCTGGCTCTTCCAGCAGATGGGAGATGTCGGATACGTTAGCATGGAAGTTGGCCCGGACATAATCACCGCAAGGGTTGATCCCGCATTCAATGCAGAGAAAACCGATGTTTACCTGCGATTCAAAGAGAACCGCATCCACATCTTCGACAAGTCACACGAAAAAGCAATCGCGTAGAATAATGCCGTAGGCCGCTCACGTAGGTGTCAGCGCGCAGATTACGCTTCTGTTGGTAACTCGGGCGTCCCCGGGTCCGTCAGCTCTGATTGTTTGTGATAGTTGGAAATCTGAGTGCGTCAGCGATAAAGGTGCGGGCGAGAGCAAGGGGTGTGGATGATAGTAATTTAGCATGTTCGTGTCGTAAGGGCGCTTCGGCATTCTTGATGGGTCCTAATTTATTGCTATCTCCCCCCACGGATTTCGAGCCTTCATACATGGTCTCTATACCCACGGCGCCTAAATCTGGAGACTTTGCAAGGCATGTAACGGTCATGCACTACTTTGTGATGGAGTTCACGGCCGGACTGCAGCCGTGGGTAGTCACGCGTGCTAGCGCGACGTCGCGTCGATGCGGTTCATGATCTTGAGGGCGCTAAGCGTGATCATCCGGCTCGCCTCCCCTGGCTCCTCGAGGGCAAAGCGGGTCGTGGCTTGCCTTGGATGTTCATGGTCCCACCTGCCCTGGGGGCTCTCAGGTTCTGGATTCAAAGAGTCAAGGTTCCATCTTCCGTCTGATCTCCTCTTCTTCTTGAGCAAAGAGATGGCGTAACCGAGTCTCTTGTCCCCTGAGTAACCAAGGGCGGTCATGAAATCGAGGCCGACGAGCAGGTCGTAGTAGTAATGAACAGGGTAGTGGAAGCGGTACCACGGCTCGTATCGGTCTCCCTGCCTATGGAGCTCGCGCTCTAGGAAGAACTCGGCTCCTCTTTCAACGGCGAGCTTCATGTCCCGGGTCCATTTTTGTCTGGGATATACGGCGAAGGCGCTGAGAGGCTCCCAGGAATCGAGGTTCCTTCCCCTGGGGCGATTTCCGAAGTTCC
>OCOJ01035708.1_pt2 | contig 33557 bp, 30 predicted proteins | sample 1539251 | NCBI WGS metagenome assembly OCOJ01 (sample SAMN01911457, study PRJEB22624) | soil metagenome | biome: Soil | place: Malaysia | collected 2012-04-30 | depth RA_metagenome m
TAGCGTTCTACTTCGCGCAGGCGCCGCCAGGGACCCCTCCCCTTACCCGTAGGCGAAAGCTCCGTTGGCCGGGACTGAAGGGAGCGCCTGCAATCTGTGCGTACGTCGAGAGATTGGTCGCCGAAGTGGCCGCCCGGCAAACCCGCTCCCAAGCGCCTCCTTAGCCAAAGACGAGTGGCACAAGGCATTGGACCAAGGGCAAAGTAGCACTTCGATTTTCTGACGGTTCATGCCCCTTTCTCTCGAAGCGCGAGCTGCGATTCTGCAAGCCGGCTATCCCGTGTTCGATCGGCCTCCTTTCCATTGGGTGGATCGCGATGCGGGCCGTTCCACCCACGAAATCATCTCGGACGTGCTGGCCCGCGATGCGGCTCACGCGATGAAGCTCAAACGCCTTCAACGGAGGGCCGGATATCGACTAGTCCGGGTTGGTGGGACTCCGGCCTACTGAGTTGTCGCCCAATCCCAACTGGAGCAGCGGGGGCCCCTTTCTCGACACAAACAATCCCTATCGGGGATTGACGCCGTTTCAATTCTCGACTGAGTGCTCGACGGAGACACGCGCGACCACGAACGCGATTTGCAGTGACTCAGAGGGAAGGCTCGCGACGTGAACCGCGGGAAGGCGCGTGTGGGTGCAGGTATGAAAGTGCAAGCCACGCGAAGTGTAACCGGACCGCAGCTCCGAATCGCTTTCCGAGCCGGTGGAACCACAGGTAAGCGCGCCTACCACCGTGTGAATCTTGTCCTGGCGTTCGGTTATCAGCCTCATCGAGCTAGATACTTAGTGTGACTGGCCGCCCGACCCATCGCCCATGTCGGCACCCGGTCTGGCCGCCCAACCCATCCTCCATGTCGATTTTGGGACCGGTTACTGACCATGCCCTGCTGGGGGGGACGCTGGGGGAAACACGGGACGGGTCTCGGCCCGCCTTTCCAGAGAGCCAGTCCATCCCGACCCGGGATGGGACCGGTCTGGAGCCGGGGTTCGGACTTGGGTCCCGGGCCCCAGCCCGGATTCGGGGCGACGGCTTGAACTCCCTGACCGTTCCGCTGACCGCGCCTCCGAGGGAGCAACGGCCCGATCCTCCGAAGCCTATGCCGGACCACTGGCTCGAATTCTGGGTTGGGAAGTTGGGGTAGCCTTGGTCGATCTGGTCAGATCAAACCACAGGTAATTCATCGGGTCCCCGGTTTCGCCTCAAAGTGCCCTCGTGAATTCGATGTGCGGCTACCTCCAACCCGCTAGCTCTATCCACCGTCTCCAACGGGCTTATCTATGAGCAACCCTTGTGTTACATTGGGTTAGGCGGCGGTCGGAATCGAACCGACTTCCTTCCCCTTGCAGAGAGGTGCCATGGCCATCATGGTCCGCCGCCACCCTACTTGACGGTCCGCTGACTCTTAAGGTTTTCGTAGCTTTGCTTGCTACTCATTCGTTTGCTACCTAAATCACCCAGCCGGCCTTGTTGCCCCCCAATAAAGTGACCATAATCAGGATTTTCGGTTACCTTAGTTGGGACAGGCATTACTCAACTGTTGAGTAACAATAAATATCCCTGTCGTATTGTGTTGCGCAGCCAACGGAGACAACTATGGCTGGAATTGGCCACGAGGAGTATCCAGAGTTGACCCTGAGTGATACCATTGAGATTGTTGCAAAAGTAGGCCACCAGAATGTGAAAACTACGACTGGATTGGCGGAAGTGATGGGACTGAAGAGCACGAATTCCGGTTACTTCTACCATCAAGTGTCAGCCCTAACGAAATACTTTGGAGTAATCAACCGTAACAAGGACAGCGTCTCCCTAACTCCACTAGGTCAACGGATTGCCCATCCGATCAGCGACTCAGATCGTCGCCTCGCGTTGGCTGAGGCCGCATCTAGAGTCAGCCTTCTACAGGGCCTGTACTCTGCGTTGGGCCAAAGTTTCCACGACGCTGACTTTCGGACGAAACTGCGCGAAGTCACGGGCGCAACCCCGCCGGAGATTGAAAAAACCGCGACGTTCATAGAGAGGCTTTACCGAGACGCCATCCCGTACATCTCACAGGTACCGCCCGCCCCGGGTATGATCTCTGCTGAACCTAGGGAACAGGCAGAACCCGCTGGTAGTGTGGGAACGCCGGCGTCATCACTTCAGTCGCATCATCACTTGTCAGAGCCGGGATTTCGTGTCTTCGAAAGTGATGGGGTTTTCCTCAAAGTGAAGAAGGATCAGGAGGCGCTTGAGGAGGCCGAGGCGATCATCCAGGCCTGGCTGAAACGATATACGAAGCAACCCAGCCAAGGTCAGACCCGGGAGAGCCCGGATCCACGCCAAGCAAAGTAGAGGCTCTCGCCACAATCGCTAGGACTTCGGAGCTAGATTCTGGATACCACTTCATAGCCGCGAGCACATCATGGAGTTAGGCCCATGGTGGAGCCTTTCCTGGACTTCGTCCTTGCTCGGGCGTCAACCGTCGTTCAAGACGCCCAACTGGAAGGGATACTCATCGAAACACGCAAGACCCCTCGACCCGACAGACCGGACTACTTCTACCTGAGGGATCTCGTCAATCCACAGCAGGCGTACTGGGAGCACTGCGGCTCTACTGCGCCCAAGAGCCGGGAGCTGCGCGCCGCGTTCGCCTTCGGCAACCGGATGCACGACGTGGCCGGGCGTGTCTTTGCGGGGCAAAGAGGCTTCGCCGGAACGGAAGCGATTCTTGACGGCGCGGGAGTTGGTATCGACGGTGTACGTGGCAGAATTGACCTTAGAATAGGTGAATCGCTGGTCGAGTTCAAGACTACGTCAAAATCTGTGGACACGGGCCAAGATGTTTGGGCCAATGTTCCCCAAGACATCGAACAGTTGCTCTTCTATGCGGCTCTATGGTCGCACCGACCCGAGAAGCACCTGTTGGTCTTCCGTACGCCATCCCCCCAAGCGCCCCTTCGGATTTTCGAAGTCCGAATCGATGACTACGGCGCTGTCGCGAACCATCTCAAGCAGCGGCGAAGAGCTCTGAGGAGAGCCCTCGAGGATCACGACCCGCAGTCACTTCGACGATGCAGGTACTTCGATTCCCACTGCCCTCAGAGGGATGCAGGAGAATGTGCTTGCGCATCGCTCGAACAAATCAACACGGAACCTATCGCTGGAAATTGTTCTCTTAGCCGTAACACGAATCTGGAGGCCGAACTACTCCGGGATTGGGTAGCTGCGGAGCGGCAACCTCGTTCCGTCTCCGCATGGGAGCTAGCAGTTCCTCGAAGAGCGTTCCTTCGCCTGAAGGGCATCGTTTCCGATGAGGAGTGGGCCCCGGACGACGAGGGATGGATTTGGGGTTCACTCGCAAGAGCGGGACTACTGCCCGGTCCGCTCGAGCCACTACCATCAACTCGGCTAACAACTCCGCTGCCATTCAAGGCGAGCGGGGGTTTCCTAAAACGACGAGTTAGTCGCGGAGAAGCAGGTGCGGTGATTCTGACGCCGTACAACATTCGGCCGTGGGAAAAGTCCGGAATCCCGACTGCTTTCGCGATACGACCCCAGATTGCGCAACTTGGGGTACTGTGCGCCCTCTCGGGCCGACCAACAGGACTGGCATTCCTCGAGATCCGAAATTCGGATGCACAGGTCGCGGCTTTCCAAGTGGAATTCGAAAACCTTGACGACATTCGACGTGCCGTGACCGATACCCTAAGAAGCCTCGCCGAGGCTGTTGCCGCTAACACAGCGGATTCGCTGCCGCAATGTCCAAAATTCGTACAAGGGTACGAATGCCCCCATTGCTTGTGTCGGTAGGGTCGTCAGAGCTTCCTTGGCAGCAAGTCGGAGGTTTCCTCGACTTCGTTCTCTCCGAAAAGAACAGCTCGCGAACTGACAGGTCGCTTCGTACCTGCTCCGCCAACCACAGGTAATGCCCCTTACCTGTGGCCTTCTCACCGATTCAGAATCAGAGCCTCCGGCTTAAGACAGGGACGAGGAATATGGACTTCGGGGTAAGCCGTGGTGGAGTTTCTGGCTGTTCAGGTCGCCTTCGGACCGGACGTCGCTGCACCCGCGATCAGCCTATCGGGTGGCACCATGACGATTTCGATTCCACAGCCACAATCGGGGACTATTCTCGCCGGGACGGTCCTCTCGACGTCCTTTCCGGAGGGTGGGTTTGGTAGAATCGTCGCCTCGAGGCTTATCCCGGCATGGGACCAGATTCTCGCTAGGGCGCAAGATATTGCACGGTCAACTTCCCGAGACTAATTCCTCAGGATTCCCTTCTGAGCGGCCGTGCGGGCAAGGAACTGCTGGACCTCAGGCACCTCGAGTAGCTTCGCGAGGGCAGTCACTTTGCCCTTGAGAGTCTCTGTTTCCAACACGGCTTCAACGTCCAAGGGACCCCCGCATCTTCCGCAAAATCGGTTATCCACGTCGTTGAAGGTTCCGCACCGGCCGCATGTCTTCGGACGTTGCGCTCTGGATAGCTGCCGAGCTTCAGCAGGACCGGTGATGCCGTGGGCGCGCCGCAGGGCATCCTCGAGGTCCTTCGCCGCGAGGTGCTGATAGGTTTCGGCCATCCTCGATCCTGGAACCCAGCCCATCGCCTTCTCGAGCATCGCTGCCGAGATTGTGGGGTCCTTGGCGAGCTCGGTCGCCCGGGTGTGGCGGAAGTTGTGTGGATTGACCGGTTTGGTTACCCCGGACCTGTGAGCAGCGACTTGTAACATCTTTATGACGGCCCGATAGCCGATAGCTGATCTCCACTCCTTGTTGGTGTCCACCCAAAGTGCCGAATTCGGGGTGGCCCGACTTGGGTGCGCCTGAGTCCAAGCGACCATCGACGGAACTCCCGCTTCGAAGAGGAACATCGGACTCAGCTGTCCGTTCTTCTCGCGGCGGACACGCAGTCGAATGTAGCCTTCCGGCTGGATCTCTACATCGGAAAGTCTGAGGGACATCAACTCGCCGATTCGCCCGCCAGTCTCGTAAAGCGCCCAGATCAGTGCTTTGTCTCGGAGTGAGTCGGTGGAGTCGGCTAGCTTTCCGACCTCGTCCCGAGTGAGCACATCCTCGTCCGTCTTGCGGTTGAGCCGCGACCTCGGAATCCTCAGATGCAACCACTCCGGAAACTGTTGCCCTCTTCGAGCGTGGAGCCACTTCCAGTAGGCCTCCAAACAACTTCCGACGGTCTTGATTGTCCAGCCCTCGGATCCGCGATACGCTTCCAGGAACGCCAGCTTCGTTTTCTTGTCGGGGTGGAAGAACCCCTTCCCAAGCCTACGCGCTGCGTCGGGCAGCCGGCTGAGATATTTGCTTACCTGATGAGGCCCGACCGTGGCCTCACGCTCTGCAACGAACTCCAGAATGGACCGAGCGACTTGTGGAGACAAGTTGGATTCGGGACCTCGAAGGCGTGCGCGGGCGCGCTCGACGACTTCATTGATCCTGTAGAGGTCAGGTCCCTCGTTAGGCATCGTTTCGAGGGAGCTCCGGAATGGATATGAACCATTCGGAAAAGCCGCGGGAGGGATTTGAACCCTCGGCCTGCTCCTTACCAAGGAGCCGCTCTGCCAGCTGAGCCACCGCGGCGTTAGCTTCGGCTCGACGTCTTCGGCTTATTCCGCTTTCCTATCGACGCGTGGCCTGGCTCCGGAGTCCAGGGAAGGCCCTCCGAGGCGGTCTCCCAGTCGCGGCGGGAGGCGGAGGCAGGGGGCGGACGTTTCTCGAGGAACGCCCGCATGCCTTCCTTCTGACCTTCGGTCCCGAACAAGCGGGACCAGAGGTGGAGTTCGTAGGCGAGGCCATGGTCGATCGCTGGATCCATCGCCCCGTTGATCGCGTACTTGGCGGTCGCGAGGGCGACCGCAGGTTTGGCGGCGAGCTCGTTCGCGAGGGCGAAAGCGGCCGGTAGTACTTCGGCCCGCGGGACCACCTGGTCGACCAGTCCCTGGGCGAAGGCTTCGGACGCGGAAACCGAACGGCCGGTGAGAATCCATCGTCGTGCGCGGGACGGCCCAATCCTTCGAGGAAGGCGGCGCGTCCCACCCCAGCCGGGCATCACGCCGAGGTTGATCTCGGGCTGACCGAACTGAGCATCGTCGCTCGCGATGATGAAATCGCACGCGAGGCAGAGCTCGCACCCTCCTCCCAGGGCAACCCCCCGGACGGCGGCGATCACCGGGAGCGGAAGGCGCTCGATCTGTCGGGTGACGGCCTGGCCACGACCTCCGTGGACACGGGCCTGCGAGCGGTTCAGGTTCGACATCTCGCGAATATCGGCGCCGGCGGCGAACGCCTTCTCGAAGGCGCTCGCAATGACGACCACGCGCGCCTCCGGGTCCTCCTCGGCCTCCGCGAGCCGGTCCCGAAGCGCCTCGAGAACGGGACGGGAGAGCACGTTGACCGGAGGCGAGTTCAGCGTCAGGAGAACGGTCCCGCCCTTCCGCTCGTACGTCACGATGTCTCGCGGGGGAGGAGGGGCGGACACTGGCCGCGCCGACCCTCGCCGGCCTATTTATGTCGCGCGCCATCGACCGGCTCGTGAACTGCGTGGTCACCTCCTGGTTCGGCACCTTCCTCCTCGTGGACGGTTCCGTGGTGGGAAGCGCTTCAGCTCCGATGGAACCCGCCGCGCTCGCCGAACGAGCCCGGATCCGGAGAGAAGGTCGGACCACTCCGGAGGAGGATCGGGTCGCTCGTGAGCGGACCCCGGGCGATTGGCTGAGCCGGGACCGGCGGCTTGTGGCGCTCGGGATCCGGTATGACGCGGCGGCTCCCGTCGACCTTCCATCCTCCGTGACCGAGCCGGACCGGGGGATGCTCGCGACCGCGCTGCTCGCGGAGGCTGAGAGGGCGCTCGTCGCGTCCTGGGACCCGTCCGTGCACGTGCAGGAGGCGGTTCGAGCGGCCACCGACCTTGACCGCGTCCGGAATCTCATCGGCGAACGTCTGGGGAGCTGGGTCTCACACGACCTCCCCGACCTCGATCCGGGGGACCACGCCCGCGCCGCCCGCGCCGCTTCCGAGGGAGCGACAGACCCCTCCTTGGGACCCGCCGACCCTGCCCTCCTCGAAGCTCGTCGCAGCCTGGGAGAACTCTATCAATCGGTCGCCGACGCTCGGCGAGCGCTCCAGGAGGCGGTCGCCGCTCTCTCTCCCGTTAAGACCCCCAACCTCAACGCGCTTCTCGGGCCCGAGCTCTCGGCACGACTCGTCGCCCAGGCCGGCGGGCTAGACCGAATGGCACGACTCCCGTCCAGCACCGTGCAGGTCCTCGGCGCCGAGCGGGCGTTCTTTGAGCACCTTCGCGGACGCGCGCCGCCCCCGCGTCATGGCCTCCTCTTCCTCCATCCCTCGATCCAGTCGGCGCCACGATCCGAACGGGGAAAGCTCGCCCGCGCGCTCGCGGGGAAGGTGGCGATCGCCGCGCGACTCGACCACGAAGCGCGGCCGGTGGACCCGACGCTGCGCGCCGCCTACGAGGCGCGCAAAGCCCAGGTCGAGGCACGTCGAGGGCGACCCCGCAAGCCCGCGCGGGCGAGGGACGTCACTCCTTCCACTTGACCGTGCATCCCAGGACGGAGAGCTCACTCGGAGAGACCTTCGTCCCCGCGAGCGCCTGGTCGATCGCGCGTTCGAGATAGTGCTCGGTCGCGCGCTCGGGATGTTGGTGGTCGTTGTCGATCCGGCCCTGGAACAGCAGGGTCCGGTCCGCGCCGAAGAGCATCGGATGCGGGGTCACGAGGGCGCCGTAGGCGTGGGCGACCTCCTGGCTCTCGTCCTGGAGGTACGGAAAGGGGTACTTCTTCTCGGAGGCCCGGAGGACCATCGATTCGAGCCGGTCCTCGGGGTATGCCCGGGCGTCGTTTGAGTTGATGAGGACGATGCCGACCCCTTGGGGCTGGTAGCGACGCCCGAGGTCGATCATGCGGCCCTCCCAGGCCTGGACGTAGGGGCAGTGGTTGCACCAGAAGACGACCAGCAGCAGTTTCCGGTTCGCGAAGTCGGCGAGCCGGTACGTCTTTCCGTCGGTTCCGGGGAGTTCAAAGTTCGGAGCGGCGTCTCCGATATGAAGCCGGAAATCCGCCAGTTCGGCCATGTCGGCGCGAGCGTCGGCGGCTTCTTAGCCTTTCGAGACCCGGTGGATGAGGGGGGATACGGATCTCGGACGGACCGCGGACCTCAGCCTCCCCCGCTCGAGAGGTGGGGCTCACCACCTGGGTCGATGTCCGGGTGACGTGCGCGGAGGACGTGAGGACGGACGAGGCGATCCTTCGGCGCGGGGTCCCCGCCGTGCGGGTCGCGGTCCTCGTAGACCGTGCGGTATCGTACGGAGTGGGTGTCCGTGCCGACGCTCCTTTTCTTGCGCAGGCCGCGAGGCATGGAATCCCGGCGGTGCGTCGAACGACGGGAGGGACCGGTCTGCTCCACGCCCCGGGAGACCTCGCCTGGTCCGTGGTGCTTCCTCGGGCCGACCCGAGAGCCGGGTCGGACTACGTTCACGCATTCGCGCGCCTCGGAGAAGGAGTCGTCCGGTTCCTCGCCGACCGCGGAATACCGTCCCGGTGGGCGGAACCACCGGGAATGGACGCGGGATACTGCCTCCTGAGCGCCCGCGGGCACGTGCTCGCACACCGGGAGCGCGTGCTCGGCGGCGCAGCCCAGCACTTGGCGAAGGGCGCGCTCCTGCACCACGGCATCCTGCCGCTCGAGATCGACCGACCGTTGCTGCGGGCGGTGTTCGGTCTTTCCGCGAACGCGGTCACCCGCCTCACCAGCCTGCGTGAGCTGGGAGTCGAAGGGAATCCCGAGGAGCTCGCGTGGAAGCTCGCCGCTCGGCTCTCGGATACGCTCTCCGGGCGCTAACCTCGACTACTTCTTCGGGCGACTCGACCAGAGCGACTCGGCTGCGGCCTCGCCCGCCCGGCGGATCGACGACCAGTCCGCTCGACTGAGCGTGCGCTGGCGGACGACGGGGACCCCCGCCACGTAGACGGAATCGACCGCCTCCTCGCTCGCCGAATAGGCGAGGTGGGAGACGATCGCCTCCGGTCGCGCGGGCAAGAGGGTCGGATGGTCGAGGCGGAGGAGAAAGAAGTCTCCCTGCTTTCCAATCTCGAGGGACCCCAAGTCGGACTCCCTCCCGAGGAGCCGCGTTCCCTCCCGGGTCGCCATGTCCAGGAGCTCCTGCGCGGAGAGCACGGTCGCGTCCCAGCGCTGATTCTTCTGCACGAGTCCGCCGAGGTGCATCTCACGCAGCATCGAGAGCGAATTGTTGCTCGCCACCGAGTCGGTCCCGAACCCGACCGTCGCCCCCGCCTCTCGCAGCTCGACCACCGGCGCGACCCCGCCCGAGGCGAGCTTCAGGTTCGAGCTCGGACAGTGAGCGACGCCCACGTTCCTCGTCGCCAGGAGTCGGATCTCCTCGCCGGTCAGCCAGACGGCATGGGCCGCGACGGACCGGGGTCCGAGGACCCCGATTTCCTCGAGCCAGACGACCGGCCTCCGACCGGTCTTGGTCTGGTGTTCGTGGACCTCCCGTCGCGTCTCCGAAACGTGGTAGTGGAGAAGGGTCCCCCCCTCCTCCGCTACTTCGCGCGCTCGAATCCAGGTCTCCCGGTTGCAGACGTAGACCCCCTGCGGGGCGACGAGCGGAGTGACGAGAGGGTGGCCCTTCCACCTCCCGAGGAACGCCCGCGCGTTCTCGGTCGGGACCCCCTTTTGGGTCGTCAGTTCTGGGTCGAGGACGGCCCAGCCCAGGAAACCGCGGATTCCGAGCGACTCGACCGCGCGCGCGACCGCGTCCTCGAAATAGTAGAGGTCGAGGAAGGAGGTCGTCCCCGAGAGTAGCATCTCGGCGATCCCGGCGCGGGCTCCCGCCTCGACGTCCGCCTCCGTCCGGTGGGCGTCGACCGCGAACAGGACCTCGAGAAACCCCGCGAGCTCGCGGTCGTCCGCGATCCCGCGGAGCGGATTCATCGCGACGTGCGTGTGCGCGTTGACAAAGCCCGGAACGATCGCGAACCCGCTCGCATCGACCTCCTCCTCGGCCGCCGGCGCCGGCGCACCGACGGCGGTGATCCGCCCCTCCTCGACGCGGAGGTCACCGCGCAGGACGCGGCGCTGGGCGTCCTGGGTGACCAGCAACGCTCCGCGGAAGACGGTCGAGCGGGGCGCTCTCGGAGCGCTCACGGTCGTGGGGACAGGGTCCCGCGATAAAGCCGTTCCTTCCGCCCCGGTCGTTCGGCGCACCGCGGATGGCGCGATGGCAATCCGACTCGACCAGGTCCCTCTCACGCCGAGCACATCTTTAACGAACGGTCGGCGATGCGACCGGAATGCCCCGCTCGTCCCGTCTCCGGATGACCCGCGCCGCCGTGCGACGAATGCTCTACGCGATCTTCGGGATCGGCCTCGTCCTGGTCGTGGGAACGGTCGGCTTCCACCTGATCGCCGGACTCTCGGCGGTCGACTCGTTCTACTACGAGAGCATGCTCGCGACCGGCCAGGGACCTCCGTCGGCGCTGCCGACGGACGGCGACAAGATCTTCACGTCGATCATGGCGTTCATCTCGGTCGGCTCGGTCGTATCGACCCTGCTCTTCGCAGTGGGACCCGTCCTGCGCCAGTTCTGGCGGGAGGAGGTCGAGTACCTCGAGGCGGGCGCCCGGGCGGTCGAACGAGAGATCGAGCGACACATGTAGGCGGCTCTCCGGGTGGTCGGCGACCGCGGGGTCGGAGGCGGCCTAGATATCGAGGTTCGTGACCTCGACCGCGTGGTCCTGGATGTACTGGCGGCGAGGCTCGACCTCCTCGCCCATCAGGATCTGGAACAGCTCGTTCGCCCGGCTGGCGTCCTCGACCGTCACCTTGAGGAGCGTTCGGGCCCCCGGTCGCATCGTGGTGTCGGCGAGCTGCTCCGCGGTCATCTCGCCGAGCCCCTTGTACCGGTTGATCGTCACGCCCTTCATCCCGCCCATGCTCGTGACGAGCTTGTCTCGCTCATCGTCCGAGTAGGCGTACTCGACCCGGGAGCCCTTCTGGAGCCGGTAGAGCGGCGCCTGCGCGATGTAGACGTGCCCCTCGGTGATCAGCTCCGGCATCTTCCGGTAGAACAGCGTGAGGAGGAGCGTTCGGATGTGCGAGCCGTCGACGTCGGCGTCCGTCATCAGGATGATCTTGTGGTAGCGCAGGCGGCTCATGTCCTGCTCGTCGCCGATCCCGATCCCGATCGCGGTGATCAGCGCCCGGATCGCGTCGTTCTGGAGCATCTTGTCGAGACGCGCCTTCTCGACATTGAGGATCTTCCCCCGGAGCGGCAGGACCGCCTGGAACTCCCGGTCGCGCCCCTGCTTCGCGGTTCCGCCGGCACTGTCCCCTTCAACGAGGAAGAGCTCGCATTCGGCGGGGTCCCGAGAGTGGCAGTCGGCGAGCTTGCCCGGGAGCCCTCCTCCTTCGAGCAGCCCCTTGCGGCGGGTCAGTTCCCGCGCCTTGCGCGCCGCCTCCCGCGCCTGGGACGCCTGGACCGCCTTCGAGATGAGCGACTGGCCGACGGCGGGGTGCTCCTCGAGGTACTCGGCCAGCTTCTCGTTGACCGCGCTCTCGACCTGGCCCTTCACCTCCGAGTTCCCGAGCCGGGCCTTCGTCTGGCCCTCGAACTGCGGCTCGAGGACCTTCACCGAGAGGATCCAGGTGAGCCCCTCGCGGACGTCCTCGCCGGTCAGCCCCTCCTTGTCGCCTTTGACGAACCCGCGCTTGCGCGCGTAATCATTGAGCGTCCGAGTGAGGGCCGAGCGGAGGCCCATCACGTGGGTCCCGCCGTCGACCGTGTTGATGTTGTTCACGAACGCGATCCCGGTCTCGTTGTAGCCGTCGTTGTACTGCAGCGCGACCTCGATGTCGGTCGTGTCCCGCCTCGCGTGGAGCGAGATCGGCGGCGCGAACAGGACGTTCGACCCCTTGTTGAGGTCCTCGACGAACTCGACGACGCCCCCCGCATGGTGGAACGTCTCGGTCGTCCCGTCCCGCTCGTCCGCGAAATGGATGGTGACGCCCGGATTGAGGAACGAGAGCTCCTTCAGGCGACGGGCGACCGTCTCCTTGTCGAAAGTGACCGTCTCGAGGACCGACTTGTCGGGCATGAACCGGGCGTCGGTTCCGGTGGCATCGGCCTTCCCGACGATCTTGAGGGCGGCGACCGGATTGCCGTGCTCGTACCGCTGGAAGTACTCGTGACCGTCCCGATCGACGCGGACCTCGAACCACTCACTGAGGGCGTTCACGACGTGGACGCCCACCCCGTGCAGGCCCCCCGAGACCTTGTAGGTGTTCCGGTCGAACTTCGAGCCCGCGTGCAGGACCGTCATCACGATCTCGAGGGCCGGTCGATTGTACTTCGGGTGGTTCTCGACCGGGATCCCTCGGCCGTTGTCGTGGACGGAGCACGAGCCGTCCGAATGCAGCGTGACGTCGATCTCGGTGCACGCCCCCGCGAGCACCTCATCGATCGCGTTGTCCACCACCTCGTAGACCAGATGATGAAGACCGCGGGCGTCGGTCGAACCGATGTACATTCCGGGGCGCCGTCGAACGGCCGAAAGGCCCTCCAGGACCTGGATCGAACTCGCGTCGTAGGGAGTGCCGTTCACCGTCTGCTGCGCCATCGGAAATTCGCCCGGAAATCGAGTCAATTTGAGCGAGCCGAGCGTGCGTTATAACGCTTGGGTTTCGGTGGAAATTGCCCTCGGGAAACACCCCCCGGAACGGGGGGGTCTCGAGGCACCAAGAAGCACCCCCCACCGGCCCTTTTCGGCCTCCGCAACAAGGCCTATTAAACCCAGCCTCTCTGCGACCACCGACCCCGATGCCCGACGATTCTGCCGAGGCACCCACGTCCCCTCCCGCGAACGCGGAAGAGGCCCCGAAGTCGACGCGGAGAGAAACCCCCGGTGCGACCGAGGATTGGTCGACCCGCTACAAGTATCTCCTCGCGGATTTCGACAATTTCCGCCGCCGGGTCGACCGGGACCGGGAATCGATCTCGCGCCAGTCTCGGGCTGCCCTGGTCCGGGAACTCCTCCCGATCATCGAGGCGTTCCAGGCAGCGCGGAAGTCGTTCGCTCAACTTCCCGCCTCCGACCCGGTCCGGCGGGGACTCGACCTCCTCGACCACGAGTGGAGCAAGTTCCTGAAGCACGAGGGGGTGGAACCGGTCGCCGTGGCCGGAAAGCCGTTCCGAGCCGACGAGGAGGAGGCAGTGGGAGAACACCCGGCGGATGGCGAGCACCCGGAAGGTTCGGTGGTCGAGGTCGTCCAGCAGGGGTACCGCTTCTTCGGAGGGCTCCTGCGACCGGCGAAGGTCATCGTCGCCCGCGCGTCGACCCCCCGCGAACCCGAAGGCGAGGCCGAGGCCGACTCGGCGTCCCAGGAGTAGAGACCGGTGGAGAAGAGTTCGGAGGTGCCGGGCTTCTACAAGCGCCCCGTCGCGGAGCGTCGGGCGTTCGTCCAGGAGTGGGGCGGGCTCACCGAGGAAGAGGTCCGGGCGTTCGAGTTCCCGCCGGGGATCGACCCGGGGACCCTCGACCGGATGATCGAGAACGTGATCGGGGTCATGCCCCTCCCCCTCGGCGTCGCGACCAACTTCCGGATCAACGGGAAGGACTACCTCGTTCCGATGGCGATCGAGGAGCCGAGCGTCGTCGCCGCGGCCTCCAACGCGGCCAAGGTCGCCCGTGCCGCCGGGGGCTTCTTCGCGCAGACGACCGCCCCGGTGATGATCGGCCAGGTCCAGATCGTGGACGTGGTGGACCCGGCCGCGGCACGCCTGCGCATTCTTCACCACAAGGACGAGCTTCTCGAGGGCGCCAACGCGAAGGACCCCGTGCTGGTCAAGTTCGGCGGCGGCGCGAAGGACCTCGAGGTCCGCATCGTGCCGTCGACGCGCGGGACGATGCTCGTCGCCCATCTTCTCGTCGATGCGCGCGACGCGGGCGGCATGAACGCGGTCAACACGATGTGCGAGGCGCTCGCTCCCGAGTTCGCACGGCTCTCGGGAGGTCGGGTCGTCCTTCGCATCATCTCCAACCTCGCCGTCCATCGGCTGGCCCGGGCGCACGCGACCTTCCCGGCCGAGCTCCTGAAGACGGAGACCGCCACCGGACCCGAGGTCGTCGACGCGATCCTGGACGCGTACGCGTTCGCGGTCGCGGACCCGTTCCGCTGCGCGACCCACAACAAGGGGATCATGAACGGGGTCTCCGCTGTCGTGATCGCCACCGGGAACGATTTTCGGGCGATCGAGAGCGGCGCTCACACCTACGCGGCGTGGAAGGCGTCCGGCGGCGCGTCGGTCGTCCAGCCGCTGACGACCTACGAGAAGGACAAGGACGGCAATCTCGTCGGGACGATCGAGATCCCGGCCCCGGTCGGCCTCATCGGCGGCGCGACCGCAGTGCACCCCACCGCGCGGGCGAACGTGAAGGTGCTCGGCGTGAAGAGCGCCCGGGAGCTCGGAGAGGTGCTGGCCGCCGTGGGCCTCGCTCAGAACTTCGCTGCCCTCCGCGCGCTCGCGACCGAAGGGATCCAGCGGGGCCACATGGAGCTCCATGCCCGTAACCTCGCCGTGAGCGCGGGCGCTCGCCCGGAGGAGGTCGACCGCGTCGTCGAGCTTCTCGTCAAGGACCACCAGGTGCGATTCGACCGCGCGAAAGCGATCATCGAAGAGCTTCGGAAGGGCGCATGAAGGTCGGGGTCCTCGCGCTCCAAGGGGACGTCCCCGAGCACCTCGCGGCCCTCGGGGCCGTGCTCCACGGAGACGACATTGTCCCGGTGCGGACCCCGGAGGACCTCGCCGAGGCCGAGGCGCTCTTCATGCCCGGCGGGGAATCGACGACGATCGCCCGCCTTCTCGTCCAGGGGGGCCTCTGGAACCCGATTGCCGACCGTCTCAAGAGCGGGATGCCGACCCTCGCGACCTGCGCGGGGCTCATTCTGCTCTCGCATGAGCTCGTCCCGAGCCTGTCCGGGCTGGACCCGCCCACCTTCGATGTTCTCAACGTCCAGGTCCGCCGCAACGACTACGGGAGCCAGGGCGAGTCGTTCGAGGCCCCCATCCGGGTCGAGGGCCTCATCGGTGGGCCGTTCCCCGGGGTGTTCATCCGGTCCCCGCGGATCCACTCGGTCGGCGAGGGGGTGAGCCCGTTCGCCTGGCACGGGAGCGAGGTGGTCGGGGTGCGCTCGGGGATGATCTGGGGACTCTGCTTCCACCCCGAGCTGTCGGGCGACCCAAGAATCCACCGGATGTTCCTCGAGTCGGCGCACCAGGCGCTGAAGGTTCCTATCTCAGGAGCCACAGGACCGCGACGACGGCGACGGTGAAGATCACCGCTCCCACGATGGCAAGCGCCCACCGGACCTGAGAGGAGACCCCCTTCCAGGAGCCGAAGAGGATCGGAACGGGTCCGATCAGCACGAGCCCGCCGAAACCGCCCGAGCGGCTGGCCGGGACCGAGGACTTCGATGGGGGCGGCTCGGGAACTTCCTCGCGAAGAGTCGGAGCCGGTCCCGACTCCCCCGCCGCCCAGGCGAAGGGCACCGAAAGGAACCCGACGAAGAGGAGCGCGACGCCGAGGAGGAATAGCCCCGACGAGCCCGAGACGACCGGGATGAACCCGAACAGCGCGACGCTCGCTCCCCCCTGAACCACGCTGACCGCCACGAGGACCGCCCCGGTCGCGAGCAACACGACGGAGCCGAGGAGCGCCCACTTCACGAGCGTAGAATCGTCGTGGGGGTTCTTTCGGGTTACGGCGCTCAGTGGTACGTGTCGAACCGGTACGGCTCGAGGGGAAGTTCCCCGAGTGCCATCAGGAATTCCGGCGGCGTGAGGACCGGCTTCGGGTAATTGTCGCTGTCATCGAGCGCGATCCGCGGGCAGGCGGTGGAGACGTAGGCATCGAAGGCTCGTCCCACCAGGTCATGCCCATCGAGACGGTCGAAGAGCAGAATCTCCGCATCCCGCCCTCGCGCGTTGGCCCGTTGCTGGAGGGCGAGGGCGGTCGGACTCCGATTCTGACCGGCGAAGGTCGAGACCAGGATTCCCCAGCGTCGGGCATCCCGAACGCTCGCTACGATCAGCTGGCGCTTCCGGACGAGGGCTCCCCGGTCGATCGGCGGTTCGAGCTCTCCGCGGAGCGGGTCGAGGGCGTAGACCGGGCGGTCAGCCGCGAACGCGAGCCCGATCGGGTGGAACCGCCCCGTTCCGAGGAACAGGAACGCCTCCACGTCCTTCGCGACCGATTCGGCGCCGGTGTAGTTGCACCCGAGCGCCTGGGCGGGATACGCGAGTCGGTTGTCGCCCCGACCGACCCGGACCGCGTAGCCGAGCTTTCCAAGGGCGGCTGAGAGCGGGTCGACAAGATCGAGATGCTGCACCGAAGCGACCAGGCCGAGACGGTGAGGCAGGCCGCCGGCGGCCACGACCTTTGCCAGCTGTTCCGGGTCTCCTCCCGCGTCGCGCATCTCGACGAAGAACGTCGTGCGAGTGAGAGGGACGTTCGGAATCGGCGCATGGCCGAGGACGACCGCGAGGTCGGCGCGAGGCGCTTCGGTGTCGGTAGGAAGGTCGCACGCGCCGAAGCACGGACGAGCAGCGAGGTCCACGGGAACGCCGGAGGCGTCCCGAATCCGGGCGGCAAGTTCGTGAGCATTCCGAACGAGGCCGGCGGGCACTTGGAGCACCACACGTCGCGCCCCGGAACCCCGTACCGCTTCGAACAGATCGTTGTCGACCGTGCGGAACACGCTCCACCGCATGGTGTTCTGTTCGGAGTCCGTGGCATCGCTCATCGTTCGATTCCGGGGAAACCGTTGATTCGGCTATGAGCTTGAGGGAAGGCAGCGCGACCCCTTCCGGCGCCTAAGCGAGGGTATTAGAGGGGGGCGTAGGTTGCCGCCCTATGCCCCGCCCCGCGCTCCGGACTGGGTCGACGTTACGTCCCTGGAGTGGCATCATCCGGCTCTCCGCGGCATCGATCGTCCTTCTCGTCGCTTGTTCGATGTTTGCGACCTTGGCTAATGGAGGGGCAGCGCATGGGTCGGCCTTCAGCGGAGCAACCACCGCGGGACTCTCCCTTCCCCGCTCAACAGTGTCGGTTGCGCCCTCCGGTGGGCATGTTGCCGGGGGTTCGGTCCACGGTGCCGTCGGGAGCATCGGGTCGGTGGTGAGCACTCTCGACCTCTCGACGAACACGCTCTTCCCAGGGACCAAGGCCTTGGCTATCCAGGACGAGGGAGAGATCCCGGTCTACGACACTCACAACGGGATGTTCTACATCCGGGGGTTCTACGGAACCGACGTCTCGGTGGTCAACTCGTCCAGTAACCAGGACGTCGCCAACATCCCGCTTCCGTCGACCTCAGTGACTCCCATCTCAACGCCGACCATCGCCGTCGACAACAAGACCGGGTTTCTCTACGCGACCAACGAGGGTGACCTGAACGTGAGCGTGATCAACACGAACACCAATCTCGTGACCCGGTCCATCAACGTCATGGGAGGTCCGCTCGGCATCGCGTTCGACTGGGCGAACGGCGACCTCTACACGGCGGACCAGTCCTCGAACACCGTCTCGGTCATCTCGGCCTCCCTGAACCGAACGATCACCAACATCAGCGTGGGCCAGCGACCCAGCGCGATCGTCTACAACTCGATCAACAACGACGTGTGGGTCGCGAACTGGGCCTCGAGCAACGTCTCCGTCATCGACCCCGCGACCCAGCACGTGGTCGCAAACCCGTCGGTCGGAAAGAACCCGAACGCGCTCGCGATCGACACGGTAAACGACTACGTGGACGTCCTGAATTCGTCCACGTCGTGGGGCGCGGTCACGTTCCTCAACGGGCATTCGAACCTTACGCTCACCAGTCAGCGGGTCGGTAATTCCCCCGAGTCGCTGACGTACGACCCCAACGATAACCGCCTCTTCGTGGCGAACTCCGGGTCGAGCAACGTTTCGATCATCGACCAGCCGACGGACACGATTTCGTCGTCCTGGACGGTCGGTAGCGACCCGCAGTACTCTTCGATCGCGTATGACCCCGTCAACCACGATGTGTACGTTGCTTGCTACGCGGGCGGGAGCTCGGGGAACATCACCGTCCTGAGCGGAACCACCGGCCGGTCGGTCGCGAACGTCTCCACGAACGACTATCCAAGCGCACCAGGGATCGCCGCGAACGGCAACGCCTTCATCGTCAACTTGGGAGCCGTGTCCCAGATCCCCGCCTCCAACGTCACAGTTCTCGCGGAAGCGACCAACGCACCGATCGCCTCCATCCCGTTAGACCTGACCCCTTCGGGTGTCGCCTACGACCCGGCGGAGAAGAGCGTGTACGTCGTGGACAACGGTGGAGGCGGCACGTACCGAGTCGATGCAGCAAGCAACAAGGTTGTGAATCGGGAGGTCGGTGGGCCAGTGGCAGACCCCAGCCTCGGGAAGCTCGCTGCCGCCTACGATGGCCGGAACGGCGAGATCTTTGTCCTCGACCCCGGACGGACCGCGGTCGACGTGTTCTCGTCATCCCACACCTTCATCAAGGCGATCCCGGTCGGAGAGTACCCGTCCGACCTTGCCTTCGATAATCGGTCGGGGTATCTGTTCGTGAGCCAAGGGATCGCGAGCAACGTTAGTATCATCGACGGTGCGACCAACACGGTCCTCGGCGCTACCATCAGCTTTGGTTCACTCTTGGAGTCGGACCTCACTGCAATCGTCTACGATTCCTACAACAACACACTCTACGTGGCGAATTCGTCGACCGCTGTCGGCCACGTCATTCCGGTGAACGCCACCACCTACGCGAAGGGGACCCCCATCGTCGTCGGATACCTGCCGCTATCGATGGCGGTGGACACTCGGAACCACACCCTCTTCGTCGCGAACGAGGGCACCGGCAATATCTCCGTGATCAACGAGACGACCCACCGCGTCGCGACCCACTTCCTCTTTGGCGGGGCGTACCTGCTCGCCTACGACAACGTTTCCGACGCCATTTACAACGCCAATTACGACACCGACACGCTTTCGGCCATGGACGCGACGACCTACGCAGCGCTCTCGGGAAGTCCCCTCTACCTGGGAAGCGGGGGATTCTACCCGGAAGGGATCGCCTTCGACCCCGTGAACAAGGACATCTACCTATCGGGCTCGCTCGGGGATGCCCTCATCACCGTTGGGACCGTTCCGACCTACGCGGTCACGTTCCACGAGTCCGGGCTTCCGGGCGGGACGGACTGGTCCGTGACGCTCAACTCGGTGCCGGGCAGTTCGACCGGATCCACGATCGCGTTCAGCGAACCCTCGGGCTCGTATCCCTTCTCGATCGGCTCGGTCACCGGGTACACCGCGAACGTCTCGAACGGGAACGTGGTCGTGAGTTCGGGACCCAAGGACGTGTACATCGGATTCACCGCCGCGGTCGGAAGCTACGCCGTGACGTTCGTCGAAACGGGTCTTCCCGGCTCGACGCTGTGGAACGTCACGCTGAACGGGGTCCAGAATCACTCGACGACCACCACCGTCGGGTTCGTCGAGCCCGGCGGAACGACCTACCCGTTCGCGGTGGGCACCGTGAGCGGGTATCTTGCGAACAATTCGAGCGGGAACGTGCGCGTCGTATCTTCACCGGTGACGGTCGACATCGGCTTCACTCCCCTGCATTCGACCTTCCCGGTGACGTTCTTCGAATCGGGACTCCCGTCCCTGACCACCTGGAGCGTCACGTTCAACCACACGACGAACTCGTCGTCGAGCGGCTCGATCGGCTTCCGGGACGCCAACGGAACCTGGCCGTTCACGGTGGGTGCGGTGACCGGCTTCGTCGCGAACGTGACGTCGGGAAACGTCGCGGTCGATGGCGTGCCCAAAGAGGTCTACATCGGGTTCACCGCGGTCCGGACGTATCCCGTCAATTTCACCGAGTCCGGCCTCCCCTCCGCCACTCAGTGGACGGTGACCCTCGGCGGCACCCCGAAGTCGAGTTCCACGACCACGATCTCGTTCACCGAGGCCAACGGGTCGTACTCGTTCTCGGTCGGCGCGGTCACGGGCTATTCCGCGAGCCCGAACTCGGGGGCCGCCGATGTCGCGGGCGCGCCGGTCGACCAGGCCATCGTGTTCACTCTCGGGTCGGTGGCGTTCTCGGTCACGCTCACGGCCCAGCCGTCGGACATCACGCTCGGCAACTCGTCGACGCTGACCGCGACGACCTCGGGCGGGACTCCCCCGTTTGCCTACGTGTACTCGGGGTTGCCGGCTGGCTGCGTGACCCAGAACGCTTCCTCGTGGAAGTGCACGCCGACCGCCGCCGGCAACTCGACGATCCAGGTGACCGTGACCGACGCGAAAGGCGCGCAGGCGAGCGCGACCGCTTCCCTGGAAGTCGCTCACTCGTCGCCGACGCAGGCGTCCCCGTCGAACAACAGTAGTTCCGGCTTCGGGCTCGAGTGGGTCATCCTGGGCGCGGTGATCGCGGCGGTCGCGGTCCTGGTCATCGTCCTGCTGTCGCGGCGTCGCCGGGCTCCTTCGCCGACCCCCGCCGGTGGCCCGGCGCCACCGCCGCCCCCAGAGACGCCTCCGACCAGCTAGTGGGGGGCGACGGGATTCCCCGTCCGTCGTTGGAGGCGTTCGACCGCCGCCCGGTTGTCGTCGAAGTGGAGGCGGACCACGGCCTCATCTGCCGAGACCCATTCCGCCGCCTCGTGCTCGGGGCTCAGTCGCGGCCGGAACGACCGCGGGACCCGGACGGCGAACGCATGCAACCGCCAGGTCTCCCCGTTGTCCGCGCGGAACGGTACGTGCCAATCCAGGTCGATGAGATCGGCCGGCCCGACCCGTAGGCCGGTCTCCTCCTCGAGCTCTCGACAGAGGGCCGACGCGAAGTCCCGGTCGGTGGGCTCGACCTTCCCGCTGACCGGCACCCAGTACCGGCCCCGGGACGGCGGTCGGCGGAACAGGAGGAGCTCGAGCGGTGGGTCCGCGAAGAGATACCCCTCGACGCACTCCTTCGAGACCAGCCCTACGTCGTCCGTCACGAACGCGACCGAGAGAGGATGAGCAGGATCGCCTCCGCGGGCGCGCCCTTCGACTGGAAGAGCGCCTCGACCGCCTCCTCGCGGGAGACGTTCGCCTGCTCCATGACGAGATGGACGTCCTCCTCGGGCGGTCCGGCGGGTGCGGCGGCGGGCGCCGCCGCCGGGGTCGCCGGAGCGAGGCTTCCGGCCGAGCGGGGGCGGATCTCGGGTCGACCGACGACCTGGTAGGTCCGGACCCCCTGCACGGTCAGGATCGTGACTTCGGGCGCGTGGAAGACGTGGTCCTTCGTCTTCGTCCGGACGATGACCTCCTCCACGTCGCGAACCTCTTCGGTGGTCATCCCCATCCGACGCATCATCTGCTCGATCTGACGGGAGTTCCGTGGCCCGCCCGGGATCATCGCACCACCTCGCTACGGCTCGTCGTCGTTCGAGACCGCCCGGATCTTCGCCTCGAGGTCGGCGTCCTCGAACGTCGCGTCCTCCGCCTCGGGGGGAAGGCCCCGACGCCGACCTCGGCCCCGGGCGGGTTCGCTCGCGCGCCGGGACTGCTCCGCGAGTTCATCGAGAAGGCCGACGACCCCGGCCATCAGGTTCCAACCGGTGTGGGAAGCGTAGAAGATGCGTCCCTGCTCGGTGAAGAGCCGCGCCTCGACCGTGAGGTCGTTGGTCCGGTGCGTCCCCTGCGGGGCGAAGTGAAGGGTGAGCAGGGTCGGACGGACGTAGCGGGCGACTCGGCGGAGGCCCTTCGCCACGCCGCCATCGATCTCGGCGAGGAGGCCGGGGTCGACCGACCCGCGGAGCCCGGTGATCTCGACGTAGACGTTCTCGATCCCGCCCCGCACGGCGCCCGGCCGGGCCCGCGAAACGACGATGCTGAGAAGGTCCGACTGGCTGACGATGCGGGTCGGCCGTCCGTCCTCGACCACGAAGACGCTCGAGACCCTCTCGCGGGACATGACCCGGGCCGCCTCGATGGCGAGAGCGCCGAGCGGAACGGTGACCGCCGGGGAGTGCATGATCGAGCCCACCGCGACGTCGAGCGGGCTGCCTCGCGCTTCGGCGTCCCGCTTCCCGCCGACGGTTGGCTTCCAGAGGGCGGCACCGAGGTCCGAGATTCCGATCGCTCCGACGACGCGACCCTTGCGGTCGACGACCGGCAGGGGGTGCTCCTCGAGAACGCGGAGGTGGGCCATCAGGTTCCGGCACTGGTCGTCCTCGTGGACGACCGCTCCCGAGGCACGGGCCACCTGCTCGACGGTCGGGCCGTCGGCCGACCGGAACGCGGGCAGGGTCGGCATCGCCCGGATGATATCGCTCCGTGCGATCACGCCGAGGAGCTCCCCCCGGTGGCCGACCACGGGCACCCCGCGGAGGCCGGACGCGAGGAGCTGCTCCGCCACTTCTCCGAACGGGGTCGTGGGAAGGATGAGCGGAGGGAGGACGACCAGATGTTCGACCTTCGTTCCGAGCAGCCAGTGGCTCCGGCGCGCGATCGACTCGAGGGTGACCATCCCGATCGGCCGACTGTTGCGAAGGACCGGGATCTCGTGGATCCGATTCGTTCGCATCAGCCCGAGCGCCTTCGAGACCGGAGCGTCGTGCGGTAACGTCACCGGCTTCGTCGTCATCAGGTCGCTGGCGTTCGGCCAACCCGTGGGCATAGGTGGGGGGCACCTTGAGGGAGGTTTTTGAAGACTGCGGGTGAACCCGAAACGGCGCTAGCGCAGGTCGCGGGCCATCTGGTAGCCGTTCTCCCCATCGGAGTAGTACGACCGTAGAAGGTCCACGACCGAGAACTGGTAGCGAGTGTAGAACCGGATCGCGGTGGCGTTCGAGACCCGGACCTCGAGCGTCACGCGACGGAAGTGCCGCTCGCGGCACCGCTCCAGGAACGTCGTCATGAGAAGGGTCCCGATCCCCTGCGTGCGCTGGTTCCGGTCGACCGCGAACATCAGCACGCGCGCTTCTCCCTCGACCTGGTTGACCCCGAGCAGGAACCCGACCGGCACGTCCGAGGCGTCCGCCGCGACGAGGAAACCGGTCGGCCATTCCGTCGAAAGGGAGCTGTAGAGCGACGGGTCGTAGTGCTCGTGGAGAGCTTCGGCGACGATGGCCCCCACGAAGGGGAGGTCGTTCGCCCGGAACTCCCGGAGGGTCACGGGGGGCCGCGCCTCGGGTGCCGGGGCCGTCGGGGGCCCTATCGCCGAGTCAGCGATACATCTCACCCGGGCCTTCTGTCTCCGTCGACCGCATGCTCGCGATCGATTCCCGCGTCTGCTGCAGCGTCTTCCGGACCTCCGACTCGATCTGACGGGCCTTGTCCCGAAGGGGCTTCGTATCGAGCACGAGGAGGGGCACGAGAGGGTTGATCGTCTCGATCACCTTGGCGGCCGCCCGTGCGTCCGGGTAGTCCTTGTGGGCCTGGGCGACCAAGCAGAGGACCGGTGTCGTCCGGGCGATCGCCCCAAGCAGGAGACCTCCCGAGAGCCCGGTGACGACCCCGCTCGCCGCATCGAACCGGTACTTCTCGAGGAGCGGCGCGGCCGCCCGATTCGCCATCGCCACGACGCGGGCGTCCCCCTTCGATTCCCCCTCGATCGGCTGGCCCTCCACCGCGACGATCAGCTGGATCCCCTTCCCCTCCGCCCAGTCGAGAAGGGCCTTCCCGATCGTGTTCAGCATCGAGGGAGGCGGCTGGATGTCCGAGAGGATCACGAGCAGTTGGTCGCACGACCGGTCGACCCCGCAAACCAGCTTGCTCGCGTAGAAGCGGACGGGCGCGCTGACGATCCCTTCCTCCATGATCACGGTCGGCGGGAACTCCTCGCTGATCATGTAGGCGACGAGCGTCATGTCGAGCGAATGGACCAGATAGGAGGCCGCGACCGACCCGACGAGGCCATGCGTCGGGAACCCGACGACCATCATCGCGCCGCTGAGCGGCTCGTCCCGGGTCTCTACGATTCGGACGTCCGAAGCGCCCATTCCTCCCCTCCCGACGGGGTTTACGGAAACCACCTACCCTTTCACGACTTATGCGGCTTTGGCTGAAGGCCTGGGCATCCGTTTCCCTTTTAAACCGGGGGCGTGCATGATAGTCGCACTCGAACCATGAAGGTCCTGGTAACCGGCATCGATGGGTACTCCGGCTGGCCGCTCGCCCTCCACCTCCTGTCCCGGGGTCACGAGGTCGTGGGCATCGACAATTTCGTGACCCGAAAGCGCGTGGCCGAGGTCGGGTCATGGTCGGCGACGCCGATCCCGTCCTTCCCGAACCGTCAGAAGGCGGTCCGGGAGATCCTCGGAAAGGAGCTCACATTCTACAAGGGCGACCTCACGAACTACCAGTTCGTCCACGAGGTGCTCGAGCGCGAGAAGCCGGACTCGGTCGTCCATCTCGCGGAGCAGCGCAGCGCCCCGTACTCGATGATCGATGTGCACCACGCGGTCGCGACCCAGGTCCAGAACCTGACGGGGACCCTGCACCTCATCTACGCGATTCGGGACACCTGCCCCACGGCCCATCTCGTGAAGATGGGGACGATGGGCGAGTACGGCACGCCGAACACCGACATCCCCGAGGGGTTCTTCGAGACCGAGTTCCACGGTCGCAAGGATTACCTTCCGTTCCCCCGCCAGGCGGGCTCGTGGTACCACTGGAGCAAGGTCTTCGACTCGGGCGACGTGATGTTCGCCTCGAAGATCTTCGGCCTCGCGGCCACGGACGTGATGCAGGGCGTCATCTACGGGATCCGGACGCCCGAGATCACCGACCATCGTCTGCTGACCCGGTTCGATTTCGACGAGACGTGGGGGACCGCGCTCAACCGGTTCATCGCCCAGTCCGTGCTCGGACTTCCGATCACCGCGTACGGGAAGGGCGAGCAGAAGCGCGGGTTCATCGCGCTCGAAGACTCGATGCAATCCCTCCGCCTCGCGGTCGAGCACCCGGCGAAGCCGGGAGAGTACCGGGTCTTCAACCAGTTCGACGCCGCGTACTCCGTGAACCAGCTCGCCGAGATCACGGCGAGGGTCGCGCACGAGTTCGGGTTGAAGCCGGTCATCGAGCACCCCCCCGACCCCCGGGTCGAGGCGGAGCAGCACTACTACAACCCGATCCACGAGCACCTGCTCGCCCTCGGATACAAGCGCGCCCGCGACCTCGAGGAGGTCGTCCGGGAAATCTTCCACGACCTCTTGCACTTCCGGCGGCGACTCGAAGCCAAGCGCTTCGTGGTGATGCCGACCGTCCAGTGGCGTTCCGTGGACAGCGAACCCGCGCTCCACGCTCGGCTTCCCCCGACCGCCCACCCCGGGGCCTCGTCCCCGACGACCCAGGGGTCGGAGCCGACGACCGAGCACCCTCCGGCCTGACGGTCGCATGGAAGCGGTCATCACCCTCGCGGGTGAGGGAACCCGCATGCTCCCGTGGAGCCGGGGGCTCCGGAAGGAGTTCCTCCCGCTCTACGACCGGGGAGGGTCCGGAGACCCGGTCCTCAAGCCGGTCGCCCACATCGTGGTCGAAAGCCTCGTCGCGGCGGGCGCGTACCACCTCACGATCGTGTACCAGCCCCGCGATGCCCAGTCGATCCGCAACTACTTCTCGGTCGACTCGGCGTTCCTGCGACGGCACCGCCACCACGGCGAGCGGCTGACCGAGACCCGACGCCTCTACGACACCCTCGGCCGTCTCCGGCTCTCGTACGCGGTCCAGCCGCATCCGCGGGGCTTCGGGGACGCGGTCTCCCGGGCCCGGGCGTCGGTCGGCGGCCAGCGGTTCCTCCTCCACGCCGGCGATGCGATCCTTCTCGAACCCCACCGGGGCCACCTTCCGCGGGCGATGGGGGAGCTCCTCGAGCGGGACGGTCTCGACGCGGTCCTCCTGGTCCGGAAGGTCGCCGACCCGCGCCGCTACGGTGTGGTCGAGGGGACCCCGGGCCGCTCGTTCCACGGGATCGGACGAATCGACGTGACGGGCATGGTCGAAAAGCCCGAGAAACCGAGGACCCACTGGGCGGCGACCGCGGTCTACGCCTTCGACCCCGCCATCTTCGACGCGCTCGAGACGTACCGCCGCGCCCATCGCCCCCGGGAGCTCGAGCTGACCGACGGGATCCGGACGCTCCTTTCGAACGGGGGCCGCGTCGCGGCCCTCGTGATTCGACCGAAGATCGGGGAGTGGTGGTCGGTCGGCTCGCCCGAGGGGTTCGCGCGAGCCCTCTCTCGGACCCGGGTGGTCGCCTCGCGCGCTCCCGCCGAACCGCACCGTTAAGACACGGCGGGACGTGTCGGAAGACGCTCGTCCGTGAGTCCACGTCGTTTCGTCGCGGGAGATTGGTTCCGATGAAGCGTCAGATGGTCGACATGCTGTCGGAGCTGATCAAGATCCCGAGCGACCCGTTCTCCGATAAACAGGAGGTGCTCGACTACGTCCAGTCGTTCACCGACCAGATCCACATGCGCAACACGCTCTTCGGCGACCCCCAGGCGCCCGCGCTCCTCGCCGAGTTCGGGCAGGGCGGGGTCGTCCTCTCCGGACACCTCGACACCCCGCCGGTCGGGGACTACTGGAGCTTCTCGCAGAGCCAGCTCGCTTCCGGCCGCATGTACGGCCGCGGTGCGGCCGACATGAAGGGGACCGTCGTCGCGATGCTGGACGCCGCCCAGGACCTCGTCGCCCGGAAGATCCCGGTCGTCCTGGCTTTCACGACCGACGAGGAGACGTCGATGATGGGCGCGGCGGCCCTCGCGAAGACGCTCCCGCTGCGACGCGCGAAAGCGGTCGTGGTCGGAGAGCCGACGGGCCTCCGGGTCGCGTACGCGGAGAAGGGCGTCCTCGACCTCGCGATCGAAACCCGGGGGAAGGCGGCCCACGGCGCGATGCCCCACCTCGGGGAGAACGCGATCGGGAAGATGATGCGAATCCTGCGAGGGCTCGAGTCGTTCAAGGGTCGGATCGCGCACCCCGAGCTCGGGATGGTCACGCTCAACATCGGGACGTTCGTCGGCGGGACGCGGATCAACGTCGTCCCGAACAAGTGCACGTCCGAGGTCGACATCCGGTTCCCACCGCCCTACACCCCCGACCAGCTGTACCACGAGATCGAGGAGCACCTGCGACGCATCAAGACCCCGTTCACGCTCCGACGGATCCTGACGATGCCCGCGGTCCAGATCGACCCCAACTCGGAGCACGTGAAGCTGCTGCGCGACGTCGCCCAGGCCGAGACCGCCGTCCTCGTCCACGCCTCGGAGGCCGTCCACTACACGCAGGTGAACCCGCGCGTCGTCATCTTCGGCGCCGGGGAAGAGGAACTCTCCCACCAGGCGAACGAGTACGTCAAGATCGAATCGGTCGCCCGCGCGACCGAGGTCTACAAGAAGTACGCCCAGCGGCTCGCCTCCGCGCGCTCGCTCTCCTAGGCCCTCCGGGGTCGCGGCCGGGTCCGGGGGGACCGTCAAGTAAGAGGAGGGCTACCTCGTCCCCGTGAAGGTCGCCCAGCTCGCGACCCGCTTTCCCCCCGCCCCGGGCGGGGTCGAGCAGCACGTGGCGGAGATCGCCCCCCGGCTCCATGCCCGCGGGCATGGGGTCGACGTCTACACGAGCGACCTCTACCGAGAGTTCCCGTCGATGCAACGGCTCGACGCATCCGTTCCCCGCGAGGAACGGACGGCGTGGGGGGCCGTGCACCGCCTTCCGGTCTGGTCCCTCCCGGGCGAGCTCCACTACGCGTTCTTCCGGGGACTCACCGCGGCGCTGCGCCGGGACCGCCCCGAGATCGTCCACGCGCACACCTACGGGACGAATCAGGTCGCCGCGGCACACCGTCACCGCGCCCGGTTCGGCACGCCGTTCGTGCTCACGGCGCACTTCCATCCGATCTGGTCGATCGAGGGAGGTTGGCTTCGGCACCGACTGCGAGGTTTCTACGACCGGCGGGTCGCCTCCGGGGTCATCCGGGACGCCTCCCGGGTGATCGTGCAGACCCATGAAGAAGAACGGCTTCTCCGCTCGCTCGGGATCCCGCTTCCTCCGCTCGAGATCATTCCGCCGGGGTACCGCCCGCTTCCGCCTCCCGCCCCGGGCCGCCCATCCTTTGTCGAGCAGTTCCAGATCCCCGGTCCCTACGTCCTGTTCGTGGGCCGTCTTGCATCGAACAAGGGGCTCCTCGACCTCGCGGAGGCGTTCGCCACGCTCGCTCGGTCGGACCGGTCGTCGCAACTCGTCGTGGTCGGCGAGGATGGAGGCCAGCGCGCCCCGCTCGAGGCCCGACTCCAAGAGCTCGGCGTCTCCGACCGCGCGCACCTCCTCGGGTACTTGCCCGACGAGCCCGCTCTTTCGGCCGCCTACCGAGAAGCCCGCCTGACGGCCCTCCCCAGCGAGTACGAGGCGTTCGGACTCGTCCTTCTCGAGTCGCTGGCCGCCGGAACCCCGGTCGTCGCGACGCGCGTCGGAGGGATCCCGGAGTTCGTGGAGGACGGGCGGGCCGGTCTCCTTGTCCCTCCGCACGCGCCCACGGCGCTCGCAGAAGCGATCGGCCGGATCTGGTCGGACCGGGACCTCGCGCGTCGCCTCGGAGAGTACGGTCGGGACCAGGTCGTTCCTCGCTACACGTGGGAAGCCCTGGTCGACCGGCTCGACGCTCTCTACCGGGAGGTCGTCGGCCGGTGAAGATCGTTCACGTCCTCCTGCGGTTCGACGCGCCCGGTGGGGTCGAGACGAACGTCCACGAGGTCACGCGCCGGTTGAAAGCGGCCGGGGAGGACGTCGAGGTCTTCGCGAGCGACCTCTACGACGAAGGACGGTGGGAGCGGCGGTCGAACTACCGGCCCATCGTCGACGGTGTGCCTGTCCGACGGTTCCCGGTCGAGAAGCGCCTTGTTCCCGGCCTCACGATGCCGATGATGGTCGGCCTGGTCGACGCGCTCGCCGACAGTGGGGCGGACGTCATCCACGCCCACTCGCATCGCTATGGTCACGTTCTCGAGGCGACCGCCGTCTCCGAGAGGCTCGGGGTCCCGCTCGTCGTCTCGACCCATTACCACCCGGCGGACCGGCGCGAGCCGTCGTACAAGCGAGGGCTCCTGCGGGTCCAAGACCACCTGTTCGGAATGACCGCCTATCGGGTCGCCCGAGCGGTCGTCGTCCAGACGGAGCGGGAAGGGATTCTCGTGGGAGAATTCGCGCCGCGCGAGAAGCTCCGTACGATCGCCCCGGGAGTCGACCTCGCAGCGTGGTCGTCCCCCGAGAACGACCGGACCGACGGTCTTGACCTCCCCGACGAGTACGTAGTCTTCGTGGGTCGGATCGCTCCGAACAAGGGGCTTCCGACCCTCCTTCACGCGGTCGCCCGTCTCGACCCGACGACGCGCCCGCATGTTGTCCTCATGGGGCGCGACTGGGGCGAGCGGGCTCGCCTCGAGGCCCAGGCGCGCGCGACCGGGATTTCGGATGTGGTCCGATTCCTCGACCACGTCGAACCGGCCTCGGCCTACCGGGGCGTCATCCGGAAGGCACGAGCGCTCGTCCTCCCGAGCGAATGGGAGGCGTTCGGGCTCGTTCTCCTCGACGCAATGGCCGCCGGCACACCGGTCGTCGCGACCGCGGTCGGAGGGGTCCCCGAGCTCCTGGAGAGCGGCCGGTGCGGCCGGCTGGTGCCGTACGGCGACCCGAACGCTCTCGCGGCCGCGCTCCGGTCGGTGTCCGCGGACCCCGGGGAGACCGAGCGGATGCGGTCCGCGGCGCTCGAGAAGGTCCGACGGTTCGATTGGTCGGTGACGGTCGACCAGCACCGGGCGCTCTACCGTGAAGTCGCTCGCCCGTGAGCGCGCCGAACTTCCAACCGCTCGAGCTCGGCGCCGACGTGGTCAAGTTCCGCGCTGTCGGGCCCCCCCCGCACTCGCGCGACGGCCCGAAACACCCGTCCGATCATCCCGACGATCACGTCGACACTTCCTCTCCGTACTTTCGAAGGATCGCGAGTCCGTCGCGCAGGGCCGCTCGGGACGCAGCGAACGAGACCCGAAGATGCGACGCGCCGAGCGAACCGAACGCGTCCCCCGGTGTGGTGATGAGTCCCCGGGCGAGCAGCGCCTGGGCGACCTCGAGGCTCGTCCGAGGCCAGTCGAAGCGCGGGAACGCGTAGAACGCTCCCTGCGGCGAGACGAGCGAAAGTCCCGGGATCTTCGCCATCGCCTTCGCGACGAGCTCCCGACGCGCCCGGAACTCCTTCACCATCTGCGCGAGCGCGTCCGACCCGCTCGAGAGACCTGCGAGGACCGCGACCTGTACGGGGGTCGACGGGCAAGCGAGGATGTGGTAGTGCACCTTGTTGAGGGCGACCGCGAACGACTTCGGAGCGACCAGGAACCCGAGGCGCCAGCCGGTCATTGCGAGCGTCTTCGAGAACGAGTTCGCGATGACGACGCGGTCGCTCCGGCCCCAGAACGAGGTCGCTGGCTCTCCGTAGACGATCTCCTCGTACACTTCGTCCGACACGATGGTGAGGTTGTGGCGGTCGGCGAACGCCACGATCCGGTCGACGATCGACCGGGGAAAGACCGCGCCCGTGGGGTTCGAGGGACTGTTGACGACGATCGCCCGGGTCCGCCCGCTGACGAGACGTTCGAGCTCGTCGAAGTCGGGAAGGTACTTTCGGTCCGGGCGCAGGCTGTAGGGAACGGGGACCGCGCCCGCGAGGCGCGCGTGCGGAGCGTACAGCACGAACCCCGGGTTCGGGACCAGGACCTCGGTCCCGGGGTCGTAGAAGGAGAGCGCGGTCGCCATCAGCCCCTCGGAGCCGCCGGCCGTGATGATCACATTGTCCCGACGGGTTCCGGGGTCGAGCTCGCGGTAGCGCTCAGCGATCTTGTCGCGGAGCTCGGGGATCCCCGCCGACGGACCGTAGTGGTTCCGGCCGTTCCGAACGGCGGCGCAGAGCGCCTCGATCACTTCGGGGGCCGGATTGAAGTCGGGCTCGCCGAGACCCAGGTTGATCGAGTTCGGAGGGGCCGCTTCGAACATCTTCCGGATGCCCGAAATCTCGACCTCGTGCGTCCGCTGGGCCACCATTCCGGCCGATGACGCGCCGGCCCGTTCTTAGGCTTATCCCGTGCCACGCTACACCTCGCCGCGTCGCACCGCATCCGACGCGCGGGGCACAAGCTCCTTCTATCCGGACGACTCCGGTCGATGGGAGGGGACCGGAACGTCCGTCCGCGTCGTGGTCGGGGCCCAGTTCGGCGACGAGGCGAAGGGAAAGATCACCGATTTCCTGGCGGCTGACGCACGGTACGTCGTGCGGACGGGAGGCGGGCCCAATGCCGGCCATTCGATCCATCTTCCCGAGGGCACCGTCGTCCTCCACCAGCTCGCGTGCGGCGTGCTCCGTCACGGCGTCGTGGGCATCAGCGGACCGGGCATGGTCCTCCAGCCGATGAAGCTCGAGGCCGAGCTCCAGGACCTCGAGAAGAGGGGCCTCCTCCGGGGCCAGGTGGTGCTCTCGGACCGGGCGCACGTCCTCCTGCCGGTCCACGAGATCGAGGATGCGTGGCAGGACGAGATGCGGGCCGGAAAAGCCCCGGGGGCGAGTCTCGGTACGACGAAGAGCGGGATCGGGCCCGCGTACGCGGACCGCTCCGGTCGCTTTGGGATCCGCATGGGAGACCTCGCGAGACCGGCGCGGGTGAAGGAGGCTCTCGAGATCCTCTACGCCACGAAGACCCACCTTCCGAACCTTCCCGCGAAAGACGACCTCGCCGGGGAGCTCGCGGAGGTCGGGAGCCGCCTCGCCCCTCTCATTCAGTCCACCGAACCGATGCTCTGGGACGCGATCGGTCGCGGAGAGAACATCCTCCTCGAGGGAGCGCAGAGCGCGCTCCTCGACGTCGACTTCGGGACGTATCCGTTCGTCACGAGTTCGCATCCCACGAGCGCCGGGGCCCTGGTCGGAAGCGGGATCCCCCCCACCGAGGTCGACGAGGTCATCGGCGTCTCGAAAGCGTATTCGACCCGCGTGGGGGCCGGACCGTTCCCGACGGAGGACACCGGAGAATCGGGAGAGTACCTCCGGCGCGTCGGAGGAGAGCGCGGGGCCACGACCGGCCGGCCGCGCCGGTGCGGCTGGCTCGACCTCGTGCTCCTGCGCTACGCGGCCCGGCTGAACGGATTCACGTCGCTCGCGGTCACGAAGGTCGACGTCCTGGGGGGCCTCGAGGAGGTGCCCGTGTGCACGCACTACCAGATGCCGGACGGCTCGACCGTTCGGGATGTCCTCCCCTCGGACGCCGATGACCTCCTCCGGGCGCAGCCGATCTACGACCGGCTTCCCGGATGGCCCGCCTTCCACCAGCGGCTCAAGGACCGCGTCCGGGCGGAAGGGGCCTCGGCGCTACCCTCGACTCTTCGTCGGTACCTCGACCGGATCACCGAGGAGACGGGAGTACCGGTTCAGTACGTCGGATACGGGGCCGACCGAAGCGAGACGGTTGCGTTGGGATTCCCCTCGGGACCAGCCCGCCGGGCATCGCTCACCCCGTGGACCGGCTAGGCCGGAGCCGTGGCGTTCGACCCGTTCCTCTACGTCGCGTTTGCCCTCGGGTTCGTCGCGGGGCGGCTCTTTCCCCGGCACAGCCCCTGGGTCTCCCGTGCGCTGGTCCTCACGGTCGTGGTGCTCGTCGGCCTTCTCGGAGCGTCGCTGAGCGACGTCCCGCTCGGACCCCTCGCGCTCACGATCCCGGTCGCGCTCGGATTCGCACTGCTCATCCTGGTCCTCACCGCCGGAGTCGTGCTCCTGATCGACCGCGTGCGAGCACGCTCGACCCCTCCCTCACCAGGGATCGCCGGAAAGGAGCGGTTTCCCCTGAGTCTCGTTCTCGTGGCCGCCGTGCTGGTCGGATTCGGCATCGGCCGGGTCGTGTCCTTTCCGACCGGCTCGGCCATCGAAGGGGCGCTCTACGTCTTGCTCGCTCTCGTCGCCTTCGACCTCCCGCTCCGCTGGGCGGGACTGCGGTCGGTGTGGGTTCCGCTGACGGCCGCCTTCGTGGGTGCTCTCGCGGCGGGGGCCCTCTTCGTTCTCCTCTCGGGAATCGAGGTGCCGGTCTCGATGGCCACCGTCCTCGCGTTCGGCTGGTACACGCTCGCGGGACCGCTCGTGCTCGCCCGAGCGGGACCGGTGCTCGGACTGCTCGCCTTTCTCACGAACTTCCTCCGGGAGAACCTCACCATGATCCTTTCCCCGGTCGTCGGCCGCCGCCTCCGGGGCGAAGGGCTCGCCGCCCTCGGCGGAGCGACTTCGATGGACACGACCCTCTACTTCGTGACGCGGTACGGGGACCGGGAGGCGGGAAGCCTCTCGCTCGCGAGCGGTCTCACTCTGACCGTCGTGGCAAGCCTGGTCGTTCCGTTCGTGCTCGCGCTGCCCGCATAGAACCTCTTAAGCGGCTCCGCCGTTCGGCCCGAGCGTTGGGCTCGTGGTCCA